>Ga0208613_1000003_pt1 | contig 388479 bp, 368 predicted proteins | sample CryBogmetaGMA6M_FD_184543 | JGI IMG/M metagenome (GOLD analysis project Ga0208613, IMG submission 184543) | Freshwater microbial communities from Crystal Bog, Wisconsin, USA - MA6M (SPAdes) | ecosystem: Environmental > Aquatic > Freshwater > Lake | place: Crystal Bog, Wisconsin, USA... | reverse complement strand
ACCTGCAACCGTCTGAACAAATATGTCGGCATCTGCGGTCAAGGCCCGTCCGATCACTTCGATTTCGCGCAGTGGTTGATGGAAGCTGGCATACAGACTATGTCGCTCAATCCGGATACCTTGCTGGAAACCTGGCGTAAATTGGCGTCCATTTAACATTGTGCTGCGTGCCATATTCATCGCAGCACGCAACAATCAAGGAATTGCTAGAAGTTGGTCTGATGACTTTATCTGACTGATACGAATATTGGACAAGAACGCATAAAACCTAAATTGATTAACAAACAACTAGCACCACCACACGAACTCTTTGCCCGATAACTACCGGTCGTCACTGGTAGGAATTGGACAACTGCTGCCTGGGTGGTATGCTACTCGCCAGCGGCCGCCTTACTATAGATACCAGCCCGTTCAAGCTCTGTCCTGTGACAGTCGGCACATTGCGTTTCATCACAACTGTTAGCTTTATGCACAGATACGCTACACCCAATAAGTCACCTTTTCTGTTTTGCCATTCATAGCTACCTGCTTACCATCAGGCAATATTGTATTGACACGTTGTTATGTCGTGAATGATTAATTTTTGTTGCGATGTCACGAGGAGGAAGAACTGACAACCGGTTTCTGCGTAATCCCGTCCAGCGCTGTATGCATCGCGGCTAAGATCAGTTTATCGGCCACTTTTTCATCCACTTCGGGAATATCCCAATTGAAAATAGTGCGATACTTTTCGAGCAGCGCTTCCATATCAGAGATAATTTCATTGCGGTAAGCATTCAGCTCCAACTGTTCCATTTGACTCATGATTACTCCTTAGATGGTTCGAAAAATGCTAAATATAATCAGATAATTACCTTGCTACTGAGTCTGAAGGGGCGGCGCGCAAATACTGTGCTGGCCAAGAGACAGTTTGCCCCAGGGTCTGCGCAGCAGCTAGCGGCCAGTACGGGTTGCGCAAGATTTCCCGGCCTATCAGAACCAGATCCGCCTGTCCGCTGCGTATGATGTGATCCGCTTGAGCTGGCGAGGTAATCAACCCAACCGCAGCGGTAGGCATATCCGCCTCATGACGCACCCTTGCCGCAAATTCAGTCTGGAACCCCGGGCCTGCCGGTATAATCGCCGTTGGCACCAAACCTGCGGTAGAGACATCCACCAGATCAATTCCTAAGTCTTTGAGCATCCGGCACAGCGCCACCGTCTCATCGGCATTCCACCCCCCTTCCACCCAGTCGGTCGCAGACAGGCGAATCAATAGCGGCAATCGGTCCGGCCATATCCTGCGCACCGCCTCAACCACCTCACGAACCAATCGGGTGCGATTCTCGAAACTACCACCATAGGCATCCGTGCGATGATTGGAAAGCGGAGATAAGAATTGATGCAGCAAATAGCCATGCGCCGCGTGAATTTCAACCGTGTCAAAGCCGGCTATCAGGGCACGCTGCGCCGCATCTACAAAATTCGCAACTATCGTCCTGATTCCGGCCATATCCAGCTCGTCCGGTAGCGCATAACCAGAACCGAAGGAAATCGCAGAAGGTGCGACGGTCTGCCATCCACCAGCGTTTACAGCAAGGGTATGTTGCGCTTGCCAACCCAAGCCCACACTGGCCTTACGACCGGCATGCGCTAACTGAATGGCCGGCACGCAACCCTGAGCTCTGGAAAATTGTGAGATACGGGCGAGGGGCGCGATCTGGCTGTCATCCCACAACCCCAGATCACCCAGACTGATGCGACCTTGTGGCGAAATCGCGGTTGCTTCGACGATCATCAAAGCAGCCCCACCCACCGCACGACTGCAATAATGCACGAAATGCCAGTCTGAGGCGACACCATCCACCGCCGAATACTGACACATGGGCGGAATCGCGACGCGATTATTCAGTGTGATATCGCGTAATTTCAAGGGGTCAAACAGATTCGCCATGATGAGAATCCTGAAATAAGTAAGTTACCAAACTCTAGCACAGTCAGAAAACATCCCAAGAAAAAACTGAAGAAATCATAAAACAAAAAAGCCGCTGATTTCTCAACGGCTTTTTTACTTATTGGCGGAGTGGACGGGACTCGAACCCGCGACCCCCGGCGTGACAGGCCGGTATTCTAACCAACTGAACTACCACTCCAGAACTTCTACTACTTTTTTCTAGCTACCAGCTATAAGCTAATAGCTCGATATGGTGGGTGCTGACGGGTTCGAACCGCCGACAATCGCCTTGTAAGGGCGGTGCTCTACCAGCTGAGCTAAGCACCCGTATCTTTACTGTTTTACCGTCTCCGGTAAGTTCAACTTAATCTTGGCTTGCCCTTTGGCATCATTCAAATATGCCTGGAACATTTCTTCGCCTATCATTTGACGCAATTGCTGCACATATCGACCGCGTTTCACTTCATCCGGTTTTTCAGCAGCCTTCACTGAATCGACACGAACGATGATAAAACCATCCAGCTTGGATTCAGCACCGACATACTGAGGAAGCTTTGCACCGTTAGCCTGGAAGGCCTGACGAACTAATGCAACATCCAGTTCGCCATGCTGAGCATGAGATATTGCCTGAGCAACCGACCAGCTTAAATCAGTTTTACTACCCTGCTTCGCTTGACCGAGCAGCATTGTACCCTGTTTTACGGCCATGTCCAGCGCTTTTTCACGTAATATTTTTTGTTTGATCATTTCTTGCACTTCGTTTAGTGCACGAACCGCCGCCGGTTTGTGTTCCAGCAGGCGTGCAGCGACCAAAGTATTGGCTGCCACTTCAACCGCAGCCGTATTCCGGTGATTCTTGATTACATCATCAGAAAACACGGCCTGCAACATTTTTTCGTTCCAGACATCACCTGCAACTGCACCCTTGACCAGCCAGGCGCTTTGCTCAACTGCGGCTCCAGCTAACGCTGCCGCAGGCTTCAAGGTGTCGCTCTGCTCATAGACAGCATTACTGAATTTGTCAGCCAGTTCAGCAAAGCCATCAGCCGCCTTTTGTTGACGCATCTTCGCTGCTACGGTATCCCTAACTACGTCAAACGGAGTCGCACTCGAGGCTTTAACCGCCACCAGCTTGATGATGTGAAAGCCAAAATCCGATTTAACCAGACCGCTGATTTCACCCGGCTTGAGCGCAAATACGACGTCATCAAACGCTTTCACCATCATACCGCGACCAAACAAGCCAAGATCACCACCGTGAGCCGCCGAACCTGGATCCTGTGAGTTTTGTTTAGCCACTTCAGCGAACTGAGCCGGATTCTTTTTAACCTGAGCTAATAACTGCTCGGCTTTGGCTCGGGCCTGATCCTGTTCAGCCTGAGGCGCCGTTGCCGGCACAGCAATCAGAATATGCGAAGCCTGCCTTTGCTCCGGCGTTGCGAATTCAGACTGATGCTCATCGTAATATTTACGCACCTCTTCCGCCTTCACTTCCGCCTTAGCCATCAGGCCGCTGCTGGAGAATTTGACGTACTCAACCTTAACCTGCTCTGGCACCTGAAATTCTTTTTGATTCTGCTCGTAATAGGTTTTTACGGCGGCGTCATCCACCTTAGCCTGCGCCATGAATGCCGCAGGGGAGACATGCGCTACACTGATCACACGCTGCTCTTCATTGATCGCAATAACGCGATCGGCGGCAGTATTAGCGGTATAGCCATTTTGCACATACGCATCTCGCATCTGCTGCCCTACCAGATCGTCTTTTACCCGCGCCTCGAATGACAACGGCACCATATTTTGACCTGCGAGAGCCGCCACATAACGGGCTTGATCAAACTTACCCTCAGCCTTAAACGCATCAATACCCGCGATCACCTGCGCGATCTGCTCATCGGTCACCGTCAAACCAACCGACTTAGCACGTTCAATCAACAAGCGCTGCGCTACCAGGTTATCCAGCACGGCGTGTTTGACTTCAGGTTTTTCAAATGCAGCAGGGTCATAGCTTGGCCCCATCATCTGACGCATACGATCCTGCTGCTGGCGCATCGCCGTTTCAAACTCTTGCTTGGTGATTTTTGCCCCGTTGACGGTAGCAGGTGCATCCGTATCGCCGGCATGACGATATGAGTCCACACCAAAGAATGCAAAAGGCAAAATAATCAGCAACAAGACTATTTGCACCAATCTTCTTTTTTCATGTACGAAATCAAACATAACAGCCCCGGATGATATTTATTGAACTTTAGATATGAAAAAAGGCGAACTTTCGTTCGCCTCAATTTGGCGGAGTGGACGGGACTCGAACCCGCGACCCCCGGCGTGACAGGCCGGTATTCTAACCAACTGAACTACCACTCCAAAACTTGTACCGCTTGTCACTTTTACTGACCACTCGCTGCTAACTACTTATTCCAAGCTAGTAGCTACTAGCACAGATATTCATGGTGGGTGCTGACGGGGTCGAACCGCCGACAATCGCCTTGTAAGGGCGGTGCTCTACCAACTGAGCTAAGCACCCGACTGAAGAACGCTAGTTTACAGCATCTTTCAAACCTTTACCAGCGCGAAATTTAGGAACTTTCGCCGCCTTGATTTCGATGGCCTCTCCGGTACGCGGATTACGACCCGTACGACCGGCACGCTCGTCCACTGCGAACGAACCAAAACCGACCAGACTCACTTCTTCACCATTCTTCAAAGCACCTTTGATAGCCTCAATTGCGCCATCCAGTGCACGTCCCGCAGATGCCTTAGAAATATCAGCGGATTTTGCAATTGCATCAACCAGTTCAGATTTGTTCACGTACATCCCCTTCGCGTGTAATTTTATAATTAAATTCGACTCCCCCACAGCAGCACGCTTTATATCAAGGTCACAGCGCTTTGGTCAAGCGAATATGATAGAAATCGTTTAACTAATGAGCGAGCCGAAGTAACTCAGTGTTTTGTGGCCACCACAGGCTCCGCCAGCTTCGCTTCAACGGCTAGTTCAGCCACCGCGACCGGAGCATCTTCGCGCGGAACGGGTTTACGTTCCAGCGCCATCTCGAGCACCTGTTCTATCCACTTCACAGGATGAATATCCAGCTTATTTTTCACGTTATCAGAGATATCAGCCAGATCTTTGACGTTATCTTCAGGGATCAGCACGATCTTGATACCGCCACGTTGCGCTGCGATCAGCTTTTCCTTCAAACCACCGATAGGCAACACTTCGCCGCGCAAGGTAATTTCACCGGTCATCGCCACATCAGCCCGCACTGGAATGCCGGTCAAAGCGGAAACGATCGCCGTACACATCCCGACACCGGCAGACGGACCGTCCTTAGGCGTCGCACCTTCCGGCAAATGGATATGCAAATCAGTCTTCTGGTAGAAATCATCATCGATGCCCAGACGCTTGGTACGACTGCGCACCACACTCAGCGCCGCCTGTATCGATTCCTGCATCACCTCACCCAGCTTACCGGTGGTCGTGGTCTTACCCTTACCCGGCAACACCACAGTTTCTATGGTCAGCAATTCGCCACCCACTTCGGTCCAAGCCAAACCGGTCACCTGACCTACCTGATTGTGCTTCTCAGCAACTCCATAGGAGTAACGGCGCACGCCCAGATACTTATCCAGATTACGCGAGTTGACCACCACCTTGCCTTCGCGCGCCTTGAGCAGCAACGCTTTGACCACCTTGCGGCAGATCTTGGAAATTTCGCGTTCCATCCCGCGCACACCGGCTTCACGCACGTAATAACGCACGATATCGCGCAAAGCGGTTTCGGCAATGCTGATTTCGTCCGGCTTCAAACCGTTATTCTTGATTGCCTTCGGCACCAGATAGCGCGTCGCGATGTTGATCTTCTCGTCTTCCATATAACTGGAAACATGGATGATTTCCATCCGGTCCATCAGCGCATCCGGAATGTTCAACGTATTCGCCGTCGCAACAAACATCACATCAGACAGATCGTACTCAACCTCAACGTAGTGATCAACGAAGGTGCTATTTTGTTCAGGATCAAGCACTTCGAGCAAAGCCGCCGACGGATCGCCGCGCATGTCCTGCCCCATCTTATCCACTTCATCGAGCAGGAACAGCGGATTTTTCACCGCAACCTTGTTCATGTTCTGCAAGATTTTACCCGGCATCGAACCGATGTAAGTACGACGATGACCACGTATCTCGGATTCATCACGCACGCCGCCTAACGACATACGCACAAACTTGCGGTTCGTGGCACGCGCAATCGACTGTCCCAGCGAAGTCTTACCTACGCCTGGAGGACCGACCAGACACAAGATCGGCGCTTTCATCTTATCGGCGCGCTGCTGCACTGCCAGATATTCCAGAATGCGTTCTTTAACCTTATCCAGACCGTAGTGATCTTCTTCCAGCACAGTCTCGGCTTGTTTGAGATCGGTACTGATCTTAGTCTTCTTCTTCCACGGCAAACCGATCAACACATCGATGTAGTTGCGCACCACGGTGGCTTCTGCCGACATCGGTGACATCATGCGCAATTTCTTCAGCTCAGCTTCAGCCTTAGTTCTGGCTTCCTTAGGCATATGCGCATCTTTGATCTTCTTATCCAGATTCTCAAAATCAGTGCCGTCTTCACCCTCACCCAACTCCTTCTGAATCGCTTTAACCTGCTCGTTCAGGTAGTACTCGCGCTGACTCTTCTCCATCTGGCGCTTTACGCGACCACGGATACGCTTCTCGACCTGAAGGATGTCGATTTCACCTTCCAGCAAACCGAGCAAATGTTCGAGACGCTTTTGCACCGCGTAGATCTCCAGCACATCCTGCTTTTGCTCTAATTTCAGCGGCAGGTGGGCTGCGATAATATCGGCCAGACGTCCGGCGTCATCAATCCCGGTCAGTGAGGACAAAATTTCCGGTGGAATTTTTTTGTTGAGTTTGACGTATTGTTCGAACTGCGCGATCAGCGCGCGACGCATCGCCTCGCTCTCGCTGGTATCCACGTCTTCGGCAGGAATCACTTCGACTTGCGCATCAAAGTGACTGTCCACATCCACTACGTGCAATACCTTGACACGCTGAGTGCCTTCCACCAGCACTTTGACAGTGCCGTCTGGCAGCTTCAGCATTTGCAGTATGTTGGCCATGCTACCGATATGAAATAAGTCATCGGTGGAAGGATCATCCTTGGAAGCTGTTTTCTGTGCAACCAATACGATAGGTTTTGCCGCCTCCATCGCCAGCTCCAGCGCCTTGATAGACTTGGCGCGGCCGACAAACAAGGGAATAACCATATGCGGGAATACAACAACATCGCGCAGAGGCAGCAGCGGGTAGAGCTCAGTAATACTTGGGATATCTTGTTCGGACATGGTAATAACCTATTCGTTGTCAGAAGGAGTAGATGGGGATAGCTTGAGCGAATTCAATCCCTCTTGAGCGATTATAAACTGAAAAACCTCGAAATCTGCAGCATGAACAGATTTACGAGGCTCTCAAAATCAACGACTGAACAGATCAGGCGGCGATAGGTGTATCCGCATAGACAATAAGCGGCTTGATTTCGCCCTCCGCATTCGCTTCATCCAGCACGACCTTGCTGACATTTTCCATCGAAGGCAGATCAAACATCACATCCAGCAACGACTGTTCCAGGATGGAACGCAAACCGCGCGCGCCGGTCTTGCGCGCCAACGCCTTCTTGGCAATCGCCAGGAGTGCACCTTCTCGGAATTCCAGATCAACCCCTTCCATCGCAAACAGCTTTTGATACTGTTTGGTCAGTGCATTCTTGGGTTCAGTCAGAATCTGCTTCATTGCCGCCTCGTCCAATTCTTCGAGCGTGGCGATGACTGGCAAACGACCGACAAATTCAGGGATCAGACCGAACTTGACCAGATCTTCCGGTTCGACATCGCGCAAGGTTTCACCCGTCTTGCGATCATCCACTGAACTGATGGAAGCACCAAACCCGATACTAGCCTTGGAAGAACGGTTCTTGATGACTTTTTCCAGACCATCGAACGCGCCGCCACAGATGAACAGAATATTGGTGGTATCAACCTGCAAAAATTCTGTGTTCGGATGCTTACGACCGCCTTGCGGTGGAATCGACGCCTTGGTGCCTTCAATCAACTTGAGCAAAGCCTGTTGCACGCCTTCTCCGGATACATCGCGGGTAATCGACGGATTGTCCGATTTTCTGGAAATCTTGTCGATTTCATCCACATACACGATGCCGCGCTGCGCCTTCTCGACGTTGTATTCGCAAGCCTGCAACAGCTTTTGAATAATATTTTCAACGTCTTCGCCGACATAACCCGCTTCGGTCAAAGTGGTCGCATCCGCCATCACAAACGGCACATCCAACATGCGTGCCAGCGTTTGCGCCAGTAATGTTTTACCGGAACCGGTCGGCCCCACCAGCAAGATATTGCTCTTGGACAACTCAACGCCGTCGTTGGTGTTGCACTTCAAACGCTTGTAGTGGTTGTACACCGCAACCGACAGAATACGCTTGGCGCGCTCCTGACCGATCACATATTCACCCAGCGTCGCGCAGATATCGCGAGGCACCGGCAGATCAGACTTATCGCCCTTTGCCACCGCCTCGCCCTGTATCTCTTCGCGCATGATGTCGTTGCACAAAGTGATGCACTCATCGCAGACAAACACGGAAGGTCCGGCGATCAGCTTTTTCACTTCATGCTGACTCTTGCCGCAGAATGAACAATAAAGCAACTTCTCGCCTGTTTTTTTATCGATAGCCATAATACCAACCTTATATCAAGTTATCTTTAAACGCGCTTGTCCAGCACCTGATCGACCAGACCGTATTTCACGGCATCCTGAGCACTCAGGAAATTGTCGCGATCGGTATCGCGTTCAATCGCCTCGACCGTCTGACCGGTATGATCCGCCAGCATTTGATTAAGCTTTTGTTTTAAATAAAGAATTTCACGTGCGTGAATTTCAATATCTGATGCCTGACCACGGAAGCCGCCCAAAGGCTGATGTATCATCACGCGTGAATTAGGCAGACAGAAACGCTTGCCCTTTTCACCCGCCGTCAACAGAAATGCGCCCATACTGGCCGCCTGACCGATACACAGCGTGCTGACATGCGGCTTGATGAACTGCATGGTGTCGTAAATCGCCATACCGGCCGTGACCGAACCACCAGGCGAATTGATGTAAAAGTGAATGTCTTTATCCGGATTTTCAGATTCCAGAAACAACATCTGCGCCACAATCAGATTCGCACTGTGATCATTAACTTCGCCCACTAGGAACACAACGCGTTCCTTGAGCAGACGAGAGTAAATGTCATAGGCACGCTCACCGCGCCCACTGGTCTCGACGACCATCGGAATCATGCCGATATTTTGCGGCTCGAGGGTGAACATCTTAGTTACCCATCAATTCTGCAAAAGCCAGCGCCTTGTCAGCGACTTGCGCGCGGGCTAACACCCACTCAACGACATTTTCTTCCAGAACCAGGTTTTCAATTTCCTGCAAGCGCGCTGCATCGGCATAGTACCAACGCACCACATCTTCAGGATGCTCAAAACTCTGCGCGTAATCTTCAACCAATGCGCGTACACGTTCAGCTTCAGCCTTCAGTGTGTGCTTTTCAACCAGATCAGCCAGAATCAGACCCAGTTTGACACGCTTTTCAGCGCGTTCACGGAACAATTCAGGTGGCAATTGTTGCCCCTTCATCGACATACCGCGCTGCTCCATATCCTGCATGGTTTGTTGCATCAGGCGTTGCATTTCCCACTGCACAAGAGACTTAGGCAATTCGAATTGAGCAACCTTAACCAATACATCCATCGCAGCTTCTTTGTTGCGACCCTTTAAGCGACGAATCACTTCGCGGTCCAGATTGCTGCGAATTTCTTCAGCTAACTTGCCCACATCGCCGTCGGTGATGCCGACAGACTTAGCAAATTCAGCGTCCACTTCAGGCAATACCGGCGCTTCAACCTTATTCAGGGTGATCGCGAAAGTCACCAACTTACCGGCAACATCCTTGCCGTGATAGCTTTCAGGAAAAGTCATATCGAAAGACTTGGTTTCACCGACCTTCATACCAGCGATTGCAGCTTCAAATTCAGGCAGCATACGGCCGGAACCTAAAGTAACTGGATAGTCCTTCGCTTCACCGCCTTCGAATACCACACCTTCCAAAGTACCAACGAAGTCGATGACGACATTGTCATCTGCTTGCGCTGCGCGATCGACAGCGGCGAAAGTGGCACGCTGCTTACGCAATGTGGCGATGGTGTTATCGATATCAGTTTGACCCAATTCGTAAGTTGCGCGCTCAACAGCTTCAGCAGTCACATCGCCCAACACGATTTCTGGATAAACTTCAAAAGTTGCGCTGTATTCGATTTCGTCTGCGTTCCAATCGGTTGTCTTAACCTGGAATTCAGGATCGCCAGCCACTCTCAAATCATTGGTCTGTACCGCTTCAGCAAAGGAGCGTTGCAGGGCTTCGCCCAATGCTTCCTGGCGAGCTTCCATACCATAATGTTGATTGAGCACTTTTTCAGGAATCTTGCCTGGACGGAATCCGGCGAGTTTTGCAGTGCGTCCGATGTGTTTCAGACGAGCTGCAACCTGGTTGCGAAGTGCTTGTTGTGGAATCGATGCGTTCAGGCGACGTTCTAACGCGCTCACAGTTTCTACGCTGGGCATGCTGTATTTCCTTGAAATTGAATTTGAATGAGATGCCGTACAAGAAGATAATCAGACGAAAAATGTAACTCACTAATTTCGTTTAATTTTTTCAGAAGCAAGGGATTTTAACTTGTAACCTTGACACCTACTTTTTGCAAGCTTGTCGTTAAGTATAGCATTGAGGTGTTGAAAATTGAAATTTTGTGCGCAGTGAGACCCTTTGCGCGGGCGCCTTGCAGCATGTAACTTGGCTATTTATTGAGCCAAAGTAGTGGCGCATTGCTTAAGTTACGAAAAATCCATTACCGGATAGTTGTTCAGCCAACCTTCGCGACATGGCATTGATCAAATAATAAGCATTAGTTTTTTCAATGAGTAGTTTTTCGAATTCCCATAACAGCACCTGGCACACCATCCGCCGCTTAACAACGGGCGACGCGGCCATAAATGAAACAACTAGAGCATGAGGTTTTAACGAAATATTTCTTTTGAGCTCAATCCAGTCCAGATTGAGAAAATTGCAACCTATTGATTTTATTAATTATTTTATTTTTATAACAAGAAAAAAGCCCCTAGATTCAGGGGCTTAGTTTCGTGCTTTTTACTATTTTGGTGCGAAAGAAGAGACTCGAACTCTTACACCTTACGGCGCTGGAACCTAAATCCAGTGCGTCTACCAATTCCGCCACTTTCGCAAGGGGGCGAATTATAGCACCACTCCGAACAATTACGCTCGCCTAAATGAAACTCGATTAAACGATCGCTGCTGAGAATTGAATTACCGCACGACCGGACAACTTACCTTCCAGCAACGGATGAAAAATATCGTCCAGTTTATCGAAGGGTACGATATGAGCCACGCTGGACAATTTATCTGTCCGTAAATCCGTCGCCATGCGCTGCCAGATTTCACGACGCATGGTCATTTGTGTGGCAGCCGTGTCAATACCGAGCAGACACACGCCGCGCAAAATGAAAGGCATTACGGTGGTATGCAATTCAATGCCGCTCGCATTACCGAAACTGGCGATCACGCCGTTTTGCTGCATGCAGCGCGTGAGCCATCCCAGCGTTTCACCACCAACCGAATCAACAGCCCCCGCCCACAAGGTTTTCTCCAGCGGCCTCAACCCCATTACAAGCTGATGACGAGAGAGAATCTCCGTCGCTCCCAGTGAGGTTAGATACTCGTGTTCGCTATCCTTGCCGGTCAGCGCCGTGACCTGATAACCGCGTTTAGCCAGCATGGCAATCGCCAGACTCGCCACTCCACCAGTCGCCCCCGTCACAATCACACGACCACACGCAGGTGTCAGCCCGTTTTGCTCCATACGGTGTATCGACAGTGCAGCGGTAAAACCAGCCGTACCCAACGCCATCGCTTCGAACAGAGTGAGACCTTGAGGCAGTGGCACCACCCAATCAGCCGGCAGGCGCACGTATTCGGCAAAACCGCCATCGTGCGACACACCCATCCCGTAGCTGGTAGCGACCACCTCGTCACCCGCTTGAAAGCGCGCATCACTTGAACTGACAACCACACCGGACACATCAATCCCGCCGACACAAGGGAAGCGACGAATCACTTTCCCCGTACCGGTCGCGGCTAATGCATCCTTGTAATTGACACTGGAGTAATGCGAGCGGATTACCACATCACCGGGATCGAGATCATCCAGCGTCAAGCGGGTAAATTGCCCACCCGACTGACCATTTTCTTCGATGATGCGATAGGCGCCAAAAGATGCCATTTACAGATCCAGTAACAACCGTTCAGGCGACTCCAGTGCTTCTTTGATCGCGCCCAGGAACTGCACCGCTTCGCGGCCGTCGATGATGCGGTGATCGTAGGACACCGCCAGATAATTGATCGGACGGATCACCATCTGACCATTTTCTACCACAACCCGGTCTTTAGTCGCGTGTATACCCAGAATCGCGGCCTGTGGCGGGTTGATGATCGGCGTAGACAACATCGAACCGAAGGTGCCGCCATTGGAAATGGAGAAGGTGCCCCCGGTCAATTCTTCCATCGTCAGTTTGCCCAACTTGGCGCGCGCGCCGAAATCGGAAATTTGCTTTTCGATATCAGCAAAACTCAATTTATCCACATCGCGTAGCACAGGCACCGTCAGACCGCGCTCACTACCAATCGCAATACCGATATCGAAATAGCCGTGGTAGATGATATCCGTGCCATCTACCGAAGCATTTACGATAGGAAATTTTTGCAACGCATAAACAGACGCCTTGGCAAAAAAGCAGGAGAAACCCAGTTTGACACCGTGTTTCTTCTCGAACGCATCCTTGTATTTGGTACGCAGATCCATCACAGGTTGCATGTTCACTTCGTTGAACGTGGTCAGGATCGCTGCATTCTGCTGAGATTGAATCAGTCGTTCGGCGATACGCTGACGAATACGCGTCATCGGTACGCGTTGTTCCGGACGATTGCCCAGCGGTGCGGGTGCGGGTGCGGGTGCAGCCTTAGCAACAGGAGCCGCTTTAGCTACCGGTGCGACAGGTGCAGGAGCCGCCGCACTTAACACATCTTCTTTGGTGACACGACCGGAACGACCGCTGCCTTGCAGACTGGCTGCATTGACATCAAGTTCATTGGCCAGCTTACGCACCGAAGGCGGAACCGCAGAGACCACTTCGGCCTTCACTTCTGCTTTCGCTGCCGCTGCTGGCTTAGCTTGTACAGCATCTGTATCGATCAGTGCGATCAATTCTTCGCTGCCCACCAGGTCACCGTTACCCTTTAATATTTTGGTCAACACGCCGCTCTTGGAGGCGGGCAATTCCATCACGACCTTGTCAGTTTCGACATCAATCAGGTTTTCGCCTTCAACGACGGCATCGCCGACCTGTTTATGCCAGGTCACCAGCGTCGCTTCAGAGACAGACTCGGAGAGTTGGGGGACTTTAACTTCAATGATGCTCATTATGTGGTACTCCTGGAATGTTTTTGACATCGAGATCGGGACGGAAGGCTGCATCAATCACCGCTTTCTGTTGTTCGATATGCACGGACAAATAACCTGCGGCAGGCGCAGCGGATGAAGGGCGCAGCGCGTAATCCAGACGCATACCTGTGCGTAAATGACGCAACAAATAATGCTGGATACGATGCCAAGCGCCCTGATTTCCTGGCTCTTCCTGACACCAAACCATCTCGGTCGCATTAGGGTAAGCCGCAACCTGGGCTGCCAGATCATCGTGCGGGAAGGGATAGAGCTGCTCGATACGTATGATCGCCATATCATCGATTCCCTTGGCACGGCGCGCATTGACCAGATCGTAATAGACCTTGCCGCTGCACGCGATGATGCGACGCACCTTGTCGGCTGCCAGCGTTTCCACTTCAGGGATCACCGCACGGAAACTACCCTCAGTGAAGTCCGTCATAGGGGATGCTGCATCCTTGCTGCGCAGCAAGCTCTTGGGTGTGAACACGATCAGCGGATGACGAGAGGGTCGCAACATCTGACGACGCAGCAAATGGAACATCTGCGACGGTGTTGAAGGCACAACCACTTGAATATTGTAGTCGGCACACAGTTGCAAATAGCGCTCAATACGTCCGGATGAGTGCTCAGCACCCTGCCCTTCATAGCCGTGCGGCAGCAACATCACCAGTCCGCACAAACGTCCCCATTTAGCTTCACCGGCGGCGATAAACTGATCTATCACCACTTGCGCGCCGTTGGCAAAGTCACCGAACTGCGCTTCCCACAACACCAGAGAATTTGCTTCCGCCGTTGCATAACCATACTCGAAACCGAGCACCGCTTCCTCAGACAGCAAGGAGTCGATCACAAGAAAATCGGACTGATCGGCGGCCAGATGTTGCAGTGGTATGTGCACCCCCGTATCCCACTCGACGCGATTTTGATCGTGCCAGGTCGCATGACGATGGAAGAAAGTGCCGCGACCGCAATCTTGACCGGACAGACGCACAGGATACCCTTCGGTCAGCAGCGTGGCATAAGCTAAATTCTCCGCCATACCCCAATCCAGTGACAACTCACCGCGTCCCATCAGTACACGATCGTCGACGATCTTCTGTACACGAGATTGCAGCAAAAATCCTTCCGGTATCTGCGTCAAAGCGACCGACAATTGTTGCAAGCGCTCTAATGTAACCGTGGTATCCACCGGCGTATTCCACGCCGTAGCACTCTTTAAAGCCACCCAGTTAGATACCGGCTTATTCGGATTTTCGATCGCAGGCTGTATGGAGTTTTTGCCTTCATCCATAGACTTGCGGTAACTCGCCACCATCGCGTCACCTTCGCCCGCCGCGATCACGCCTTCGTCGAATAGACGCTGCGCATACACGGCTCGTGTCCCGGGATGTTGACGGATAAAGCGATACATAAACGGTTGCGTGACCAGCGGTTCGTCCTGCTCGTTGTGTCCCAGCTTGCGGAAGCACACCATGTCTATCACGACATCACGGTGAAACTGCATACGATAATCGAGTGCAATTTCAGTGATCAACATCACCGCATCCGGATCATCTCCATTCACATGGAAGATCGGCGCATCGATCATCTTAGCCACATCGCTGCAATACTGGCTGGAGCGCGTATCACGCACATCAGACACAGTAAAGCCGATCTGGTTATTGATAATGATGTGCACCGTACCGCCAGTGTGGTAGCCGCGAGTCTGCGACATGGCAAGCGTTTCCATCACCACGCCCTGTCCTGCGAAGGCCGCATCACCATGCAACAGAATCGGCAACACCTTGGCGCCGTCCATGTCTTTCAAGCGGTGCTGACGGGCTCGAACCGAACCTTCGACCACAGGATTGACGATTTCAAGATGCGATGGATTAAAGGCCAACGCTACATGTAAATCACCACCCGCTGTTGCGATATCAGCTGAAAAACCCTGGTGATACTTCACATCGCCCGATGTCAGATGATCCGCGTGGATTCCTTCGAATTCAGCGAACAACATAGAAGGCTGTTTGCCCAGAATATTGACCAGAACATTCAAACGACCGCGATGCGCCATACCGATAACAGCTTCCTTGACACCCTGTGATCCGCCGCGTTGCAGCAGATGATCCAGCAGTGGCACCAGCGTTTCACCGCCTTCGAGCGAAAAGCGCTTTTGTCCGACATATTTGGTATGAAGATAACGCTCCAGCGTCTCGGCTGCCGTCAGACGACCCAGAAAACGACGACGCAGATCAGCGTTGTAACCCGCCACGCCACGCACACCTTCCAATCGGCTCTGTATCCAGCGCTTTTGCGGCACATCACTCATGTACATGTATTCCGCACCGATGCTGCCACAGTAAGTCTGACGCAACAGCGCCAGAATTTCCCGTAACGTCATACGCGCAGCAGCAACTAGCGACCCTGTTTCAAAGGTCGTCGCCATATCGGATTCGAGCAGGCCGTAATACCCCGGATCCAACTCAGGAACGAGCGGCTTGGCATGACGATGTAGAGGATCGAGATTAGCGACGCGCAAACCCAAAAAACGGTGCGCGTTGATCAGTTGCAGCACCTTAACTTGCTTGTGCTCATGACCCGAATCGGGCGCGACAACAATCTGTTTAGGCAATGATTCAAAGGCACGTTGGATCGGACTGTGTGCCTGTTCGCGCCCAGCCTGAGTCCAGGCGGGCAGCGCATCAAAATAGGCACGCCATTCACCCGACACACTCAGCGGATCTTGCAGATATTGCTCGTACAAATCTTCGACGAAGATGGCATTTGTCCCGGATAACGCGGAACTATCCTGCATCATTTGATTAAAACTCATGAAATGATCACCTTTTATCCATGGGAGAGTAATCGCGACGTGTCGCGCCGACATAAAGCTGACGGGGGCGGCCGATCTTGCGATCGCTCGCGGCCATCATTTCATTCCACTGTGACACCCAACCGATGGTACGTGCCACGGCGAAGATCACCGTAAACATATTGGTCGGAATACCCAGCGCGCGTAACACGATGCCGGAGTAAAAATCCACATTCGGATAGAGTTTACGTTCGATGAAATAAGGATCGTGAAGGGCAATGTTTTCCAGTTCCATGGCCAGCTTGAATAACTTATCGTTTTCCAACCCCTGTTCTTTCAACACTTCGTAACAGGTTTCACGCATCACAGAAGCGCGCGGATCCATGTTCTTGTAGACGCGATGGCCAAAACCCATCAGCAGGCGTTTCTTGTCCTTCACATCCTGCACGAACTGGGCAACGCGAGATGGATCGCCGATTTCTTCGAGCATCGTCAATGCGGCTTCATTCGCGCCGCCGTGTGCAGGACCCCAAAGTGCGGCAATACCGGATGCCATACAAGCAAAAGGATTTGCGCCGCTGGAACCTGCCAGACGAACTGTCGACGTGGAGGCATTTTGTTCGTGATCAGCATGCAGAATAAAGATGCGTTCCAGGGCACGAACCAGCACCGGATTAGGCACGTATTCTTCAGCCGGATTGGCGAACATCATATAAAGGAAGTTTTCGACGTAACCGAACTTGTTCTTCGGATACATAAACGGATAGCCATTATGATATTTGTAGGCCATGGCCGCGATCGTCGGCACTTTACCCAGCAGACGCATTGCCGCCAGGTCGCGGTGTTCAGGATCATTAATATCGAGGGAGTCGTGATAGAAAGCGGATAATGCACCGACCACACCGACCATCACCGCCATAGGGTGTGCATCGCGTCTGAAACCATTAAAAAACTTCATCAACTGGTCGTGGACTATGGTGTGATTTTTCACCTTGCCGACAAATTCAATTTTTTGCGCCGCATCCGGCAACTGGCCGTTGAGGAGCAAATAACACACTTCCAGAAAGTCGGATTGACCCGCCAGTTGTTCTATAGGATAACCCCGGTAATACAACAGACCCGCATCACCATCGATATAAGTAATCTCGGAGGTGCAGCTCGCCGTCGAGAAAAAAGCAGGATCGTAGGTAAAGATACCCAACTTGCTCAACGCATGAATATCAACAACATCAGGCCCCAGTGTGCCGGACATCATCGGCAATTCAATCTGTCGTCCATCATCTAGCGTGAGCGTAGCGTAGCGTTTTTTCAACCCGAGTTCTTTATCCATCTGGCTTCCAATCCTGAAATTAAATTACGACCAATTCATTGATTATAAAATATTAATTTTCAACAACAACGCAGCCTGCGCATCCGACCCGGCATCTTTCCTGCCCGACACCATATCCCAGAGGGGATTGTCCGGCAAATCCAACAATTCCTCAAAAGTCTGCCGCTCTTCGACAGACAACTGAAGATACTGCGCTTCTATAAAACGTACAAAAATAATATCCAGCTCCAGCAAACCGCGCCTGCAGCGCCAGCGCACTCGCTGCAAAGCAGCAGCATCGGGGAGCGAGGAATGAGGAATGAGTAAACAACCCTCTGCGCTTCCTGCTTCCTCTACTTTATCCTCAGTCCTCAATCCAATATCCTCGATTGTCATACCATGCGCTTAATCATCAAGTCCTTGATATGACCGATTGCTTCGGTCGGATTCAATTCCTTAGGACAGACATCTACACAATTCATGATGGTGTGACAACGGAATAAGCGATACGGATCTTCCAGATCATCCAAACGTTCGGAAGTAGCCTGATCACGCGTGTCAGCGATGAAACGATACGCCTGCAACAAGCCTGCGGGGCCGACAAACTTGTCCGGATTCCACCAGAACGAAGGGCAGGCCGTCGTACAGCAACCACACAAGATACATTCATACAGTCCATTCAAATGTTCACGATCGGCAGGCGACTGCAAGCGCTCAGTTTCCGGTGGCGGGTCATTGTTGATCAGATACGGTTTGATCGAATGGTACTGTTTGAAGAACTGCGTCATGTCCACGATCAGATCGCGGATCACCGGCAGTCCCGGCAAGGGGCGTAATTCGACCGGCTCTTTCAACGATGATAACGGGGTAATACACGCCAAGCCGTTGCGACCGTTGATATTCATGGCATCAGAGCCGCACACGCCTTCGCGGCATGACTTACGCAAGGAAAGACTGTCGTCCTGTTCTTTGAGCAGCACCAGCGCATCGAGCAACATCTTGCCGCCCGACTCGATGTTCAGCTCGTAATTTTGCATGCGTGGCGCAGCATCGGTTTCAGGGTTGTAACGATAGATACGGAATTTCATAATTTTTCCTTATACCAGCTCAATAAACACGAGGCTTGAGCGGGAACGAGTCCACGGTCAGCGGTTTCAAGCGCACCGGCTTGTAATCGAGGCGTTGATCCTGACTAAAATACAGACTGTGTTTGAGCCAGTTCACATCGTCGCGCTCTTGGAAGTCATCGCGTGCATGTGCACCGCGGCTTTCCTTACGCGCTTCTGCCGCAACCATGGTAGCCTGAGCGACTTCGATCAGATTATCCAGTTCCAGTGCTTCGATACGTGCCGTATTGAACACGCGACTCTTATCGTTAATCTCGGTGTTTTTAACACGCTCGGCAATTTCCTTGATATTGACCACACCAGCTTTGAGCAACTCGGGGAAGCGGAACACACCGCAATGCTTTTGCATATTCCTGCGCATCGCATCGCCCACTTCTGAGACGCGCTCTCCGTTCTTCTGATTTTCCAGACGAGCCAGACGAGTCAATGGCATATCCGCCGCATTGGCCGGCAAAGGTTTTACATGTGGATTGAGCTTCAAGTCTTCGATGATCTGACGTCCGGCTTCGCGACCGAACACAATCAAATCCAACAACGAATTACAACCTAAACGGTTGGCACCGTGCACCGACACGCAAGCGCATTCGCCCACCGCATATAAACCCTGCACCACTTCGTCAGGACCTGTCTTATAAGGAGCAACCACCTGACCATGGAAATTGGTCGGAATCCCGCCCATCATATAGTGTGCGGTAGGCACAACCGGGATCGGATTCTTGGCAGGATCAACGTGAGCGAATTTCAGCGCAATTTCACGGATACCGGGCAGACGCTGTTTGATCACATCGTCGCCCAGATGATCGAGCTTCAACATCACATGATCGCCATCCGGACCGCAACCGCGTCCCTCGTTGATTTCGATGGTCATCGCACGGGACACCACATCGCGGCTGGCCAGATCCTTGGCATTTGGCGCGTATTTCGGCATGAAACGTTCGCCATCCTTATTAATCAGATAGCCACCCTCACCGCGCACGCCTTCCGTGATCAGCACACCCGCGCCGTATACACCGGTCGGATGAAACTGGAAAAATTCCATGTCTTCCAGCGGGATACCTGCACGCGCCGCCATACCCAAACCATCACCAGTATTGATAAACGCATTGGTGCTCGAATGGAAGATACGACCTGCACCGCCGGTGGCGAACAAGGTTGCGCGCGCATGGAACATCATCACTTCGCCGGTTTCAATTTCCAGCGCAGTAACGCCCAACACATCGCCGTCTTCGTCACGGATCAGATCCAGCGCCATCCATTCGATAAAGAAATTGGTATTGGCTTTCACATTCTGTTGATAAAGGGTGTGCAACAAGGCGTGACCGGTACGATCCGCTGCCGCACAAGCGCGTTGCACCGGATTCTTACCGAAATCCTGCATGTGTCCGCCAAACGGACGCTGATAAATCTTGCCTGAATCCAAGCGGTCAAACGGCATGCCGAAATGTTCCAGCTCGTAGACCACTTCAGGGGCTGCACGACACATGAACTCAATCGCATCCTGGTCGCCCAGATAATCCGATCCCTTCACCGTGTCATACATATGCCACAGCCAGTTGTCTTCACTAACATTACCCAAACTGGCCGCAATACCACCTTGCGCCGCAACCGTATGTGAACGGGTGGGAAATACCTTGGATAGCACAGCCACTTTCAATCCTGCCTGAGCCAGTTGCAACGCGGCACGCATGCCCGCACCACCCGCACCGACCACCACCACATCAAACGTTCGTTTAGCAATTGCCATTTTTTACATACCCCACAAAATTTGCACAGACCAGATCGCATACAACAGCAGCGCCAGGACAACCACAACATGGATAACCAAACGCACTGCGGCGGGTTTTACGTAATCCATGACGATATCGCGTATCCCTATCCAGGCGTGATAAAACAGACTGAGCAAAAACAGCAGGGCAAATGCACGTACCGGCTGGCTGGCAAACAAGCCTGTCCAGCGGTCATAACCCATATCCGGATGCAGCAGCAGATAGATACCCAACGCCAGACTACCCAGTGCCATCACCACGGCTGTGACACGCTGTACCAGCCAGTCGCGCAAACCATAGTGGGCACCAACAATTACACGGTTTACCATAATTTCACCCCGATAATGACAGTCAATAACAGGCTCACCGCCACCACCACTTTACTGCTACCTCTGGCCTGCTTGAGATTGCTGATGTAGTGTAAATCGATGGCCAGGTAACGAATACCCGCACAGAAGTGATGCATGAAGGACCATAACAGGCCCAGCATAACCAGCTTGGCCAATGGATGATCCAATGCTTCTTGCAATTGCGTATAAGTCACGGTAGAGCGCAAGCTGTACTGCAACATAAGAAGCAAAAGAGGAAGGGCAAAAAACAAGGCTAAACCGCTGACGCGATGAAAGATAGAAATCAAACCCGGAAGAGGCAATTTGATGAGATGAAGTGCTAGATGTTTCGGACGCTGTTTTTTCATTACCAACCTTTGTATAACGAAGAGACCGAGAAGAATATTACACCTTTTCTATAGCACAAGAAAAGCAAAAGATTTATGATAGTCGAACTTAATCATATAAGGAGTTAATAATGAAAGCACCTATTCGTGTCACAGTGACCGGCGCCGCCGGACAAATTGGCTACGCTACGCTATTCCGAATCGCCAACGGCGATATGCTGGGACGCGAACAACCGGTCATTCTGCAATTGCTCGATTTACCGCAGGCACAGCCTATGCTGCGCGGCGTTATGATGGAGTTGGAGGATTGTGCTTTTCCGCTGTTGCAACAAATCATCATCACAGACGACCCGAGAGTCGCCTTCAAGGATACCGAGGTTGTTCTGCTGATCGGTGCGCGTCCTCGCGGCAAGGGCATGGAACGCAAGGACCTGCTCGAAGCAAACGGTGCAATCTTCACCACCCAAGGTAAGTTGCTCAACGAACTGGCCGCCCGTCATGTCAAGGTACTGGTGGTTGGCAACCCGGCCAACACCAATGCTTTGATTGCAATGAAGAATGCGCCTGACCTTAACCCGCGCAACTTCAGCGCCATGATGCGTCTGGATCACAACCGCGCGATCGCTCAGGTAGCTCAAAAGCTGTTCCAGCCTATTCGTGATGTCAAGAAGATGATCATCTGGGGCAATCACTCCGGCACGCAATATCCTGATCTGGATCATGCGGAAATTCGCGGCCGTCTGGTCACGGACATCCTGCCGGACATCAGTTGGGTAGAAAGCACATTCATCCCTACCGTGCAAAAACGCGGCGCAGCGGTTATCGAAGCACGCGGCTTGTCCAGCGCAGCGAGTGCAGCCAATGCCGCCATCGCGCATATGCATGACTGGATGTTAAGTTCCCACCACAACGACTGGGTCAGCATGAGCGTCCCGTCCGATGGTAGCTATGGCATCCCTGAAGGCGTACTGTACGGTTTCCCTGTCACTTGTAAGCATGGCCAGTACAGCATCGTTCAAGGTCTGCCTATCAGTGAACTGGGACGTCAACACATGGAAGAGAGTTATCGCGAACTGACCGGTGAGCGTGAGCTGATCAAACACCTGTTGGGTTAAGCCACGATTAACTGCCGGATTTTTAGGACTAAAGTCCGGCAGTTTTTGTTTCCACCTTGATTCTGTAAAATCCACGCCCATAATGAGGCTATAGCCTGCGCTGCGCGGGTTTTAGTGGAGTTTATCGTGTCTGCCATCCGCCCCCCTGCCGTTGCAGGACTATTCTATCCCGCCAATAAAGAACAACTTGCACACAGCGTGCAGGAATTTTTAATCGGCGCGCGACGGTACAATCTAAAAGCCAAAGCGCTGATCGTCCCGCACGCAGGTTACATCTACTCAGGCGCTATTGCCGCCACCGCTTACGTCACACTCATTCCATACGCTGCCAAAATACATCGCGTGATATTGCTCGGGCCCACGCATCGCGTTGCCGTGCGGGGCCTCGCACTACCCGGCGCCGAGGCATTTTCCACCCCATTAGGATGCGTTAAACTCGATTGCGAAGCGAGCAAACGTATCGCCCATTTACCGCAGGTGTGCACGAGCGCGCCGGTGCATGCGCTGGAGCATGCTCTGGAAGTACAACTCCCGTTCCTGCAAAGCATACTCACCGACTTCACCCTGCTCCCCCTAGCAGTTGGGACGACAACCCCCGAAGAAGTCGCCGAAGTGCTAGAAATCCTGTGGGGGGATCAGGAAACCCTGATTGTCATCAGCTCCGATCTGTCACATTATTTGCCCTATGAAACCTGTCAGCAGGTAGATCAGGAAACGGCACAGGCCATACTGAATTTGCAACAACCGATAAACCATAACCGCGCCTGCGGTGGCACGCCGGTCAGCGGTCTGATACTCGCAGCACGACACCACCATTTAACGCCGCATTTGCTTGATCTGCGCAATTCCGGCGACACGGCCGGCACACGCGACACGGTGGTCGGTTACGCATCCTTCGCTTTCACCGGGGAGAATCAAGGTGACACACAATGAATCAGGAAAAATTCTGCTGCACATTGCCCGCGCGGCAATTTCCAATGCGCTGAATATCCCGCGCACAGCGGATGAGTCCGCGTCTTGGCTAAACGAACCGGGTGCCTGTTTCGTCACCCTCACCCAAAACGGCCAGTTGCGCGGCTGCATCGGCTCGCTCGCCGCACACCGATCACTGTTGAACGACCTCAAAAGTAATGCCGTCTCCGCCGCTTTGTACGACCCGCGTTTTATACCACTGACAGCGCAGGAGTTGAAAAACACCAAAATAGAAATTTCGCTACTCACCCTACCGCAACCCATGCAGTTCAAGGATGAAGCAGATGCACGAGCTCAACTGCGACCCGGTATAGATGGTGTCGTGTTCGAATTTGGCCACCATCGCAGCACTTTTTTACCGCAAGTGTGGGAACAACTCCCCTCCCCCCGTGAATTTATGGCGCATTTAAAACGTAAAGCAGGACTCCCGGAGGATTTCTGGGCGGCGGATGTTCTGCTATCGCGCTATCTCGTTACTAAGTTTATTGAGGATAATCAATAAAATGGATGAGATCATCAGCGCGGCTGAGCGCTATCCGGCCAAATACTGGCATCCGTTGGATGATGGACGGATCCAGTGCGATCTGTGTCCGCGCGACTGCCGGCTGCACGAAGGACAGCGCGGTGCCTGTTTCGTACGCGGCAGAATCAATAACGCGATGGTGCTCACCACCTACGGGCGCTCTTCGGGGTTTTGCGTCGATCCAGTCGAAAAAAAACCGCTCTACCACTTCTATCCGGGCAGCTCCATCCTGTCCTTCGGCACGGCCGGATGCAATCTTGCCTGCAAATTCTGTCAGAACTGGGACATTTCCAAGTCGCGCAGCTTCGATAAATTAGCCGATCTGGCAATCCCCGAGGCGATCGCACGCACCGCCGCACGCATAAACTGCAAGAGCGTCGCCTTCACCTACAACGATCCAGTGATCTTCGCCGAATACGCGATGGATACAGCCGATGCCTGCCACGAACTCGGTATTAAGACGGTGGCCGTCACGGCAGGCTACATACACGACACCCCGCGCCGTGATTTTTTCGCCAAAATGGATGCCGCAAACGTTGATCTGAAGGCGTTTACCGATGAGTTCCATGTCAAATACTGCGGAGCCCGCCTGCAACCGGTGTTGGACACGCTGATCTACCTGTGCCGCGAAACAAAAGTATGGGTGGAACTAACCACCTTACTGATCCCGGGTCTGAACGACAGCAACGAAGAAATTGCGGCGATGACGGCTTGGATCGCAAAGGAATTGGGGCCAGACGTGCCGCTGCATTTCACCGCCTTTCACCCCGACTACAAAATGACAACGATTCCCGCCACGCCGCCAGAATCGCTTGCCCGTGCACGAAAAATCGCACAAGACGCAGGCCTACGCTATATCTATGTCGGCAATGTGCATGACCGCGCCGGAGATACCACCAGCTGTCCGTGCTGCAAAAAACCTCTAGTCGTACGCGACTGGTACAACATCGAACAGTATCGAATCACGCCTGACGGTCACTGTCCTGATTGTCATGCTGCCATCGCCGGACATTTTGAGAAATACACTGGCGCATTCGGCCGCCAACGCATCCCTGTTACCCCCACCTGAACACCCCCCCCTTTATTCCAACGTGCTATCGGACGGGTTAGATTTTCAATAATTTAATTCCGTCCTGGCAATTTGCAGTAATATGACGGAGTCCTTTGCTGACATCTGCGCCGAATTGTTATCCCCGCGTGCAATATGCAGCAAAATATTACCTATAAACAACGGACTGCACAATGCACAAAACAGTCACTTTTTTTCCAAAAGTCGGCGAAATCGCACACAAGGGCATCGTCCAAATCTCAGGCACGGCGCTGATAGAAGAGGCCATCGTGCTGATGGAAGCCAACAATCTGAGCGATGTCGTCTACCAACTGGAACGAGGACACGGGATCTTTACCGTGGAAGACCTGATCCGCCACCGTCGACAGGGGCGGAGTATGGCTACACGACTGATGGATCTGGAAACGCATCTGCTGCCGTATGTGAGTGAAGAAGAAAATGTACTGCATCTGCTCAGCATTTTCGTCGAAAAAAAATGTCGCTACCTCGGCGTTAAGAACCAAGATGACCTGTTGGACGGCATCGTTTCCTATACCGATGTGCTGGCATCGGTCGATCCCATCGTGATGATGGAACACAAGACGCTGGCGGAAATTCTGAAAAATGGCCGGGTTGAAATGATCGCCGAATCAACTGCCACCGAAGTCGTACTCGACCAATTGATTTACGCGGAAGATGCCATGCTGATTGAAAGTGGTGGCAAACTCGCCGGCATCGTCACTACCCGAGACATCGTCAGGATGATACGCGACGGGATAGACCTGACTTTGCCGATACGCTGCCATATGACGACACCGGTTTATACGATCAACCACCGGGAAACCATCAAGTCTGCCATCGATTATCTGAAAGAGCGCAAATTCAAACGCGCCATCGTGGTCGATGACGAAGGCAATCTCAACGGCGTCATCACCCAAATCGAACTCATCGGCGTCACTTATGGCCGTTGGGCTGAACTGATGAAATTGCATGCCCACGAACTGGGCGAATTAGTCCATGTACTGGAATCAAAAAACATCAAGTTGCAGCATGAATCCCTGACCGATGCACTGACCGGAACGGGCAATCGCCGCATGATCAATCAGGCCATCGAAGCGGAGATCGGCCGATACTACCGGCACGAAAGACAGGCGTTTTCCATCTTGCTGCTGGATATCGATTTCTTCAAAAAAATCAACGATAATTTCGGCCACCCGGTCGGCGATGAAGTCCTCAAATTGCTTTGCCTCAAGGCAAAAACCTTGTTGCGCATCTCGGACACGCTGGCGCGCTGGGGAGGCGAGGAATTCGTCATCCTGCTGCCTACTGCCGATATTGATTCAGCCACGATTCTGGCCGAGCGGATGCGCGCAGAAATTGCAAAAAATTCATACAATAATCATGCAATTACCATCAGCATCGGCGCTGCAGAATATCGTCGCGGTGAATCCCAGGCAATGTTGCTCGAACGATTGGATCGCGCACTGTATGAAGCCAAAAATACCGGACGCAATAAAGTCGTCGTAGCCCAATAAACTGCCTTCGCCTTAAGTCAGCCCTTTTCCATAAAACGCTCAAGGTGTGCCAAAAAGGCGCGCGTCTTGGCAGGTAAATACCGACGCATCGGCATCACCGCCCAGGCGGGCACCGTGGGCAGCGACCAGTCCGGCAGCACGCGAACCAGACGCTTCAGCCGCACATCCTCGATCACAAAACGGCAAGGCAAAGCACCTACCCCCGCACCATCGAGCAGCAACTGCTGAATCATGTCGGGAGAATTCAGGGTCAATCGTCCCGGCGGCACACCCTGCCATTCGGCTTTGCCGCTCAGCAAAGACCAGGGCACCGCAGTTCCCCGGTCGGAGAGCAGACGCACCGCCGCGTGATTCATCAGGTCATCGGGATGCAGGGGCGCCGCATGCAGCGCCAGATAGATCGGGCTGGCATACAAGCCAAAGTGTTGTTCATCTATTTTTTTCGCCACCAGCGTCGCATCATCGCTTAAGTCGCCCATACGGATCGCCAGATCATAGCGCTCGCCGATCACATCGACGCGACGCGAAGACAGATCAATATCCAACTGAATTTCAGGATAGGCATCGATGAAGGTCGCAATGGCACGGGAAAAATACTGGCGGGCGTAATCCCCCGGCATGGAGACGCGCAACCGCCCGTGAGGTTGTGCATCCTGACTGCTGACAAAGTCCTGAACGGCGGCAACCTCTTCCGCGACGCGGCGGCAATGCTCGAGAAATTCCTGACCGAACTCGGTGAGCATCAATCGGCGCGTAGTACGTATCAGCAACTTTTGTCCCAGCGCAGACTCCAGATTACTCAGACGACGTGAGACCGTGGCTTTAGGAATAGACAAAAACTCCGCCGCACGTACCAGACTCTGCTGCTCAACTATCGTGGCAAATAAAATATAATCGTCAGCAGAAATGTTTAATTGTTCCATATATGGGATAGTTTATCCCGATTCGACGGCTTTATCTATCCTTTTCCTTGCTCTACTATGCACTCACCCTACAGCCACAGAGAATCCGATCATGAACACCCAACCGTCCAGAAGCATCGAACAATTAGTCGAGGGCGTATTAACTTCCGATGGCGCGGGTGTCAAACTGACTCGCGTGCTCACCGGTAAGCTGCAACGCCGCCTCGACCCGTTCCTGATGCTGGACGCCTTCGGCAGCGATGATCCGGACGAATATATCGCAGGCTTCCCCGACCACCCGCATCGCGGCTTCGAGACCGTAACCTATATGTTAGCTGGCATCATGCGCCACAAGGACAGCGCGGGACACGAAGGTTTGTTGCAAAACGGCGGCGTACAGTGGATGACCGCAGGGCGCGGCGTGATCCATTCCGAGCTTCCCGAACAGGAAGAGGGTGTGATGGAAGGTTTTCAGCTCTGGCTGAATCTGCCCGCATCGCAAAAAATGAAACCGGCGTGGTATCGCGATTTCCCCTCAGAGGCAATTCCCGAATACACCAGTTCGAATGGTGTCACGGTGCGCGTAATCGCAGGCCAGAGTAACGGCGTTGCAGGCGTGATCACACGAGACACGACTGAGCCTATCTATCTGGACGTACATCTGCCAGCAGGCGCTAATTTTCAAACTGACATCCCCGTGACACACAACGCGTTTATATATGTGTATCGCGGCACTGTTGCAATTGGCGAAACACAGGTTGATAGCCGTCGCATGGGAATATTGAGCAATGATGCGGATAGCGTTGCGCTGACTGCAACTAGCGATGCCCGATTAATCCTGGTTGCAGGCTGTCCCTTGAATGAACCCATCGTGCAATACGGTCCTTTCGTGATGAACACTCAGGAAGAAATCCATCAGGCGCTCGACGATTACAGAAACGGACGGTTTATCTGATGAATACCTACACGCGCACCGCAAAAGCGTTGCACTGGCTGATCGCGCTGATGATCTTCGCTGTGTTTCCGCTGGGACTGTATATGCACGATCTGAAACTCTCGCCCGTCAAGTTGCAGCTCTACAGCTATCACAAGTGGGCTGGAATGACGGTATTACTGCTGGTGATCGTCCGCCTGCTGTGGCGCATCACGCACAGACCACCCGCACTGTCGCTGCCACGCTTGCAACAAATTGCCAGCAACGCGGTGCACCATCTGCTGTATGTGCTGATGTTCGCCATCCCGCTCTCCGGCTGGTTGATGAGTTCGGCCAAGGGATTTCAGACCGTGTTGTTCGGCATCTTGCCGCTGCCGGATCTGCTCGCCAAAGACAAGGTTTTAGGGCACACGCTGGAAAATGTGCACCAGAGCCTGAATTACTTATTGTTGTTGCTGGTGGCCGTTCACATCGCGGCGGCACTCAAGCACCATTTTATCGACCGGGATCAAGTCTTAACCAGAATGTTACCAAAATCATGAATAAACATATAATTACATCACTACTGCTGCTCGCCGCCGGCTCAGTTCAGGCGGTCGAATACAATCAGTTGCAAGCCGCTCAAAGCGCGCTGACCTTCGGCTACAAGCAGATGGGTGTGCCGCTAACTGGAAAATTTAACAAGTTTTCGGCGCAAGTGTCTTTCGATCCGGCCAAACTGGCCAAAGCACAGGCGCACATCGACGTGGTGCTTGCCAGCATAGACACGGGTTCGACCGATGCCGATGAGGAAGTCGCAGGGCGCCAGTGGTTCAACGCCAAGACTTATCCGCTGGCAACCTTTACCTCCTCCGGCGTCACCGCGTTGGGCGGCAACCGTTATCAGGCCACCGGCAAACTCTCCATCAAGGGACGCACCATGGATGTCACCGCCCCCGTCACCTTCCAGAGCGAAGGCAATCGCGGGGTATTTGACGGCACCTTTAACATCAAGCGCTTAGCCTATGCCATCGGCGAGGGCGAATGGACCGATGTGAGCACCGTCGCCGATGAAATCCAGATTAAGTTTCACCTCGTCGTTTTAGCAGCACCTGTAAAGAAATAACCCTCCCACCACCAAAAAAGGAAATATCATGAATAAAATCATTGCATTAGCTATCGCTACCTCCTTCTCTGCTGCCGCTTTCGCCGCACCGGAAACTTATGTGCTGGAACAGAACCACACCAAGCCGCGCTTCGAATACAGCCACATGGGCTATTCAACCCAGTTGAGCCGTTTTGATACCGCCAAAGGCACCGTCACCATCGACCGCGCCGCCAAGACGGGCTCTGTTGATGTCACCATCGATGCCACCTCGGTCAATACCGGTTCTGACATGTTCAACGGACATATTCAGGGCGAAGACTTCTTCGATACCGCCAAATTTCCGACCATCACTTACAAGTCAGACAAGTTCAAATTTGAAGGCGACAAGTTAGTTGGCATTGAAGGTAATCTGACTATCAAGGGCGTAACTAAACCTGTCACCCTGACGGTCACTTCTTTCATGTGTATGCCTCACCCGATGATGAAAAAGGAAGCATGCGGCGCCAATGCAACGGCTAAAATCAAGCGCTCCGAGTTCAACATGGGCAAATATGCACCACTGGTTGGCGATGAAGTCACCCTGACTATCCCGGTCGAATCGATCAAGCAATAAACACAAGGGGGCGTTCAGCGCCCCTTTTTAATGGAGCATCCTATGACTAATACCCTGTTTACCCCTGCCACCTTAGGCAAACTAGCCCTTGCCAATCGCGTTGTGATGGCACCGATGACGCGCTGCCGCGCCATTGACAATGTGCCAAACGCACTAATGGAAGAATATTACCGTTTACGTGCCGGTTGCGGACTGATCATCGCCGAAGGAACCGCGCCTTCACCGAACGGCTTAGGCTATGCACGCCAACCTGGCCTGTTCAGCAGCGAACAGATTGCGGGCTGGCAACACGTAAACGCTGGCGTACATCAGGCCGGCGGAAAGATATTTGTGCAGATAATGCACGACGGACGCGTCAGTCATCCTGCCAACATGCAAGCGGCCGCACGCATCATCGCGCCTTCTGCACTCGCAGCGCCCGGTGAGATGTGGACAGACAGTAGCGGCATGCAGCCCTACCCGGTTCCTGCCGAAATGACGGAAGCCGATATCCATCAGGCCATCGCCGAATTTGCACAGGCGGCCAAAAATGCCATCGAAGCCGGTTTCGACGGAATTGAACTGCATGCGGCGAACGGATATCTGATCGATCAGTTCCTCAACACGGCATCAAATCAACGTACCGACGCCTGGGGCGGCAGCGTTGAGAATCGCATCCGCTTTGTAGTGGAAATCGCCAAAGCGACTGCCGCAGCGATCGGTGCTGAGCACATCGGGATGCGCATCTCCCCTTACGGCGTATTCAACGGCATGGCAGCGGATGCCGACATGGATGCACTGTATGAAGCGCTGATTGCCCAATTGAACAAGATCGGACTGGTGTACATTCACATCGTCGATCACAGTGCGATGGGTGCACCGGAAGTCAGCCCGACCCTCAAGGCGAAAATCCGCGCGGAGTTTAAGGGAAGCTACATCCTGTCCGGTGGTTACGAGACCGCACGCGCGAATGCCGATCTTGAAGCTGATCGCGGCGATCTAGTCGCCTTCGGTCGTCCGTTCATCTCCAATCCTGATCTGGTGGAAAAATTGAAAAATGGTACGGCGCTGACCGAACCTGACTTCAATACTTTCTACACACCCGGCGAAAAAGGCTACACCGACTATTAATGCAAATTATTGACTAATAATTAAAAGTTACAAACAAAGCAACAACTACTGCCGGATTAGCGGATTTATCCGAAAATCCGGCAGCCAACACTGAACACATAAAAAAATTTAATTATTTTATGCGCTTTTTCTGCCAACCACCCCCGTGTATTCCCCTTATCTCGTATATTAGCTCATTGCTGTTACCTGGTATCGAGCATCAATAAAACATAGCCAACGCACTTACTCGATCCAGCCTGATCCAGACACTTTGCGACATTAATTCTCTGCCCTCCATGCCGCTCGTCGCGCAGAAATTGCTGGCGCTGTAACTCAATACGGACAATACTGAAATCATCATTGAAAAGATTTCCGAGTTAGCCGAACAAGCCCGACAACTGTCCGGCACTATATAGTTCCCGCTACGGAATGTGGATTTTCAATTCACATTCCCTGTTTCACAATCGACTATAATTACGCATCGTTCACTCTGAAGCAATTATGAAAGTTATCCTGTTATTCCTGAGCCTGCTGTTCTTAGCAACGAGTCTTTGCGCCAACTCGCAGTCCCTGGAAACTCCCGTGCTGGCAGCCAAGACCTACCTGCTCTACGATTTTTCCAGCAATCAAGTTCTGCTTGAGAAAAACGGCAGAGCTCGTATTGAACCGGCCGCGCTGACCAAGTTGATGACCGCTTACATCGCATTTTCCGAAATCAAACGCGGCGCACTCACGCTCGATCGCAGCTTGACCGTACCGGCCGATGCCGTGCGTAACGCCAGCGGCGAATCGCGTATGCTGCTCAAACCGGGCCAAACAGTCACCGTGGACGAATTACTGCACGGCCTGATTGTGCAATCCGGCAACGATGCTGCCAATACGCTCGCAAGCAATATCTCAGGCACTGAATCCGCCTTTGTCGTCGAAATGAACAGGGAAGCCGAGCGCTTGGGCATGAAAAACACCCACTTCGCGAATACGGTCGGCACACCCGATGCGCAGCATTACAGCAGCGCCTTCGACATGGCACTGTTAGCGGGTGCACTGATACGTGACTTTCCCGAGTACTACGCCCTGTTTGGCCTGCACGACTACACTTTCAACAACGTCACGCAAGCCAATCGCAACCGTCTATTGTGGCTGGATCCTTATGCCGACGGCCTGAAAACCGGACACACAGAAACGGCCGGATTCTGCCTGGTCGGTTCAGCAAAACGCGATAAACGCCGCTTAATTTCCGTGGTATTAGGTGCGGATTCCGACGGACAGCGTGCCTCTGAAAGCCAAAAGCTGCTCAACTACGGCTTCCAGAATTTCGACACCGTGCGCCTCTATCAGGGAGGCCAACCGGTCACTCAAGTCCGCGTCTGGAAAGGAACCCAGAGTCATCTTAATTTGGGCTTCAAACAGGACGTGTATCTGACCATCCCCAAGGGAAAACTGACGCAGCTCAACGCGGCCATCGAGACTCATCAACCTATCCTCGCACCGATTGCCGCCACACAGCAAACCGGCATACTCAGGCTGTCGCTGGCAGGAAAACCCTATGCGGAATTCCCCTTGCTAGCATTGGATAATATCGCCCTGGCCAACGTGTTTTCGCGCGGCTGGGACAGTCTGCGTTTGCTGATACAGAAATACCTGCCCTGGTAAACATCGATGACAATTTATCTGAATGGCCAGTTTATGCCGGTCGAAGACGCCAAAATCTCCGTACTGGATCGCGGCTTTATCTTCGGCGATGGCGTGTATGAAGTCATTCCGGTCTACTCGCGCCGTGCATTCCGTCTGAACGAACACCTGCAGCGTTTACAGCATAGTCTGGACTGCATCCAACTGCCCAATCCGCACAGCGCTGAAGAATGGCGCGAGCTGATAGCAGAACTGATCGCAAAGAACGACGGCGAGGATCAATACCTGTATTTGCACATCACGCGCGGCATAGCGAAGCGGGACCATCCTTTCCCCAATCCACCGGTTGCCCCCACGGTTTTCCTCATGAGCAGCCTGCTGCCAACCCCGTCGGTTTCCTTGATTGAGAATGGCACCAGTGCGGTCACGGCACAGGACAACCGCTGGCTGCGCTGCGACATCAAAGCCATTTCTTTGCTGCCCAACGTGCTGCTGCGCCAAATCGCCGTGAATGCGGATTGCGCGGAAACGATCCTGTTGCGAAGTGTAACGGTGCATCCGCCGTTCAACATCGAACAGGCTTTTCTGACCGAAGGGGCTGCCAGCAATATCTTTCTGGTCAAAAATGGGATACTGTTAGCTCCCCCTAAGAATCACCTGATGTTGCCCGGCATCACCTATGATGTGATTTTAGAAATCGCTGCTAGCTACGACATTCCCCATCAGATACGCGAGATTGCAGCTAGCGAACTCTTCGATGCCGACGAACTTCTGCTCAGTTCTAGCACTCGCGAAGTGCAGGCAATCACACGTCTGGATGGAAAAACGGTGGGTTCAGGCCTGCCCGGGCCCATGTTTAAAAAAATTAATCAGCATTATCAAGAATTTAAACGAAATGTGATGCGAGCCCTATGAATACCACCATGCCCGTAATACCCGAATCAGAAAGCTTCGTCGAATATCCTTCTGATTTTCCTTTGAAGATATTCGGTCTGCAGCACCCGGAATTTGCCCAATCGGTACTGGATGTGGTGATGAAGCACGCGCCCGATTTCGTGCCGGCCAACATGGAAATGCGTGCCAGCAAAACCGCCAAATACATCAGCCTCACCTGCACGATACGCGCCACCTCCCGTAAACAACTCGACGCGGTGTATCAGGAGTTGGTCGATCACCCGCTTGTTAAGATGGTTTTGTGAGGAACGAGGAATGAGGATCGAGGATCGCGCGGCACAGCACAATACACTAGTGAACGATGAACAATCGCGTCCTCAGTCCTCAGTCCTCAGTCCTGTCTTTCAGCCCCTCAATCCTGCCCTTCACACGCTGGGAATGGTGGATTATCAGCCGACTTGGGACGCGATGAAGCGCTTCACGCAAGAGCGTACCGAGCATACGCGGGATGAAATCTGGCTGGTGCAGCATCCGCCGACCTTTACCCAGGGGTTGGCAGGACTGCCTGAACATCTGTTGCAAAGCACCGACATCCCGGTGGTCAAGATCGATCGCGGCGGCCAGATCACCTATCACGGCCCGGGGCAGATCGTCGCCTATTTGCTGCTCGACCTGCGCCGCTGGAAACTCAATGTGCGAGAACTGGTGACGCTGATGGAACAATCCGTGGTGGACTTGCTAGCCGAACACGGTGTAACCGCAAAGGCACGTGCCGATGCACCCGGCGTCTATGTCGACAACGCGAAAATTGCCTCCTTGGGACTTAAAATCAAACACGGCTGCTGCTACCATGGCTTAGCGCTCAACGTAGATATGAATCTCGCGCCATTCAGTTTAATCAATCCTTGCGGCTATGCCGGACTGCGCGTAACCCAATGCGTGGAACAAGGCATCACCCTTAGCATCGGCGAACTTCAGGCCGAATTGGCACAAAACTTGATACACGGACTACAGAAGCACTATCAAGGAAAGCTAACACATGAGCACTCCTGACGAAGACCGATCTATCGTCATCATCGCAGGGCCAAACGGCGCAGGAAAAACCACCTTTGCGCGCACTTTTTTACCCGTTGATGCAAACTGCCTCAACTTTGTAAATGCGGACTTAATCGCTGCCGGACTATCACCTTTCGCCCCTGAGCTCGCCGCTTTTAAAGCTGGCAGAATCATGCTGCAAACGATCGCTGAACATGCGCGACGCGGTGATAGTTTCTCTATCGAAACCACGCTATCAGGATTAACTTACGCGCAAATGATTCCGGTTTGGCAGGCCTCCGGTTATGCAGTAAAACTGATTTTCTTGTCTTTGCCCAATGCAGACATCGCCGTTCAGCGAGTTGCGACACGCGTCGCTCAAGGCGGTCATAACATCCCGGAGACCACCATACGCAGACGTTTTACATCAGGCATCAATAACTTTTTCCGCTATAAGTTGCTGGTGAACAACTGGCAACTGTATGATAATTCCGTCACTCCAACCGTTTTACTAGAAGAAGGAGGTCTGCCGTGAAAGCGCCCATTTCAAACTCCAATGACCCCGATTTGCGAAAAGTACCGGAAGCCTTGTTACGAGCGGCTGAAAACGCGCGGCTACTGGCCGAACAAACAGGCACTCCGTTTATCACTCGTTCAGTTGTCGAGGTCACCGAAAACAAGCCAAGCGCACCGCCAACCTACACGACCCAACACTAAAAACACATGAGTGAAATAACCAACAAGCAAACCGGCGCGGCCAAAACAGCGCGCAATCCGATCAAAATCGTACCCTTGCAGGAACGGCTGCGCAAACCGGAATGGATACGCGTCAAGACGGCCAGCGGCACCGGTTACAACGATGTCAAAAAACTGCTGCGCGAACACAGTCTGGTGACAGTCTGCGAGGAAGCCTCCTGCCCAAACATCGGCGAATGTTTCAGCAAAGGCACGGCCACCTTCATGATACTGGGCGATGTGTGCACCCGGCGCTGCCCGTTCTGCGACGTGGCGCACGGCAAGCCGCTGCCGCCGGATGTCGAAGAACCCGCCAACCTAGCCCGCTCAATCGGTCTACTGAAACTCAAATACGTGGTCATCACCAGCGTCGATCGCGACGATCTGCGCGATGGAGGTGCAACACATTTTTCAGATTGCCTGGCCGCGATACGCGCCAGTTCTCCGGCAACCCGATTGGAGATTCTGGTACCAGATTTCCGGGGGCGTCTGGATGAAGCGCTGGATGCGCTGGCAATCAGTCTACCGGACGTGCTCAACCACAATCTGGAAACCGTGCCGCGCCTGTATAAACTCGCGCGCCCGGGTGCCGATTACGCGCATTCGCTCAAATTGCTGCAAGATTTCAAAACCCGCTTCCCCGACATCCCGACCAAATCCGGCGTGATGCTGGGTCTGGGCGAAACTGACGAGGAAGTACTGGAAGTGATGCGAGACCTGCGCGCCCACGGCGTGAACATGCTGACCGTCGGCCAGTATTTGCAACCGTCCAACGGGCATTTACCGGTGCTGCGCTATGCCCCGCTGGAGAGCTTCGCCATGTTTGAACGTGAAGCCCGCGCGATGGGCTTCGATCATGCCGCCTGTGGCCCGATGGTTCGTTCCAGTTATTACGCGGACGAACAGGCACATCAGGCAGGCGTGAATGTGTGAACACACGCTAATTAATGATAATTTTACACAAATAAATGATATGAAATTTAACCAACACATCGTATCCAATACATTTATTGAGGGTGTAAGAAATTTTGTGTAAACGGTCATTTGCTAGGAATCTGCCGCCACTTTGAAAGGAGTTGCAATGACCGGAGCAAAAGCGTTACCGAAAGACCTGATCGACAGCCTGCTGACTGGCTATAAAAACCTGAAGACATGATCGGCGAGCATGATCTGCTCAAGCAATTGACCAAGGCGCTTCTCGAACGTGACCTTGAGGCCGAAATGGAAGCGCATCTTGGCCATGCCACTCGGTCAGAAGTTTTAATTTAGCTGTTACGATGGCGGTACTCGTAGAGGAAAATCAGGCTATCGAGCAGCACCGGTATTTACACTGAAATATGTTTGTAGCATTTGCTTTGTACAGTGGAAAGCAACTTTACCCCCCATAGTAACAATGCCATGCATTTGCCTGAATATTATATTAGCCACAACATGATTCCCCTGCTGAAAGAGTTGCGCGCTGCCGCCGTTACTATGGAGCATGCTTATCACGTACAACTGAACAGTGTGGACCCGCTGTTTCAGGTCAGCGCAAGGAACTTGCTGCATTATCTTGCACTTCGGCAGAGCGACATTTGCGACTTGCAAAAGGATTTGGCGTTGCTTGGCCTGAGCCGCTTAGGACGGGTTGAAGCACACGCGCTCAGCAGTATAGATGCGGTACTGGATGCGCTGCACGCCTTAGTTGACATGGAAAGGAGTGATCAAGTTCAGGTTCCTGCCATCGATATCAAGACGGGAAGCGTTCATCTGAACAAACATGCAGATGCGTTGTTAGGCGAACCTTCCGAACGCCACCTCACCCGCATCATGGTAACCATGCCTTCGGAGGCGGCCGTGGATGCGGGCGTGATCCGTGAGTTACTGGCCGCCGGTATGAATATTATGCGTATCAATTGCGCTCACGATGAGCCGGATGCCTGGTTGACGATGATTGAACACCTCCGGGAAGCGGAACATGAACTGGGACTGACTTGTAAGATATATGCTGATCTGGCAGGTCCTAAGTTGCGGACGGGTGAAATACGCGCCATTGGTCGGCTGATCGAATTCAAAGTCAAGCGCGATGCCTGGGGGCACATTACCAAGCCCGCCGTCGCGTGGTTAACCCCGTCTGATCATCAGGAAAAACCAGCCATTGCAGTGGATGGCGTGTTGCCGATCGAGGGCACTTTCCTGGCTGGCTTAAGGTTAGGCGATGTCGTCGAGGTGGATGACACCCGTGGGAAAACCAAAAATTTTATAGTGACAGAGTCCTTGGGGACGTCATGGCTGGCACATTGTGATCACCATGCTTTTATTACCGAAGGGGCGGTTTGCCGCTTGAATCGCGACGATATTGAATGGGCTCAGAGCGCGGTAGGCCAACTCCCCGAGGTATTTTTGCCCATCGTACTAAAGGCGGAAGACCTATTGATACTCACGCGAGACAAGCTCCCCGGTGAGCCTGCCACTTACAATGATCAGGGTAGCTTATTGCGCCCGGCATTTATACCCTGCACCTTGGATGCCGTGTTCGATGCAGTTGAAACCGGACACCCAATCTGGTTTGATGATGGAAAAATTGGCGGTGAAGTGGTAGCGAACGATGGTAACAACATCACGGTCAAGATTACGCAAGCTGATCCGCAAGGCAGCAAACTGCGCGCCGAAAAGGGTATTAACTTGCCGCACAGCAATTTGAACACCCCGGCGATAACCGAATTAGATATTTTTAATCTGCGCGTACTGGCCCCTCATATTGACGTGATCGGTATGTCATTTGTACGTTCAGCGGACGATGTACTAGTGCTTCATCAACAGTTGCATGAGATCGGTGCCGGCCACTTGGGCACGGTACTCAAAATTGAAACACGTCAGGCGTTTGAAAATCTGCCAATGATTTTGCTCACCAGCCTCAATCGGCCTCCAGTGGGTATCATGGTGGCACGCGGAGACCTGGCGGTAGAGATAGGCTTTGAGCGTTTGGCCGAAGTTCAGGAAGAAATACTCTGGCTGTGCGAAGCCGCGCATGTCCCTGTGATTTGGGCGACACAAGTATTGGAGAATATGGCGAAATCCGGGATGCCTTCACGAGCCGAAGTATCAGATGCCGCGTTATCCGTGCGCGCTGAGTGTGTGATGTTAAACAAGGGGCCGTACATGGTTGAAACGGTTCGCTTCCTGAGCGGCGTGCTAGAACGCATGAGCAGAAATCAGGTCAAGCGTAGGCCGGTGATGCGCCATCTTTCAGTCTCACATATTCTAACCGACAGGGTATGAAGTGATTTAACCACCACAAACGATGGGCAGCTATTACTAAGCCCATTACTATAGACCAACCAAAAATAAACAGCCCTGCAGCCATTTCTGTATCCAGAATAATCAGGCTGAAAATTGGAAAACTACCTCATTGCTGCGGTTATATCGCTTCTCAGTCCATGCATCGTAAGCACTTTGCATGCGCAACCAGCGCTCGGCGCTGATCCCGCCCCAGTTATGCAATCTACCGGCCATATCGATGGAGATGCGGGCATCCCCGTTCAAGATATTTACCAAATTCGCACGTGCTACTCCAAGTTGATTGGCTGCCGCAGACAGAGTCAGCCCCTCTGGCCAGACATCTTGCAAAATCTCGCCAGGGTGCGTCGGGTTATGCATCCAATTCATGTCGTCCTCCTAGTAAAACTAAAGAGCTAGCATTGTAGAATTAATGCGTGACACTTTTATTTAACGGAGGAGCAAGAAGCAAAGGCTACTTATTTAGTTCCGCTTTGGCTAACGATTTAGATTTTGCTTTGGATGTGGCCTTGTCATTTATTTCTAATTTTTGCTTTGCAATTCTTTTAAAAGGTTCCGGTTCAGACACAACCTTTTCAACCGGCTTAACCTTAATCTTCTCGGCTTCCTTATCTCTCAGAGACTGCATTTTTTCACACCACTCCGCGAGCTGTTCATCTTCCAGTTCAAGTTGTAACGCCAGCGCTTCCTCATAAGTCAGCTTATTCCTTTCCAACCTGCGGGGTAACTTTCCCGTCATTCTGGACAACAGTCGCTCGGTCTCTTCCGGGCTCAATTGCGCTACTTTAGCCAAATACTCAGGATGACATTCTTTAGTCATGATCTCGGCACCATAGTTGATTACATACAGCAAGAATAAACTAGAATATACCCAGCTACAAGTGTAATACTTTTAGCATAGCTACAAGCAGCTCAGACATTCTGCTATTTAGCAAGAAGCGCTACTGTCACTCAATACCCGATCAATGCAATGGCAAACTTTCAGCATTAACAACCGCCAGTTTCTTTGCAGCGACTCGCGCAGCTAATCGCTCTACCAGTTTCCCCAGATTACCCAATGAGGCCAGATGCAAATAGACCAGAGGCATCGCACCGTTTTTGAACAACGCCAAGATCTTATCATCCGGCAGAGCACCAAATTTCGCCTCGTCGATCAGGTAAAAATCCTTAAGTGCAAAATTATCTCCGGCACCGGTGTCAAAGGCAGCCTCTTGAGGTACAAAAATGCCGAGTTCGTCCAATTGCTTGATCATCCACTCGGTACGTCCATGCTCGAACTGAAACTGCTGCAAAAATTGCATCATTTCATTCATACGTGGCGCAGGTTTACCCTCTGCATCGAACAACGACTCCCCTTGCTCCATATTGAGCGCAGGACAGGCATCATCCACACAAACCACCATATTATCTGAGCCACCCGGCGCCATCACGAACGGATAACGACGTATAAATGCCGGAATATAACGCGCATCCCATTTACCCAGCTCATCGACAAATAAATTTTCACCGTCACGAATTCCAAGCAGCGCTATCGGACGCAACTGACCATCTTCGGCGCGAACAAACAAAACCGGATACTCACGCGCGGCATCGGTAAATTCCATACCGGTCAGCAGCACAGCATTAGCGTCTTTTGCATAAGAAAAATTGCCTTTGTCTGCGGCGAATTTAAGATTGCGATGCACGTCAGAATTAAGTGCAACAATATTTTTATAGAAGCCAAAAGTGCTCATAAACATTCCTATGTATAAATTAAAGTCGAGAAAACTAATCAAGCAAATATTGAAATAACAGCTTATACCGGAATAGCCAAATATAATTTAAGTAACAGCAGATACAAATTTCCGCTTGTAATTACTTGATGATTCTACACAATTGTATCCTTAAAACAATAAGTTAGATGAACTATCAAGAAACGAATCATCTACATAAATCTGTAATGAATATCATTCATAATGTAAGGTACACGACCTAAATTAAACATTCTTCATACCTTGCTTTACACTTATGGAATCGATAAAAGAGAGAGAGAAATTTAGCAACCGGCTCAAAGAAGCACTACAAGAGGCTGGTGTGGCGCACGAAAGTCCCGCCGTACTAGTCCGTGCTTTCAACAGACGCTATCCGGGTAAAGCGGTGTCTTACTATACAGCTCGAAAATGGCTGATCGGTGAGACCATCCCAAGCCAGGACAAATTACGCACATTGACACAGTGGCTGCGCGTTACAAATAACTGGCTACGTTTTGGGGATGGAGAAAAATCGACAGCACAACCCGCTCAAAACGAGTCAGCGCTGATAGATTACGAGTTAATGCAAACAATCACCCGACTAACGGACGAGCAGCAAATATTTATTCGAAATCTGGTTGCCTCCCTGCACATTGAGTCCAACAGCATCAAGCAATACAGTAGCCAACCACTCTCTTGTAAAATAACTGAAAGATTTGCACTGTAAAATTCACTATTCCAATGTCAGTTTAGTTACTTTTAATACCCTGTATTGAGATAACCTGTATGCCAATCACTCCTATCTATTGCTATCATTGTTGCGCCCAACACCCCAAAGAGCAAATGCGTCTGGTTGTAACCAAAACAGGTAATAGATGGCGCTGCAAAAAAAGCATTGATGCTGCCGCAAAGGCAGATAAAGACATGTCACTTAGGCAGGCCTACGGTCAAAAAGCTGCTGAAAAAAACAAGGCTGCCGCGCAACTCACTCACCAAACCAAACGAATGCATCAGGGGTTAAATTACTTAGATTAGCCGCCAGCTCAGTCGATATGAATTGAGCTTCATCTATGGGCTTTACCGGCATTTGATGAAAGCAATAGCTCTATGTGATTTATTTTAGACTGAGACGAAGATACAGCGAAAAAAAGGGCATCCGGTTAGGGATGCCCAAAGGGAGGAGAGAACAGATAAAAAGGCCGGGCAAAGTGTGCCCTGTTGCTGTTGCGCCCCTTTGTTGTGCTCACAGGAACATTATGCCAATAGAATATTGCAATATTATGAAATGATTATATTATATTTACTACCGCAATGAACCTGTTGACTCATTGCAATTGCATCGGACTGATCAATGCATTTGGATTTACAGAAGCCGGCGTAGCGGGTGTGTTAGCCGGCACAACTGTATCCGCAGGCAGCGTGATCTGACTGGAGGACTTGCTGCTGTAGGTACTGACCGTCGCCGCATCGGACAAACTCATTGGACTGATTAACAAATTTCCACCAGCGTTTCCGTTACCTGCCGCGCCGACAAGCGCCCCGCTGAATACCCATTGTTGATAGGAGGTCTTATTGGAAAAACTTTGAAAAAACGCGTCGAAATTGCCAATTTTCACAGGTTTTATCTCGGAAAGACTATAGACGCCGACAATTCGTTTTGTAAGCTCAGAACGTAACAACCCCCATTCCGCCTGTCCTGTAATCGGGTCGTTGTACATTTTGCGCAGATGTCGCACCACCCCGGGAAAACGGGTATCCTTTAATAAATCCTGTAAATTCAAAGGTTCATCAGGTTGGCCGACTGGCGTGACCCGCTGGTAACTCTCAAGCGCCTCACTAAACTCTCTTCCCACATCCAGCAAGGCTTCTTCAGCGACACGGCGATGGGTGACGTTGCCGATTTTCAAAGCGGCGGCGGCTACAATGCCCATAATAGCCAGCAAGATGAGCAATCCCATATAGGTAAATCCGCCCGACGCCCTCTTCCACCGCCCCCCAGACAATGAATACCGGCTATGCATCATGCGCACAAAAATCACATATCTGCATACGGTTTACCCCAGCGATTATTTCCTGCGGCACCGCTCCGAATATTGAACAACTTACCCTTCCCGCCTGCCGGTGGAGGAACAACAATCCAGGTATCACCGCTGTCAGTCATAGGATCTACCGGCAAAGAACGTAAATAATTCTTTTCAACTAACTGGTTAATCGATTCAGGATATTGCCCTGTGTCGCCATAGAATTTATCTATCGTCTCACGCATGCCGCGCAGATTTTCGACCAGCGTTGCCTCTTTGGCGACATCAACACTGTGAAAATAATTCGGCAGTGCGACGGTCAGTAGCGTGGCAATAATCGACAATACCACCAGCAACTCAATCAGGGTAAACCCATGCAGTCGTTTTTTCCAAGTCCGCGAACAGAAACCTTCAATACGATTTTTACTCATCGCTGTCACCATTTTGCATAGGGCACGCCATTCAATCCGACTTTGGCAGATGTCGAATAGATATCGTAAACATCATCGCCTTCCCTGGGATCCAATGCGTCACTGGCATAACTGCGGATTCCCCAAGACCGGGTATCAGTTAATGCACTGTCGGTTTGCATGGGGTCACGCGAAACACGGCGCAAAAAATAGATTTTGCTGTGTTTAGGATCGCGTTGATTGATCACCCCCGCCACCAGCACGTCCAAATCTCTCGGATAACCCGATGCACCGGCCTGCTTCGGAATACGTCCCTCATCAGACGCACGTTTGTAATCATCAATACCGTGACGAATTTCTCGCAACCCGCGACGCAGATCCTGCTCCCGACTGCGTTGCAATTCATTTTGCGCCACCGGCATCACCAGCAACGCCAGCACGCCCATAATCGCCAGCGTTACCATCAACTCAATCAGTGAAAAACCGCCCAGTCGTGCCATCGATAATCGCATAGAGCTCACGCCTAGACACCTCATCGTTTTTGATATTTCACTGTGCAGGTGCTACGACCGGAGCGGGCACAGGCTCAGCCGTCGTCTCAACAGGTTGCTCTACCGCCTCAGCAGTTTTTTCTGCCACTGCTGCCGGCTCAACAGACTTTGCCGCATCCGCGAGCACTGCAACCGGCGCGAGCTTAGGTGAAAAATCCGGACGACGTCGCATACTGTTTTCCGTGCCGCTCAAAAATTCGGAGGCGGTTGCATCGGGACGTTTGATATTGCGTATGATGTGCGGCGTGATAGACAAAACGATTTCCGTTTTTATTCCTTCATTTTGATTGGTTCCGAACAAACGCCCCAACAACGGAAGATCACCCAAGCCGGGTAATTTCTTCGCCGTATTGCGCTCTTCATTGTTGATCAACCCGGCCAGCACCTGATTTTCACCGTCTTTCAGGCGCAACATGGTATTTGCAGTGCGGTTCCCCATCGTATAACTGACGGTTCCGGCCGCCGAGGTTTGTGTGCTGACGATACTGCTGACTTCAAGACCGATACGGATCGCTACATCATTATCCAGATAAATCGTCGGCTCTACATCCAGTTTGAGACCGACATCGAGGTAAGTAACGGATTCCGCAACTCCCGCATTCGGAACGGCGGTGGTGGTAATGCTCGGCACCTTATTGCCTATCATGATTTTTGCCTTTTCATGATTGAGCACGCGTATTCTCGGATTCGCCAAAATATCAGCGTCCTTATCGGTCTTGTTGGCATTAATCACAGCAGGACTCACCGTGGCACCGATGGTTTTTTTGGTCAGGGTGCGCAAGGCATCCACGGTCACCGTACCACCTGCTGCGGCCAGTGGCGTGAGTGTCAAACTGGCCGGCAGATCCACCCCCAGATTCAGCATCTTGTCGCGCGAGACCTCCAGTATTTCCACTTCCAGCATCACTTCCGGTTCAGGCACATCCTGTGTAGCAATTAACTTTTCAGCAAGTCTGAGTGCGTCGGGATTATCACGCACGATGATCATATTCAATTTATCGTCGACCACCACATCGTGTAATTTAAGCAGTGTCTTAAGCGTTTCGGCCAGCAGGCTCGCCTTGGAATTGGTGATCAGAAAAGTCTTAACGATCAATTGCTGGTAGTCTTTCTGTTTATCCGCACTATTGGGATAAATCAGAATCGTATTCGCATCCATCACCTGCTGTTCCAGCCTATTGGTCAGCAACAAATAATAGATAGCCGCCTCTATCGTACTGTTCTTCAAAAACAAGGAGGTTTTCTGATCCAGCTTCACATCCTTGTCAAAGATGATATTAAGGCCCGAAGTTCGCGCAATAACATCAAACACCTGTTTGAGTGGCGCATCCTTGAAGGAGATCGAAATAGGTGTCTTATAGGCTGCGGATAACAGATGTTCCATCGCAGGCATCTTAACTTCCGTGCTCTGCAACATCTTCACAGCTTGTAGGTTTTTCGGGTTTTCCCGAATGACTTCAGTCAGCTTTTCACGCGCGGCGTCGCTGTTTTTCTTTTCCAGATCATCAGCGGAAGCTTTGAGCTTATTTTCATGCAACACTTCCCGATTGTAACGTTCAACCCCGGCGTGCCCCCGCTCATTCTCAGGATCAATCGCCAGCACACGCTGATAGATCAAAAACGAATCCGCATTTTCACCATGTTCTTGCATCCGGTCCGCTTTCAGCAAAAGGCTACCGACTAATTTTTCACGGGTGCGCAAATAAACCGTCTTATATTCGACATTATCCGGAGACAACCTGATCGCTTCCCTGTGTTTTGCCAGACTCCCTTCGACATTATCAGTGTCGCTCAATTTGACCGCTTCTTTAAAAGCGCTCTGTGCAGCACATCCGCCCAATAGGGAGACAGACAAAATCCCCGCCAGCACAACGCTCGTCTTAAAGCGCGCAGCGCCCGGAAAAAAGGATTTCATCAGTTTGTTACTCCAATCGAAAGTTGTTGAACCTGATCCAAGGGCAAATAGACCAACGTTATTGTTTGAGGGCCAATAGATTTGACCCGGTAAGTGTGCTCGATGACACTCTGCTCGCCGACGACAAAGACTTCCTCACCCCTGGTTAAATAGACCTGCGTCTTCCCGGCGGTTATTTGCGAACCGATACAGGCAAATGGCAATGGTGGCGCCACGGGGGGCGGAGGCGGGAGTGGAGGTGCCAATGTCTGCGTCATGGCGGCAGGAATGGGTGTATTTCCGGAAAACAAACCGTGACCGGACGGTTCATCTTCATCCATCATCTCGCCTCGCGGCAACAAATCCAGAATATGAACAGGCTCGCCGCTTTGAGCACCCGCCTCGATGATGGTTGAACTACGGATCACTTTTTTACCCGCAACCACCGTCTGTTCTGGGTTATGACGAACCACCGGTTCGGCCAGGTCGCTATCCGATGAGTTAAAAGTAAAAACAGCCAGCCCCGCCGTACCGAGCAATCCCGCTGCCATCAACATCTGACGCCGGTTCATGGTACGAATCCCATTGGATGGACGGCTTCAACTTTATCGCTCAGATAGAAAGTAAAACGCAAATTTGCACCCAGCGTATCTTCCCCGGCCGAATCGCGCTTAAAGGTCAGTTCATCCAGAGATACAAATGGTAATGCCCGCAGGGTGCTTACACTAAACTGACGAATCAGACTATACGATCCTTTTACCGGCAGGAGCACCTGATAACGATAAGTCCCGCTATTCTTGTCGCCCCCCCATTGGTATTCGCCCTGATCCAGACTGATTCCCGTCTGCGCTGCCACATCGAACATCGCTTTTAAATATTGCTCAGCTTCTGCACGGTCACCCAGCACCGCATAAAATTTATTCGCACCCTGCTCGTCGGCAGACACCGGATCCGCAGCGCTATCCGACTGGTGTTCATGCAATTTTTTCTGCGCGACGGCAAGTTCGCTTGCCTGAGTTGTTTCATCCGGAGCCTTGGCGATCGCCACCACCCAAATAACCAGCCCAGACAAAATCAAAAAACCTGTAACACCCCAACTCAACTTCAAACGCATGAACACAATGTGTACATACAGGGGAAATTTGCCAAAATCAAATCCGGTCATCGCCCGCCCTCCAGCCATTCCGCTTCGAACTCGAAGCGCAATGCACCGTTCGGCACTTGTTCACTGACCTCATGTTTGGTCAAAATAACATTCCCCAGAAAATCCTGCTCCTTCAATTTCTGGATGTAGGTCAACATCATTTCGGGCGTCTGCGTCTCGGCAATTCCCTTGATCTGATGATTCTTTGCATCGGGCACCAACTCCAGCAGCGCAACCGTCGAGGGGGTAGCGAGTTCAATGGCTTTAAACAACTGACTCCAGGGCAAATTGAGTTGTCCGATGGCGGTATTAATAGCGGTCATCTGCTCATCGGTCAGTGCCGTTTTTTTAACGACCGGCAGCACTCTCGCAGCGGAGTTAACTTTCGCCAGTTCTGTCTGACGGAACGCGTTTTGTTGCGCATAATGGGATGCTAGGACGATGCCACTGATACACAGCAGCAAACCCAAAGTAGCCAACCCCCAATGGATTAAACGCATCGACGCGACGAAACACCGCCACCCCGGTGGTGCAAAGTTGATTTCAATGGCCCTCATGGACGCATCCCGGTCATGGCTAAAACCTTGCCTGAAGTCGGCGCAATATGCTCTATCCTGTTTTGATCCAGCCTCGCGTAGATGAATCCACCTAGACTCTGCATCACCCAATGAACAGGGACTTCACCACACAAGCGGATTTCTGTAGGCATAGGCAAATTCAGGCGCAACGCTTCACGCGACAATACTTCCGGCAAAGTTTTTTGTTCGCGTATCACCTCATCGCTTAGCAGCACTTCACGGGTGAATTCAATGCCTTGTTCGCCCGTCACAATATAAGTCAACATTTTTTGATGCAGCACGCCAAACCAGCTTCCCGGCTTGATTCCGGCGCGCCAGCAATTCCACGCCAGCACACTCTGCGGTGCAATTTCCAGCAAAATCAGTTTACATTCGGCAGCCACTTGCTCGAAGGCATTCATGAGCGTTTTAGGAATGGCGCAGACCAAAAAGGGGCGTTTCGCGTCCCAGTCGGCGGATAACACCCAGTCAGAGAGCGCATCACCGAACAACACCTGAAAACGCGCCTGTGCCGCAGCCTGACAATCAGCCAAACGTGCGGCATTCTGCGGTGGAGTCACCATCCAGCGCCTCGCCCAATCATCTGACAACACGATACGTGCAGGCAAACCCGTCGAGCCAGTTTCCTTGAGCAACGCAATCAAATGCGCTGCCACCGTTTCCGGCACTACCACCTCCTCTGCAGAAAAAGGAAAATCTATGATTACTTCGCTTGAGGTCTGCAACCAGCCCCGCGTATGTACCACGGTGACCCCGGTTTTAGACAAACCAATGCGCAACTCACTACCGGATTTTTTATTCACAGAACGGCACTCCTGGATACCGGGTGTGCTTGATTGACACGACTAGCGTCTGAACAAGTACAACTGACTAATTGATTATTTGGCTTTAACATAGCAAATAATTATGTTCAGTTACTGTTACAGGATGATGAATAAGCCGGTTAAATGATTAGCTCCGTAAGCTTGCTGTCAGAAATCACCCGCACCTGCGCCAGACCTGACACCCACCCTTAGCCAAAATAATGGATTTGAACGAGCTTGCAAGCCCGATCAGACTGAAAGTTTTGACTTTTTTGACACAACCATGCGAGCTTGCCAACCGCAGGAACTGCAGGAATATCGCTTGACCTGTGTAAACAGACTCAACAGACGATCCAACATACCACGCTGAACACGGTCAAGATAAGTAGAATCGCAGACGGGGCAACGCCGTCCATTAGACTGGACAGGTACGTTTATAATGGAAAGTAATTTTTTCATAGTGGTATCTATTTTACGTGGCTAGATTAAGCGACCCATCTTTTAACAAAAAATCAATACCCATAAAAATCAGATTATTACAACAAATCATCTGCTCAGCCAGATCTCGACACGGCGATTTTTAGCACGCCCCTCATCGGAGTCGTTGCAGGCAACTGCAAAATTAGGCCCCAACCCCATCATCCCTGCCTGCGGAACATCCTTCAATTCACGGGCGATATAGTTTGCTCGCTCCAGACTCAACATCCGGTTTCGCGCATAATCCCCCGCCGAATCGGAAAAGCCCACCAGCCTGACGCGTTGCCCGCGCCCCTTCAAGCCGTGCATATAGTCTTTGAGACGCTGAAGGTCATGAATCGCGCGACTGTCCAGATCCATCTGATTGATGTCGCTGCTGTTGGCACGAAAACGCAGGGTAATCGACAAGCGCCCGCCCTCTCTGATCATCGCTGCATAAGCATCATCCTCATGATTAAAATGTCCGAATTCGCGACCCACCGGCCTCAACGACCGTTGACTGCCGATAAAATCAGGCTCTATGGATAGATCGACAAAACCATTTCTCGCCACCACGCGCTGCGCCTCATCGGTGTTGATATAGTCCAAAAACCGGTCAACACCCTTATTTCTGACCACGGGCGCATACAGAAATAAGCGGCGGGACAGCGGATATTCTTCGGTCTTGGCATTAAAACTGTTGGGCGGATAGACCAGATTGCATTCGCGTATATTGACCGCCTTCGCCTCCCCTACGTAAGACATGCCGATAAATCCGATGGCATCAGGATCGCGAGCGACAGCATCAGACAATTCACGACTATCTTCGATCCGCGTCACATTCGCCGGCATCGCCGCACCTTTTAACACCAGATGGGTAAAGGTATCCAGCGTGCCCGAACCGTCCTTTCTGGCATACAGTGAAATGGGGTTGGGCCAGCCGCCCACCTGCTCCCAATTGGTGATCTTGCCGGTGAATATTTTCATGATCTGCTCGCGTGTCAACGTTTCGACCTTGTTGGCACGATTAATCACGATGGCCAGACCATCCAGCGCGATGACCCGTTCTGAGGCTGGATTATCCAGCAAACCCAGTGGCTCTAACGTCGTGACTTCCGCAGGCGTCACGCGGCGGGACGACATGGCGAGCTGAACCACAGACCTGCGAGTCTCGGCGGGCGCACCCTTGTCCGAACAACCGGAACCGATGTTATTCCATAGCGCGGCGGTGTCATTTTTTGGCATCAACACCGTCTCATCAGTCGATGCAGGACCGCAACCGGTAGACGCTTCCTGGTTCAGACGATTGAAGTCTGGCACCTGTCGACTGGCCGCCAGCGCCGCCAGCCCCTGAAATCCCGTGCTGCTGCCATGCGCATTGATGGTGATACTGTTCCACAAACCGCTCACTTGCGGCATGGGTTCGATCAGCATTTCATCCGGCCCCATAATGCGCGGATTTTCCGGCGTCTGGGTGGCGCCATGACGCTTGACGTAATCGACCAGTAAGGCGGGCATCAGTTTAGCGCCTATGGTATTCGAGCCGGCAATATTCAGTTTGGCGTTATCCTGCGCATCGGCTGGCAACGCGGATTCATTCGTGCGCGCGATCTCCGCGCAATTCAAGGCAAACGGCTGTCCGCCCAAACGCGTCACCACGCAAGTGCCATTTATTGAGCTTGCAAGCATCCCCTTGATAACACTGCCATCTTTTAAAACAAATTCGGTTGCAGCTGCGAGGTTTGCAATTGACAGGCACAGCAGAATGATAATTTTCGAAATCTTGTTTCGCATAGCAGACTCTCATTTCAGCTCGTCATTCCCGCCGGGAATCCAGCAATAAAATGGCGGCATTGTTTCTAATGAAATTTCCTAAAAAAAACAGCCCCCTAACATCAGGGGGCTGCTTACAGCTCTGCCGGAATAAGCCCGGCAACCAATCAATTACTTGATCAGTGGTGAGCAGTTGTTACCCGCAGTGCGGTGTACATGTGCTTGCTGATCCAAAGTACTAATAGTTGAAGCAGCTGCAGTACCGTCCTGATAAGCGATACCAGTCAGGTTATGCAATACTGAACTCTGCAGACCGGTGATAACGGCTTGAAGAACAGCAGGAGCACCCTTGACAGCATCGTTAACGGAACCGGCAACTGGCTTAATCGGGTAAGCTGCGTAAGACTGCACTGCAAACGGGTAGTTACCGTTAGCAAACTGCAAACGCTGCGTAGTATCAAGACTGCCGTCTGCCTTGAAGTTCGGGCTCACGCCGTCGATCTTAACAAATTTCCAGGTATTGACTGTGTTTGCAGGAGCAGAAGTCAGAGAGATTGCGCCGATTGCGTAAGAGGCAGGAGTTGCAGGAAGAGCATTTACTGCAGTAGTTACAGCAGGCGTAATCACTTCACCAACTGCAACAACGGGCAGCTTTGTTACGCTGGAAACCGTACCGGCAGCTAAGTCAGCAGCGGTAGCTAGTACAGCTGGAGCAACCGGTACAGCCGCTACAGCTGAGGTACCTGCTATGGCGCTATTCAGCGCATTGGTCACATCACCGCCTGCAACCGCTGACATGATAATCAGGCCTGGGTAGCTTGTTGTATCGTTACGTGCAACACCGGTCGCAGCTGGAGCAGCTGCAGCGACAGCACTTTCGATGATGTTCAGACCACCACCCATTGCTGCAGATACCAACTTGTCAAGTTTGCCAGTAACAGGGTTGAAATTGAAACCACCAGCCGCAGACACTACACCATAGTTAGTACCACCAGCACCGTAACCCATACCGCCGCAGCTGTTGTCAGCAAAGAAGATATTGGAAGAAGCCTGTGTACCGGACAAGTCATCACGACGAGCCAGTGTCAAAGGAGTCGAATCAGCTGCATCACCCAGGAAAGTAGCGGCAGTCTTGATTAAACCTTGCTTGGTAATCAAACTGGTGTAATCAGCAGAACGTACTGTTGGTTGGCACTTAGCAGACAAATCACCAGCCACACAAGTTGAATCGATCAGACCTTCAGCTACGTTACGTACTTGCAGTGCTTGGTACAAATTCCAGCTCACGCCCAGCCCCATCCCTTGCATTGCCAAAGGTTTCATAGTCAGGGTCGAGACTTTAGCTGTTGCAGTTGCATACAATTTGTACAGCTCAGAAGGATGAACGTCAGAAATAGCCAGATCAGCAGCAGTCGCTACGTCAGTTGTAGCGCAATTAACTACTGGTACTAAAGTTGTTGAAGTACCAGCCAAAACACAGCTATTTGAACCATTAGCCTTGGCTGTGAGAGGACCAACAGATACAACCGTACCTTCAGGAACCGTGCCAACCTTGCTCAGCAACAGGGAAACGCCGGCAGCAGAACCGTTGTTCTTGTTGTAAACAACATACAGCCACTTGGAAGCACCGCCGGTCAAAGAAGACTTGGACTTACCGAACCATGCTGAAGTGTTGCCAGCCTGTGCGCTGGCGCTTTTATCAACAACAGTGATGATAGGTTGAGCCGTTGTGTCGAACAAGTCATTTTTAACAACAGTAGACAGAGAGCCACCCAGAGCGGAAGAACCGCCGATGAACATCTTGACTTGAGGTGTGCAATTGTTAACGATCACATCTGCCTGAGTTGGAAGTGCAGCCGCGCAAACTTGAGCTGGCGTAGCTGGAGCTGGGGCAGTAACAGCGAAAGCTGAAGAGGCGCACATGGCCAGGCAAGCTGCAGCGATAACATTCAATTTCATATTCATAATTTCTCCAATTAGGTAAACAATTCACAGTTTCAATCGTACGTGTACCGGCGTTTTCCGTTTGCCCCGGAAATTCCGTCAAATAAAACTTGAATGCCCTCAAACCTTATTTGTATTCGTTGTGAAGTTTGGCCTTCAGCTTGTACAACCCAAAGACCAAGCTTTTAGCGACATCGACTGCCTTAGAAATTCATCCAAAACATCACTTCACAGACGCCACTTTAACGGAGCTATTTGACAGATTAGGGAAAGCTCAGAGGAAAACATTGAGCCGAACGCTTCAGATGATTGAGCCGTTGGAACTACAGGGGAGATTTTGAGAGATGCGGATTTACGAATGATGCAATCCATCGTAATCAGATGATTGATTTTGTAAATTTAACTCATATCCTTAAAATGTGTATGGCTATCAGCAAATATAAGGTATAGACTAAGTCTAAACAAAATTTGGGGAGGAAAATAATGAACTCCAAGCTAGTTTCACAAAAATTGTGTCAATTGCTCAAGCGCAAACCTTCATGGATTGTTGGGTTGTTGTTTATCGCGTTGGTGCCTGCACTCACACTTAATCATTTAGTCTATGCGGCCGGACTAGATATGACTACACTCACAGCGGATTTCGGCAATCAGACATTAGCGGCAAACGAGGCATTGATTAGTCAGACAGGCGCTGCAAATGTCGGTTTGATTACCCAAAATACGGATGCAGGCGGATTTGGGCACTACGCAGAGATCAATCAAAGTGGTTCATACAATCAGGCGACTATCAACCAGGTATTAGGCAGCGCGAACAGCGTACGTATCAATCAGTCCGGATCATACGATATCGCCTATACCACCCAGAACGGCGCAACCAATAGCTCAATCGATATCATTCAAACTGGAAATGGCGCAATCGCTTATATTATGCAGTCAGGAACTGGAAAATCCGTCATCAAACAGTAAAGTGAGGTCTTGCATTCGCGTAGATAGATTAATGCAAAACCACATTCAAACTATTCGTTCTCAGTATTGAGCAATTGCAGGGTATGACAATGCAGCACAGCCTGCACACGGTTATGCACTTTTAGCTTTCTGAATATCCGCTGCATGTGGTTCTTGATGGTCAGCACACTCAAATCGAGAATGATGCTAATTTCAAAATTACTCTTACCTTGCGACACCCAATGCAACACCTCGACTTCGCGAGCCGACAGCAGCGATACGGACGAATTGCTCACCGACACCCCTTCGATCTCAACCATCGCCGCTACGCGTTGAAAAGCCATATGCAAGGAAGGCAACATCATCTCCAGGAAGAAGGCATGACGGGAAGTTGGCGCATCCGGCACGACAAACAAGGCGAAAAATGTCCCGCCACCTCGTAGACGTTCTGTACCATGCACAATCGCATTACCAAGCTTATGTCGATGAATCTCAGACTCGAAGGCCGCCAGCGGATGCTGACTGTCACGTCCGCCCTGTTCAACCACGCAGGGCAACATCCGGCCGGCACGGCAATAATCTGCCAGACGAACGACCAACCCATCATCGGTATTGCACAATACATCTAGCAATTCCGGGGTGCACATGATGTTGCGCAGACACTCGATCCGCTCTACATCATCATTTTCCCCGAACTGGATGCACACCATAATTTCATGAGGCAATAATCCCTGCAATTGCCCCTGTGTCCAAAGGAAGAATTGCCGGAGTGCGCGCACATGTACCGCCGCTTCCAGCGCACGCATCATATGCTCTTCTTCGTAGTCGTCGAGAATAAACAGACTTTCCATCTTGGTCGGCACGATGCGCAAAGCACTTGCCTGCTGCATCACAAGTATGTCACCGAAGCGACATGGCAGACCGCGATTTGGTTGATTACCACAATGATATTGCACATAAATATCCCAACCATCTGATTTTAATTAATTAAATATCTCATCCAACTTTTACGCACTTTATACAATAAGCGCAAAGAGCAGCCGACCGTAAGTATCATGTAAGTTTGTTGCAACGGCGTGACAAGATTGCGACGCAATTTAGCCAGAAGAGCTATTGCAGATTTTCAGATATGAATTTGATGGGATCAGGTCATGCATTAGCGTATATACGCTAATGCAAAATAGCAAAATAGGGGACAGACCACGGTTTACACGGTTCGGAAAAGGGGAGCAAAATAGGGGACAGACCACGGTTTTTCCCACGCACGTGAAAATAGGGGACAGACCACGGTTTTTCCCACGAAATCAAGTTTGTGCATCTTCAAAAATCCTCGCCATCGTCATCGTCAACTCCACCGATTCGAACACGCAAGACTCGTTACCCGCAAAATCACGTAACAACTAGCGCCCGTCAGCTTGCCTCCTGAAACTCTCGACGCCTTTGAGATCCACATCCACCAGCATATACTCTTCCAGGCTCTCGATTTTGCGATAGGCAGCGAACTTTGCGCCCCTATCGTAAGAAGCCGTGGAATCGGAAAGTATTTCGATGATGAGTTTCGGATGTTCGATATAAAGGTCAGCCACTTTATCTGCCTCATGACACGTCACCATAACATCCGGATAATAAAATGCATCCACCGCCCGCACGTTCAATTTCATATCGGCAATCAAAGGTCGGCAAGGCGTGCCGCGTAAATGCTCGCGCAATTGCGCAAAAATATTTCCAGCAACAATCACTTGACTCTGCCTCGCCCCACCCATGGCGAACACCTCACCCTCCACATATATACTTGCCCATTTTCTCAGATTCCCAGGCCAGATACTCCTGCACGCTGAATTTCGTATGTTCTTGCGGCAAACCCATGATCACTCTTTTCGTGACTGTTCATTTACAACAAAAAATGCAGTGGCCGCCATCATAACCGCTATTGCACCAGCCTAGCGGTTGCTGATAACTTCAATCAATCGTTAATTGCAAATGTTGCATTGTGAGAACTGACCCTGTGCTTTTGTTATTGCTATATGAGAAACCGTGGTCTGTCCCCTATTATTCCTATTATTTGTGTCCCCTATTATTCGTGGTCTGTCCCCTATTATTCCTATTTTTTTGTCCCCTATTTTTTAGACGTGAAAATGCCGACTTCGGGCATGAGGTCGGCATCGTGAAGCTCATCAAAACCGGGAACGGGGCATCATCCAGTATTGACTTTAACCCCCCATAGACGAGAGGCAGAAACTATTATTGCTTGATCATTGCAAAGCCAAGTGAACCACCTTGGTTGATATAAGCAACTGCGCCAGGAGTAACAGCAGATTGAACGATGTAAGCAACGTTACCAACCAAACCACCAGCATCAGCCATAGTCTGATCGATCACAGCTACGCCACCGATAGAAGTAGCAGTTTGTTCGATAGCAGCTTGGTTAGAAACATAAGTACCAGCACCAGCGCCGTAACCACCAGCTGTCAGAGAGTCAGCAGCGATAGCAAGTACATCACCAGCAGTAGCAGCAACGGTCAAGTCAACAGTAGCCATGTCAGTAGCGAAAGAAGAAGCAGAAGCAGCGATCATTGCAGCAGCCAAAACAAATTTATTCAATTTCATTTTAATATCCTCAAAAATCCGGGGAGAGATGGTAGGAAGCAATTGTGCCCCGTGACACAACCGCTAACAGGACGAACTATAGCGGGCATGGTTGTCAGTTTCGTGAAAGGAGATTAGTCCGTTTGACTGATAGGCGATGACAATACGCACATCGCACCAATCAACAAAAAACAATAAGTATATAAAAATCATACAGTTACATAAATTCACGCAGATTCCCCGCCCCGCACCTGCATCCTAAATAACCAACCATCCCAACTTCCCCCTTTGAAAAAGGGGGATCGAGGGGGATTTAGCTGGATTGCCGCGCCGGTCGCGTGGGGAGAAAAAAGCTGGAAAAGCTGGGGTCAGTTCTCACATTCCAACATTTGCAGCAAGCACAGTGAATAGCCAGGAAATAGTATTGTTCGTACTTGACGTCACGTATCATTATTGATACGCTTAAAACATGAACAAACCTTTGCTTGAAGTCAGATTTTTCAAAACCGATGGTGGCACTGAACCGGTACGTGACTGGCTGCGTGACTTACCTGCCATCGACCGAAAAACACTGGGCGAAGATATTAAAACAGTGCAGTTTGGCTGGCCTCTGGGTATGCCACTTGTTTCCCATCTAAGCGGCGATGTATGGGAGGTTCGTGTCAGGCTGGATACGCGCATCGCGCGGGTTTTATTTGCACTTGAAGGCAACATAATGGTGCTGCTGCATGGCTTTATTAAAAAGCAGCAGAAAACGCCAAAACCCGAACTCGATCTCGCAACGGATCGGTTGAAACAATTACGGAGACGAAAATGAACAATAATATCGGCAGCAACTTCGATGACTTTCTGGCGGAGGAGGCTATTCTTGATGAAACGACAGCGATTGCAGTTAAGCGCGTTATCGCGTGGCAGATCAGTCAGGAAATGAAGGCTCAAAACCTTACAAAAACAACCATGTCGCAAAAAATGCACACCAGCCGTGCCGCCCTCAACCGTCTTCTCGATGCCTCGGACACGAGCTTAACCCTCACTACCCTGTCCAGTGCAGCATCGGTGCTTGGCAAAAAATTAAGAATCGAACTGGAAGCGTGTTGATGAGACACGGTAGCTCGCTAATGCAGGTAACCTTCTTCGTATTGTAGTATTAATGCAGGGTTGTTCGATAGGCTACGCCGAAGCGCTCAGCCAATTCTGCAAGACGGTTATCGAGCGTCCACAATTTCGTTCCCGGCGAAATCAGCGTAGAGGCCAGCAACGCCAAATCCACCAACCCGCACCCCAAGCCATACAACTCTTCGATTTCGACAAACTCCATCACCTCGCTTAGACTGGCCTGATTGCATGACTGCAAAAGACTGATGTAATTCAACGTCTGGATGCGTGGCGCGGGCGGTGTTCCGCAGGCAATTTCGAGTATGACCATTGGATGAGTCAGCGCGAAATCAGACACAATAAGGTCGACGAGCGTATCGTTACCATTTCGGAAGTGGTCTACCCACACCGAGGTGTCGATAAGTACATTCATTGCGTCACGGGTTCTTCACGACGACGTGATATCTCTTGAATTTCAGGCATCGTGCCTCCGAGTGCAGCCAGTCGCTTTGCTGCTTGCACACGAACAAAGGTTTTAAAGGCCTCTCTGAAAATATCCGATTTATCCATATTGGTATCAGCAACTTCCAGTGCTTTTGCGTAAAGGGCGTCATCGATAGTGACGGTAGTTCGCATAACGAATACTCCTTTTTATCTTCAATTGAGATGCGATAGTACATCAAAAAGCAGCATCATTATCAAATGATAAAAACCACTACATCCGCATTACATTGGGCAAATGCAAAAAGGTCTTGCATTAACAGTTAATGCAAGACCTAACCACGTCCCGACTGATTATTGAGAGGTAACCGTCATACCGCTACCGACCAAATTGATTGAAACCTTATTGCTGAGTATATTAGTGGCAGTCGGAACAATCGTGACATTATTATTGTTCCCCATTTCGGTAATCGTCATTATCCCGTTATTAAAGGGGCTGACTGCGATAGAGCTAGCCCCGTTTTGCAGCGCAACGATACTATTCCCGTCGCCCTGCTGATTCGCAGTAAATATATTTCCATCCCCGCTTTGCGCAAGATCGATGACATTGCCCGAGCCATTTTGAATAATATCGATCGTGTTGGTATTGCCGTTTTGCGTGGCGGTGACCGTGTTCATCACCCCCGTGCCAGTCTGATCAACCTTTGCCCAGTTGCTGCTACCCATTTGCGTAATAGTTGCAGAATTTAGAACGCCACGTTGATTGATTTCCGCATAACTGCCTGTAGTCGCTGTCTGATCAATAATGGCGACATCAGATATACCTGTTTGTGAAATCAACGCTACATCCGATGATACGGGAAATGCAGGCGCATTGGCCGACACACCATCAATTGCTGAACCATACTGCAGGCGCATGGTATTCATTTCCAGCGCGATATCCAGTGCGTAAGAAGCTCCTGAAAAACCCAGCAACAACGCAAGGCAAGATAACGCGCCGCATAACTGTTTAGTTTTCATTTAATTTAACTCCCAGTAAGTCCTGAAAATATCACCCGATGACTTTGCCTTAGTTGAAGAACTCGACTTGACTTGAGACACTGACTCTGATGACGCTAGCGGGTCGCTCACAGGCTCAACAGCACCGTTTTCCGCAGGTATTGAAGTTGCTAATTGATTCTTAACCGCCTTTGTTTGTTTTACTCTCTTTTTATCGGAAAGTGAAGATTTTAAAAAGTTTCTGGTTTCAGTCGCACGCGGCGAGGATGGATCTTCTGGCAACGCTTCCATGGCCAAAGTCGCCGGATTGCTTGCTTTAGGCTGAACTAACAGCGGACTATCAAACTGTTGCGCTGCGGACTGTCCAGACATCCTAGCCGCGTTACGCGCCTGAGCCTCCATCGCAACATGCTCAGCCTTCATGCGTTCAACTTCTACTTTCGCGGCGTTATCCGCTTTGATCTGAGCAAGCTTCTCATCTCGCGCATCCTGTTTCGCTTTGGCTAATGCAGACTTTTTTGCCTGAGCCTCCGCTTCGGCACGGGCAATTTTCTCTTGTTTCAAACGAGCAACTTCCGCTTGCTGTTCTATCTTCAAGCGATCCGCTGCAATTTTAGCTTCCTGCTGCGCCTTTATTTTTGCCGCCTTTTCATCCAAAGCAGCTTGTACTCTGGCTGCACTGACAGCCTTCGCGTCCGCCGCCTTGGCTAATTGTTCCGCCTTTACCCGTTCAGCTTCGACCTTCGCTAATTGTTCCGCCTTTACCCGTTCAGCTTCGACCTTCGCAGATTGTTCCGCCTTTACCCGCTCAGCTTCAACCTTCGCAGATTGTTCCGCCTTGAGCCGATTGACTTGAGCATCATCCGTTGCTTTCGCCACCGTTGGTTGAGCAGGATTTACTGAAGGCGGAATCACTGGCATGAGTTTCGCAGCAGGTTTTACTGGTATGGCCGGTTTTACTGACTTATCACCCCAGTAAGATTTGAAGATATCATCCGCAGCCGGCTTTTTGACGGGAACGACCGGCTTAACTTCGGATTCAGCTGCCGCGCTTTCCGCATTGGGCTGTGAGGCGACAAAAGGCGCTGCAACCGTTGCCTCTACCATTGCTGCGACAGGCTCAGGCAGCCTTACCGGTTCCGGTTTAGGCGTATCGACCACCAGTGGCACAACCATCTGGCTCTGAAGATCCGCATTCATCGGTATCATGGGGATAATAGCTTCCTCATCCGCGTCCTCATCCCGAATGTTAGTGACACCTTCCCTGAGATAAGCCTGGATAATCGGACTAGCCCAATCCTGCTCGTTTTTAAGCTCTAAAATCCGGTCATGTACACTTTGCACCGTCAGATGGATCACGGCGGACTCCAGCGCCTCACGAACAGCGAGTTGGGCTGGTTCATTCGTTGTAAATCCTGTTTCACCCTGCAGCAATTTCTGATAGGCAACGTAAGCATAGACATTCGCACTGAACTGATACGAATAAATCGTCTTGGTCACGGACACCGTATTGAGCACCTGTCCGCTGCGAATATCGATACTGCGCAGCGAGGCCGTCACCTGATCGACACGGTATTGTGTGCTGGAACCTATGCCCAGATAATTCGCGCCCTTACCACCGGTACGCACATTGGATTCGTAAGCGATGATACCGCCTTCGATGATCAGACTCGCCGGCATCAGATTGGGCAGATTGATGATCGGCTTACCCTTGTCGGTCGGAGATTCGATCGCACGCACGATACGACGCTCGGTCAGCAAATTTTGCAACCCTTCGCGCTCTACGGGCAGATACCAACCCGAGTTGCGCAACGCGTTGATCAACATGGTCGCTGCACCCTGCGTGACCTGAGTGGAATAAGGACTATCGGGCGAAACTTTGTATTGTCCGGTCTGATCGCGCAAACTGTACACCGCCACCGGCACTTTTGCCCGAGGCTCAGGCAATTGCGTCAGATCGCGCGTCACCTTAGTGTTCGGCGTCAGCTTGGCATTTGCCTTAACGTTGGATGGTGGCACCGAAGTACAGGCGGCCAGCGCAATCACGCCCAGCAGCAGGACTCCATGACGCAGGAGTGGACGCACCATCATATCAAACTCGCTTACCGCTCGCATTACAGTCCCGACTGAATAACGAAGGAAGATACCGCACCGGTCGTTTTATCGGTAGTGGTGATAATCACCCCCTTCCCTGTTGTATCACCGGGAACTGGGGCAAACGTGATCATAAAGGTACCCGTATCCACGGGTGAGGTGTTAGATGACAGCACAGCATTCGCAGGAAACATGATATTGGTCGCCTGAGTCAACATGCGATTTAAGATAGCCTGCTGTAATTGGGCATTAAACTGCTGCACAGGTGTCTGCACCGGTGCCTTATAGGTATTCACAGTATTAGCAATCGCCAGCAATCCAGCCGCGTTTGCAGGATTACCCCCGAAAGAAGGATTCATCGGCGTATAAGTCATCTCGGATGCATTCGCCACTGACATAGACAAGCCCAGCAAAACCAACAAACCCGTGCAAATTCGATTAAGGTTACAAATTTTCATACTCATTCCTGATAAATATTGAACTACCATCACAAATCTCATTTAACTAACGAGCCGCTGATTTATTCTTTTTTGTTGTTCCCGCCCCCGACGCCCTCATTCGAGGGATGGCTTCAGCGGGAACCCAGTTAAAAAAGTCACTGGATCCCCGCATGCGCGAGGATGACGAATAAATCAGCGTTGCTCTAAACCTGATCACTATCAATATCGGCATCTTTTGTGGGCTCCAGCAGCAACATGACAAGATTAGCCTGCGTCTCTTCCGCCGCCTTCGTACTAAGTTCTTTCAACTGTTCGTATTTAAGCGGCAACACCCCTGAAAAAATCACCTTCTGCCCCAGATAAACAATCACCTGATTACCGCGCTGCTTGGACAACTTCTCCTGCACATTCAATGAATATTTCAATGAATCGGGCTTTTCCGACCAGAGCAGATAAAACATCCGATAAAACTCATAACCGTTGGTGGAAATCGTCTGATTGACCACCAAACCCAAAATCCCGTCACCCGCCTCACCCAGATCCCGGTTAAGCCGGATAGTTGGCGTTGGTTTCGTCTCTGCATAAGCTGACAAACTCACCATCATCAGCACAAAAATTAACATTGACTTCAACAAGACAAATACCCCGAGTAATGAATGAGTTAACCCTTAAATCAGCTCATGCAGCGTATCAAAGCTATATGACACATTCATGACATGAAGCTTACAAACCATAGACATAAAGTAGCCATCATCACATTCAAAAAAATAACACCTTATAAATCAAGGTGTTAAAAATTTGTTAAAACTTGTAACAAGCACATCCAACACTAGTCTGACGGCATTATGAGTGCAAGGTGACCCGGGTAATTTCTGCCAGCGTGGTTTCACCCTGTTTGGCCAGTTCTATCCCTACTTCGCGCAGGCTGCGGGTGCCATTTTTCCTCGCGGCTTCCTTGATCAGGCGGATCGGACTCTTGTCGACGATCAGTTCGCGCAATTCATCGTTCATGATCAGAATTTCCGCAATCGAGCGACGCCCCTTGTACCCCGTGCCGCGACAGTCGCCGCACCCGACCCCTTGTTTGAAATCAAAATCGGCAATCTCCTCGCGCGTCATGCGGGCGCGCAACAATTCAGCATCCGTCGGCTGATAAGACACCGTGCAATGCGGACAATTGGTGCGAACCAGCCGCTGCGCCCAGATGCCATTCAATGCAGACACAAACGCGTAAGGGTCGATACCCATGTGGGTAAATCGCCCGAATACATCAAAGACGTTATTGGCATGAACGGTGGTCAACACCATGTGACCGGTCAAGGCGGACTGCACGGCAATCTCGGCGGTTTCACGGTCGCGAATTTCACCCACCATGATCTTGTCCGGATCGTGGCGTAAAATGGAGCGCAAACCCTTAGCGAAGGTCAGCCCCTTTTTCTCGTTGACCGGAATTTGCAAAATGCCCGGCAACTGATATTCGACCGGATCTTCGATGGTGATTATCTTTTCACGTCCGGTGTGAATTTCGGTCAGCGCGGCATACAGGGTTGTGGTTTTCCCCGAACCGGTGGGCCCGGTCACCAGCAACATCCCGTAAGGCTCTTCGACCAGCATACGCAGTGACACCAGCGACGGCGCATCAAAACCCAGCGCTTCTAACGTCAATGAGCCATAGGCTTCGATCATCGCGCGCTTGTCGAGAATACGGATCACCGCATCTTCACCGTGGATACTCGGCATGATGGAAACCCGCAGATCGATCTCACGACCTCCGGCTTCAACTCTGAAACTGCCATCCTGCGGCACGCGGCGTTCGGCGATATCCAGTTCCGCCAAAACTTTTAACCGTGAAATCACCTGCTCTGCCGCTTCTATCCCCGTGGTGGAAGTTGCATGATCCAGCATGCCATCCACGCGATACTTGACCGACAGCCCGCCGGCGGTACTCTCCAGATGTATATCGGAAGCGCCGACTTTCAACGCATCGTACAAGGTTGAATTCACCAGTTTGACGGCAGGACTGACCGAATCGCCAAGCGAAGCGAAGGACAATACGGTAGCGGTTTTACCGTCGCGATGTGCGTCACCAGCGACCGCACCCAGATCATCCAGCGCACGAACAGTCTCTTCCTGACGGGATAAATAAGCCTGAATATCCGATTGCAAGGCGAGTTGATAGCGCAAAACCCCTTTGGCCTGCGCTTCCAGCCAGGTTTGCAAATCAGGATCGAAGGGATCGGCGACTATCGCTAACACCTCGCCATCATCGGCACGCAGCAACAGACAATGGCGCTGCATGGCACGAGGCAATGACAACAGATCAAAGGCCGGGGTGTGCAACAACATATCGGTCATCTCGACCACGTCCAGACCGAATACTTTAGCGACCTCATGAACCAGCGTACGCGCATCCAACCCGGTTAAGGTTTCAAGTTCTGAAATGACCGGCCTGTGCGTATGCGCCGACAAGGCGCGGGCACGATACAACAATTGATCGGTAACCGGCTGCAAGGCAGCAGAAGTGGGTATTGCGTTCAAGAGATACTCCCCGCCAAATCAAATATCGGCATATACAACAACACCACAATCACGCCGACCACGCCGCCGATGGTCGCCATCAACACCGGCTCCAGCGTGCGGGTAAAACGATCTATCCAGCGATTGGTTTCACCGTCATAAAAAGCAGCTGATTGCGACAACATCGCGCCCATTTCTCCTGTGCGCTCACCCACACGCAGCAGGCGCAGCGAAATCGGGGTAGTCAGATGATTAGCTTCGAAGGCAGTCGATAGCGGTGTGCCGGATTCGACCAGCGCGATGGTTAGACGCAACCCCACCCTGACCGACTCTGACACCATGCCGTCCACCATACGCATCGCCGAAACAATCGGGATACCGCCTTCGTTGAGCATACCCAGAGTGAGATATAGACGCGACAACTCGTAGATGCGCGCCTGTTCACCGATACCCGGCAGACGGGCAATCAGACTGGTCAGTCCTGCACCCAAAAATAAACGACGCAGAGCGATAAAAGAACCGGCAAAAAACAGCACGATAAAGGCCAGCAAAAGCGCCGTATGACTGGAGAAAAACAATCCCCACTTGAGCAACACCTGCGACATCCACGGCAGGCTGTGACCTGCACCCTGATAAACATCGGCAAAGCGCGGCACGACAAATACGATCAGGAAAAAACTCACGATAAAACCCACCGCCATCAAAATCAGCGGGTAGATAGAAGAACTGATGATTTTGTTGCGCACCACATCGATCTGCTGGCGATATTCGATAAAGCGCGTCAAGGCTCTGGGCAGATCGCTGGTCCCCTCGGCCGCCTTGACCATGCCAACATACAGTGCAGGAAATATCTCCGGTTGCTCGGCCAGCACCGTGGAAAAACGCTTCCCTTCACGCAGGCCGGTCAAAAGACGCGCCAAAATAGAATGCGTGGAGGAATTCGCCTCCTTTTCAAGCAAGGCTTCCAGCGCCTCCGTGATGCTCAGCCCCGCCTTGATCAGCGCCAGCAACTCCTGATTGAACAGCACCAGCGGCAAAGCACGACCACCGCCATTGCCCACACGGGAATTACTCGCCCCGCGCAACAGGGACGCAACCGGCGTGATAGAGGCCACAAACAAACCTTGAGATTCGACCTGACGTCTGGCTTCGCTCTCGTTCTGAGCGTCAATAGCTTGCTTGGACATCACATTGTCAGCCGACAAAGTTCGCACATCAAATTGCATTTGGCGCTCTTTCTTCTATTCAGGATTTGAATCGACTAAACAAGGCTCACCACTCAAAACCCTCGAACATATCTTTAGCCTTGCGTGCCCAGCGATCTAACGAACGTTGCTCTTTAGTACTGACGCTCGCTGCCTGTTCCTGCTCGGCCTTCAGCTTGCGAGCCTGCTGCCTCTCCAGCCTGTCCTGTGCAGCTTTTTCAGTCTCAGCCATTTCACGTGCAATTTTCTGACGCTCTTCCGGTGTCTGCTCCATCAACGACTGATCCAGCTTATCGCGATATTCTTCAAGGGAATTTTCATCTTCCACACGCTTGAGTTGAGTCAGCGGCTCTTTGGACAATAAACCGCTCAGAAAACCTTTTTCCTCGCATTGCTTGCCCATGGTTAAACCCAGCTTGTACAAGTTATCGTTCTTCGCACTGCAAACTGTAAACTCCTGATTGCGCTGCGCCAGACTAGCATCGAGTTGAGCCTTGAGCTCCTGAGTCTGACGCAGTGTCGCCGCCGTCGTTTCCAGGGTCGCCTGCGTCTCGGCCAGTTTTTGCTCGGATTTGGCTAATTTATCAGTCAGCGCAGCTTTTTCTTCTTCCGCTGCTTTCAATTCACGATCAAGCGCACTACCCTTACGAGTCGCCGCATCTGCATTACGTTTAGCGCGATCAATCTGCGCTGAGCTTTCTTTGACCTTGCCATCCAACTCCAGCTTGTCCTGCAACAACTGCGCCTTTTCCTGTTCGAGCGCGCGGATCTTTTGCTGAAAACGACGCGCCTGCTCCTTACCATCGTCCTTATTCGCAGCCACAGCAGTACCGGACAACAAAGACAGCATCAACAACGATGCGGCGCAGGATTTAAACGTTACAGTCATTTTAGAATCTCGTGTTCAGATCGAGCTGAATCAGATCGGTCGAAAATTTGGTCGGCGCGGACAAACCGTTAGCAACCGGTATCATAGAATCGATCAAATCAGATGACATCCAGCGCAGCGACAACCAGGTATTTTTCTCGATGCCGTAATTCGCGCCGATAATCGTCCCCTTGCTGTTGGTGCCGCCCAGACCGAAGTCGGAACTGGTGAAGGCATCCAACACGGCATCGCTACCCAGATAGCGATAAGCCATGGACACGTTCCAGTCACCGCGACGCTGTATTTTCGCCGCACCGACCTGAATTTTACCCATATAACCCAATGAGTTACCGTCAACGATGGCAGCGCCGGTACGCGCCTGAATCTGCGCCGCGTTAAAGCCGATATTTTTGACAATATCCCCGGTCACCAGCACGTGTACCGGATCAAATTCCGCAATATCAACCGTACCGGTCAGATTCAACTCGCGGAACGAAGAGGCGAGACCCCAGCTAGGTTGAGGCGCACCGACTAGCGCCATCTGGGCGGGTGCATTGATACGGAACAGCGTATTACCGTGCTGCCTGTAACCCGCTGCATATTCCGAGGCCAAATAAGTCGGTGAACCTGCAGTAAATGCGGCATCAGTTTGCAGTACGCCTTCTATCCCCTGGTAGTCGTAAAGCGAGCAAGCCAGTTTAACGTGGTTATCTTTGGTACCCAGTTGCCAGTCAGCACCAGCCTGAAAAGCCATCAAAGTACGCAGCGAAGTCTGATTTGGCACCATCGAGGTCAGCGGAAACCATCCCGCCGTCACAAAGGTATTCGGCATGCCGGACATCACAGAACTCAAATCGGGTTTAACCGTCATGGCTATCCCTTCGAAGTTCAGATCATCCGCCCACACCAGATCGGTGCTAAAAAATGGATTCTTGATACGTCCACCGCTCACGCTCAACCAGGATAACGGGTCATACTTGACATACGCACGATCCAGCACCACCGCATCTTTATTGAAAAAACCGGGATTGGTTGCATTACCCTGCCCCATGGTCTGATTAGTTGAAGTAGGAGATGAAGTGCTGCTGCCGGTGGACAGAGTCAAACCAACTGTAACATTGTCCGATACGGTGGCAACAACACCCAATCTCGCACGCAACCGTGCCCGATCGACATTATTTTGAGTGTTAAAAGTTTGTGTAGGTAGACCATTAAGCGTTGTGGTCGCGCTCCATACATCAGCAACTCTCGTCAAAGTAGCACCATTACCGGTATTTGTGTATGCCAATGCCGGCGTATTCCCGGAATTGAGCATAGTAAATTCTTCGCGCAGACGAACATCACCTTCGAATTTGAAACGGCTCAGCCAGCTGTCCGGTTCATAGGCCAAACCCTGATTTTGACGGGTTTCAGCCAGCACTTCAGCCTTGATCTGTTCGCGCATTTGCGTCTTGACCGCTTCCGGCACATAAGGAACACGCACGATCTTCTTGCCATCCGCAGTAACATCAGGAGCCGGCGCTTGCGCCAATCGGGTATTCGCCCTATTTTCCGCCTCGCGCATCAAGGCATCCGCCTTTTCTCGCGGCAATATATGGTTTTTGACTAAGGTGTCGATCAGACTGAGTACCGTAGCACGAATTTTTTCCAGCTCTTCACGCTCATCAGCGTGTGCCGCAAAAGAAGAACCCAACAACACGCCTGCCAGCAACACACTCGCACTGCGCTGACCAAGATGATTCAAACTCATACTCAAAACTCCTGACAAAAGTAAATACTGCTACGGCATTTAGCCTGTAAAAATGCGGGATCGGGATGCGTCCCGATCCAAAACCAGACCATTAAATCAGTTGATTGTTAAGTTCCTGTGACAATGCGCATGCGCACCGGTTGAGGCATATTGGCAGGCGGTGCCTGATCGAATCGCGGAAAGGCTTTCAGCGCCTGATTGATCGCCGCATCCGTCTCTTTGTCTCCGGTACTGCCCAGCAATTCGGAGCGTTTGACATCCCCGTTCGCCGCCACCCAGACCAGAATCTCAACCTTGTAATGGATTTGACGTAAATCGTTGTTTTTACGTAAAAAACGCTGCAAATCACCCTTGATCAAGTTGGCGTAATTATCGAACGGGTTGAACATTCCAGATTTTTCACCGGCTGTTTTACCCTGACCCAATTTACTCACATCCTCACTGCTCACGTGTCCGGCTGCAAACGCGCTCGGCCCGTCTCCTGCAGCACCTTCCATCTTCAACTCCGGTGCCTGCTGAGGAGGCGCCTGTTTAGGCTCAGAAGGAGCTACCTTCATCTCCTTTTGCTCCTTAGGTGGATCAGGCTTTTTTTCCACCTTAGGTGGTGGTGGCGGAGGGGGCGGCGGTGCCATCAACGTAATTTTAGGTGCCGTCTTGACCGGTTTCGACTTGTCACCGATCAACTTGGTGATACCCCATGCGATCAACGCCAAAATCAACAATCCCACGGTCACCAGTACGATTTTTTTGCGGCCACTATCTTTAGTCGGTACGCTCACGTTACGTTCCCATCTTAGCCGTCACCAAGCCCACGTTCGATATATTAAGGCGTGCGGCCATATCGATGATTTCAACCACTTTTTCGTAATAGGCCAGAGGATCACCTTTAACGACGATCGGCATATCCGCGTCCTTGGCATGCGCCGCGTTCAGTCTGGCTTCGAGTTCCGGCATGGTGATCGGCGAACCGTTCAGCAGCAGATTACCGTCCGCCTGAATCTGGATGATGCGCATTTCCTTATGTTCCGTGCTGGGCTTGCTACTAGGCTTGGGCAAGTCAATCTTCAAACCCTGCACCGAGGCGGTGGTCATGATGATAAATATCACCAGCAACACGTAGGCCAGATCCAGCATGGGCGTGACGTTGATGGTGTCGTAGGGTTTCGCTTCGAGTTGAACTGACATGGCTTAATTCGTGGTCTTACTGGTGACTAAACCGATGTCGGTGATCCCCACCCTTTTCAGGGTTTCAAGCACCTCCATCACCTTGGCATACTGCGCATGGCCGTCACCTTTAACGACAACGGCTTGCGTAGGGTTACCGCGTTTCAATTCGGTGAGCTTATCTTCAAGCTGCTCTATCGTGACCGGATAGGCATCAAGAAAAGTGCTGCCGTCGTTTGCGACCGTGATTCCCTTCAGATGTGATTTCGCCAGACTCGCGGTCATTTGAGCCTTGGGCAACTTCACCTTAACCCCCTGTATGGAAGCCGTGGTCATGATAATAAAAATCACCAGCAGTACATAAGCCAGATCGAGCATCGGTGTTACATTGATGTCATCGAACGGCTGATTTTCTTCAATGATGGCGGCGCTCATGCAACTCTCCTTCCATCTTTAATTATCAGTCTGAAATAAATTTTCATATAATAATCAGATTATTACAATGAATATATCTCAGCCGACTTGGTCAGAAACTCATCGACAAACACCTGCGTATCTGCCGAGACATTCTTGATTTGCGCTGACAGCCAGTTGTAACCAAACAGCGCGGGAATCGCGACACCAAGACCTGCAACCGTTGCCACCAAAGCCGCCGCAATCCCCGGCGCAATCGCATTGACGTTCACATCTCCTGCCGCCGCAATCGCAGCGAAAGTGATCATGACCCCGACCACCGTCCCCAACAATCCAAGGAAAGGACCACCGGCGATGGAGATAGTCAACAATACCATCCCGCTGTTGAGGCGCTGATTCTCACGCACCATGGAAGCGTCAAGCGCCGCGCGTATCGCATCTAATGCAGCGGCTGACAAGGCGTTAGGCAAGCCAGCCTTGATCTGCGCATCAAAACGATGCGTCACTTCGCGCAAGCCCATCGCATACAGATGATAAATAGAGGATTTTTGCAAACGCTGATCTTCGGCGAGCGCCAGCGCTTCCTGATGACGCGGCGTCAACAATTCGACCGATTTCTCCTTGAAAGCCTCAAGAAAAACACTGTTCGCCTTGGCCGTCGCGATAATCATGATGGCCTTGGTGATCATCACATAAAAACTGACCACCAGCATGATCATCAATATACCGATCACCACCCAGCCATCGACTGTAACTGCGCCCAACAGGATGGAAACGTAGTTGATGCCCTCTCCCGCAGCGGCTTCGCCTTCTGCAAAGGACAGCATTAATGTATCCGCACCCTGACTGGACGCTAATGCCTTGATATAACTATCGGTGCGAGCGACACCAGCCAGCGTCACTTCATCCAGTTCACCAACCAGTCCTTCACCAATCACAGCCGTACCTGCCATATCCGTCAAGGCTAAAGCACCGTTACCGACTTCCACGCCATCCAGATAAAAACTGACCTTACCGGCACTGCCGACCACCACAATATGTTGCCAGATGCCGGGTTTAACCGCCGCTGAAGCCGTGGTTTTTACTGAACCGCTTGCGGCATACAGCGTGCCACCGGCAAGCCCTACGCTCAAACTGTTAGCGCCGTCACGCTGCGCATACAGTGTTGCATTGTCGTTACCCGCAGGTTTGATCCAGGTGGTAAAGGTAAATCCTGTTGCCGCAGTCAGTTTAAGCGATGCAGAAGCGGGTAACTCTATGCGGGCAGCACCATCAAACCCGGCGGCCTCACTGACAGGACCGGTTGCCACCGGCTTGGCAGTCGAGGATTTGGCATGATTGGCATTGGCCGTCGCATCTTTTACGCCTTCCGGATTGCCAAAATGCAAAACAAAAATCTGCGACGCGTCATAAGTGCCTTTGACATCATCAGCCACCGTGGCTTTAGAATTACCCCAAGACATGGTCAATGCGTCTGCCTTGGCATTGGCGGGCAACTTGGGCAAGGCGACCCAGGCATTGGCCAATTCGTTCGCCGCATCAAATTTTTCGATATGATATTTCAGCGGCGTCTTGCCATCGGCAGCGAAGAAACGCAAATCTGAGCCGTCAGGTTTAGCTTCTGAAAAGGTGAAATTCCCGCTGTGCAGTCTAACCAGCAGCGGCAATGCCGCAACATCCTCCTTGATTTCAGTACCACTGGCGGTGGTATCGAAACTCAGCTTTTTACTGTGCGCCCAATCTTCAGCATGGACCGCAAACGGCATCGCCAAAATCGCCAAACCGGCACCTAACATCGCACAACGCTGCTGCAAACTTCCGAGATACCCCATTGAATCATCCTTTTTATTTAAAATCATACAATTACACTAACTTCAAGACAATCTTCGCCGTCTTGGCAATCCAAAGCAGGTTTACCAGGTTCTGAATTTTTACCCGGAGACTTGATATCATCAGATTTCGCATCGATACCGGGTTTCTCACCTGCATCCGTGGCTTTCTCCTTATCTGAGCCGTGCTTACCTTCTGGATTAGGCACCGACTTTGAGTCTGACTTAATTGCAGGTTTGCCACCCGGATTGACATCGCTACCGTAACCTGTCACTTCAACACTAGGAGTCATACCCTGGTCACCTTCTGCGCCATCTCCACCTGCACTGGTTGCCGGCAGACTGTTGATACCGTAACCGACCACTTCGACTTTAAGCGCTGCCTTGTCGCTGGCGGCCTTGTCGTTACCGGCACTCTTGCTGACATCTTCAGACTTGGCCGCAGGACTAGAAGGCGCTGAAGGACTCGAGACGGATGGCGCAGCGACTGCACTCGGAATACCTGAAGTGCTCCCTGCCACCGAAATGTTGTTGGCATTTTCATAAGCCGAGGCCACGGCGGAAAAGTTTCCTGATGAACGTACTCCGGCATCGCCTGCATTAAAGATACCTCGCGGTGCCAACACATAAATATTTGCGGCAGGTTGTCCCGGATGCGTGATCAAAGTTGCAATACCCGATCCAGAAATTGATCCGGACACATCTACGTTCACTTTACCGTTGGCATCAATCGTGATCAGTGGCGGCGGCGCGGAAGATGCCGTCTTGGCACCTTTACCGGCATCTATATTATTGAACTGAGAAACCAGCGTAATATCACCGCCGCCCAGGGTAAAGATACGCCCTTGATTAACTAGCAAATCATTCTTCACGAAAATGGACAGTGCGCCGCCACGTATGGTGAAAATCCCCTGTTCAGATGGCTTTTTACCCGAAGCACCAGTGGTCAATCCTGAATATACTGATCCGGTAGGTGCAAACAAATTGATCGCCCCACCCTGCTCCGTCTTGATTTGACTGGCAAATACATTGATATTACCCGGGACCGTCGCCCCAGCCGCCGTCGGATAAAGCGATGCGACCATCTGATCGAAATATCCCAACTGATTACTCACCGCCCCTAGCTCAATCAGACTTGAGAAATAACTGGCATTAAGTTGGGTTTTATCTCCAGCTGCCAGAACTGTAGCCAGACCGGATGCACTTGTTGCGAGATTAGCGACTACCGTTGGATGCAAATTCAGATAGTTCGTCTGTTCTGCAACTGATAACCCTCTAAACGCCGCCCACAGATCATTTGCAGTCGCTGTATTTGCCCAGTTAGCGGTCAAAGCAACCGTCGTTGCGACAGTTGTCGTAGTGCCACCATTTGTAACTGGCTGCAAATTAGTAGCAGTGTTAGGGTATAACGCCGTCTTACCAGCAAGATAAGTTCTCAAATCCAATGTTGCCTGTAATGCGACTTTACTTCCTGACACCAAAGTTGTGTTTGTATTAATAAAATTCAATTGATCCGCAACCTGCAAATTATTAAAGGCAGTTACGACATCTGCGACCGGGGCGTTAGCAGGTAAAGCCGGATTGAGCTTACTCACGAAAATCATTAAAGCTTGTACATCTTGAGTTGAAAGGGCTACTGAAGGGCTCAGTGCACTGGCCGATCCATATTGCTTTGCAAAGGAAACAAATCCAGCATAGTTTGCCTGTGTACTCCCCGCCGAGATGTTAATCGCCGCGCCGCCCTCAGCCAGATAAGGGTTATCTAGGTTGCCGCGCGTGACCAGTCCGTTGCCGTTACCGAAATCGACATTACGACCTGCTGAAATATCGATGCGACCGGCACCCGTCACGGTATTTTGTACCTGACTGGTGCTACCGCTCAGCGATTGCGTATCGATGAAGTCGCGTCCCGCAACGATGCTCGTGACATCCGATGCGCTGTTGTGTTGAACATTAAAGCCCAGGTTGACGATATCGCGTCCCGCCTGTATCTCAGCAGCTTTAGGTAAAATCACCGTCGCAGGACTTCCACTGTCACCGACGATATCGCCTGAAAGCGCGATGATACGTGCAGGCTGGGTATCGCCGGTGTGCAAACCACCCAACACATGCGCGTTGATCCCTGTCGCGGTACCGTTTAACACAGCCATATCCGTCGCTGAAAACAGACGGGGAGCATTGATATTCGACAGAGCAGCAGGATCACTATCGAGCATCCTTATGCTGCCGTTCACGCCATTATTGAGATTGACCGAACCCGCCGCCAGAAGATTGAGTTGACCGGTAGACGATGGCATCATCGTAAAGCCATTCAAGGAAGTTAAGTTTCCGCTCAAGGCGACCGCATTGAAATGCGTTGGATCTAAGGCATACAGAGTCGGGAATACCGGATTATTTGCGACCAGCGCATTAGGTATGGCGCTACCGCCCGAAACCGCCAGGCTGTTGACATTGTTGGAGAGCAGCATATCGCCGCTGATCGCCATCAGATTGACCGCACTGTTGGCGCCATAAGTCGAGAAACTACTGAACTGGCCGTATGTCTGTCGATAGAGCAGACTGGAGGCCGTCACATCCGTCACATCCCAACGAGCACCGGCACCAACGCCGTACACAGGAGCGAATTGAGCATTCCCTGCAACCACATTATTGACACTCTGTTCGGTCATCATCGGGTTGTAAGTTGATTCTATGGCCGCGCTGCGCCCTGCCGTCACATTGAACGATGCATCTCCCAGCGCAATAACCGGGTTAAGCGGAGCTACCGCACTGGTCGCAGAAGGAATCGTTGGAATAAAATTACCCGCGCCAACCGAACCGTCGGCACGAATGTTAGCGATACCCTTTTGAACATAGAAACTACCGCCCAGAATATCGCCACCGGCGCGCAGCAGTAAATTACCTCCGCCCTGTTCGGTCAATACACCTGGTGTCACCATATAGGCATTGGTTGCAACACTGGCCGACAGATTCGCGATATTACCGGTAGAAGCGGTGACTCTGACATCACCGCCGCCGAAAGTCGCCACGCCCTGATTGAAATAACCAGTTTGCGCCCACCAGGCCGTGTTCAGCGTCGAGGTGTAAACCACATTGAATTTTTTAGCAACCTGATCATAGACGAGCGAACCCAGCTGTTCGAACATGACACTGACCTGATTTGTCACCGGATCGGTATAAGTAAAACTTCTACCCTGACGGAACAGCCAGTTATTCACCAGTTGCGAGGTGGTCGAGGGCAAACTCACCAGCGTTCCGGCTGTTCCCGGAATATACGGTGTCGCAACTACACCCGTGCTTTTCGGCACAGCCGCCTGCGGCGCTGTACCATCAGCCGCGTTATAGACCCAGGTGCTGGTCAAATTCTGCGGCCCGATTACATTCCCTATTGCATCTATCGTTAACGCTCCGCCCCCTGTACCGAATGCTGCACTACCCGTCATGCCAATCGTGGCACCATAACTGGTGTTGAGCTGATTTTTTGGCGCTGTGAAACCAGCCTGCAATGCTGATGCCTGCCCCGCCGTGTAGATGGTTGTACCGTACGGTTCAGTCTGGTTAATAGAAGGGACCGGCGTGCCGTTGATCGAAGGGTCCGTACTAACCTGAACGAAGAACGGTGCCATACCCATGGTGACATCGCCACCAGACGCAATGTGGATACTGCCGGTGCCCGTGCGCACCAGTGATACAGGCGCATCGCTGGAAGTGATCGGCGCGTTCGACTGTGCGGCAGTCAGGCTGGCAGAACTCAGAAGTCCGTCAGTTGATTTCCAGACGCCCGCAACATCAACTGTATTTCCGCCCGCATCATAATATGTTGTACCGTCAGCATTTAATTGCAAGGTAGTGAATGCAGTAGGCACACGCTTGGCGAAGCCGAAATTGACATTCCCGTTACCTGCATTGACGGCCAGTGGATCCGCAGAAGTCAGGTTTGCGCCACCCGTGAGAGTAATATTTGACGATGCGCCGGTTCCCAGAGTCCAGTCAGGCATGGACAGCGCCGTGCTGGCCGGTTTGACAAAACCGTCGCTGATGGAACCTGTGACAATCAGATTTCCCGCCGCGCGCAGCGTCAGGTCAACAGGAGCGCCGTTGAAGTGCCAGGCATTCAGATTCCAGCCTCGATCAGCCGCATTAGCAGCAAATTCATTGACCGACACGGTTAAGTTTCCGGTCGAGCGGACTTCGATACCCGGATTGATACTTAAATTTGCATTTGTCCCACCCAATCTGGCCACAATTGCCGATTGGTTGGTCATGAAGTTAGTCGCATCAACGTACATCGCACCACCGGTGGTGGGATCCAGGTTTGTTGCCTGAATGAAACCGGTAAGATCGTTTAAGTTTTTATCCGTACCGATAATTGTGGTGCCCTTATAAACCTTAGTACCGACTATCACAGTAGCTGAGCTATTGGCAATCACCGTGTTTAAACTGTTTACTGCAACATCACTACCAGAGGCTAGCCGTGGCGCGCGCAAGGTCACAGTTCCGTTACTGACGATACCACCGACATCCATCGTGCCGCCCGCAAGATTGATACTGCTGCCTGCACCCGTTGCCGCGAGACCATCAAGGGTTGATGTGCCGATCACGATACTACCTCCGCGACCAATGGCACCAGCCGTGCCGGGAACTATCGATGTACTGCCAGCCAGCAACTGCGCCGTGCCATTCACCGTCACATTTCCCGAGGAACCGCTGGCGGCGAGTTGGGATGCATATAAGGCGATGCTGCCACCCTGATCACCACGCGCATCCAGCATCGCATTACCACCGATATTGATGCTGCCGTTATCAGCGGTAATCGCAATTTGACGCGCCGTGATATTGTCAGCTCCGCTCAGATTGACATCGCCATTGATAAAGCGGAACTGGCGCGATTCAGCAAAACCTGCGGCATTTAACTGCGCATTCAAGGTACCGAAATTCCCGACGTTCTGCAAATTGTCAGTGACGTTGGCCATGTTGTCCGTCAGCAAGGAAAACTGCCCCTGTACCGGCAGAATTCCGTCAACCCCTGCCGTCGCGTCTGCTTTCAATACTCCGGCAAACTGTGCCGATCCGTAACCAGTACCGTCTGTTTTAAAGGCCGTCACCGACATTGTTCCACCTGCAGCACCTACCGCCGACATATCAAGGGTCGATAAAGCGCCTAGATTCACGTGTCCGCCAGACAGAGAGATCGAACCGCCCGGCGAATAGGCCGTCGTGCTGCCAAATACCACCCCGTTACCAGCTGTGTTGATCTGTCCGCCGGTAATATCTATTCCGTTCGTGCCGGAATTGCCTGCCGACATCACCACTTTCCCGGATGGCGCAAAGATAAACGCATTTGAGGTAATGTTCGCCGCGCTAAAGCTCAACTGTCCACCCATGCCAACGGTAACGGCGGGCGGCACCGGTGCAATCTGGTTCAACACCATATTGCCACCCGCTGTAATCGCGCCATGCGCTCCATTGGCCGTTGTAATCAGACCGGTTGTCAGTGCCAGATTTTTATCAACGATCAATTGACCGGAACTGCTCGTGGCAACGGTCTGGTTAGTCGCCGTCAGCGCGCTATCTGTAAAACCATGAATAGAAAATGAGTTATTGCCAAGTTGCAAATTGTTAGCCGTCGCAGTTAACAACCCTGATGCGGGCGTTAACATCGCCGATGCTGTCGCAGAAGAGCCTGCCAGACTCAGCGTATTGGCCGTCAGCATCGCCGTGCTGGCAATACCCTGTATCCCTGCGCCCGTGAACGACAAATTCATCGCGGCATTGCCAAGGCTCAATGCGCCATAAAGATCAACCGTGGATGAATAGCTATTCAGATTAAGACTGGACAGGGTATTGAAACCACTCAGCGCATTCGCACTCAGTTGTAAACTTGTCGCGGGCAAAGTCAACGGAATGGTCGAACCCATGCTGATGCCATTGGAACCCAGAGTCAGGCCGCTATTTGCAGCCATTGTCAATTGACCTGCCAGACCCACTCCGCCTGTTGCATCAAGGATCGCAGAACCACTCGCCGCGACCGTCGCGCCGCTGGCAATCGTCAGCGTACCCGTCGCTGTCGCTGGATTTGTTCGCATCATGCCGATACCAGCACCACCGCTGACATTCAACAGTGCACCGCTACCGTCCAGAATCAAATTTTGAGTTGAACCGGCAGGTGAGCCACTACCCTGTAATACCGAACCAGCATTCAACTGAATGCTGTTATTGGCCGCAAGAATAATATCCTTGCCCGCCAAAGGATTGAGCGCATCGTTACTCAACGTCACTGTACCGGCATTGACGGTCAAATGCGTGCCGCCTGCCACCTGACTGCGTAAACCACCCAGCACCAGACTATCCGCGCCCAACGCATTCAGATTCCCGGCCAGCAACCGCACCGCATTACCCGTAACCTGTGCGGCAGATGAAACCACCGTAATCTGAGGCGCGGAGAAATCCGCAGTACCCTGTATTCCGCCCACCGCAGCGTTCAGATTAATCATGCCGTTTAGCGACAATGCGGCAGAAGTCGTCCCGTTTGCATCAAATGCAATATAGCCGCCATCGACTGGAAGACCGGGAATGGCTACAACGGCCAGATTAGCCTTGCTGGTAAAATAGCTGCCCGCATCGAACAGACTATATTGCGATTGGCTGCGTATCACATCACCCGATGAAACAACAAAACCGCTACTATTCGTGCTGCCCGTGCCGAAAATCGATTGCGCCAGACGTCCTGACATCAGCATTGAACCATTAGTCAGCACCGTGTTGCTGTTGGCCTGCATGTTGACCGTACCGGAGGCGATCGAAACACTAAAGCCCCCGGAGAGCAGCGCGTAGTGAGCTGGAAGCAAGGTGTAATATCCCGCCGCCAATCCCGGCATGCCGGACAGATAGACCGAATCCCCAGTTTTCAATCCACCGGTAGAATAATTGGTATCAAGAGGCGCAAAACTCGCCTGATAATTCGGATTGATGGCAAACGTTGTGGCTGCAGCCAGCACATCCAGAGAACCGCCCGCACCGGGGGTAAATTCATAGGCCATCAATGACCCGCCACCGGACAGATTCTGCACAGAACCGGCCAGGGTCGTGATGTTCTTTGCATGAGAGACGATGGACTTGACAGGCAATGCCCGCTGTATGGTACTTCCGCCTACCACAGGATTGAGTACAAAGCTAACCACCGTGCCGTCGCTCAACGAATATTGCCAGTCACTCGCAGCGGGCACACTGCCATTGACGACGTTACCAAATGGCACAACCCCGGCACCGGCAACCGACGTCACACTGCCCGATCTATAAGTCAAATCGGCTGTAACAATGGGTTGGCTGAAAACAAGTGGATTCCTGCCGGGGAATCTTGGATCGTTGGGGTAGATTAGATTGCTAAGCGTTGTCGAGCCGAACAAGTAGGGATTATTTGGACTTGATACAAAACTGTATGTACCGTAAGTGGGGTCCAGCAACCAAGTGGCTGACAGCGGCGTGCTGTCAATGTTACCCAGGGTAATTGAGCCCAGTGGTGCCAGCAGATTTCCGGCTTGGATGATATGCGCTGCAATGGCGGTGATCGAACCGGCCGCCGACATCACCGACCCAGGCGTATTGCCATTGGAAGTAAAAACCAAAGATCCCGGCACATCTTGCGTGCCATTAAACTTCATGCCGGTTACACCCGGATTAGTCCCGCCATCCGCAACCATAAACGTGTAATCGCTCAAGGTAGTCGGATAGGTCTGCGCATCCTGCAGTGACAAAACACCGACCATAGACAAGGAGCCCTGCGATTTACCTGTCGTATTCTTTGGTGCAGGCAAGGTGTAGTCGAGCGCAGACAAACCCACCAGACGGATGTCAGCCTGTGCATTCAGGCTAACCCCGCCAAATCCTTGCAAAGAGCTGTTACCGATAAGATCTAGTGTGTTGGCGTTGGCAATCAGTTTTGCATTACCGGTACTAGCCAGACCCGGCGTCTGATAATTCTGATCCGAGCTACCCAACTGAATATAGGCTGAATTGACCGTCAAGGCGCGACTCAACCCTGAGGTCGCGACCGTCGAATTATTAGCTGAATTATTGAATGCAGTGAAATTAGGCGCATCAAGGATGATCGCATTTTTAGCTGACAGATCAATTGCAGCCGTACCCATGCCGAATGCCAGCACATCCTTACTCTTCAAACTCAAGCGTCCGAAGCCACCTGTTGCGAATGACCCTGTGGAAATATATCCCTGTCCCGCATACTTTGCATTGACTCCCGCCTTGGCACCTGACAGCAGATAACTACCTGTCGGATCAATTACAGCGACTGGTTTCCCGGCTTGCACACCGGATGGAATCAAACTAGCAAGCGATGTTGTCGCAGACAATATAGTAAATATATCGGTGCCTGTTGGATTTGCCGGAGTCAGATAACCGCCGTCCAGCGTCAAGGACAATGAACCACCGCTGGCGCCAACCCCACCAGCCGCTCCTCTTAACAATCCGGCGAACAGCAGTCCGTCACGCGCCTGAATGTTGATACTGCCACCGGAACTGGCTACATTTTGTTTAGGGGTAATCTGTCCGTTCAACATAAAACTCAGTCCAGTAGCTGAGGTTCCGCTGACATCGAACACGGAACCTGCCTGAGCCACAACAAAGCCGGCACCCGGTGTTAATACGCCGTTGCTCATCACACCTACATTGATCGTCCCGCCATCCAGCATGGAGCCTGTGGTCACACCACCGCTACCTGTGAACATCCGTTGCACGGATCCCTGCGCCAGCACACTGGCAGCCGAACCGAAAAAGACACTGTGAGCGGGGTCAAAGACTGACGTATTGCCAGTCAGTCCGAGCATGATATTACCCGCTTGCGCGCTGAGCATACCAAGTTCAGTGAGCTGTTGCCCGGCATACAAATTCAGGTTCGAACCTGGGTCCAATATCAGCTTCGCACCGCTATTGACCACCAGTTGACCGGTATTCACCCCGGACTCCGACAGCGCACTCATTGTGAGGTTAGTTGTAGCCCGTGTCGTTGCAGTTCCGCTCAGCGCATACAGATACGGACTGGTAACGCTGCTCATCAAACCCGAAGCGTAGTTGTTATATTGCTGGGCAAACATCAGGCTTTTCGCTTGCGGTCTGACGATGGTATTCGCCGCTACGTTAAGATTAATGTTCGCCGAAATATTGTAGTTGGTGAAACCACCCTGCTGAAAAAACAAAGGGTCAAGCAACAGGTTGGAGGCACTGGATATTCCTGAACCTATCGTCACATTCTGACCGGTCAACTTAACCGTTCCGCCAGAACCAAAACCATAACCGGACAAACTCAAGCCCGTACCCAGTTGTAACACCGCATTAGCTGGAGCCGATACCTTGTCGAACGGTGCGGCTGTCAGCGCAATACTGCCCGCCGTGCCATTGTTCAATTTACCTGCCTGATTTAGCCAGGCACCCGCAGAAACATCGACGCTCACGTTGTTACCCACAGTCAACTGTGGTGCAGTCAAACTTAATGAACCGCCTTGCAAAATTACCGGTGTCACAGGATAGCCGTACGCATCGAGCAACGGCGAGGTCATTGCCAGATCATTCACCCAACGACCTGCCAGATCGAAACCGACCCCGTTTGCAATATTAACTTGACCTGCCGTCCCGGAGGTGCTGGCTGCAACAGCCGTGATGGTCACTGATCCGCCGGGGATGTTGATCGGCGCAGAAATATTAATTGTTCCGCCCGGATTGACCACTCCGACACTATTAGCCAGGACACTCTGCCCTGCAGCCAGCCACAGATGACCACCCGCAGCCAGACTCAGCGGCGCTAAGAGATCAATATTACCCGACGTCATGGCCGTTAGGCGGGAAAAACCGTTTGCAGATAGTGATGCGGGATTGATATCCAGAGTGGTAGCCTGCAACTGTTGACCGGCATTGGTTAAATCAAATGCCGCACCCACCGCAGGAGCGACAGTATTAGCGGTAGTTATGCCGCCAATTTCCACATTACCGGCATAACCGAACAGATCGGCTGATGACGACAACAGCTTACCAGTCAGGGGATCCATCAACCCGTTGGGATTTCCGATCTGCAACTCGCCGCCCAGCGGGTGACCCGCTGCCGCCACATCGCGCTGCAAAGCACCTATCGTAACTTGACCAGATAAATTGCCCTGCAACACCTCGATAGGGGATGAGAATTTAACTGTCCCCGCGCTGCTACCCTGACGGTATCCTGCCTGATAATTGTTTAAACTGTTCGGCACTGACACCACTGCCGTGTAGGCCGTATTGGTCAAGGCTGAACCGATATCAACCTGCTTTTCACCCAGTTGCAACTGGCTGGTATTCACGTATCCGGACAAATAATCGACATATCCACCGTTAACATTGATCGTACTACCCGCACGCTGAATGACGGCACCCTCTGCACTCACACTGACCGTCCCACCTGTCGTGCTCAGCTGCCCGATATTATTTTCGATTAACCCCAACCAGCCGCTGACATCGGCCATCGCTGTGCCTTTGCGTACATCGATCTGCACATTCGAGCCATACAGCGATGAATTGCGCAACACTACATTGTTAGCCAACTCTGTACCACGCAAATTGACGGTAATAACATTGCTTTCCATGGCCAATGTCGTACCCGTCGTGCCCGACACATCGACGTTACTGCCAGGGGCCAAATCCACCCGCACAATATCGGTGACTAGGTTGATCAGTGTTGCGGCACCATTGACGACCGCACCGGCATTATTGGCAAGTCGTTGCGCTTGTATCGTGACATTTCCTCCATGCGCGATAATCTGCGCTCCTAGTGGATTAACAGCGGCGCCATCTCCTTGAAGCTGAATATCCGCCCCGTTGAGTTTGACTTCGGATTTATTAAACGTAGTTGCGGCGCTGATCGTCGCCGTATCTGCACGAACGATTACGTCACCGACCGCCGCCACAGGCAAACCGGTTACTTCTGAAATCCTGCCGCTAGCAACATCGGCTTGCGTCGCCAGCACATCTACTGAAGCTGGAACGACTTGAGTCAAACTATTCGCACCGAGTGTCAGCGTTCCTGTACGGGTCGCGGTCCAGGAACCGTTGGCATCAGGTCGTTGCGCCTGATCGCGCGCAAACAAATACACCGAACCGTTCATACTCACCGAGGTTGTCGCCGAGATCAAACCCTTTTGATTAACCGCATAGCCCACCATGGTGGCATTACCGTGCGCCACATCGATCTGTCCGGTCACGCCGTTTTCTGCGGTACTGGTTCCCGTCGTCGTCACGGAAGTCGCAGGGGTCGCCCCAACCGCAGGGGTCACAATCGTTCTGTCGTTGCTGACTTCAACCACCAGACCGCGTAAACCAGTTCCACCACCCTGAGGTGCAGCTAGATAAACCTTGTTACCGGCAGCGAGTATCACCTGTCCGTCAGGCGCATACATCCGACCGTTATTAACTACCGTGGGCCCAGCCAGAATAATCGAACCGCCGGTATTGGCTTTCAGTGTTGCCCAGGATAAGGCATCGCCATCGACTTGAACTGCACCCAAAGTACCGGCAAAGGCAGGATCTGCACCCAACACAGGAGTAGCACCCGGCATCAGCAAACCACCGATAACCCGTGTTTCATCGAATTTAAGCGAACTGGCGATCAGCGTATCGGCGTTAACTGTCGCGCCACGGCCAAAAATCACTCCGTTCGGGTTGTAAATATAAATCCGGCCATTGGCATTGAGCATGCCGTTGATGGTCGTTGCCGTCGTACCCGTGTCAATCTTATTGAGCAACACCGCAGTCGCACTTGGCTGAGCCACGTTCACGGTATTACCCGCACCGATATTAAAACTTTGCCACTGCACGATATTGGTCGGCGCAGTTTGCGTGATGGTCATGGTGTTGCCGACCGTATTGACCGCGATAGGCGTGCCGTGTTGCGTAACAGGTGCTACAGGCAAAATCACAGGCGCGGTCGCCGCCCAGGCAGGATTGGCCATCAACATGTCGGCAACCAGCAACGCCGGCAAACTCACTGCACCGATCACTTGTGCGATCGTAGTCAAACGCGCAACCCCGTTCATACCAGCGCGCCGATTTTTAATAGAAAAATCTTTTTTAATCATATTGTTATGACTAGTTGATTTTCGCGCTGAGCTTGACATCATCGAACTCCTTAAAATGCCCACAGGGTACGAGCGTGTACCCGATTTGCGCCACGTACGGTATAAGCACCATCCGTCAACGCGTGAGCAGCATCGACTTCAATACTCAAACCGCGTGGCGCGGCAAAACGCACGCCCAAACCTGTACCGCTTAGCCGGTATTTATTCAGCAAAGAGGCAGTTTGATTGCTGATCATCACCGTTGCGGTATCAAAAAACATTAATCCGGACACACGCCATGCTGAGCCCGGCGCATCGAGATTGAACTGTGGCGTGCGTAGCTCTACCGTCAAACGTGCCCCAGCGTCACCGGCCCGTTCGCTTTCCATATACCCGCGTACGCTCTCTGCACCGCCGATGGCAAACTGTTCGGTAGGAACCAGCGGGCCTGATGAAAATTGCGTATCCAGTTTCCCGTACAAAGCCCAGCGGTAGAGATTTTCGGTATGCTGAAACCCGGTATGCAGCGCCAGAAAACTGGCCGATGCGCCCGCACGCTTCGCATTGAAGTCCGCATCATTATTACCAAAAAACCCGCGCATCCCCGAAGTTGCTGTCATTTCCAGGGTCGAACTCCTGTCCTGATTAAATAAATTACCTGTGTAGTTGGCAACCAGTGGAACGTAAGTAATCGGTGAATTTGTCACCAATACAGTCGCAGTCGCTGGTGAAGTTAAATTTGTGGTCTGCTTGATATTTTTATAATCGAGTCCGGCTGAAAAAGACTGTGAATAATCAATCCCCGTCCCCAGCGGCAGCGATAAACGTGTACCAAACGTATCTGAATTACCGAGCAATTGAAAATCGGATGCACCCGCCAGGCTGGCAAATTGACTGCGTGAATTGACGGCATACATCGTCAATGATTCCCCGCCTGAACCCACCGGCATCACATAAGTGCTGGCGAGTACGCGCGCATCGGTCGTCCGCTCAGGAGAAGCTTGCACGGTCATTCCCAAGCTATGGCGGAGCTGCCACAAGTTGTCGTAACGCATCGAAGCTGACATACGAGCAGCCGTGGTGTTGGGCGTTTGACGATTACTGACATCCACGCTGCCATGCAGTGGAAATTGATCTTCTACATCCAACTGAACCTCTACCGTACCGGGTTCTCTGCCCGCGCGCAGTATCGGCGTAACCTTTGAGTCTCCGGAGCGATTCAGTGCGGTCAACTGCTCCTGCATCTTGTTGAAATTGGGAACATTGCCTTCGGCTAGTTCCGGCACGCGAGATTTAATCTCGCTAGGTAAAACGTACTCTGCGCCTTTTACCTTCAGCCTATCTATCGTCGCTTCGACCACATGCAGCGAAACCGCCCCGGTATCTACGCTCTGCTCCGGAATCGACACCACTACAGTCATATAACCCGCTTCGTGGTAAACACGTTCCAGCGCGGCACGGGCAGCTTCAACATCCACCAGGGTCTTTTCATCACCCATAAAGCCCGATACCGCATTTTCGACCACCAGATCGGAGAGCAAACTATTACCGTCTACCGCGTATTCATAAATACTGAATCGAGGCGCGGCCACCTCTGGCGCAACTTCCTTAGCTTGCGCTGCGGGCGTAACACTTTGAAGTGACTGAACATCAGATTTAATCGCGATGGCAGAAGTTGAAAAGAATCCCGACACAATGAGACCTGCCAACAAACTTCGGCGATTGAGATTTTGGTTCGACATTTTTTGATATGGGCTATTAATCATAGTGCGCCCATTATCGCGAAGGTTTGTTACAGGGATTAGCTTTGGGGATTTAGCGGAATGATTCTAAGTAATCATTCAGATTACAACGGGAATTCAAGACATCAACAGAAGGACGGATATTACATAATTGAGCCGCGCTACAGCAAAAATAAAATAAGGCGCGAACAGGCGCGCCTCTTGTCAAAAATCTCATTTTAATCCGGATGGTTTATTAGCAAAAAACAGCCATTCCCGCGAAGGCGTGAATCCAAACGATTAAACAAAGTCCCGCGTATAACCAGCGACTTGACTGGCGTGGTTTGCCAGTTTAGTCGAATGGCCAGTTGTTCTACCAGCGGCTCAACACCGATGTCTTGTCGGCTTTGCCGGATATTTTTTCTTGCTGGATTCCCGCCTGCGCGGGAATGACAAAGCTAATGAATTTTTTGAATTTAAATCAAAACACTCCGCTTAGCTGAGCCCACAATCTCGGATTGTTGTTCACCGTCACAGGTACCGATTGAGGCTGACCACCACTCGTGCGCCAGGCAACCGAAGTTTTGAATTGCATCCAGCCATATTGCGCATTCAATCCAAAACCGACACCCGCGATGTGACGGGTATTGATTCCAGCAGCAAATGGATTACGATTAATGGTCACCGTCCCCGCATCATAGAACGCCAAACCCTGCAGTTGACTCAAAAGAGTGTGACGCACTTCAAAGTTCGTCAACCAGCCCTGGTCACCATTACCCTCACCTTGGGGATAAGCCCTCACGCCATTCGCCCCACCTAAGCTAAATTGCTCTGAAGAATTCAAGTTTTTACTGGCCTGTTGTCCGGACAAATTGAATGACAACGCATCCTGACTTGTCACGCGTTGCAAACGATTCAAGCTGTAGAAAAACTTACTGAAAGCACCATTGCTTTGTATCGTATCCAGCGCCAACGATGCCGCATCCATGCTCAGACGTCCAGACACAAGCGACGTATCCAACGATGTCACCCCCATACCGAACAAGGCATCCTGATGATTTCCTGATAAACCCAGATTAAACAATCGCACCTGTTTATTGACCAACGCACTTGTTAAGTCAGTTTGATCAGTAAGTTTCTTTGTTTCCCAGGTTAATGTGCCGGACAGATTCGTCGTTTGACTGCGAATAAATGGATAAGTCGCAAATACGCTACTGCTAGTTGCTAGTCCATGTTTACCCATTGCCGCAAAATCTTTACCCAGGCTATAGCGCGTATCCGCATAGGCCAAGCCTAACTTAAAGCCATCGTGTCCAACCGGCAACTGATAGGAAACCCGCGCATAACTCATATTCTGCCCGCTGGTAATCCCGCGCACACTGAATTGATCACCGATATTCAATGGGCTATTGAGCGCCAGAGCACCGCCAAGCCGGTATTCACCCATATAGTAATTGCCGTAATTATCGATGTCCAGATTAGCCGAATAAGGCTTGGACGGATCAATCTCGACCAGCAAATCAGTCGTTCCGACACTGGAACCCGGTTGCAACCCGGCTCGTGCGCCCCCCACACCCGGGGTATCACCTAACAACAACAATGCACGATCAACAAAACCAGCTTGGAGCACACTCCCCTTTTTGATTTTTTCCAGATATTGATTAGCCAGTTCATCAGATAAAAGCGACAAATTTTTGACTTGCTGCTTATCGAGCACACCTTCCAGCACTTTGATTACAACAACACCATTTCTTATATCCTGTTCAGGAAGATAAGCTCGGCTGACAACATATCCTCTGGTGCGATAGTAAGCGGTTATACGTGCAACCCCGGCATTAATCTGAGCCAGCGAATGCTGAGATCCGATTAAGTCAGCCACCAGCGGCTCCAGTTCATTGACGCTGAATATAGTAGTGCCTTCAATGCGTATGGACTTAACCGTGATTAAGACATCCTTATTTTCAAATCCTTTAGGAACAGGCTCTCCCTCCAGTCGCAGCGGAGTCACTACCTTGGGAACCGTCAATAGCGGTTGCTTTTGCAGCTCGCGCATCGTCTGACCGGCATCGGGTTGCACGGGCGCTGCCTGAGCAAGCGCACTGGTCAACACAGTCACGGTGAATACAGCCAAGCTAGATTTATTTCTAATCATTTGATTATATTTCATATTTATATATAAATTTGATTACTCGTTACTATAGGTAGACATGCTGACACCGCCCGGCATTTGAAGCCCAACCCCAAGCACAGACATGATTGGTGAAATGACAGACACATTCTGACTGTTGACATTACCAAACAGCAAAACTGCGGGACTGTTGTTGGTTACAGTCGTAGTCACAGGATTCGTTATCGTCGCACTAGCCGAACTCACAACCGGCGTAAACAACTGGGACAACGTAGCCGACACCGACGAACTCGCCGGTGTAGCCAGTGGAGCTGAAATATTCGCTCTCACACCCTGAGGTTGTAACAGATTGTAGTTACCCATATCAGCACCGCCAAAAGTGTAACCACTGATGGTCACAAGTTTACCGTTAGCGGCATTCGCATCTGCAAACATGCCTGTACCTACGCCACTTACAGTTACCACATCGGCACCCAATGCAGACACAACAGCTGTTCCGGCCAGTGTTGCAGCAGCAGATCCGTCGTAAATCTTATTATTGGCCGTAATACCGGTAACCGCGAGGGTGGCCGGTGTGATGTTCGCCGTGGTTGCAGCAGTCGTATTGAAGGTGTAATTACCCGCATCCGCCCCAGTTAGCGCGATGCCAGACACGCTGAGCGCCTTAGCATTAGCCACATTCTTGTCTGCAAAACTCGCCGTACCAGACAGTGTCAGCACATCACCTGTGATGCGATTATCCGTAAAAACAACTGAACCACTGGTCAGGGCGTCATAAACTTTGTTCACGCCTGTCGCACTCACTGTCAACGCTGCGGGTGTAATGTTGGCGGTCAATCCGGCCTGTTGTGCAAGAGTGTAATTACCCGCATCCGCACCGGTAAAACTGCTCGTCAAAGCCACAGACTTGCCATTCGCCACATTCTTGTCAGCAAAGGCACCAGTAACACCGGTATTTACAACGTCACCAGTCACAATCCCGGTAAATGTAGCGCCTGCGGCATTCACGGTTGCGCCCATCGTGCCATCGTAGACCTTGTTACTTGCGGTGACACCGGTCACACTCAACTGCTTAGCGGTGATATCTGCGGTCGCCGCAGCCGTGGTATTAAAGGTGTAATTAGCTGCATCCGCACCAGTTGCTGTGATACCCGATACGTTCACCGACTTGCCTGCTGCCACATTTTTATCGGCGAAACTGGCTGTACCGGCAAGGGTTAACACATCACCCGCGATACGATTATCAGACAGCGTTGCCGCAGCAGAGGTCAGTCCGTCGTAAACCTTGTTTACACCGGCAGCGCTGACTGTCAATGCACGAGCCGTGATATTCGCCGTTGTTGCAGCCGTCGTGTTGAAAATATAGTTGCCTGCATCAGCACCACCCAATGTGATACCTGACACGCCAACCGTCTTACCCGTTGCCACATTCTTATCGGCAAAACTTGCCAGCCCAGCCAGAGTCAACACATCGCCTGCGATGCGATTATCCCCGTAGGTTACCGTTGCACCCGTCAAGCCATCATAGACCTTGTTCACTCCGGTAGCGCTCACTGCCAGCGTTGCAGCAGTGATATTAGCCGTCGTCGCAGCCGTCGTGTTAAAGGTGTAGTTAGCTGCGTCAGTACCAGTTACAGTAATACCTGACACACCAACCGTTTTACCTGTTGCCACATTTTTATCTGCAAAACTGGCATTCCCGGCAAGCGTCAACACATCACCGGCAATCCGGTTATCTGCCAGCGTTGCTGTTGCATTCGTCAGACCATCGTAGACCTTGTTCACGCCGACAGCGGTCACAGCAAGTGCTCTCGCCGTAATATTCGCCGTCGTAGCAGCCGTTGTATTGAAGGTGTAATTTGCTGCGTCCGTACCTGTGACAGCAATGCCGGATACACTGACCGCTTTGCCGGTTGCCACATTCTTATCAACGAAACTTGCCGTCCCACTCAAACTCAGCACGTCACCGGCAATGCGATTGTCCCCCAGCGTTGCCACAGCATTCGTCAATCCGTCATAAACTTTGTTTGCACCAGTGGCGTTCACCGTTAATGCACGAGCCGTGATATCCGCAGTCGTGGCAGCGGTAGTATTCAAGGTATAGTTACCCGCATCAGTTCCAGTTGCCGAGATTCCGGATACACTGACTGTCTTGCCTGTCGCCACATTTTTATCTGCAAAACTGGCCGTACCTGCGAGGGTGAGCACATCACCTGCAATACGATTGTCCGCATAGGCCACCGTCGCTCCAGTCAGGCCATCGTAAACTTTGTTTACCCCGGTTGCACTGACAGTCAATGCTGCCTTAGTAATATTGGCCGTTGTTACAGCCGTCGTGTTGAAGGTGTAATTACCCGCGTCCGTGCCAGTTACAGTAATACCAGATACGCTAAGGGCTTTGCCTGTCGCCACATTCTTATCTGCGAAACTGGCATTACCTGCAAGGGTCAGCACATCACCCGCGATGCGATTATCTCCCAGTGTTGCAACAGCGCTCGTCAAACCGTCATAAACCTTGTTTACACCAGTTGCACCCACCGTCAAGGCACGTGCAGTGATATTCGCCGTCGTCGCAGCCGTGGTATTGAAGGTATAGTTACCAGCATCAGTTCCAGTTACAGCAATACCGGATACGCTGACCGCTTTGCCATTCGCAACATTCTTATCTGCAAAACTGGCCGTGCCAGCCAAAGTCAGCACATCCCCCGCGATGCGGTTATCACCCAGCGTCGCCGCAGCACTCATCAACCCGTCATAAACCTTGTTCACGCCGGTAGCGCTCACGGTCAAACTTGCAGGGGTGATATTGGCGGTCAATCCGGAGATTTGCGCAATGCTATAGTTACCAGCGTCCGTACCAGTAAAGCTGCTGGTTAACGATACTGTCTTGCCGTTTGCTACGTTCTTGTCTGCAAACAGCCCTGTCACATTCGCCGTGACCACATCACCCGCAACAAGTCCTGCATAGGTAGCACCTGCCGTATTCACGGTTGCCGCTATCGTACCGTCATAAACCTTATTGTTTGCCGTCACACCCGTCACTGTCAGCGCTTTAGCCGTGATATTTGCTGTTGTTGCAGCCGTCGTGTTGAAAGTGTAATTACCCGCGTCTGTGCCAGTGACAGTAATACCAGATACACCAACCGCTTTGCCTGTCGCCACATTCTTATCCGCGAAACTGGCATTACCTGCAAGGGCCAGCACATCACCCGAGATACGATTATCCCCATAGGTTACCGTCGCACCTGTCAAACCATCGTAAACTTTATTAACTCCGGCGGCGCTCACTGCAAGCGCTCTTGCCGTGATATTAGCTGTTGTTGTTGCCGTCGTGTTGAAGGTGTAGTTAGCAGAATCTACGCCTGTTGCCGCGATGCCGGACACACTGATCACCTTGCCTGTTGCGACATTTTTATCTGCGAAACTAGCCGTGCCAACCAAAGTCAGCACGTCACCCGCGATGCGATTATCACCCAGCGTCGCCGTCGCACCCATCAAACCGTCATAGACTTTATTCACCCCGGTGGCGCTCACGTTCAAGGTCGCCGGTGTGATATTGGCGGTCAATCCGGATATTTGCGCAATGTTGTAGTTACCCGCATCCGCGCCGGTAAAATTGCTGGTCAGCGTCACCGATTTACCGTTCGCTACATTCTTATCAGCGAACAATCCTGTCACATTGGCAGTGACTACGTCATTCGTAATCAGCCCTGTGTAAACCGCGCTTGTCGTGTTCACCGTAGCCGATTTGCTTCCGTCATAAACCTTATCACTGACCGTCACACCGGTCACAGTCAGCGCTTTAGCAGTAATATTTGCTGTTGTTGCTGCCGTCGTGTTAAACGAGTAGTTAGCCGCGTCTGTGCCAGTTACAGTAATACCAGATACGCCAACCGCTTTACCCGTTGCCACATTCTTATCAGCGAAACTAGCATTACCTGCAAGGGTCAGTACATCACCTGCAATTCGATTATCACCCAGCGTCGCCGTCGCACCCATCAAACCGTCATAGACCTTGTTCACGCCGGTGGCGCTCACGGTCAGCGCACGAGCAGTGATGTCAGCCGTAGTCGCAGCAGTTGTGTTGAAGGTGTAGTTAGCAGCGTCTGTACCTGTTACGGTGATACCGGATACGCCAACCACCTTGCCTGTTGCGACATTTTTATCTGCGAAGCTGGCAGATCCGGTAAAGGTCAATACATCACCCGCGATGCGATTATCACCCAGCGTCGCCGTCGCACCCATCAAACCGTCATAGACTTTATTCACCCCGGTGGCGCTCACGTTCAAGGTCGCCGGTGTGATATTGGCGGTCAATCCGGATATTTGCGCAATGTTGTAGTTACCCGCATCCGCGCCGGTAAAATTGCTGGTCAGCGTCACCGATTTACCGTTCGCTACATTCTTATCAGCGAACAATCCTGTCACATTGGCAGTGACTACGTCATTCGTAATCAGCCCTGTGTAAACCGCGCTTGTCGTGTTCACCGTAGCCGATTTGCTTCCGTCATAAACCTTATCACTGACCGTCACACCGGTCACAGTCAGCGCTTTAGCAGTAATATTTGCTGTTGTTGCAGCCGTCGTATTAAACGAGTAGTTAGCCGCGTCTGTGCCAGTTACAGTAATACCAGATACACCAACCGCTTTACCAGTTGCCACATTCTTATCAGCGAAACTAGCATTACCTGCAAGGGTCAGCACATCACCTACAATTCGATTATCACCCAGCGTCGCCGTCGCACCCATCAAGCCGTCATAGACCTTGTTCACACCGGTGGCGCTCACTGCCAGCGTTGCAGGAGTGATATTGGCGGTCAATCCGGATATTTGCGCAATGTTGTAGTTACCCGCATCCGCACCAGTAAAACTGCTGGTCAGCGTCACCGATTTAACGTTCGCTACATTCTTATCCGAAAATAATCCTGTCACATTGGCAGTGACTACGTCATTCGCAATCAGCCCTATGTAAACCGCGCTTGTCGTGTTCACCGTAGCCGATTTGCTTCCGTCATAAACCTTATCACTGACCGTCACACCTGATACCGTCAGCGCCTTGGGCGTAATATCGGCCGTCGTTGAAGCTGTACCGTTATTGAGCGCGTAATTGCCAGCATCCGCACCCGTTGCCGAAATACCCGACACACTCACCGACTTCCCTGCGCCAACATTCTTGTCAGCGAAAGTCGCAGCCGTATTTGCAAATGTCACCGTATCACCTGCAATGACATCAGCGCTGGATAAGTTTGCCGTCGCATTAACCGTCGCATCATAGACACGGCTTACGCCAACCGCTGCAACCGTGATGGACTTCGCGCTAATATCAGCTGTCGTTGCCGCCGTGCTATTAAAGGTGTAGTTGCCGGCATCTACACCCGTCGCTGTGATGCCGGATATCGAAACCGCCTTACCTGTCGCCACATTCTTGTCAGCAAACGTTGCTGTGGTGTTAGCGAAGCTCACCGCATCACCTGCAATTACACCCAAGCTGGAAAGTGTTGCAACAGCGTTAATCGATCCGTCGTAAACCTTGTTAACCCCTGAAGCCGCAACGGCAACTACTTTGGGTGTGATATTTGCTGTCAATCCCGTCGGTTCGATTAATGCATAATTGGCTGCTGATGCACCGCTTAAAGTATCTGTAGCTGTAACAGCAATATTATTTCCTACATTTTTGCTGGCAAAATAACCAGATTGATTGAGCGTAACCACATCACCACTTACAACACCCACTAATGATCCACCAGTCAATATTGCAGTCCTTGTACCATCGTAAACTTTATCATTCGCTAACGTATTAACGACCGTTAAACTTCCCAACGTCAGAAAGGCAGGGGTAACAGTCAAGGTACCTGTGGCATAACTTACAATGTAGCCTTGTTGATTTGAATACAGACCACCCGGCGTGATTGCGTAACTACCAGCGTTTATCGCTCCCTGTGAGGTTCCGCTGTAACTTATCGAACCCAGCAAATTTCCATTAGGCGTGACAGAATAAGTCATCCCATTGCTGCCCGAATAAGCGGTCGCGTCGTAAGTTTTAGTTGCACTGTTCGCCGTCACCGTGAGCTGCGTCATAAAAGTGCGCAGCAGTGGAGAGGTAAATCCGTCATAGCCTATCCAGGTATTGGTAAAATCCCAACCCGGATTAACACTCCCGTTTGCAACGGTAGCCGAGGTAAAATTTGCTACAGTGTGCATATCCGCAGTCGCCATCCCCACACCACCGGCTGAGTACAACTGTCCTGATGTGGTCGTGTCCCAAAAGCTATTGGCGATAATTCCCGAGTTCATATCCACCAAACCACCCGCACTTGTTGTTCCGGTCACGAGCCCCGTTGCATAGGAATTGGTAATAGTTCCCTTGTTATTATCTCCAACCAAACCGCCCACACCTAAGATGCCTGTCACGCTGCCTGACGCATAGCTGTTATTGATTACCCCGGTGTTGACAGTCGCCGCAGTACCATAATTACTACCCACCAGACCACCTACATAGTTACTGCCAGTTACCACTCCTGAAGCATAACTATTGTCTATCGTGCCATTGTTCTTGCCGATCAATCCGCCTACATTCAACCCGCCAGTTACATTACCTGTTGCATAACTGTTGCTGATCGCACTACCAACCTGATTTGATCCTGCCAGACCACCGACGTTATCTCCCACACTGGAAACAGTACCGGTAGCATAGCTGCTGACGATGCCGGCACCAAAATTATTTTCACCGACCAACCCGCCCGCGAAACTCGTGGTCGCGGTGACAACGCCCGTTGCATAACTATTGGTCACAGAGCCGCTTATCAGCCCCGAACCGCTGTTGAGACCGACCAGACCGCCTATGTAACTTGCTCCGTTGACCGCCCCCGTCGCATGAGAATTCGTAATTAATGCATTGTTCAAACCAACCAACCCGCCCACATCAAGGCCTGCACTACTAACAGCACCTGTTGCGTAACTATTGTTGATGGTTCCGCTCACCAACCCATTCAGATTACCGCCGACCAAACCTCCAACCATACCGGCACCGCTAACGATACCTGTCGCATAGGAAGTATCCACTGCGCCATAGTTTGCCCCCACCAGACCACCCGCATAATTGCCGGCTGCCACCACCCCCCCGGTGGCATAACTCTTACTGATAGAACCATAGTTTTTACCTACCAGTCCGCCGGCATAACTGCCAATAGCGACGCCCGAACTCACACTGCCTGTGGAAAAACTGTTCTCCAGCGCGCCGTTATTCACACCGATCAAACCGCCCACTTGGCTCAAACCGCTTACACTACCTGCACTAAGCCCAACATTTCGCACTGCGGCGATCGAACTGGTGACCCCGAAGAGACCGACCTGACTCACCAGCGGACGTTTGATTACCAGATTAAGAATCGAATGTCCCAGTCCGTCAAAATTGCCGGTAAAGGGGGTCGCCGTGGATCCTATCGGGGCGAAACCAAGCCCGGCGTTCCAGGTCGAGGTAGCAGTCGCATCAACCGTACCCCCTAACACATAGTTACCTGCCAGATTGCCATTCATGCCTTGCAGATCCGTGCCCGTCACACTCCCCGCTGCACCCACCGCATTGATGACCGTATAAGTAGTCACTACACCGTCTGAGCCCAAAATAGTGCTGAAATTTTGCCCTGCATTCAACCAAACCTGCCCACCAGCCCCCAACGTATACTTACTGAGATTACCCGCTGCAACCCCACTCTGTCCGTATTGCAGCGCCAGAGTTGCCGTGCCGGATCCATTTAATATATTGTTTATATTGATATTATTTTGCGCATTCAAGGTCAGCTGATTGGCAGACCAAGTCACCGTATCGTTGACGTTAACATCACCCGCAGTACCGGCCAGCCCATTGGTGCTCATAATCGTCACGTTCGCTGCTGCCAGAGACGTCGACAGCGCAGCGCCAGTCATATCACCCCCCGTTGCCGCAATGGTGAAATCAACCGGATCGATCAGCCAGGTTCCGTTTTTACCTTTGAACGCAGCCGCTGTGATTCGGGCGCTATCGGCAATTTTCACATGAGCAGCGCTGGTTTCGATGAAACCACCATTGCCGCCGTTAGCCGCGCTGGCATCCAGCGTGCCACCCACATTGACCGTACCGATGCTCATGTCACTCATCAAACGTATCGTACCCGCCACATTTTGCACCGTGCGCGCTTCGACTATCCCTGAGTTGTTAACAACCGCCATACTCAATGCATCCGCCGCTTTCGCCGACATAAACACTTGTCCACCATCGGCCTGTACCAACTGTTTATTGTCAGCCAGCGCGTTGATCGCACCCTTATCGATGTTGAAAGATAGCAATGAACCGTTACTCAGATTAATCGAGACTTTATCGCCCGCAGCGAGCAAGGCCGTCCCCATTGTTGCCGAAATGACACCTTCGTTGCGCACTTCAGGTGCCAGCAGCGCGATATACCCGCCCTGTGCTGCGGTCAACGTGCCCTGATTAACCACTGAACCAGCGACACCACCCTTGCTGAAGGAAAATTTACCCGCCATGAAATCTGCATCGCTCAGACCCAAAGTTGATGCGACCAGACCACCCACATTAACTTGCGATCCGGGCGCGAACAGAACGCCGTTCGGATTCAACAGAAATACTTGACCATTCGCGCTTAAGCTGCCGAATATTTGACTGGGGCTTTGTCCCAATATGCGATTGAGCGCGATTGAAGTTGCACCCGGTTGATTAAAACGTACAGATTCATTGGCTGCAATACCAAAACTCTGCCAGTTAATCGCCATATTTTGGCTAGTTTGAGTGATCGTCGTGTTCAAACCATTCTGTGAAATAGCACCGACACCTGCGCTGATTTGCCCGCCTACAGGCCCTGCCATCGCGAGCGGGGTGAGGAACAAACCGCCACTCAGCGCCAGAGCCGCCGCGATCAATTTACGTCCTGAAGTAGATTTACCACGCCCTTTTGCATTTTCAGCTACTACAACTAACAGCCCTGTAGTCGCATTCCAAACGAGACGATAAATACGATTCATAGACGCGTGACGTTTCATTTAATATTCCTTAATGGTTTTTTGTTAACCAGTTTTAACAACCCGGCTTTACGAAGACAATTTCAATCTCCGACAAAATAACTCGATTTCATGAATATTAAGTAACATCAAACAATTGGCCATTGGTCCATAAGAACCAATGTATTTTTAAGACGGGTGCCACGTGCAGGCAGAAGTATGTTTCGGAAATCCGGTCAATCCACAGCAATCCCGACGAGCTTAATCCATATCGCAAGCTGAATTTCCTGACGCACCGATTTTCTCCGTGACGAACTGCCATATTTTGACATGCGAATAATGCGTAAGCATACTTTTGCATAACTGTATATTCACAGGATTAACTAATTACTGCGTCAGTTGTGCATACAGCAACGGTAGTTCACGTGGCAGTTCGGACGGTTTGCGGATCACAATATAGCCGTTGACGCCGAACAAATGGGGCAAATAGCTGCCGCCTTTTTCGTCTATGGTGACGCAGAACGGGCGCAACCCCATGAGGCGCGCCTCGTGGATCGCTGCCCGCGTATCTTCCACGCCATAACGCCCTTCGTACTGATCCAGATCGTTGGGTTTTCCGTCGGTGAGGATCAGCAACAGCCGTTGCGTCGCCGTTTGCTTAACGAGCAACTGACTGGCATGTCGTATGGCCGCCCCCATGCGCGTGTAAAATCCCGGCTTGATCGCGGCAATCCGCCCGCGCACCTCGTCGTTATACTTACGCTCGAACTCTTTAAGCACATGGAAGCGAATATTTTCACGCTTGAGCGAAGAAAAACCGTATAGCGCGAAGCGATCTCCGGTTGCCGATAACGCTTCCGAAAATAAAAACAGCGTATCGCGAATGACATCGATGACACGAGCGTGGTCGTTAACATAAGCATCGGTAGACAACGAAAGATCGGCCAACAACAGACACGCCAGATCGCGATCCCGGTAGTGGTGCGCTTTATACAGCCCCGTCTCTCTGGCTTCCAGCCCGCCAATCCGATCGGCGGTAAACTGCACACACGCATCCAGATCCAGTTCGCTGCCGTCGAATTGTCCCTTCAGCCACACCTTCGCGGGCATCAGTGCTTCGAACTGACTGCGCAAGCGACGTGCCGTGGCCGACAAGTGGGAAGGCAAAGCCAGCGGTACTGCATTGCGCGCCACCATCGGTTGCAAGCGACAATGGGCTGGCTGCATACATTGTTTTTTATAGTGCCACTCGGGCAGCAAAATACCGTCACCCAACGGTAGATCGTCAGCGGCTTCTGAAGGCAAATCGAGATCGAAACGCAAGCGCGAGGCGCTGGTTTTTCCGTCCTGCGCCACCGACAATTTATCCAGATCTTCCGCCGGACGTGCATCAGGCGGCTCGTCCTCTTCCGTCGCGCGATTCACCTTGATGTATTCGGCCCAACTAAAAATGCTCTCCGCCCGAAAATACATCATGAAAGCATTTTTCTCCTCAGGCATCTGGACACGCTCTGCCTGATAGCGCCGTTCATTGTCGCTTTTTTTACTGTCGCCGCCTTCATGGTTTTCCGGCTCTTTGCCGCCACCGGCTGCAGGCAGCGTGACAGGCGGATCGGGGTGTAACCACAAACAAACCGGTTGGGGCGCGCATCTGCCAGGCGGCAACCGTGCCACACTGCCGGGATTAAGCAACGCGGCGCGTATGGCGGCTTCCTGTTCCCTTGCACCCGGCTCACTAGGTTGAAAACGCGTGATCAGCACCGCCTCCACGAGTCGGCGGTAACGCGGCGCCAGCCCCGGAAATTTTGCCAGCACCGCCAAGGTCGCCGCCTGGTTGCGCACGATCCAGGAAAAGCTTGAATCAGATTCAGCAGCCGCCAGCGCAATCAGCCACAAATACAGATCTCGGTTCAGACTGCGCTCTGGAAATATATCGATCAGGGAGGGCAGATTCAGCGTTTCACCGTCCAGCCAGGTTAATTCGGTTTTGAGATTACTCCCCGCGATGCGCTGCAACAGACTGCGCTTCGCACCGTGAGCCGTCGCAGTCGCGGATTTCACCGCAAGTCCACTGTCGCCACCCCAGGCGCGAAACAAAATACCCGCCGTCTTTTTGATTTGTTCCAGCGTCACCGCCTGTGCCGGATAGCGCTGATCTGCCGCACGGGTGATGAGTTTATGCCACAGGGCACCGACTTGCTCTTCCATTTAGTTTTTTTCAACCCGTTGGTAGCAATGGATAGGAATATCGACATGATGGCCGAAATCCCGTGCAGACTTATCCAGCGCGCAGTCATCCGCGACCCAATGAAGCAGCGAACCGCGCGGATTATCGGCCTGAACCTGGTTGCACGCAGCGATACACTGCACGCACTGTGTGCAGGTAAACATAGCTCGCTTGATGCTGCGCGGCCTCAGACGCATCGGGCAGACATTGTTGCAGGCGGCATTGCACGAGGCACATTCTTCAGCGCGGCTGCGATCGAACCCGATCACCAGCGCTTTAGGATTGCTCATCCAAGCCAGACTCTGGAACAGACCGACCGCACAGGCATAGCGGCAAAACAAATGACGGGCGAAAATAAATTCGACGAAAAAGGCGAGCGTGCCTGCCATCAGGAAGACGCCCTGATTGCGCGTCAGAGTGCCATGCCACAGATTGCCGTAAATTTCCGCAGGCGGCAACAGATAAGTCAGCAACGCGATAGCCCACAGGAACGCGATCGCGATCACCAGCGGCAGCAAGACCAGCCAGTAGAGCGGATTGGCGCGCGTGACCGAACCATCCGGATTCTTATCGGGCAGTGCGTGTTTATCCCACAGACTGGGGCGACCAATCGCGCGACGCATCAACTGATTGATGGTTTCGACAACCGAAAAGTGCGGGCACAGCCAGCCGCAATAGAGCCTGCCGTATTTCCAGGAAATCGCCAAGCCTGCCGCGATAGTGCCTAAAATCGGCAAACCACCGCGCAGCGTGATATTGACCGCTGCCTGACCCGCACTTATTTTTCCTGCCACGAAATCGTCCAACCCCAGCGTCCAGTGCATCCCCAGAAAGAAGAAATGCTTGAGATTAAGATCCAGTCGAAACAAATCGAACACCGGCGCCAGCAGGAACAGCGTGAAAAATCCAAACTGGGTCAGCAGACGGATGCGCTGGACCTTATTCATATTCCTTCAAACCTGCAACAATCATTTACCGAAGGTGGCATAAACGATCTCCATCAGCGCCTCAGCCGTTTCCTCATCGTCGGTGAGTGGTTCTACCAAGGCTGCGCGGCAGGCTTCCACCGGGTCAAAGCCGCTACCGATCAGGGTCGCGGTATAGACTAACAAACGTGTGCTGGCCGCTTCTTCCAGATCGTGCTCCTTGAGTGCGCGCAGACTACCTGCCAGATTAACCAGACATTTTGCCAGCATGGCATCGGCACCGGTCTCGCCGATCACGATCTGCTGTTCCAGTTCCGCTCCCGGAAAATTAAAGCGCAAACTGACGAAGCGCTGGCGCGTACTGGGTTTCATCCCCTTGAGGAAATTCTGGTAGCCGGGATTGTAGGACACCACCAGCATAAATTCGGGCGGCGCGTCGAGGATCTCGCCGGTACGCTCAATCGGCAGAATGCGCCTGTCGTCTGACAACGGGTGTAAGACCACCGTGGTATCTTTACGCGCCTCCACCACTTCATCCAGATAACAGATACCACCCTCACGAACCGCACGGGTGAGCGGCCCGTCATTCCAGTAAGTCACCCCGTCACCGATCAGATGCCGGCCCACCAGATCCGCAGCGGTGAGATCGTCGTGACAGGCGACCGTATACAGCGGCAGCTTCAGTTTCGCCGCCATATGCGAGATAAAGCGCGTCTTGCCGCAACCGGTCGGCCCCTTAATCAGCAAAGGCAGTCGGTTGCGATAGGCATGCTCGAACAGTTCAATTTCATTGCCGTGCGGCTTGTAAAAAGGCAGCTCACTCATTTTCATACCCGTTCTCATGATTTAGCCCAGTCTAATTGAAGCAATAAAATATTTACTTGATTGTGGTCAAGTAAGCGATCGCAATTAACCCAGTTACGCTCACCAGCCAGCCCAGCACGATGCCGCGCCACAGCCAACGAGTGTGACGCAGTTCCATGAAGTAGTTGGCGACCATCTGCACCTTGAGCACAGCGATGCCAAGCACCGTCAACATCATGGCGGTGCCGCCCACCCCTGCTTCGCCGATAGCATAGGTGGCCACGGTCAACAACATCAGAACCAGCCAGATCAGGGTAGAGGGTCGTATAAGTTTGTTCATTGTTTCCTAATGAATCACATAAATCAGGGGGAAAAGAATGATCCACAACAGGTCCACCATGTGCCAGTAAGCGGCACCGGTTTCCACACCGGTATGATTTTCAGAGCTATAACCACCCTGCTTAGCTTTGATCATCACCGCCACCAGTATCACCATCCCCAGGATGACATGCATGAAATGAAAGATCGTCAGCGACAGGTAAAACATATAAAAGGTGTTGGTGCTGAGCGTGATGCCATCGGAAAATTTACTGTAAAACTCAAAGGACTTGATCAGCAGAAATAGCGCACCAAAACCGATGGCGGCGCCGATCCAGCGCGCACACTGATTTGCATAGCCCTGCTTGATGGACTCCACGGCGCGCACCATAAAATAGCTGCCGGTAATCAACACCAGCGTATTGATCGCACCTGAAGTGCGATTGAGATGCTGTTGCGATTCGTCGAACAACGCGACGTTGTGTGCACGGGCAAAGGCATAGGCTACGAAAAAGATACCGAAAGCCAGCAGTTCGGCAAAGATAAAGAACCAGATCGCCAGATCGCCGGGCGGTGTTGCGTATATCTGACGCGCACATCTAGAATTATTTATCAGAATATTCATATAGTTAAAATTAACCACCATCAATAAAACAAAGGGGCGCGAACGCCCCTTCGGAACTACATCTGACCGAAGTCATTTTTATGACGATTAACCGGCGGCCTGTGCCTCGCTGTTCTTGAAGAAGAAGCTCCAGATGTAGAGCACCAGTCCCACTAAGAAGACTAAACCGGCAAACTCGCGCGCCCAGTAGAAAATCCTGATCTGGTCCTGCGCATCCATGAAACTCATCGGTGAAGTGCCCATGCGTTGCAACCAGATTTGCAGGATGCCCGCAGCGGTGAGGAACAAGGTGATACACACGATGGAGATAGTCATCAACCAGAATGCCCACATTTCCATGAGTTGCGAGGCTCTGGAGTTGGCACTGCGTCCGCGCAACATCGGCATGGCGTAGGAGATCATGGTCAAGTTCACCATCACATAAGCGCCGTAGAACGCCATATGACCGTGAGCCGCCGTGATTTGCGTACCGTGGGTATAGAAGTTCACCGGTGCTAAGGTGTGCAAAAAGCCCCAGACGCCCGCGCCCAGAAACGACATCACGCCCGTACCCAATGCCCACAAGGTTGCAACTTTATTGGGATGCTCACGACGGCGACGATTCACCATATTAAAGGCAAACACAGTCATCATGAAGAACGGTATAGGCTCAAGGGCAGAGAACACGGAACCGAACCACTGCCAGTATTCCGGCGTACCTATCCAGAAGTAGTGATGACCGGTGCCAATGATGCCGGTGATCAGCGTCATGGCGATAATGATGTACAACCATTTTTCAATGACTTCACGATCCACGCCAGTAATTTTGATCAATACGAAAGCCAGCATCGCGCCCAAAATCAGTTCCCAAACGCCTTCCACCCACAGATGCACAGTCCACCACCAGAAGTATTTATCCAGCACCAGATTGGAAGGGTTGTAGAAAGAGAACAGGAAGAAGATCGCCAGACCCCACAAACCTAACAGCAGCACCAGACTGATCGAGGTCTTGCGCCCTTTCAGGACAGTCATGCTGATATTGAACAGAAACACCAGCGCCACGATCACGATACCAACTTTGGTCGGCAGCGGTTGTTCGAGGAATTCCCGACCCATGGTCGCCAGGATGTCATTACCCGTCATGCTGGCCAGTGTGGCATAAGGCACGGTCAGATAGCCAACGATGGTCAAGGCACCGGCTACCAGAAACACCCAGAACATCAGCCACGCCAGCTTGGGGCTGAACAACTCGGTCTCCGCCTCCTCGGGAATCAGATAGTACGCCGACCCCATGAAACCGAATAAAATCCAAACAATCAGCAAGTTAGTGTGAACCATGCGGGCCACATTGAAAGGGATAGCAGGAAACAGAAAGTCGCCCACCACATATTGATAGCCCATGATCAGTCCGAACAGGATCTGTCCGAGAAACAGGCCAATGGCGGCAATGAAGTAAGGCTTCGCCACCGCTTGGGATTTATATTGCATCTTGTATACCTCCTAAACCGTTAAATGACAGGGTGTGCGGATCAGCCTTCAATGTTCGGCGGCCATTTATTGGTGTTGATTTCCGAGGTCCATTTCAAGAAGTTCACCACATCATCGAGCTGCTGATCATTCAGGTTGAACTGCGGCATTTGACGACGGCCCGGCGCACCGGTAGGTTGTCCCTGTATCCACGCCTTAATAAATTCCGGCCCCCGACGCTTGTATACATTGCCAAGTTCAGGCGCGAAATATGCGCCTTCACCCAGTAGCGTGTGGCAACCGATACAGTCGCGCGTCTCCCAGATATGCTTGCCGCGTACCACCGAGTCGGTGATATTCTCGCGGTGATCCCGTTTCGGCAGCGACTGCACCGTGTCAAAGGTCAGGGCGAGAAACAACAGGAAGAAAAACACGGCTCCCCCGTAAAATATGTTTCGCGCCATTGCCTTGGTAAATGTTTCATTCATAACTTACCTCCACCCTGAATTGTTATTGGCTCCAAACCCGATCACCCGAATTCCCGTTTTAAGGTGAGAAAAAACGCTCAACCGGTTCCTCAATTACTGCGGATTCATTATTGGTCAGGCAGGACGAGATCATCCTTGACGCAAGTCAAGACATTCCACATGCAAGAAATATCGTCATCGCTGCCTGTTGGCTAGGCTATGATTGCACCGGGGGAGAGTTCTGTATGTTTCTGGTTTTTCTGGTAATTTCAGCCATGCTGAGCATGGCGGGGACTTGGTGGCTATCGGGCGATCTGTACCCTGCCGCCCATGTTCATCTGGTATTCGCACTCGGTGTGATGCCACTGATCACGGGGGCGATGTTGCATTTTGTCCCGGTGCTAACCCGCACGCGTGCAGCAGAACCCCGGATGATGAGCGTACCCGCGCTGGCATGGATGGGCGGCGCATTCATCGCGGCTTTTTTCGTATTCGGTTTGCCGGAAATTTTGCGCAGCATCGCAGCCCTGCTCGCACTCACCTCCTGCCTCGGGCTGGGTATCTGGCAAATTCAGCGTAGCCGTGCGGCGTTAGGAGGTGCACACCCCGGGGTGCGCTGGTACCTTTCCGCACTGCTCTGTTTAGCTATCAGCCTGCTAGCCGTGCTGGCCATGTCGGTATGGCCGGAGCAGTATCAGTCCTTAAAACGTCTGCACCTGCACCTGAATCTGTTCGGCTTTGTCGGCTTAACGGCAATCGGCACCCTGCAAGTACTGCTGCCGACCGCAGCAGGGCGTCCGGACAGCGGGGTCACCCTCAGATTACGCAGTCACTTGCCATACGCACTGACCGGCGCATTGCTGATCGCAGCAGGTGCGGCCTGGTTACCGCTGCTATGCTGGCCGGGACTCGTTTTATGGCTAATACCATTAGCTCATTTACTGCGCGTCTGGATAACGAAATTCCGCAGCGATATTTTTTGCCTGCACGGCGCGGCACCGTTGCTGGCGGTCGCCCTAATCGGATTTGTGATGGCGCTGATCTCAGGGGGCGCACACGGCGCGGGCCGGATCAATTCCACCAGCGTTGCGCATCTATCTGTTTTTGCATTTCTTTTTCCACTGGTGAGCGGTGCGGCAGGGCAACTCCTCCCTTTGTGGCTAAAACCCGGCCGTCAGACCGAATGGCATGCACGGGCACGTCACCGTTTAACCTTTGCCTCGGGAGTGCGCGCCCTGTTGTTTCTTCTCGCAGGCCTTCTTGCCGCAGCAAGCTTTAGTTGGGCTGGCTATCTGGCGCTGGCCGCAATCCTGGCGTTTATTTTTCCGGCAATCAGTCTGTTCGCGTTACGCAGCAAATGCTCATAAAACTTCCCCGCGCTTGACGCATAGCTTTATAATTCCCTACCAAAAATGAGGGTAATAACATGTCGGTTCCAGTAAAAATACCTGCCATTCTGGCCAACATCCCGCTTTTTTGCGAAATGACGCCGGAAGAAATCGAAATGATTGCCCAAGATACACGTGCACTGCAGCTCGCACGCAGCGATGTATTGTTCAGGCGCGGAGATCCTTCCAGCGGTTTTTACGTCGTGGTACACGGCCAAATCAAACTGGCCATGTCTTCGCCGCAAGGCATCGAGAAGGTGCTTGAACTGTTCGGCCCCGGTCAGAGTTTCGGCGAGGCGCTGATGTTTATGGATAAGCCTTATCCGATCTATGCCCATGCGCTGACCGACTGCCTAGTGCTACACATCCACAAGAGTGCCATTTTTGACAGTATCGACAGCGATCCGGCATTCAGTCGCAAGATGCTGGCCGGGCTTTCTTTCCGGTTACACCGTATGGTTCACTACGTCGAATCGTTTTCGCTACGTTCTTCGACGCAACGCGTCATTGGTTATTTGCTGCAATCGCTGGAAGAAATTGAGACGGGTCAGGATATCCATATCAATTTTCCTGCCAACAAGAACGTGATCGCCTCCAACCTAAACATTACCCCGGAAACCTTCTCCCGCATTCTGCATCTGTTATCGGACAAGGGATTGATCGAAGTGAACGGCAAGGAGGTGTGCATCAAAGATATTGCAAAATTGCGCACCTACGAGGAATAAATAGGAAGAGCATAAACTTAAAGTTTAAATATAATCAGATGGTTGTGGAATCGAATCACATCAGGCATCGATTCATCCCATCGCATTCGCGATACAGGCTTCAGCCTGCACAGACAGCACGATTTGCAAATTGAGTTGTGCTCGCGTCATGCCAACAAACAGCTTTCGGCATTCCTGTGCAGTCAGCTCTGTGAAATCCAATTCGCTCAATATGACAGCGGGTGCGCTTTGGCCCTTGAACCGATAGATGGACTCAACCATCAACTCCCCATCGCTCCAGACTGGATCACCATTTCGCGTGTAGGCACCTGTAAATCGACGTGTCGTAAAACGGCCAATGTGATCGGCATTCAATAGTATCGATTTGCCACGACCATGGCCCGTGTCAATATGACGATATCAGACAGTGCATATCCCTGAGCCAGTAAATTTTCGACAGCTTGCACGGTTTGTATTATCAACTCAGCCTATCTTGCCTAATCAGATAAAAGCTGGGATCTTGATTTAGGCTCTCGATGCTGGTGAAAACATGACAGCACGTTCACATTGGCACCGTCTATCACAAAAAATAGCGCGTAAGGAAAACGACTCAGATTCGCTCGTCTTATTTCGAGCTCTACACACGAATAGAGGTGGGGATTACGGGCAATAAAACTGCTGGTTCGTTCGAGTTCTTCAAGGAAAGCGTTGCCCATGCCAATATGCGGTTGCGCGTACCATTGATAAGTTCGGATGCTTCAATCTGGGCCAGTGGTTTAAAAATGACCTGGAGCAACATGACTAATGCAATGAGGCCAGCAGCTTGGACTTGAGCTCCGCAAAGGTAATGCCCGGTTCTTCTGGATGGTCCCGGTGATAAGCGAGGCGGGATTTAAGCTCCGCGCGTTGAGCTTCGCTAACAAGCGGTGCTGACGCTTCGCTTTCAGCGCTAATAATCAATGCTTCTCCGAGCGAACGCTTTTCAGCGATGCTCAGATGTTCAAGCTCTTCATATAGGTGAGTTTCCATGCGGGGCAGAATAGCACAAAACCAAGTCAGCTTGTAATCGCGGCATTTGAAAATGTTGGAATGTGAGACTTGACCCCCGCGACCCTGTGCAATCAAATATTTATTGTTCATACCAGGATTTAGGCTGTTCTTTTTCCCAGTCTCGTCGGCCCTGTCTCATTAGCCAACCGGTATAGAAAAACACCTCGAACATCAGGAGTGCCAATCCCCAAATCAAGATGTTCATCGGCGTGTAATCACCGATCCCTGATACCACTCCCCATGCCTTGGGCGGGTTAATCCAGTTTATCAGCCACGGGCCCAGCACAGGACCAATTAAACCGGAGAGCGTGATCATGCCGACGAAATGGCTCGCAACCTGACGACTTGTTGGCAAATATTTTAAATGCACTTTGTCCCCATTTGACCGATGATTAAAGCTGATTTGATTCTTAAGTACGCACAAAATCAGTGACTGGTGCCGGCTGAACGGGTAATTTTGTTGTACACGTTGTACTTTCCGGAGGGTTTACACATCGGGATACGCTTCACTTCCTTGAGCGTTTGAGCGTCATAAATCACCAGTGCGCCGTCCATCTCCCAGATGCTGACCAGAACATATTTCCCGTCTCGGGTAAATTCAACATGCGCAGCGGTTTTGCCGGGCTCAGGACGCAAGATGTGCGCGACTTCCAGCGTATTCTTATCGATCAGCGTCATGGTGTCGCGACTCAAAGGGTTACCGGTTGCGAAACCGTCCGTCCAGGCATAAGGCGTATTCTCATGACTGCGCATAAAAAACCCCGGGCCCGGCGTCTGGATTTGCTTGATAGTCTGCCAGGTTTGCATATCGATGACGGTCACTAAACCCTCTTTGGTGTTTGGTGTCGCCATCACCGGATGCCCCTGATAGTTCCAGGTAATACCTGAACCCAGATGGGGCATACCGGGCAGATCCAGATCGGCCACTTTTTTCCCGGTATCCAGATCCAGCACATGACCCTTTTTACTGTCGCGCGCCGTGCTGATAAGATGTTGATAAGTCTGATCAAAAAAGAAATCATCTAAATAGTCATCCACAGAGATGCGGCGCACCGGAAAAGTCTTCTCTCGCACCACCATGTCAACTGATGCAGGATCAAAACTTTGCTGCCAGTTGCTTTTCTGCACGGCATAGGGAATCTCCCACACTTCCTTGACATCCTTCAACGCAGCAATAAAACTGCCGCGCGGTTCCGCCTGATACACGGCAGAAATCCGTGAGCTTTTGCCATTTTGCCCCACAGCCTCGATGATTTTGATCAGCGAAAGATCGTCTGCCTTCAACAATACCAGCGTATGAGGCAAATAATTGCCGACCAGTATCGTCTTGCCGTCACCGGAAACAGCCAGATTACGGCTATTGATTCCCGCGCGGATTTCCGCCACGATCTTAAGGTTATAAATATCAAATTTGCTGATCCAGCCGTCGCGCGAAGCAAAATAAACGTAGCGCCCGTCAGGTGAAAATTTAGGGCCGCCATGCAGCGCGAAGCGCGTCTGAAAGCGGGTGATCGGTTCAAACTTATCACCGTCCAAAATGGTAGCGTGATGATCGCCCAATTCGACTACCACGAATAGATTTAAAGGATCGGCCTTAAAGATCGGCTTGTCAGACATCGCCCCGGCAACGCGAATATGTGACGCGGAGATCTCTTTTTCGCCCCATACCGGCACTTGCGGTAAAGCAGTGTAGATCAAGCCTGTCAGTGCCTCAATATCCTCTTTGGAAAGCTTTTCAGCAAAACCTGCCATCTGGCTTGCCACCCTGCCCTCAGCTATCGTTTTAATCGCCTCCGGGCGTCGCAGGCGTTCGAGATTTTCCGGTAACAGCGCAGGACCTGCGCCTCCCAAACGGTCTGCGCCATGACACGAAGCGCAATGCGTGGCGTAAAGTTTTTCGACCGGTTCAGCGGCCAGTGCTACCGGCACAAACCATAAAAAAAAGAGACAAATCAATTTCATTTTCATACCTCCTCAACTGTCTGCTGCAACACGCCGATTTCCTCATCGAGCAGATAACAGGCCGGGTCTTCCGCCCACGGATCGCCCGTCACCTGCCAGGCACGCACCCGGGTATTACCACCGCAGATCGCGAAATACTCACACGATGCACAGCGCCCCTTCACATGACGAGGTTTAGCCTTCAACCCGGCCATAATGGGGTCGGAGATATCCATCCAGATCTCGGAAAAACGCCGCTCGCGCACATTGCCCAGCGTGTAATTCCACCACATGGTATCGGGATGAACGTTGCCCAGATTATCTATATTCGCGACGTTCACACCGGACGAATTACCGCCCCACTGTTCAAGCTTGGCACGAATATGGTCTTGCAGATGCGGGAAGTTTTTTCTCACCCACAGCAGCAGATACACACCATCCGCATCGTTATTTCCGGTGACAAATTCGGTAACTTTCCCGGCCTGCTCGGCACGCCAACAGGTATCGAATAACAAATCCATCGCGGCGCGCGTAGTCTGATGAAAAGCATCATCCCGACGGTTCTTGTTGCCACGCCCGGCATAGTTAAGATGCGAGAGATAAAACTTGTCCAGTCCTTCCTCTTCCATCAGTTGCAACAAAGCCGGTAAATCCTGCGCATTGTCCTCTGTCAGGGTAAATCGGATGCCGACCTTGATGCCGCGCGCCTTGCAAAGGCGGATGCCATGCATGGATTTTTCAAACGCACCGTCCATGCGGCGAAATTTATCGTGCGTTGCCGCGATACCGTCCAGACTGACACCGACGTAATCAAACCCGACTGCGGCGATTTGCTCGATATTGCTCTCGTCGATCAACGTACCATTGGATGACAGCCCAACATAGAAACCCAAAGATTTGGCACGATGAGCGACATCGAAAATATCAGCGCGCATCAGCGGTTCACCGCCCGAGAGTATCAACACCGGAACGTGAAAGCCCTTCAGATCATCCATCACGGTAAATACCTCGCTGGTGGACAATTCACCGGCAAAATCCTTGTCAGCGGAAATCGAGTAACAGTGCTTGCAGGTCAGGTTGCAACGCCGAATCAGATTCCAGATCACCACCGGCCCCGGCGGATTGCGCCTCAATCCTAGCGGTGTGGGATGCGCGATTTCCTGCATAAATTGGGAGATGCGAAACAAGTTGGCCTCCTGCGAATTAACGTGAAACTCGCGTAGCGATTCGATTACCCTTTCCCTCGCATGCGGGGGAAAGTTGAAAAGAGGGAAACGGGCGTGGCGACTTTCATTGTCATGCCCGTTAGTCTGCGTAACGGTGCTGCAAACAATTTAGCCGAACTCAAGCGGTGCAGAAATGATTCAAATCAAGGAAGGCCAGATTTAACCGGTAATGCGCAAGCCGGTTTTTTTCAGGATGCGTGTACTGTAAAGTATTTCATGCGCGCGGCAGGCATCTCCGAGCAACTCGGCGATCAGGAATGCCTTCTGTTGAGTTTCAACTTTATCGTGGCCATGCACCATGGCAAACAGGTTGTAATTCCAGTCTGGCAGATGACGCGGACGCTGATAACAATGACTGACAAAGTCGAGCCGACCGATAAGCACACCCAATTCGTCGATGCGTTCATCCGCCACATCCCAAACCGTCATCCCGTTGGCCTTATAGCCTAACGCATAATGATTCGGCACGGCGCCGATGCGGCGTATCATGCCGTCATCCAGCATAGCGCACATCCGCGTCATCACCTCGCCAGGGGTAATCCCGACCTGCTGCGCCACCGCGTGATAAGGCTGAGGCACAAGCGGCAGACCGCACTGAGTAGCGAGAATAATAGCTCGATCGATAGCATCCATAGGTATGATTTATTGTCCTGATTAACCGTTCTGCTCATGTCATTGCGAGAACCGCGAGAGAATCGTGGCGGGACGCGGCAATCAAGATGCATTTATTTAAACAGCCCTTTCGATTGACTGGATTCACTGCGTTCGCAATGACTGCCTTCATCGGCAACACTAGACCTGCAATTTCAGCTCAACAAAATATTCCTTTATTTTCGGCATGTTAAAAACCTCATATCCGGTTTGATGTGCAATTTTTTCCAGCACTTCCGGCAGCCCCTGCGGCATTTCAGTCGCCAGCACAAACCACATGTTCATCACATGATCCCGAGCGTAATTATGGGCAATTTCAGGCATTTGATTGACGATCGCTGCCACGCGCTCAAAATCGTCGGGAGGAATTTTCATCGCCGCTAGGCTTAAACCACCACCCAATCGCTCGGCATGAAACATCGGGCCGAAGCGCGTCAACACCTTATCGGCAAGCAGTCGCTGGATGCGCGCCAGCAATTCGCTTTCATTGGTGCCTAATCGCTGCGCCATTTCGGCATAAGGCGAATCACTGACGGGAAAATCCCCCTGCAACTGGTTGATGATCGCCCGGTCGAGTTCGTCCATCAGAGAGCCTCACGCGCATATCTTGCGCCGCACTGTTTGAAGCGGCGAGTGCTGAATAAGACCTCGCTAGCCGCATCCTGCAAGCCGCATCCGTTGCGCATCTCTTCGACTCGCGCCATCACTTCCTCGCGATCATGCCCGTGTATCATGCAAAACAAATTGTAGCGCCAGTCGGGCAGACGTCTTGGGCGGCGGTAACACAAAGTGACGAACTCAAGTTGCCCCAGACAGGAACCTTGCTGCTTAACCTCTTCATCAGGAATATCCCACACCACCATGGCGTTGGCGCGATAACCCAGTTCGTGATGACGGACAATCACACCGATCCGTTTAATTACACCCAGGCGGATCAGGTTTTCGATCCCGGAAACAACCTCTGCTTCAGACAGACCCAGCGCATCCCCCACCGCACTAAACGGACGTTCAATCAGCGGCAATCCGGATTGTATGGCGGCGATCAGATCATTTTCCTGCTCGCTGGGTAAATAAGGCTGACTCGGCACGCCGCAATGGCTTTCGATAAAAGCCGCGCTCTTGGTTTTACTACCCGTCATATCGAAGCCTAAATCGATGTGATAGTCCTCCACCAGCGGCAGAACCAGCACCTTGCAACCGGATCGCTGCTCGATTTCTTTCAACACCCTCTGCAATTCTGTTTCAGTTGAGGTCGCAGCCACAAACCATAAGTTGTAATGATGTTCCCGCTGGTAGTTGTGGTTAACTTCCTTGTAACTGCTGACCATTTGCGCCACTTCTTCCAGACTGTCTTCTGCTACCGCTAGCGCTGCCAGCGTGCTGAAACCGATGCTGCGCGGACGAAATACCGCGCCCACCCGGCTGATCGCCCCCTGCTGTTGCAAATCATTTAATACGTGCAACACCTCAGATTCCTCAACACCCAAACGCCCGGCGATGGCGGCAAATGGGCGTGACTCAAGCGGAAAATCACGCTGATAATCATTGAGCAGATGCGCCTTCAGATCGTTGTTCATAACCCGGTCCGGTTGGCGCGATGTGTGAAGAAAATACCGCTGGGGTTGCTGGCGGGCAGTTCGCCCTGCACGTCAAAGGTTACACTGTCGTAGATCAGCAGCTTGTTATCGTCCCGCGCAGACACCCAGACCGACTCACCGCGCGGTGTGAATTCCATGTGCAACACGCCTTTACCCGGCTTGAGCGTCTGCACGATAGCTCGGCTGGGCACATCGATGACCTGCACCGTATCGTTGTCGGGCAACGCAAAATTTACCCAGACCTGGCGATTGTCCGGTCGCGCCACCACAAACACTGGTTGTCCGTGCACCGGAATATGCGCCACTTCCTGCCAGGTATTCTCATCGATCACCAGCACCTCGTGACGACCGACCGCCGGCACCAGCAATTCATTGCCGGTCGCCGCCCACCCTTCCAGATGCGGCATCTTGTATACCGGCAGCTTCTGTTCACCCTTGCCATAGTGATTCAGCACCCGCTTCACGCCTGCGTCAGGATTCCACAAATCAAGCTGCGCCATACCGTCTTCGCCGAACAGACCAGCCAGATAATATCGACCATCGGCTGTGATCATGGCGTCATAGGGTTCGCGACCAATATTCTTGTATTTACGCAACAACGGATGGGCGGGCGACTTCATATCGCCGACCCAGATTTCCCCCGACTCAAATAAACTCCAGACAAAACAGTTGCCCGGTGCATCCACCAGACCGACCACCTTGGAAGGCTTCCCCTCGTCGTTCAGCGAAGGGATATCCGCGACCAGTTCCAGCGTCGCAGAATCGAACACCTTGACGCCACCGGGCGTGTAATTGGCCACCGCCACCAACCTACCGTCCTGGGAGATAGCGCCGCCTATGCTGTTGCCCGATTGAATGACGCGTTTTACGATCTCCATTTTCAACAGATCTATCTTGCTCAGTCCCCCATCCCGGCCAAAAACATAGGCATAGCGCCCGTCGCGGGAATAATTCACCGAAGCGTGGGACAAATCGCCTAGACCGGATACGTGACCCAACACCAGACGGTGAGTGGTTTCTACGATCGCGATGCTGCCTGTTGCGCGTTCGATCACAACGCCCAGATCACCCGTACCGCGCAATGGCGGAGACGCACAGCCATACAAAAACAGGCTGATCACAAAAACAATACTAATGCGCTTTAACATCGGGAAACCCCTGTTTGAGTTTTTCAACTATCCATTGCGCTTCGGCTTCATTCAGAAATCCCTGCCAAGGCGGCATCGGCGTATCCGGACGCCCGTGGAGTATGGTCGCCACCAGACTGTCATCCGGCTTCCCCTTCAATGCGTCAGGCGTCAGCGCAAGACCCAGACCGCCGTTCAGCCGCATACCGTGACATGAACCGCAATCGTTGCGCACCAGAGCGATCAACTCATTGCGACGCAAGGCGTCTGGCTCCGCCTCACAAGTTGAACAAAAATACAATAAAATCAATAATATACAACTCGATGACACAGATGATTTCATGACACGATGATCACAAACGAGTTAGTTCGCCAGCACCCATTCCACCAGCGTCTTGATATCAGCATCGCTGACTTTCGGGCTATTAGCGGGCATAGGAATCGGACCCCATACCCCTTTTCCGCCCGCTTTTACTTTACTGACCAATGTATTCACCGCCTCTTTATCTCCTTTGTATTTTTTGGCTACGTCCTGATAGGCGGGCCCCACCATTTTTTTGTCTATCGCATGGCAAGCCAGGCAGTTATGCGTCTTCGCCAGTGCCGCGCCTTGCGCCATATCCACAGCGATTGCTGAGTGCACGCCCATCAAACAGACACCGGCCAGCAATAATGTGTAATGTATTTTCATGATAGTTCCTTTTAAATGTATCTTTTATTTTTGAAGTAACACGGAGCATCGCGATGCATTACCCCGTGTCCCACCGCTATATTTTTCTATTAATAAACATCGTGTTGCGTGTTATATACGTTGAATTTTCCTGTCGGCGTGATAATTTCAGCATCCCTGATAACGTTCTTCAACTTACGTGTCTTATCATCCACAACCACGATGGCAGACTCCTTGTCCTTGGCGCTCCATATCGAGAACCAGACTTCGTCGCCTGCTGCATTGTATTCAGGTTGCAAGACTCGTTTAGCGCCCTCACCCAGACCCGACCACTCTCCTATCGGCAGGACGGTGTAGCCTTTATCCAGATGAGTAATATCGTAAACGGCAATAGACTGACTTAATGCCGGATCAGGATTGAGCGGGGTATCTACCCACAGATTTTTGGATTTCGGATGGGTCTTAATGAACAGTGAACCGCCACCTTGCCCCTTGAGTGTACGCACGACTTTCCAGGCATTCTGCTTGTGCTTGACCGGATCGGTTCCGATTAAGGTAATGGAATCATCCCCCAGATCGCCCGTTGCCCAAACCGGACCGAATTTCGGATCGATAAAATTGGCACCGCGACCGGGGTGAGGCGTTTTACCCACATCGACCATCGCGGCCAGTTTGTCGGTCTTGGTATCCACCACTGCAATCTTGTTGGAAGCATTGGCAGCCACCATCATATAACGACCGGTCGATTCAAAGCCGCCGTCATGCAGGAAGCGCGCCGCATCGATGATAGTCATCTTTAGATTGACCAGATCGGAATAGTCCACCATATAAATCTTGCCGGTTTCCTTGGCATTAACCAGAAACTCCGGGTGATAGTGGGATGCGACAATTGAAGCTACACGCGGTTCAGGGTGATATTCCTGCGGTTCAACCGTCATGCCGCGCGTTGAGACGATCTTGCGCGGTTTGAGCGTATCGCCATCCATGATCACAAATTGTGGCGGCCAGTAGGTTCCTGCGATGGCTAGCTTGTCCTCAAAACCCTTGAACTTGGAGGTTTCGACCGAGCGCGCTTCCAGACCGATCTTGATTTCAGCCACAATCGCCGGCTTTTCCATCCAAAGGTCAATCAAATCGAGTCTGGCGTCACGGCCTATCACATACAGATAGCGCCCGGAAGCGGACATACGGGAAATATGCACGGCATAACCGGTTTTGATCGTTTCGACAATTTTCTTGGTATCGCCGTCTATCAGTGCAATCTTGCCCGCATCCCGCAGCGTCACGGAAAATAGATTTTTCAGGTTAAGCTTATTCATCTGCTTAACAGGGCGCTTTTCCGGCGGGACCATCACCTTCCAGGTGGATTCCATTTCCTTCATGCCGTATTCCGGCGGGGTTGGCGGTTCCTGTTGCACGTAACGCGCCATCAGATCCACTTGCGCCTCGGTCAATTCGCCCGAAGTCCCCCAATTGGGCATACCGGCTGGAGATCCGTAGTTGATAAACGTCTTGAGATATTCGGTGCCACGTTCTAACGTAATATTCGGCGTCAGCGGCTTGCCTGTCGCCCCCTTGCGCAGCACACCGTGACAACCCGCACAGCGCTGGAAAAAAATCTCCTTACCTTGGGCGAATTCCGCTTCCGTCATCGGCGGCGCCTTGGGATTAATATTCTGATGCATGGGTTCGTTGGCGAGCGGCGAACCTCCTGAACTTTCATAAATCACTTCCACCTTGCCGTGTCCTGCCGTCTCCGCATAGGCAGTAGCAAACGGCAAAGTCGCCAGCACCATCAATCCCAATATCGTTCTATTCATCACGCACCCCTATTTTGACTGGAAACAAGTACATCGCCGGGCCAAAATTTTCGCATTGGCCATGATGAGCATGGTCAAATAATCACGGTTCGATTTCATTGATGTGAATCAATAAATTCTACAATGATCCAAATGCCCGATTATTTTTTGTCTACAGAATTAAGGAGCGAGGGGGTGCTTTTATAGCATATTGATTAATAGAAGTTTTTTATCATTCCTGACGTTTCGTGCAGTCCTGCCGCCAGCATTTCCCCCACAGCAACCGGATCGCGTTCAGAACGCAACGTACGGTGTAGTATTTCCGCTTCGGGATATGCAGCTCGCAGCATACCCAGCCATTGTTTGAGCCGCCCGGGTGCATGCTGGTGTTCCATTCTGGCGCACAATTGCTCGTAGAAATCGATGACCCATGGCAACAGCGCCAGCCACTCCATGGCCTCCTCCCCAGTCTTGATGCGGCGCATCAGATCAGGCCGGATAATCACGCCGCGCCCTATCATGACATCCGCGCAACCGCTGACGCGGCGTATTTCCTCATAATCCTGCGGCGTCCACACCTCCCCGTTGGCCACCACCGGCAGTTTCACCGTTTCACGAATTTGCGCTAACCACTCCCAGCGCGCGGGAGGGCGATAAGCATCCGACTTGGTACGCGCATGGACAGTGATTTCACTAGCCCCTCCCGCCTCGATGGCACGTGCACAATCGAGCGCCAACGAGGTGTCCGATATTCCCAGTCGCATCTTGGCGGTCACCGGAATATGAAGTGGCACCGCGCGACGGGTGGCCGATACGATGGTGTGGATTTGCTCCGGAAACGCAAGCAATACCGCACCGCCGCCGTGACGATTCACCGTGGGTGCCGGACAGCCGAAATTAAGATCTATGCCGGGCGCGCCCAGAGCAGCGACAAAGGCTGCATTCTCCGCCAAACATACCGGATCACTGCCCAGCAATTGCACACGTACCGGCACACCGTTGCGCGTACAGCCGCCGTGCGCCAGTTCAGGAACGGTGCGCAGCAGCATTTTTTCGGTGAGCAGATGATTCGTGATACGCACGAATTCGGCGACACAAAAGTCGATGCCGCCCAGACGCGTCAAAATGTCGCGCAGACTGTGGTCGGCTATCCCCTCCATCGGGGCAAGAATTAATCTCATGAGCTATTTACAAAAAAACATTATTAATCATCATGTTATGCTTTACCCGCATTCAAACTGATCATCAGCACACCGGCCAGCACCAGCGATGAGCCTGCCACTTGCAAGAGCGAAACCTGCTCGTTCAGGAATAAATAAGCCAGATAAATGGTGCTGACCGGGCCGATAGAGCCGATCAGCGAGGCGCTGCCTGAACCGATGCGGCGTATCGCGTAGGACAATAAAAACACCGGCAACACCGTCGAGAATATCGCCATAAACAACGACAACTCATAGACGCGCCGGGACAATGCTAGCTGAGCGACGGAATGGGTGACAAAAAACTGCAACAGGCTGGCTGCGCTCGCGACTATCATGGCATAGGCGGTGAAGCGCGCCGTGCCGATGCGCCGTATCGCGTGACCTGCACCGACCAGATAGATCGAATACGACAAAGTGCTGGCAAATACCAGCGATGCGCCCAGCAAAACGCCGCCTTGTTTCGCGCTCATGTCGTGCAGAAACACCAGCGCAATGCCAGCATAACTGAGCAGCATCGCCGCGATGACCGGTTTCCCGATCGCACGCCGGTATAGCAACGCGGAGAGCAACACGGTCATGGTCGGGTAGAGAAACAAGATCAGCCGTTCAAGGCCTGCTGAGATATATTGCAACCCTAAAAAATCCAGGAAACTGGACAGGTAGTAGCCCACCAGACCTAAACCCAGCACTAGCAATTTATCATGGGTATTGAGGGGTTCTGCCTGACTTCGGGAAAGCCAAAGCGCGACACCGATAAAAACCGGTACGGAAAACGCCATGCGCAGCGCAAGCAAAGTCACCGCATCGACGCCCTCGATGAAGGCGAGTTTGACCAGGATCGCCTTGGCGGAAAATCCCACCGCCGCGAGCAGCGCAAAAACCACGCCCAATAATGAATTGCGATTCATGAGTGAATTTTTACAGAGGCTGGTATCAGCCACAACGATTAAAAATCAAAGGAGAGTTGACGGTGATGCTTGATCGACAAGCAATAAATGACTTGGCCAAATTGCGCATAAAGCACCAGGTAATCCGAAAACAGATATTCGCGCAATTCACTACCTGTCAGCTTTACCTGCAAACGCGACAGCGCATTCTCCACCTCTACAGAGCGCACTGTCCGCTCAAGAAAAAGTCGTCCGATCGAAGGAAACCTTTCAAGATTCGGAATCAAGGTATCGTTCAACTCATCAAGCAAGCGATCATACGCCTCCTGCGCATCCAACTTATCCAGAAACCCGGCAATAGTTTCAAGATTGCATTCAAAATTAGCGGTAAGTTTTACGGAAACGACCATCTCATTCTCAAGCCTGTGCGACACGAGCACGTTTTAACGCGGCGATCGCTTCTCGCGCATCCTTCACCCGCCCCGCTGCCACATCCTCCAAGCCTTTAACCGCTTGATCAACCAGTAACAGGTGGATACGCTCACGCTCCAGACTATGGTAGTAATCCAGCTTATCCGAATCTATCAGAGCGACATAACTCTCACCATTTTTAGTAATTATTTTTTCAGCGCCGGCTTTAACCTGGTCAGCCAACTCTGAGAAATTGGCACGCGCTTGCGAAAATGCCACCACATCACATGCAGAGATTCCCATGACACTCTCCATTATTACAAAATTTTGTGCAATATGTTGTGCATCATACAACCCGCAATGACAACAGACAACTATCGGATTTTCAGTATTTCCTGTTCACGCCACTGAGCAGCGCTTTAATCGCAGCGGTGACGATATTCGCATCAATGCCCACGCCGTAATTGCTTCCACCGTCATGCGCGATTTCGATAAAGGCACAGGCATCGGCGCTCTCGCCACCGCATCGCATCGCAGTCTCGTCATAACTACGCACCTGAACGTCAATCCCGGCGCATTTGAGCGCATGAACGGCGGCATCGATCGGCCCGTTCCCCTCGCCCGTAAGTATCTGCGACACACCGTTGATCGCAACTTCCAGCCGGATACCCTGCAACGCACCTTGTTCAAAAAGATGATGCGTGCGGTAGTTTACAGGGGACGCCGCCTCAAGATACGTTTGGTTAAAAATTTGCCAGATATCGGCAGCTAGCATCTCTCCGCCTAAACGGTCGGCGTGTTTTTGCACTACAGCGGAGAATTCGACCTGCAAACGACGCGGCATCACCACACTGTATTCCGCCTCCATCAGATAAGCGATGCCGCCCTTGCCCGACTGGCTATTGACCCGAATCACCGAATCGTAATTACGCCCGGCGTCCTTAGGATCGATGGGAAGATAAGGGACGTTCCAGCGCGCATCGGGCAACTGTGCAGCAAAGCCCTTCTTGATCGCATCCTGATGTGAACCCGAAAAAGCGGTAAACACCAGATCGCCCGCATAAGGATGACGCGGGTGGATGGGTAACTGGTTGCAATGTTCGACGGTGCGAGCCACCGCGTTGATATCGGAGAAATCGAGTCCCGGGTCCACCCCTTGCGTGAGGAGATTAAAGGCCAGCGTCACAATATCAACGTTGCCGGTGCGCTCGCCGTTGCCGAACAGACAGCCTTCGACGCGATCGGCTCCTGCCATCTGGCCCAATTCGGCTGCGGCCACCGCCGTTCCTCTGTCGTTATGGGTATGCAAACTGATGATCACGGCATCGCGCCGCGCCAAATTCCGGTGCATCCACTCGATCTGGTCAGCATAAATATTCGGCGTGGCCACCTCCACCGTCGCAGGAAGATTGAGGATCACCTTGTTGTCCGGTGCCGCACCCCACGCCTCAGTCACCGCATTGCAAATTTCGAGCGAGAATTCAAGTTCAGTCGCGGTAAAGGTTTCCGGACTATATTCGAGCACCCATTCTGTCTCGGGCTGTTCGGACGCCAATTGCTTGATCAAGGTAACGGCTGAGACCGCCATCTGTATGACTTCATCCCGCTTAAGTCCAAACACCATGTCGCGAAACGGCTGTGAGGTCGCGTTATACACGTGCACGATGGCGCGCCGCGCGCCCTTGAGTGACTCCATGGTGCGGCGGATCAAGTGTTCGCGCGCCTGAGTCAATACGGCGATAGTCACGTCATCCGGAATATGACGTTCCTCAATCAGACCGCGCACAAAATCGAATTCGGTCTGCGAGGCGGAAGGAAACGCGACCTCGATCTCTTTGAACCCCACCTCGCAGAGCATGTTGAACATGCGCATCTTACGTTCGATGTTCATCGGTTCGAACAAAGACTGGTTGCCGTCACGCAAATCCGAACTCATCCAGATCGGGTGTTGAGTGATGGTTTTATCCGGCCACTGGCGATTAGCGAGTTTAACGGCTGGGAAACCCTGATATTTATTCGGGTGTGACATGACGACTCCAGATAGACATTAAAGTGAATCTCGCGTAGCGATTCGTTTGCCCTTCCCCCCCGCATGCGTGGGGGAAAGTTGAAAAGAGGGGAACGGGCATAGCGAACTTCATTATCGGGTGGCATCATTACCATGCCCGTTCGATGGAGCACATCATAAGCAAAACACGACGACAGGTGCTTGCGTTTTATAGTTAATTTTTAACACAAAACGCAATATTATTGCCAAATGACTCAAGTTAACTTATATTAAATTCCACATAATAAAAATTAACAATATTTTATGCAACTCGACAACTACGACAGACAGATGCTGCGCATCCTGCAGGAAGACGGGCGCATCAGCAATCAGGATCTAGCTGAACGCATCGGCCTGTCGCCCTCCCCCTGTTTACGGCGGTTACGCACGCTGGAAGAAGCGGGGCTGATCACCGGCTACCGCGCGCTGCTCGATGCCAAAAAACTGGGGTTGTCGCTGATGGCACTGATCCACATCTCGATGGACAAACATACGCCCGAACGCTTTAGCAACTTCGAGACTCAGGTCGCTCTGATCGCTGAAGTACTCGAATGCCTGCTGATCACAGGTCAGGATGCCGATTATCAACTCAAGGTGGTGGTGAGAGACATGGATGGCTATCAGGATCTGCTGCTCAACCGCCTCACCCGCATCGAAGGGGTGACCGGTGTGCATTCCAGTTTTGTGCTGCGCCGCGTGATCGACAAGACTGCGCTGCCGGTTTAATCCTACTGTATTTGACCCATATCAATATCAGCCACATCCAGCAAGAGTAAATTGTTGCACAGTTTTTAACCTAAGGAGAACACGATGAAACTGCATTACCTCGTTGCATTGACCGCAGCACTGTCTTTTTCCGCCCATGCTGCCGATGAGGGCGAAGCACTCTACAAGAAGAGCGGTTGCGCGGCTTGTCACACAGTCGCCAAGAAACTAGTTGGTCCAGCCTACAAAGATGTCGCTGCAAAATACAAGGGGGACAAGGACGCTCAGGCGAAGCTGGAAAAGAAAGTCCGCGCTGGCGGAGGCGGTGTATGGGGAGCTATGGCTATGCCACCACAAAAGACACCGAGTGATGCGGATATCAGCACGCTGGTCAAGTGGGTACTCAGCCAAAAATAAATCGTATATGCACATAAAAAGCCGGCGAAAGCCGGCTTTTTTGTTGTCTACGGCAAGCCACGCTTGGATGGCCGAACTGTTATAATCACCGCCAAATTTTTCAGCACGACTCAATGAATATCCTTTACGAAGAAGACGGTAGTTTCAAGGTGGGCAGCGTCATGACAGACAACACCTCCTCGTTGCAGATCGAAAGCCTGTCCGGCAAGCGCAGTAAGATCAAGGCGAACAACGTGATGTTGCATTTCACCCAGCCCGTTATGGCTGAATTTTTGCCGCAGGCTGAAGCGACTGCCGCCGACATCGATGTGGAATTTTTGTGGGAGTGCTGCCCGCCTGACGAATTCGGCTTCGAACAAATCGCCAGCGAGTATTTCGGCCATAAACCGAGCTCACTGGAAGCGGCGGCCGCCCTGATCCGCTTGCACAGCGCGCCAATTTATTTTCACAAGAAGGGCAAAGGACGCTACCGCGCAGCCCCCCCTGAAGTATTGAAAGCCGCGCTAGCCGGTGCCGAGAAAAAACGCCAGGCGCTGGCGTTACAGGCGCGTTACACGGAGCAATTGAGCCGTTTCGAGTTGCCTGTGGAATTTACCGCGCAGCTGACACAACTGCTCTACAATCCGGACCGAAACACGCTGGAAGTCAAGGCGCTGGAAGCGGCCTCGGCGGCCACGCACCTGTCTACTCTGCATCTGCTGCATCGCTGCAACGCACTGCCCTCGACGCACGAATACCATCTGCAAAAGTTCCTGTTCGAGAATTTCCCCAAGGGCACCGACTTCCCGCCTATCCCGCTGTCATCGTGGGAAGAGCTGCCGATGGGTGCATCCAATGCCTTCAGCATAGACGATGCGAGCACCACGGAAATCGACGATGCGTTTTCGGTACTGAAACTAGACAACGGCAACTGGAAGATCGGCGTGCATATCGCTGCTCCCGCACTCGGCATGCCGCGCGACTCGGAAGGCGACAAAGTGGCTGGATCGCGCCTGTCCACCGTGTATATGCCGGGACAAAAGATCACCATGCTGCCGGACTCCGTGGTGCAGGCTTTCACACTGACGGCGGATCGCGTTTGCCCTGCCTTATCGATGTATATCGAAGTCGAGCAGGATACACTGGCAATTTTGAGCTACGACAGCCGCGTCGAACGCGTACACATCGCGGACAACCTGCGTCACGACACGCTGGAACCCTTGTTCAACGAGGAGACGCTAGCGGCAGGGAAACTGGATTACCCTTATGCCAACGAATTGACCCTGCTTTGGCATCTGGTGCAGAAGATGGAAGCCGGACGCGGCAAGTCGGAAAACAACACACAACTGGATTTCAACTTCCACATCGATAGCGATCGCGTGACCATTACCACCCGTCGTCGCGGCTCGCCGATAGACAAGGTCGTGTCGGAGTTGATGATCCTGGTCAATTGCGAATGGGGTAAACATCTGGCCGAACACGGCTTCCCCGGCATTTACCGTACCCAGCAGGGCGGTAAAGTCAGGATGAGCACAGTCGCCGCCCCCCATCAGGGTCTGGGCGTTGCGCAATATATGTGGTCGAGTTCGCCGCTGCGCCGCTATGTGGACATGGTCAACCAGCGCCAGATCATCGCCATGCTGCGTGACGACGAAGCGCCTTATCCGAAGAACGACACTGCGCTTTATGCCACGCTGCGCGACTTCGACACCATGTACACCATCTACAACGAATTCCAGCGTAATATGGAACGTTACTGGTGTCTGCGCTGGCTGCAACAGGAAATGACTGACGCCCCGCTGCAAATCACGGCCAGCGTAATCCGCGAAAATCTGGTGCGGATGAGCGAGATACCGCTGGTGTTCCGCGTGCCTTCATTGCCCGAACAACTCCCCGCTGGCACCCGTGTGCAACTGGAAGTGGTTAGTATCGATTTGCTGGATCTATCATTGCTGACGCGTTATGTCGCCACCATAGCAGGCACCACAGAAACGATGCAGTTTGAAGATGCCGACGCAGCAGATGAGCTGATCGAAATTTCAGAACCCGTCGCAGAACTGGCTTCACCAACTATCACCACGGAAGAGGAACCCGCTTGCTAAGCCGTGCAAAAATGACGGTGTTGCTGTGCATGCTATTTTCCATAGCGGTGCACGCCTACGCGCTGTTCGGCGTGTCACTGATATTGCCTAGCCACGGTTCGGCAGAAAAAATGCAGCCTATGCATGTAGTACTGGTCAACAGCAAATCGAAATCCAGACCCGTCACCGCCGATGCATTGGCACAGGCCAATCTGGACGGGGGCGGCAATACGGAAGAAGATAGACAGGCCAAGACCATGCTACCCAATATAGGTGATGACACTCAGATCACGCCGGAGCAGGCCGCCCGCCAGGTCGCGCATCTGGAGGAAGAATCCAAACGCATGCAGACCGCACTGAAAAACAATTACAGTATTCCTGTGGCGCAGGCTAAGAAACAACAAAATTTGGATACCGTCAGCGGCGACGATCTGGTGCGTAAGAGTCTGGAAATTGCCCGCCTCGAAGCGCAGATCAGCAAAAACAATGAGTATTATCAAAAGATGCCGCGCCGGAAATTTATCGGCGCACGCACTCAGGAATATCGCTTCGCGCAGTACATCGAGGACTGGCGCGTCAAGGTGGAACGCATAGGCAATTTGAACTATCCGGAACAAGCCAGGCGCGATCAAATTTACGGGAAACTACAACTCTCCGTTTCGATTAAAGCCGATGGTAGCGTAGAAAACGTCGAAGTGAGTCGTTCCTCCGGACATCGTTTACTGGATGCGGCTGCGGTGCGTATCGTCAAACTCGCCGGGCCGTATTCACCGCTACCACCTGATATCACCAAAGACATCGACATCCTAACCATCACTAGAACATGGTCATTTACACCGTCCGATAAACTGGAAAGCGAATAGTCGGCTTTAGCACACCAAAATATTTATAATGAAAATTTTAAGTATTTATTCTGACCGAAACTGAGTTTTAAGCTATAGTGTTGCCCATGCATCACCCTCTGATTACCCGATTACTGCTGATTATTGCCCTGCTGTTTTCACAAACAGGCGGCTTAGTGCACGGCATTTCGCACACGATAGAAGAACAGTCGCGTGATCAATCTCTGCCGCACGACAAGCTTTGCGACTTGTGCGAAGCCTACGCACAACTTAGTTCTGCGCTCGGCAGCCATGTCATCCAATTTGTCTCAGTCAAACAGCCAACCTCATTAGCTGACGCCCCTTTCAACAGAGTCGTGACAGTCGGCACATTCAGCGCTTACGCCTCACGCGCACCACCCTGCTCCGCGTAAATTATCTCTTCCTACATGCTACGAGCGATGAGCTACGAGCCGAGATTTTCCTTTGTGGAGCAAAAATGTTCAAAAAATCCTGTTTAAGCGCTGGCATTGCCGCGCTATGCATCTATCCGCTCGCCGCGAATGCCGCGAGCGACGCCGACCTGCAAGCCATACGCGAGCAGATTAATCAATTAAAACAAAGCTACGAGCAACGCATATCGCAACTCGAACAAAGGCTGCAACAAGCTGAAGCCACCAGCAAACAAGCTGAAAGCGTGGCAACGCAAGTTCAAGCCACGGCACAACAAGCCAACACGCAACAAACCCCGACATCCCCGCCCACCAGCGAAGGCGCATTCAATCCAGCCATGTCGCTCATCCTAACAGGGACTTATGGCGGTTTGCAGCGCGCACCCACATTGCCGGCAACAGGATTTGCCATGAGCGCGAATCCCGGCCACAGCCAGGGCTTCAATCTGGGTGAATCCGAACTGGGCATCGCAGCGACCATAGACCCTGATTATCGCGGCGTAGCGACCCTATCACTCGCGCCAGCCGGTGGAGTAACGGTCGAAAATGCTTTTGTACAAACCTCCTCGCTGGGGAACGGCGTCAATCTCAAATTCGGCCGCTATTTTTCGGGACTGGGCTACCTCAACGAGCAACACGCCCACGCCTGGGATTTCGTCGATCAACCGCTGGTGTACGCTACGCTGTGGAACAATCAACTGGGCGAAGACGGCGTGCAGCTGAAATGGCTGGCGCCCACCGACACCTTTATCGAACTGGGTGGAGAACTCGGGCGCGGGCGCGGCTTCCCCGGCTCGGATCGCACCAAGAACGGCGCAGGTTCAGGCGTACTGTTCGCACATATTGGCGACGATATTGGCATAGAACACAGCTGGCGCGCAGGCGCATCGCTACATCAGACCAGAAGAGTCAATGCGATCAGCACTGCCGTACCGGACGTGCTCGGCACGGTGGGCGGAGTGACCAACAGTTTCAGTGGCGACAGCCGCACCGCAGGGCTGGATTTCGTCTGGAAATATTCGCCTAATGGCAACACAGCCAACCGCTATCTCAAGGTTCAGGGTGAATATTTTCAGCGCAAGGAATCCGGTATGCTGACTTATGATGCGGGTATTCCTGCAGCAGCTCTTGGACCAGTCACCGACACTTATGCCAACACGCAAAGCGGCTGGTATCTGCAAAGCGTGTATCAGTTCATGCCGAACTGGCGCACAGGAATACGCTACGACCAACTCGACCCGGGCACAGCCAGCATGGGCGCAGGAATTGCCACCAAAATTGTCAGCAACTACGGCTTTACGCCATCTCGGGCAACCTGGATGCTGGACTACAGCCCCAGTGAATTCTCACGTCTGCGCCTGCAACTGGCACGCGACAACTCGCGACTGGGTTTGCCTGACAACCAACTATTTTTACAGTACATCATGAGTCTGGGCGCACACGGCGCGCACCAGTACTAAGGATATAAAATGAATAAATTCATAATATTAGCATTACTATTTGCCAGCGGGACGGCACATGCCGCGCTCAGCGTGTTTGCCTGCGAACCAGAATGGGCCTCACTCACCCAATTACTCGCAGGCGACAAGGTCAGCCTGTACACCGCCACCGGCGCATTGCAAGATCCGCACCGGGTCGAGGCCCGACCCAGTTTGATCGCAAAGGCGCGCCGCGCCAATCTACTGGTCTGCACCGGCGCGGAACTGGAAACCGGCTGGTTGCCGGTGATCCTGCGGGAATCTGCCAACGCAGCGATACAACCGGGCGGCACGGGTAATTTCGAAGCCGCGAAATATGTACAGATGCTGGAAGTACCGACGCATCTGGATCGCGGCGATGGCGATGTCCATGCGATGGGCAACCCGCATATCCAGACCGATGCGCGCAACTTTATCCCCGTCGCCGATGCGCTTTCCAAACGCCTGATTCAGATTGATCCGGCCAACACCCTGTATTACCAGCAACGCCTAACCAGTTTCAATCTACTCTGGCGCACCGCGATCAACCGCTGGGAAAAACAAGCGGCTCCGCTCAAAGGAATGCCCGTCGTCGTGCAGCACCGTGGGTTTCCCTACATGAACAACTGGTTGGGACTCAAACAAGTGGCAGAACTGGAACCCAAACCCGGCATGGAACCCAGCGCGGCGCATCTGGGACAGGTACTCACCGAGATGCAACCCTATCCGGTTAAAATGGTGCTGCGCGCCGCCTACCAGGACGGCCGCCCGTCTGAATGGATAGCCCAACGTGCTCATCTGAACGCGGTCGCCCTCCCCTATACTGTCGGAGGAACTAGCCAGGCTGTTGATTTATTTACCTTATTCGATGACACCATCGCAAAACTATTAGCAGGCTCAAAATGAACAATATTGAACTCGATATTCTTATCCCGGCCTTTCTGGCGGGCATCCTGGTGTTGTCCACCCACATTCCTCTGGGTATGAAAATACTGGAGCGCGGCGTCATCTTTGCCGATCTAGCCGTCGCTCAGATTGCTGCCCTGGGCATTTTGTTGGCCTTTTTGCTTAATCTGACCGAACAACCGCTACTGGTACAACTCATCGCCGCCGCCAGCGCACTCCTGGGTGCCGCGCTGCTGGCCTTTATCGAGCGTTATTTCTCCGAGGTCAAGGAAGCCTGTATCGGTCTGACCTTCGTGCTCGCGGCCAGCGGCGGAATACTCTTGATGAGCCACGATGTACACGCCGGCGAACATTTGAAAGACTTGCTGGTTGGTCAAATCCTCTGGGCCACTCCCGGCCAGCTCATCGCCACCGCCGTATTGAGCGCCGTGTTACTTGCGGTCTGGTTCTGGAGACAAGGCCGATTCGGCCACCTGGGTTTCTACGCATTGTTTGCGCTGGCCGTCACCGCCTCGGTACAACTAGTCGGCGTCTATCTGGTCTTCGCCAGTCTGATTGTCCCGGCCTTAGCCACCCACCGTATGACAAAGTGGCGCGCAGCTTATGCCTTTGGCATCGGTATCACCGGCTATGCAGCAGGCTTATTGCTCTCCGCACGTTTCGATCTACCTGGAGGGGCCGCGATCGTCTGGGCGATGGCACTGACCGCAGGATTGACAGCCGTGCTACTGAACGCTCGCAAACCAAAAATCAGTGAACTAACAGATCAAATTCCATAGCTTTTAGCCTCACCAATATTAAGCAGCAACCTTACAACTACCACCCAAAGATACCCATGTTCGAACTCCCCTCACTGTGGAATTTTATTGCATCCTCGCTCGCCTTTTTTATCGCGGCCTTATATATCGGACGCTATATGGACGGGCGGAAAATTCCGGAAGGAAGAACGCGCGGCATACTGATATTCGCACTGGCCTCTGCCGTTTCCTGGGGAGCGGGTGAAGTGGCGGATAAAATGGCAGGCACGCCGCCTGCAGCGCATAGCGATCTGTCGCAAATGATCAAAGCGATATCAGGGCCCCAATCCTGATCATGGCAATCAAATACTCCAATACAAAATGGCTCACTCTGAGTCTGGCCCTGTGGCTGACTGGCTGCGAAACGACGCATATCAAAATACCCACAGTCGTCACGCCTCCCGTCATCGCAGCGCCTGTCGCAACCCTGCCGCCCCCACTCCAGAAACCGGCTACTACCTTTACCGAGGGTACATGGGAAATGCTGCCGAACTGGAAAACCATTGATCTTGCTCCCGCCTGGCCAGCCCTGCTGCAAAGTTGCCGTGTGCTCAAATCCCGCCACAACTGGCAGGAGATTTGCTCAAGCGCAGAAGCGATCACCAACAATGTCCAAATGCACGCGTTTTATGAAACCTGGTTCACCCCCTATCAGGTGCGCAATCCGGATGGCAGCGATCAGGGGCTGATCACCGGCTACTACGAACCAAAACTATCCGGCAGCCGCAAAAAAAACGCACGCTTTCATTATCCGCTCTACGCTGTACCGGACGACATGATCACCATCGCGCTGGGCGAACAATATCCGCAACTCAAGGACTTGCGCCTAAGAGGAAGACTGACCGGCCGTCGTATCGTGCCGTATTACGACCGTGCACAGATCGACAGCGGCTCGACAACAAAACCGTTCAAAGCACTGTTCTGGGTGGACAATGCACTGGAGTTATTTTTTCTGCAAGTCGAAGGATCGGGGCGCATCGAATTACCGAACGGCCAGCTCATCAAAGTCGGCTATGCCGACCAAAACGGCCATCCTTATGTCTCGATAGGGCGAAAACTGGTTGAATCGGGTGAACTCAAGGTGGAGGATGCCACTATGCAGGGCATCAAGCTTTGGGCAAAAAACCATCCGGACAAATTACAAGCGCTGCTGGAACAGAACCCCAGTTACGTCTTCTTCCGCGAACTCACCGGCAAATCACCGGCTGCATTAGGTGCACTGGGCGTGCCGCTGACCGAACAATACAGCCTCGCAGTCGATGCGCGCATCATTCCTTTAGGTCTGCCTGTTTTTTTATCTTCGACTTATCCTGACAACAACGCCCCGCTCAATCGACTGATGCTCGCGCAAGATACCGGCGGCGCAATCAAAGGCGCTGTGCGCGCGGACTTCTTCTGGGGTTACGGGGACGTCGCCGCCGATCAGGCAGGTAAAATGAAACAGCGCGGCCGGATGTGGGTGCTCTTCCCCAAAGGCGGCGAGCCACAGTAAAACCACTCGGTCTAACCTTACACGACACTAGTATGAACAAACACGCCACTTATTGCGCTGCGCTCGCATTTTTCTGCTGCACAGCATCGGCCGATGAAATTGCGCCTGCATCTGCACCGGCTTCGGCTCCGATATCTATAACGGCTGCGGCTCCGGCGACTCCCGTTCACAGCCGTGAGGAAGAGACGGCGCACATCCGTCACCATCACTTAAAGCGACTGGATGAAAAACTGACCAGCGAGCCGAAACTGCTGGAACAAAGCTGCAAATATGAGTCGGAAATTTCAACGAAGCCGCCGTTAAAGCGCGTTGCACTAACCTTCGATGACGGCCCTGAACCGGTAGAGACTGAATATATACTTGAAGTTTTAAACAAACACCACATTACCGCCGCATTTTTCATGATAGGCGAAAAGGCGCAGCGCCATCCTGAACTGGTTGAAAAGGTCCGTGCAGCCGGCCACCAACTGGTCGGCAATCACAGCTGGGATCATCCCAATTTTCATGACATCTCTGTTGAGGAACAGGCGAGCCAAGTGCTGCGCAATGAAACACAGTTGGGCAATGCACTGACACCCAAACTATTTCGCTATCCTTATGGGAATTCATCCTGCCAGACTAACGAATTGCTGCGAAATCGCGGCTACCAGATCGTCGGCTGGCACATCGATTCCTGCGACTGGGCATTTGAAAAGACCGGCTCAGTCGATCTCAAGGAAGCCTTGTCCTGTGGTGTTATCGCACAGAACCACCACGACTATATCGATCACGTGGTATCCGCCGTCAGGGCGCGCAACGGCGGCATTATCCTGATGCATGAAATCCACCCGAATACCGTCAGAAAACTCGATGAAATCGTGACTCAACTGATTGCCGAGGGGTTCGTTTTTGGCTCAATACTGGATGAAGATTTCGCCAAATCGATGCGATAAAAATTACAATAAAATCAATCTATTAGAAATTACGCAAAACCTTCCCCTGCACCGAATGAACCTGCTCAATGATGGCGTGCTTGTCTCCCCTGTTACAATGCGCGCCATTGACGATACACCCAGACCTAAAATGACTGATCGCTACGCCGTCATCGGCAACCCCATCTCGCACAGCAAATCCCCGCTGATTCACGCTCTGTTTGCTACACAGACGGGACAGGACATTGCCTATGAGGCGATCGAAGCGCCGCTGGATGGCTTTTTTGACACCATCATCCGACTGCACTGTGCAGGCTATAAGGGATGCAACGTCACCGTGCCGTTCAAATTCGACGCGTATGAAAGTGCATCCGAGTTATCAGAACGCGCCCTGTCGGCACAAGCGGTCAACACACTGAAGTTTTCGGAGGACGGCATCGCGGGCGACAACACCGATGGCGCCGGACTGGTGCGCGATATCGAACAAAATTGCGGAGTCTCGCTGAATGGCAAACGGGTGTTGTTGATGGGTGCCGGCGGCGCATCGTGTGGCGTCGTGCTACCGCTACTAACAGCTGGTGCAACACTTACCATCGCCAACCGTACGGCACAAAAAGCCGTTGATTTAGCTGATAAATTTTTAGAGTTCCGTATTCGCGGCGGCAGTTATGACGAACTCGCAGGCGCACAATTTGATGTGATCATCAACGCCACTTCGGCAGGATTGACCGACAGCGAAGTCCCACTACCCGCAGGGATCTTCGCCGCTAACGCCTTAGCCTACGACATGATGTACGGACGCGAAACACCGTTCATGAAATTCGCGCGCGAACAAGGCGCGACGGTTGCCGACGGACTGGGTATGCTGGTCGAACAAGCCGCCGAAGCATTCTACATCTGGCGCGGCGTGCGGCCACTGACCGCCCCTGTCATCACACAGTTCCGTCTATGAAGCGCATCTGGGGCTGGCTGTGGCGCGGTGTGGCGATCTGTTTCGCCATGCTGCTGATTTATCAACTGTGGATCTTCGCCCACGTCTGCTGGTGGATCAAATTCAACCCGTCGACCACCGCCTTCATGGATACCCGTCTGTCTATCATGCAGGAGAGCCGCCCGGATGCGGCACTACAGCATCAGTGGGTGCCCTACGGCAAGATTTCCAATAATTTAAAGCGCGCGCTGATCGCCTCTGAAGACGCCAAATTTGTTGACCACGAAGGTTTTGACTGGGACGGCATCCAGAAGGCGTACGAGAAAAATATGAAGAAGGGCAAGATCGTCGCGGGCGGTTCGACCATCAGCCAGCAACTGGCCAAAAACCTCTTTCTGTCGGGCAGTCGCTCGCCCTTTCGCAAGATAGAAGAAGCCGCCATCACCGTGATGATGGAAGCCGTGATGGACAAGGAGCGCATCTTAGAGATTTATCTCAACGTGATCGAATGGGGCGACGGCGTATTCGGTGCGGAAGCCGCCGCGCGTCATTACTATCGTATCAGCGCTGCCCAGCTCTCAGCCGCTCAGTCCGCCAAACTGGCAGCGATGGTACCCAATCCACGCTACTACGACAAACACCGTGAGGCGGCCGGCCTGCAAAAGAAGACCGGCATCATCTTAAGCCGCATGAATTCATCGGATATCCCATAAAAAACAAGCCGCTAGCTTGTAGCTACGCAATTATCTTTTCATTAGCGAACAGCTGCTGCACGGTTTCGCGCATCCGCACCAGATGAACGGTGCTGCCGTCCACCATCACCTCGGCAGCGCGCGGCCTAGTGTTGTAATTAGAGCTCATGCTCATACCGTAAGCGCCCGCTGACATCACCGCCAGAAGAGAACCCGGCGCAATCGCCAACTCACGTGCACGGCCGATAAAGTCGCCCGTCTCACAGATAGGCCCCACCACATCAAAAGTCTCTGCGGCGTAATCTTCACGCACCACAGGCAAAATGCCGTGATAAGCATCGTATAAGGCCGGACGCATCAAATCGTTCATCGCCGCATCGACAATGGCGAAATTCTTCTCCTCGCCCGGCTTGATGTACTCCACCCGCGTGAGCAATACACCGGCATTGCCAACCAGCACGCGACCGGGTTCCAGGATCAACTTTTGCGTACGTCCCTGCAAAGCGCCCAGCAGAGCGGCGATATAGTCGGCAATCGCAGGTGGCGTCTCATCGTTATAACAAATCCCCAAACCGCCGCCCAGATCGAGATGTTCGAGTTCGATTCCCTCGAGAGCCAACTGATCGACCAGCACCAGAATCTTTTCTATTGCGGCGATAAACGGACTGGTTTCGGTCAATTGCGAACCGATGTGGCAGTCCATGCCGGTGATGCGCAAATGAGGCAATCCCGCCGCCTTGCGATACAGCGCCACCGCCTCCGTGTAGGCCACGCCGAACTTGTTCTGCTTAAGGCCTGTCGAGATATAAGGATGCGTTTTCGCATCGACATCCGGATTCACGCGCAAGCTAATCGCAGCGATCTTACCCATACTGCCCGCCACTGCGTTCAGCCGGTCGAGTTCTGCTGCGGATTCCACGTTAAAACACAGTATTCCGGCATCCAACGCCTGGCGCATTTCAGCTTCTGTTTTTCCCACACCAGAGAACACTACCTTGCTCGCATCGCCACCGGCGGCTAGCACGCGCTGCAATTCCCCGCCGGACACGATATCGAATCCTGCACCCAAACGTGCGAACACATTCAGAATCGCAAGATTGGGATTGGACTTCACCGCGAAACAGATCAGATGTTCACGTCCCTGCAAGGCGTCAGAAAACTGGCGAAAGCCTTCGGTCAATGCGGCGCGCGAATACACATAACAGGGCGTGGCAAACTCACCGGCGATATCGGACAGCGCAATATTTTCTGCAACTAATTGATTATTTTTATAATTAAAATATGAACTCATGGCTATTTGCTTTGTGGAGTGACGGGGGCGATAGGCTTTTGTGCATCAGGCACAGGGAGTATCAGTGCACCTTTGTGTCCGCAGCCTTGCAGCAACAGGACAAATACCAGGATAATCCCCGAAAATGTTTTAAACTGCATGTCGCACTTCCCTAAAATTGAACGTGCGCAATTATAAAGGTTTCCGAGGACAACTATGAACGAATACGAATTCAACCAGATTGCCGACAGCGCGCTGACCCGGATCGAAACAGCCATCGATGAATGCGGTGTCGACGTTAACCGCAGTGGCAACCTGCTGGAAGTCGAGTTTGACAACGGCAGCAAGATCATCATCAACCGGCATGACATCAACCGGGAAATCTGGGTCGCGGCGAAATCAGGCGGCTTTCACTATGCGTGGCAGGACAATGCCTGGCGCAGCGGTCGCGACAACAGCGAACTCTACACTCGCCTCAAGGAGTTATTTGCCGATCAGGGCGAAGCACTGGTCTTTTAATTCAATATATTGCACTTGGATTTTTTGAGCGCTTCCTACATAAATAAAACCGCCCGAAGGCGGTTTTATTTAAAGCATCGCAGCACAGTTTGTTAGAACTTCACCGTCACACCCGCATTAATCGAACGCCCCATACCGGGAACGGCGATACCGTATGGTGCACCGGTACTCATAGTGTTACCTTGCCCGACATACGCCCCACCCAACGGGTTCGCGTAGAACTTGTTGAGCAAATTCTCAACCCCCAGATCGAAGCGCATTTGCTTCCACTCATAACTGCTGTAGAGATTCAGCAAACCATAGCCGCCCGTCTTCAGCTCTTTACGCACCACTTCAACATTGGTCTTGGCATCCACGAGGCGCGCCTCCAGAGTATTAGTCCAATTACCCGTACGCTGTTCTACCGCCAGTTTCACATTCACCGGCATGATGTTGTACAGATTACCGCCTGTAGTGAGGTTCTTACCGTTCACATAATTCAAGGCACCGGTCGCATTAAAACTGCCGTATGCACTCGTCTTTACCAGCGACATCTTGCCCGACACATCAGCCCCATACAAGCGCGCCGACTGATTGGCCAACATCAGATTGGCGAATCCGTCAGTCCGTGCCGCACAGGCCGGGTGCGTAGCCGTTGCAGTACACGCCACCGCGTCGATATAGTTCTGCACGCGGGTGTAGTAAGGCGCGAGCTTCAAGTCCCAGTCCTGTTGCGCCGCATCATGCCAGTTACCCGACACACTCAGGGTATGCGCAACTTCTGGCTTGAGATCTATATTTCCGACATAACCGTTACCATCGCCCACCCAGTTGTTCATATTCATCACCATGGTGTTATTGGCAGACCAGGCGAAACGCTCATACAAATTGGGAGAACGTGTTTTTTGCGCAAAACCGAATTCAAACGTCTTCATCTCATCCGGTGTATAACGTGACAGCGCTGTGATATCGATGTTGTTATCGCTCTTCTGACGGTCCATCGCATTGAATGCCGCATAAGTCGCCGGAAGATAACTTGTCGTGTTGTACCCTTGCACCGCTCCGGTGTTCATCTTAACAGTCTCGGAACGCAAGCCGAGTTGCGACATCCATAGCGAACTCCATTTCGCTTCCCACTCCCCGAACACAGCCAAACGGTCGCGCTGACCGTTATTGATATTCCAGAATGCAACGCCTTTCATTCCCATCATGGGATTGGCTACAACAGGAGAGATAGGACTCCACCAGTCACTCATGCGATAACGCTGAGATTCGGCACCGACGCGCAGAATATCGCGCTCGGACAAGATCACATCGCCTTTGATAGAAAACCCGGTATTTTTGCCGTCAGTAGCCATAGGCATCCCTGCGGGATTGGTGATCTGCAACTTATCCGCGAGAAAATTCATGTAGTGCTGGGTGTGTTCGTTGTAAGCACGCGCTTGCAGCTTACCCCATTCATAATCACCGGTGTAGTTCAGATTGATCTGCTGACTGTCGTTTTTCAGCATGTCCATACGCTGAGTGGGAAAACCCTGATAGGGAATATTTTGCATACCCAGTTTCAATTCGACCAAGTGGTTTTCATGACGCAAGCCAAATGCCAGCGCATGATTGCTGGACTGATACATCGAGGAACCGACTTCATTGCCAGCTAAAAATGCGGTCGTACCTGTGGCAATTCCAGCGGCTTTAAAATTCTGCGCCGAAGTGTAGTTGCCGGCACGCACCGTCGACCCGGTATAGCGCACGGAAACATCTTCGCCTGCAATGGTGGCGGAAAGATTGCCGCCCTGAGCGCGATTATTGCTGCGATAAAATGCACCAGCCTGCCCTTTGAGCAGCGTCGCCTCCCCTGCTTTAGCGAACTCCGGCGCTGGAGAATCCACCTGAATGGTGCCGGCGATACTGTCACCACCTTGACTCACCGGCGAAATACCGGCAAATACCTTAACGCTGCCAACGTTCGCCGGATCGATATAGGAAAGAGGAGAATTCATGTGATTGGCACAAGCCGAAATCAGATCCATGCCATCGACCTTAACGCGCACACGATCATCCGCCAGACCATGTATAGCAGGCAGACTGGAGACGCCACCCGCACCATACAGACTCAAACCAGGCTGATCTTGTAGTAACTTCGCCGTATCGCTGGTGCTGGTGCGTGAACGAACTAGGTTCGCCTTATCCACATCCGCATTAGCCGGCAACGGTTGCAGTTTTTCTGCTTTAACCACCACACTGGACAACTGAACTTCTTCAGCAAAAACTGCCTGACTGATTGCCAGCGTAAGCATGCTGAGCGCAAATAATGACTTCACTTTCATCTTCCATCCACCCGTGTAAATTTTTAACCGGGCGGATTGTAGGGATCAGAAATGAGTCTGGGAATGTGACATATTGTCGCGCGACAATTTGTCGCACCCTTTCGGGTTATTAAATTTTCAACCTATCTGTCAAATATGCTACGAAATAAACAAACGAAACACCACCACACACTAAGGGGCTTGCGTCGGATCTGTCACAAAGCCGATGCGCGTGATACCCGCTTTCGCAGCACCCGACATCACCTGCGCCACCAGTTCATAATGCGCCAATCTATCGGCCCGGATGTGTAATTCAGGTTGCGGCTGCTTTTTAGCTTCTTGCGCGAAACGTTCCGGCAAGGTCGCAACTTGGATTTGTTCGCCATTCCAGAAAAATCCGCCATCTTCATGTATGGCGAATTCAATGTGCTCAGACTTGGTCACATTGGCGTTGCTTGCCGCCTTGGGCAGGTCAATTTTGACCGCATTTGTTAATAGCGGCGCGGTGATGATAAATACCACCAGCAGAACCAACATCACATCCACCAGCGGCACCACGTTGATTTCCGCCATCGGCCCTTGATGCCGTTTTGAATCAAAACTTCCCATTGCCATATTTAGTCCTCTTTTGTCTTAATTCCCGCATTTCCGGAAATATCCGTCAGGCTTTTTTGTCGCCCAGCGTGATCAGCGCATACAAATCATGGGCAAAATTATCCAGCTGCGCCAGCCACAGACGATTGCGCCGGGTGAAGGAGTTGTAGGCCAACACCGCAGGAATTGCGACCGCCAACCCCACCGCCGTCATGATTAGCGCTTCTCCGACTGGCCCAGCCACCTTATCCAGCGTGCCCTGTCCGCTCATACCGATTTGAACCAGTGCATGATAAATTCCCCACACCGTACCGAACAATCCGACAAAAGGCGCAGCAGAACCTGCGGAGGCCAACACGGTCAGACCGTATTCGACGCCGGTTGCTTCCTGGTCGATGCCGTTGCGCAATACACGAGTTAAATATTCCGAAACACCTCCTGCCGCCAGCAACTTTTCAGCGCCTTTTTGATTGCCGCTATTTACCGTTAACGCCTGACGCGCCAGTTCAGAAAAAGCGTTTGCATCAGGACTGATGTTCAACGTCTTTTGCATGTCACTCAAGGAATTCGCCTCCCAAAATTGCTTCAAAAACGCATCGGCGCGCTTTTTTGCATTGAAATTAGCGATAGCCTTAGTCACAATCAAATACCAACTCGCGACGGACAGCAGCAATAAAACAAACAAAACACCACGACCAACTGCATCGCACTGTGAAATAAAGTGCGCAAATCCCAGATTACTTTCCATCTCAACGTCCTTCTAAAATAAAATCAAACGGTTGCAATGCAATAGCAGGTACTGCTACGCCACCTCGGATAGCCGGCTTACAACGCCATGTTTTAACCGCATTCACTGCTGCATCATCCAATCTGGCAAAACCCGAGTGCGTTTTAAACGATACATTGCTGATGCGACCATCCACCCCCAGTTCCACTCGCAATACCACACGCCCCTGCTCATTGAGTCGCATTGAATAGGCAGGATATGCAGGTGGTGAACGCTCAGGGCAACTAACTGACAGCTCTCCACTCAACGTCACGACTTGAGGCGGCAAGGCCGGGACTGTAATCACCGGCGCAGGGACTGGAGCAGGAGGGGGCGGCGGAGCTACCGGTTCATTAGGCGACACAATTGCAGTTTCCGCCACCAATTGTTGCGGCTTAGGCGGCTCGATATGATGCGGCTTTGGCGGTTTAAGTGGTTCTGGCTCCGCTGGTTTAGGCTGTTTGGGCGCTGGCGGACTGATCAAATCAACCATCAGGGTGATCGCCTCGTCCGGTGTGGGTATCATGCGATAACTCCACAGACCATACAAACCAGCACCGTGAAGAAGCAAAACGAACAACAGACCAAATAATTGCTCTGTTTTCAGGCTGAAAAACAATTTATGCATTCATCGCACCCTTATTATTCCGGCAGTTATTAACGCCTGAACGGTGCGCCATATCGGCCACAATCATAACGAAATTTATCTTTTCCTCTGACTTACTATCCATCGCTCGACCTGAGCGCCATCAATCTTTCCGCTCATTGCGCTCGCCTGTCCTGTCGCGTCAAAAAAATACGTACGCGGCAATTCGCCATACCATTGCGGGTCGACTTCAAAACGCAGCCGCTCGGCGTAATCATCGGCAAACACCCAGGATTCAGCGTGCTCCAAGTGATAACGATGCAGAATATCTGCGAGTTGCGGCTTATTCTCCGGCGCATCGGTAGAAACAAGCACGATGTCAAGATTACGGTATTTCTTCGAAAGCGTTCCTAACAGCGCCATGTCATCGATGCAATGAGTACAATCCAACGACCACAGCGCGAGCATAAATGGCTTGCCCTTATGTGACGTCTTAATCGACTGCTGACTCCCACGCACAAATGATCTCAACTCTTGCGCCTTCACACTCATGCAAGCCAGCATCACAATTAAAAATAATGTACCGCGTTTCAACGTACATCCTCCAACGCAATCAGTCGATAACCTTCCTGCTTGCTGTTCCATGATAACCACATCTGTCCTGCGCGAGCGACCAACTGAGGGTGATCTGAAGCGTCATGCGTTAATGCGACACTGCGTGCCTGCGACCATGATACCCCCCCGTCATGCGAGCGCTTCATCTGCACCGAGGACACTTCCCCGTCGAACTCTTTCCACACCAGAAAAACCTCCTGACCTAAACTCAAGACATCCGGATGAGCTGCATTATGAGTATCGTCACCAAAATGCAGCGCAGCAGAAAACGATAGACCTTCATCGCGTGACTGCGCATAAAATAATCCATGTGCCTTGGGACCATTATCAAACCAGGCCAAATGGTAAATATTATCTGATGCAATGGACATCGCCGGACCATGGTGAGGACAAGCCTCTATTTTCCACTCATCGTGAGTGACACGGCGCATTGAGCTTTTTCCGTCGAGTCTGGCCAATGCATGATCGCGAATATTGTCTTCAAAGTCGTGCCGCCAAAATGCTACCGGTGCGCCTTTGCCAGGCGCAGCCAGAGCAATACGGCAACAATCACAAGAATGATCGGCCAGCTTTACATTCGCTGCAAAACTTTCGCCATTGTTTTTAGAAACAGCATAATACAGTGCTGAGCCACCGTATTTTTCACCCCTGCTTTTTGCCGAATTAAGGTCACGCTTATCCAGCCAGGCAAGGTAAATCGCACCATCATCCCCGACCGTCAACGCATCGAAGCGATGGCCGATCACCTCAAGATTGTCGTTGACGGTGAGTGGTGCAGAGAAGGTCTTTCCACCATCGAGAGAACGGGAAAAACGCACATTGCCGGTATAAGGCTTGTCCAGCAACATGGTCCATGAAACATACACTTCACCACGCTTGCCAAGCGCAATTTTTGGTCTGCTATCACCGTCTGCGCCGACTGCTTCCGCTTGCAAATTGACCTGCACAGAAGAGGAAAAGGTTTTACCGGTATCATCAGAAAAATCTACCCTCACATATCGATCCTTGACACTCGCACGCCAAAGACGTCCCTGACCATCAAACGCAACCGACATCGCCAGCGCTTTTTCTCTTAAAAGTGCATCGGACCACATTTTTTGTGGACTGGATTTTATATCCCCGCGCTCTTCATGTGCCGAGACAAATTGAACAAACAGAAATAAAATCAATGCAGCGTTAATAGTCAAAATTTTCATAACGGTTTCACTCTTTAAGCGTTTTTTACAGGAATTTCCGTGCCCCCGAACAAAACCGCATGCCAGGAGGACCTAAATCGCATTATTTACGAACGCATATTATCGCATTGCTTACATGTCGTATTTCAGACTGGCGAAGAGCGTGCGCATCGGGTAAGGATTCGGATTAACGAAATACTGGCAGTTGGTCAGGTTATTGATACCGAAAGAAGCCGACCACAGCTTTTCAAATTTATACAAAGCCTTCACATCAACCACGCTGTAACTGCTGACTGTTGTCCCGTACACATCCGGGTTGGGATTCGGATTAGGTGCAGCCAGCGTAGAAAGCGATGCCTGTTGAGGGCTGCTGTACCGATAGTTCGCACTCAGGGACAATTGCTCGTTCAGGTGATAAGTTCCAGACAAAGTTGTACGAAACCGTGGAATACGAGGCTGATGGGTGCCGACCAGAAATATATTGCCCGGATTGGCGGTGATAATCGAATTCACCCAGGTCGCACTCCCAGAAAAATCAAATCCCTGTACCCAGGCATTTTTAGTCTCCAATGACGTTTCAAAACCGATGGTGCGCACGGTATCTACATTCACATTGCCACTGATGATATAGCCTGGCAGGCTGGTAGTATCTGTGGTGGTGATAATCGCGTCACGCTTATTCTCACCAAACACGGAGTTACGCCACAAGCCTTTTTCAAGATGACGCGAAGCGGTGAATTCAACGGAGTTCACCGTTTCAGGCTTAAGGTTGGGATTATTGGTAGCCCTGTTGTAAGGTGCAGGCAAGGCGGCAATTTGCGGAGCGGTCAATGCTGCCCCGTTTAAAGATTGCGGGGTTACATTAGCAAACAGTTCGTTCACCGTAGGGAAACGTGTACCAACACCGAAAGAACCGCGCAGATCCCAATCCTCACTGGCCTGATAGGAGACCGAGACTTTGGGTGAAAACGCATTCACCGAACGATTCTGATAGGCGACGTTAACACCACCGGCAAGATTACTACCATTGAAGGCTTGCCAGTTTTCCAGGCGAGCACCGCCAACCAGCTTCCAGGCTGACGCCATTTGCCAAGAATCCTGCAAATACAACGCTTGCGTTTGCGTATCACCCAACGATCTCGCGGTCATCAGACTGGGATTGCTGACAGAGAAATTCGTACCCGCAACCAGACTGTAGGTCGAGGAACGCAACTGATAGTGATCGGTATGAAAACCGTAGCTGAATTGATGTACGCTTTTCAGATCGCCATCAGGGCGAAAATCACCGCGCAAATCCAGATTCTGCCAGCCCGTACCGTCAGCAATGGCTATAGTACCCGCTGTCGCCGCAGAGCTTGGAAGCAGGCCAGTATTGCCCGAAGAGGTCCGCACATTTTCCCGGCCTTGCGTGAAAATACTCGCATCCAGTTCCCAATCATGGCGGCCTCCGGTATCAGATTTCAGCTTAATACCATTCATAAAATACTGACTCTGCTGGATTGAGGCAGCGGGTGCGGCCACCAGATAATTCACGCCGTTAATTTTCACATTACCCTGATAAACCGTTTGCCCCGCAGCATTGCGCAGATAGCTGTCAACCGTTTTATTGGAGACGTTTTCCCATACGCCCAGCGTATAAGTGGCACGCACGGTCGGGCTAAAATCGTAAGCAACCTTGAATTTAGCGTTGTCCTGGGTGGAATGATCTATGCCGATAGCCGAAGTCACGACGCTCCGCACATTAGCAGGATTGACATAAGTCACCGCTCCGGTCACTGAACCTAGCGCCCCCGTACCCGTCGCCGGCGCAGCAGGAAGGACACCAAAGGTCATCGGTTGTCCGACATTTTCAACGTGATCCAACGCCATCAGCAACGTAAAGTCACCCGCCCGATCGCCGATGGAAGCCGTTTCATGATTGCCATAAAAATTGCTATTGGTGCCAAACAGCTTATAACGCTGCTGCATCACGTCCAGTCCTGCATGAAATTCAAACTTATTGGGCATTTTCGTGGAGATGTTGATAATACCGCCCGCCGAGTTACCCGGATAAAGCGCCGAAAATGGGCCGTAAATCACATCCACCCGATCTATCTCTGCAGGGGATACCATACCCCAGCGCGGCGCGGTGCTAAAACTGTTATTAAGCAAATTGGACAACAACATGCCGTCCGCATAAACCACTGTTTGAGCGCTGGCTATCGAACTGTTCATGCGCATCACCACAACACCATTGACATCGCCAACGTAGCGTTCACGAACATGTACGCTGGGCAGATATTGCACCGCCCCCGCTGAAGTCACCGTATTCATGCTTTCGCTGATTTGTTTCGCTGTCACAAACTCGACTGTCGACGTTTCCGTCACAACTTTGGGTACATTCGGCTTAGTCGCCACCCCCTTAATCACCAAGGGAGCCATTTGCACCGGCGCTTCTTCCATAGCCTCATCTGCCGCCCATACTGCCTGACTAATTGCCATCGTCAACACACTCAATGCAAAACCACCCGTCTTTTTACACCTTACCATGACAATCCTTATAGAATATATAATATAAACAAATAGTTAGTTAAAAATATCGCATGATTCCCGCCTTGAATATTGTGCAAATCAATACACAAGCTTAGCGATCAAGAGAGGGAGGGAATTGCAGGAATGAATAAAAAATATTTACTTGTCGCTAAACATTTGTTCTAAGCCGATAGCGCCAACCATACCTTTTTCGAACGTCCCCAGACTATTACCAAAGTCACTTTTTACGAGCGCAGCCATCTTATGGAGAAAAATGCCGCTTGGGAATGCGGCATATTGTCGCACCCCTTCGAGTTATAGCACTCGCCGTCACTGCCGCAGGAATGCTGGCATAGCCGGTCAGCACCACAATCAGCGTATATTTATCCAATGAAATCAATACTTCTACCAGAAGAAGAGCAGATGCACCGCACATTTTTAAATCCACCACGGCATATTCTGGCGGATTCTCTTGTGCTAACAGCAATGCCATTTCCACACTGTGCGATACCATGACCTCAAAACCACGTTTATGCAATGTGCACCCTCACCTCACAGAACACGACATCATCGTCCACCAGCATATTCAGGTGAACAAGCCGCTGTTGAACCTGCATAAGAACCCATGTTTTGTACAGAAGACCAGTCGATGACTAATAAGAGCCCTTGGGAGGAGATTTTTTCGTGCGTCACCGACTGGATGACATGCAATTTACCGAAATATTTTCAGTTAGGGAATGTGGCATATTGCCGCGCGTCAAGTTGTCGCACCTGTTTTGGCGCGACAATTTACGACGATACAAAAGCACACATTGTCAGAATTGCAGACGCAAAAAAACCAGCCCGAAGGCTGGCCTATTGAAAGCAACCTTAAAATCAAGCCGCCAGTTTTTTGCATTCCTTCGCACAAGCAGCGCAACTCTCGCCACAGGCTTTGCACTCAGGATGCTTTTCAGCGTGCTTCTTGCACTCTTCCTCGCACTGATTACAGGCATCCATCGCAATCGAGGCTAATTTCGCCAACTGTTTGGAGTTTTGATTGGCTAACTGCTGCAATGCACCGCACAGCGCCAGCATCTGATTGACACTCTGTGCACAAGATGCCATTTCCTTTTGGCCCTCGCCCAGCAAAACCAGACAATGACTCAGACAAGCCTGACCCTTTTGTATACAGTCCGAAGCCGATGCCGCCAAAGCCGCGTTGCCGGGTGCCGCATGGTGATGCTCGTGCATATCGTGCTTATGCTCTTCAGCATGTGCATTACCAACCAGTGCAGCACCGGCCAGCGCCATACCACCCAACAACAATTCTCTTCTGTTCATGATTTTCTCCGATCAAAAGAACGCTATTTAGCCGGTGCGATCGGGGCTACCGGCGCTGCCGTACCCGACTTGGTCTTGTGATGACTCTTACCTGCGTCACAGGCAAACGCTGCGGATGACACGCCAAAAACCAACAACATTGCAATCACTACATTCTTCATCGTTTCTCTCCTCAATTTGCCACTCACAAAATCCGGCAAGCCGGATCACCGTAATTCGCATCCTGCACGAACACACACGCCATCGTCAAGAAAAACCTGCCCGGCACCTCCGGGTTAACTACCGGTTATCACTGAACCGGAATCTTGATGCTGGACAGCACCCCCTGAACGAGCACTTTCAATTCAGGCTCTTCTAACTCCTGATAGGGCGGCATATCCATTTTCCCCCAGGCACCGGAGCCGCCCGTTTTGATTTTATGGCTCAAGTAAGCTGCCGCATCCGGTTTATTCTGATACTTTTTTGCCACCTCATGCCACAAAGGTAAGCCCATCTGATTGCCCGGCGCATGGCAGGCCAGACAATGGTGTTTCTCTATCAACTGAGCCAAGGTCTCAACTGACTTGGCAGGCTCGACGACAGGCCGACTTCCGCCCTGCTGCTCGCCACAACCGGCCAATACACAAACAAGCCCGAACAAGGCGAGTTTAAAAAAATACATAAATTCAGATGGTTACAAGAACAGTTATTTACAGGACTAATCGCCTTCGAATTCGCACAAGGCGAACACTGTCTGTCCCATCGCTTCCAACCTTGCACGCCCACCGATATCCGGCAAGTCGATCACAAAACAGCACTCGACCACGATCCCGCCCATATCCTCGATCAACTTAACCGCCGCTTCTGCCGTACCGCCGGTGGCGATCAGATCATCGATCAGCAACACGTGATCGCCTTTCTGTATCGCATCAACGTGGATTTCGATACGGTCACTCCCGTACTCCAATTGATAATCGCGCCCGACCGTATCGGAGGGCAGTTTGCCACGCTTTCTGATCGGCACGAAGCCACGATTTAATTCATAGGCTACCGGCGTGCCAACGATAAATCCCCGTGACTCGATGCCCACCACCTTGTCGATTTTGACATCCGTATAGCGATTGACGATCTTGTTGACCATGGCACGCAGTCCGACTGGATCTTTCAACAGGGTCGTGATGTCGCGAAACATGATGCCCTGATGCGGATAGTGAGGAACGGTACGAATAAGCGATTTAATAGGCATAATAGTGACTGTTGGAAGTTGGAAGTTGGAAGTTGGGAGTGGTGAGTGATGAGCGCTTTTCAACTAGCCACTTCCTACTCTCCACTCCCCGTAGTTTTCAGCATTCTGCCAGCCACGGCGGATAGTTTGTCCAGCATCGCGGTATCGCGCGCTTCAGGCGAAGTCAAAATCGCGTATTGCAAGGCGCTGCGACAGGCGCAGGCATCGGCGCTTTCGTCACTGTGCACAGGATGCGCGACCTGTTTAACCAGCGCGCGCGCCTTATCGGCATTAGCCAGCAGCACCTTGACGATGGCATCCACCGTAACGTTGTCGTGATCCGGGTGCCAGCAATCGAAATCCGTCACCATCGCCACCGTGGCGTAACAAATTTCCGCCTCACGGGCGAGCTTGGCTTCGGGCATATTGGTCATGCCGATCACATCGCAGCGCCAGGTACGATACAGCTCGGACTCGGCGAGGCTGGAAAACTGCATGCCTTCCATCACTAAATAAGTGCCGCCGCGCACCACCGGAATGTCCAGCGATTTAGCCGCAGCAAACAGATGATCGCCCAGACGGTTACAGACCGGATGCGCCATCGACACGTGCGCCACCAGTCCGGTGCCGAAGAAACTCTTCTCGCGGGCAAAGGTGCGGTCGATAAACTGATCGACAACCACAAAGGTGCCGGGCGGCAAATCTTCGCGCAGAGAACCGACCGCGCTCACAGAGATGATGTCAGTGACACCCAGACGCTTCATTGCATCGATATTGGCGCGAAAGTTGATGTCAGACGGCGAAATCCGGTGTCCCCTGCCGTGGCGCGGTAAAAACGCGACGGTTTCACCTGCCAGTTCAGCCAGCAAAATCTCGTCCGATGGCTCACCAAAGCTGGACTCCGCCCGCACCCAACGGGAATTTTCCAGTCCCTCGATATGATAAACGCCGCTACCGCCGATAATGCCCAACATAACAATTAACCTTTAAAATTCGCAAATCGCAAAAATAAACAATGCTATAACCAACAGCCCAATCAGCAGATTAGCCAGATTCACACAGACTAACAAGAATTTACAAAACGGTTACACCTCACCAAAATAATGGAACAACGGTGACATACAACGATCTGATTAATCGGCGTTAATCCATATCATCTGCGGACAACAGTTTTTTCAAGGTTTAAGAACCACCATGGATTTATAGATAAAGTTCTGCAACATCATCAGATCGACACTCACCGTTTGCACCAACTGTATGCCGTGCATCAAGTAATTTTCAGCGATGTGGATTTAATTTATTGTCCATGTACTTAATCCACCGCTGGCAGTACGCTACCCGACAAAACGAGTGAGGCAAATGCCGTTAATTAAATTTTTACTTAATAATCATATATTTATACAGAAATGCGAACTCGATTTGCCAAACCGCACATCAATTCATAGCTGATCGTACCCGCCGCGTGTGAAACCGACTCAATCGGCATGCCCGCGCCCCACAAGGTCACCACACTCCCGGCACGCGCTTGCGGCAAAGCGGTCAGATCCACGTACAACATATCCATAGAAACCCGGCCCAACAACTGCGACGGTTGTCCGTCCACCAGCATCGGCGTGCCGGTGGGCGCATGACGCGGATAGCCATCGGCATAACCGCAAGCCACAATGCCGATACGCATGGCGCGATCGGCGCGAAACAGCCCGCCATAACCGATTTCATCACCCGCATTCAAATCCTGAATGGAGATGATGCGACTCTTTAATGTCATCACAGGTTTCAGGCCCAGTTGCTCTGCGGTGGTCTCCGCAAACGGAGAGGCACCGTACAACATGATACCGGGTCGCACCCAGTCTAAGTGCGTCGCAGGATAACGTAGCAGCGCCGCCGAGTTAGCAATACTGCGCGCCACCCGATAACCCGCCACCACATCGTTGAATACGGAGAGTTGCGTTGCAACACCGCCCGTCTCATCGGCATTGGCAAAATGACTCATCAGCGTAATTTCGCGCACCGCCTGATGACGGCGCAAGGAGGCCATCGCGACACCCACCTCATCGGGCGCAAAACCCAAACGATGCATACCGCTATTGACCTTTAGCCAAACATCCAGTGCACCGCGCTTAGGGTAAGCATCCAGCAGTTCAATCTGCCAGGTGCTGTGGATTGCGCAAGTCAACTCAAACTCTGCAACCAGTTCCAGATCTTCCGCACTGAAAAAGCCTTCCAGCAGCAAAATAGTTTGTCGAAACCCGGCTTCACGCAACTGCACCGCATCGGCGATATCGAGCAGAGCAAATCCGTCAGCATCGGCCAGGGCTTCGGCCACGCGCAACAGACCATGTCCGTAACCATTCGCCTTGATCACCGCCATGATGCGCGAGCGCGTAGCACGTCTTGCGACATGCAAATTATTCTCCAGCGCATTCTGATCGATGTAAGCTTGTATGGGACGCGGCATGAATCGTAGGTTCTCAGGTCATAGGAGTACGTAATGATAGCAGGGGCAATGCTTTCGTGATATAAAACGCCCTCATTAAAAACAACCACGTTGAATGAAACTCGGCTTCTACATCATACTCGCTGCGCAGTTCACCTCCGCGCTCGCCGACAATGCGTTGTTGTTCGCCGCTATTGCTCTGCTCAAGGACTTAAACTCGCCTGCCTGGCACACTCCAGTATTGCAGGAGGCATTTATATTTTCCTATATCGTGTTAGCCCCGTTCGTTGGCGCCTTCGCCGATTCGCTGCCCAAAGGGCGCGTCATGTTTGTCAGCAACAATATCAAGATTTTAGGCTGTATCGCCATGTTATTCGGCGTCAATCCCCTGATCGCTTACGGTCTGGTCGGCTTAGGGGCTGCTGCCTATTCACCGGCCAAATACGGCATACTGACCGAATATCTGCCGCCTGACAAACTGGTGCTGGCCAACAGTTGGATGGAAGGATTAACGGTTGCCGCCATCGTGCTAGGCGCGGTGGTCGGCGGCGTGCTGATCAGCCCCAAGATAGGCGGCCCCATGTTGCTATGGTGGGATATACCGTTCATTGACACCGGCATCGACACCTCGGCGGAACTGGCCATCGCCATTATCGTCGTCGTCTACGGTCTGGCTGCTCTGTTCAATCTGTATATCCCGCGCGTAGCGCTGGATCACAAACCGCTCAGCCATAGTCCGGCCTTTTTGCTCTCTGAATTTTGGCATAACCAGAAATTGCTGTGGAAAGACCCGCTAGGTCAGGTATCTCTGGGTGTGACAACACTGTTTTGGGGTACCGGCGCCACCTTGCGTCTGATCGTACTGGGATGGGCGGCCGTTGCGCTGCACTACGACATGGCACACGCCGCGATGTTGACGGCGTGGGTCGCAGTGGGCATCGCCATCGGTTCGATACTGGCTGCACGCTTCGTCAAACTGGAACAATCCGTCAAAGTATTGCCGATTGGCGTCGCAATGGGACTAGTGGTGCTGATCATGATCCCGGTTACCAACAGCACGCTGGCGATCTGGCTGCTGATCGTGATCGGCGCAATGGGCGGCTATTTCGTCGTACCCATGAATGCCCTGTTGCAGCATCGCGGCCACTTGTTGATGGGTGCGGGCAGTTCGATCGCAGTGCAGAATTTCAATGAAAACCTGAGCATCTTTGCGATGCTAGGCCTGTATGCCGTGATGCAGAAACTGGACTTTAGCATCTACATCATCATACTGGTGTTCGGCCTGATGCTTTCCGGCATCATGACCGCGCTGTATCGACGCCACGGCCACGATCAGGACAACGGGAAAATCTAGACGTTACGAGCAACCCCTGCCTAAACGGTCAACCCCTGCATCGTTTTCACCGCCAGACATAAATCCTGCCAGGCTTTGGCCTTTTCCATCGGGCTGCGCAGCAGATAAGCAGGATGATAGGTCACGATCAGCGGAATTCCCTTGTAGTCATGCACCGTGCCGCGCAGGCTGGCGATGGTCGCATCCGTCCCCAGCAACGCGGTCGCGGCAGTCTTGCCCAGCGCCACGATAAGCTTCGGTTGCACCAGTCCGATCTGCCTTTGCAGATAAGGCAAACAGGATGAAATCTCACCGACATGCGGATGCCGGTCGTCTTCAGGACGACACTTGATCACATTGGCGATATAGGTTTCGCTGCGTTTTAATTTGATCGCCAGCAGCATATTGCCCAGCAAGCGCCCCGCGTGACCGACAAACGGTTCAGCGGCTGCATCTTCCTCCAATCCCGGCGCCTCACCGACAAACATCCAGTCCGCCTGTTCGCACCCGACGCCAAACACCGTCTGGGTACACCCCTCGCGCAGATCACAGCGATGGCAGCCAGACACCCGCTGTTTGAGTTCAGGCCAGTCGAGACTCGCCAACACACCGCTGGAATGCATCGCTGCCGCAAAATTTTCAAGCGAATTGGGGGCCGAGTGCGACTCGTCGCATTCTTCAAAGAAAGGTAATTCCAGATCCGGCATAGCGGCTTGAATATCTTCAGGCCGCATGACATCAGGCATCGCTTCTGGCACGACTGCCAAACTTATTTCCGGCAGAGCAACGACTTCAGTCACTGGTGGAACATGATGCACGGCGATAACTTCTGACACGGATTCCTGCACAGATGCTGCGATGACATCCTCAACGGCAACCACTTCCGCTACCTTTTCCTGCGCCGGCAGCTCCCGCCTCACCCACATCGGGTAGAGGTTTAATTCCCGCAGCATTGCCTCACGACTATCCATTTGATTTACCTGATAATTCACACGCCATCACCAGCGCATCCTCGCTGCCTTGTGCATCGCGATAATAGCCACGCCGCACGCCTACCTGTTCAAACCCGGCGCGACGATACAGGGTGAGCGCTGCCAGATTGGACGCACGAACTTCGAGAAACAGACGATACAGTTGTTTATCCGTGGCAATTTTGCACAAGGCAGACAACATTCCGCCACCCATACCTTGTCGCTGATGCGAGGCCGCAACCCCGATATTGAGCAATTCCGCCTCCCCCACGCCCGGCATCAGCACCGCATAGCCTGCGATTTCACCGGCAACTTCTTCCACGAAACACAGATAGCCGCTATCCAGCGCATCGGTAAAATTTCCGCGCGACCACGGATAAATTTGCACCGCTTGCTCAATACTCAGCACGGCGTCCACATCCGCCAAAGTCATTGCTCTCATTATTTATTGATTAATAATGATTTTTCAAGTGCAATCTGCTCGCGCTCGGCGGTTTTAAACGCCACCTTGTCGCGCAGATAAAAAGGCTGGGCGAGCGCGGCATCGACGCTGAGCCCGCGAGCGAACTGAGCCGCACCAAGTTCAGCAATAAATGAGGCTTGCGGCACGGCAGCGCCATCCGTACCTGCCAACTGGCCTGCATAACGCGACGACAAAGCTTCCGCGAAAGCGGCAAATCCACTGCCCGCGCCAAACCATCCTTCACCCGAAACTAGCGGTGCCTCTTCCGGTTTGCACAGGCAAGGCTCGAAAACCGTCACCCAGTCATCACCCGATTTTTCGTAGGCGGCGCAATAGATCTCGCCCATGCGCGCATCCAATGCTGCGATCACAAGCGGCTGACCTGAACCCTGCGCCAGCGCTTGCAAGGTACAGATACCGGATACGTTCAATCCGGCTCCCAGCGCCAGCCCCTGCGTCGCACCACAGGCGATGCGCACGCCGGTAAAGGAACCGGGACCTGAGCCATAGGCGATGCCGTCCATGTCGCCGATCTTGAATCCGCTCTCCTGCAACAGCGAAGCTACCATCTCGATCAGCAATTCAGAGTGTTTCTGCCCGACCAGTTCGAAATGCTGCGTGGTCACGCCATCCTGACCGGCAGCAGTACCTTGTCCCGCCGCGCAGCTTTGCCAGAGCGCAACCGAGCAGTATTCAGTGGATGTTTCCAGTGCCAGTATTTTCATTGATCCGCCAGCAATAAAACTACCGCCTGCGCCGCAATGCCTTCACCACGTCCGGTATAACCCAGCTTTTCGGTGGTGGTCGCCTTCACATTCACCGCACTCTTCTCGATGCGCAGATCGGCGGCGATGTGTTCAACCATTTGCGAAATATGCGGCGCCATCTTGGGTGTCTGGGCGATGATGGTGGCATCCACATTGCCCACGCGGTAGCCTTGCTCGCGCACCAGATGCAGCGTCTGGCGCAACAAAATCCGGCTGTCGATATTCTTGAATTGCGCTTCAGTGTCGGAAAAGTGCCGGCCTATATCGCCTAAGGCTGCTGCGCCCAAGAGCGCATCGCAGATCGCATGCAGCAATACATCCGCATCGGAATGGCCGAGCAAACCCTTTTCATACGGAATATCCACTCCGCCGATAATCAGTCGCCGTCCTTCAACCAGTTGATGCACATCGAAACCCTGACCTATACGCATGTTTTTTCCTTTAACAATAGTTCCGCCAGTCTTAAATCCTGCGGATAAGTGACTTTAAAATTACTCGAGTCTCCCGCCACCAGTTTGGGCGACAGTCCCAACGCTTCTATCGCCGAAGCCTCATCCGTCACGGCCTTGCACTGTTGCAAGGCGTGAGCCAGCAATCCGGCACGGAACATCTGCGGCGTCTGCGCCTGCCACAACTGCTCGCGGTTTTCAGTTTTCTGTATGCGCTGATCAGCATCTGAACGCTTTAAGGTATCGGCAACCGGCACCGCCAGTATTCCGCCCACCACATCATCTTGCAACTCATTGATTAATTTCAATAAGTGCGCATCACCGAGACATGGTCGCGCCGCATCGTGCACCAGCACCCAGTCATCCGGTTCCAGTTCCGCCGCCAGCACGCCGTTCAACACCGTATCCGCGCGCGTCGCACCACCACAATAAAGCGTCTGCAATTTGTCGCCAAAGGCTGACCAGTCGTAGTTGTGAAACAGCGTGTCTTCAGGCGAGAGCACCACGAACACGGTAGAAATCAAAGGACAGGCGCACAAGGTGCTGAGCGCGTGAAATATCATCGGATGACCCGCCAGCGGCAGATACTGCTTGGGCAGGGCGTTATCCATGCGCGCACCGAAACCGGCGGCGGGAACTAAGGCGTGAAAGTCAGTCATGCCGCGATTGTAATATAATGCGCAGCTATTCGTACCAAGTCTCACCATGCCATGCTGTTCAAATCTGCCCATGCACGTCCCCGCTACACCCGACTGACCGGTTCTTCCGACGCACTGGCGCTGGCGCAGCTGGCTAAAAAATCCGCGCCGCTGGTGGTGATCTCGGCCAACGCGCTACAGGCGCAGCGACTGGTCGAGGAAATCCCGTTTTTTGCCCCCGACTTGCGCGTGCATCTGCTGCCGGACTGGGAAACGTTGCCCTATGATCATTTTTCGCCGCATCAGGATCTGATCTCCGAACGCCTAGCCACCCTGCACCATGTGCGCAGCCAGTCCTGCGACGTGCTAGTGGTGCCGGTCACCACCGCCCTGTACCCGCTGGCGCCACCTGAATATCTGGCCGCTTTTACCTTTTTCCTCAAGCGCGGCGAGAAACTCAACCTGCCGGGTCTGCGCGAGCAGATGACCTTCGCAGGTTACAGCCACGTGCAGCAAGTGTTATCGCCCGGCGAATATTGCGTGCGCGGCGGCATCATCGATTTGTTTGCCATGGGCAGCGTGCTGCCTTACCGCATCGATTTGTTCGATGACGAGATCGAAACGATTTCCACCTTTGACGTGGATACCCAGCGCACCCTGTATCCCGTGCCTGAAATTCGCCTGTTGCCCGCGCGTGAATTCCCGCTGGACGATAAAGGTCAGGCGCATTTCCGCCAGAGTTTCCGCGACCGCTTCGAGGGCGATCCGTCCAAATCGCGCATCTACAAGGAAATCAGCAAAGGCAACGCGCCGGCCGGCATCGAATACTATCTGCCGCTGTTCTTCGACAAGGCCGCTACCTTGTTCGACTATCTGCCGAAAAAATCCACGGTTTGCCTGCACGGCAATGTGGATGAGGCGATCACCCAGTTTGGCGTCGATGCCGCTTCGCGCTATAACCTGCTCAGAGGCGATCCGCAACATCCGCTGCTACCACTGGCCGATCTGTTCATGGACGGTGAAGCGTTTTTCATCGCGCTTAAAGAATTTGCTCGCATTGACATCCTGCAAATTTCGGATACGGCCATCCCTTGCGCCACCGCCGCGATTCCCAATATCGCGGTGAATCGCCATGCCGACACCCCGACTCAGGCGTTTGCCGAGTTTCTCAACAGTTTCGGCGGACGCACGCTGCTGCTGGCGGACAGCCTGGGGCGGCGCGAAATCATGTCGGGCTATTTGCAGGAATACGGTTTAAAGGCCGCGCCCTGCGACGATTACGCTACATTTTTGAATAATAAGCAAAAATTCATGCTCGGCATCGGCCCGGTGCAAAACGGCTTCTTGCTGCCGGATGACAGCATCGCGGTGATCACCGAGACCGAGCTGTACGCCGCACAACCGCGTAACCGCGCCGCCCGCACCGCCAAAAAATCCAACGTCGAGCACATGCTGCGCGACTTGTCGGAACTCAAGGTCGGCGATCCGGTGGTGCATGAGCAGCACGGCATTGCGCGCTACCGGGGACTGGTCAATCTGGATCTGGGCGAAGGGATGGGCGAATTTCTGCTGCTGGAATACGCAGGTTCAGACAAACTCTACGTGCCAGTCTCACAACTGCATGTGATCGGAAGATACAGCGGAGGGGCTGCAGAAACTGCGCCCTTGCACAAACTGGGTTCCGGCGCATGGGACAAAGCAAAACGCCGCGCGATGCAGCAGGTGCGCGACACCGCCGCCGAACTGCTCAACATCTACGCGCAGCGCGCCACCCGCAAAGGTTATGCCTTCAAACTCACGCCGCGCGATTATGAGGAATTCGCCGCCGGTTTCGGCTTCGAGGAAACCGCCGATCAAGCCGCCGCCATCACCGCCGTGATCGACGATCTGCAATCGGGCAAACCGATGGACAGGTTGATCTGCGGCGATGTGGGTTTCGGTAAGACCGAAGTCGCCTTGCGCGCCGCGTTTGTCGCCGCCATGGACGGCAAACAGGTCGCCGTGCTGGTGCCCACCACCTTGCTTGCCGAACAGCATTTCCAGAATTTCTCCAACCGTTTCGCCGACTGGCCGATCCGCATCGCAGAGCTGTCACGTTTCCGTTCCGCCAAAGAGCAAAATCAGGCTTTGAAGGAGATGGCGGATGGCAAACTGGACATCATCATCGGCACCCACAAGCTGATACAAAAAGGCATTGAATTCAATAATTTAGGCCTACTCATCATCGACGAGGAACACCGTTTTGGCGTACAACAAAAGGAAAGATTGAAAGCCTTGCGCGCAGAAGTCGATATCCTGACGCTCACCGCCACCCCGATACCGCGCACGCTAGCGATGTCGCTGGAAGGCTTGCGCGATTTCTCCATCATCGCCACCGCCCCGCAACGACGCTTATCGATCAAGACCTTCGTCAGCTCCTATAGTCAGGGCGTGATCAGGGAAGCCGTGCTGCGCGAACTCAAACGCGGCGGTCAGGTGTATTTCCTGCACAACGAGGTGGACACCATCGCCAATATGGCGGAAAAACTCGGCGAACTGCTGCCTGAGGCGCGCATCCGCACCGCGCACGGCCAGATGGGTGAGCGCGAACTGGAAGCCGTGATGCGCGACTTTTACCAGCAGCGCTTCAACATTCTGCTGTGCACCACCATCATCGAGACCGGCATCGACGTGCCAACGGCGAATACCATCATCATGAACCGCGCCGATCGCTTCGGCTTAGCCCAACTCCATCAATTACGCGGTCGTGTCGGACGCTCGCACCATCAGGCTTACGCCTATCTGCTGGTGGACAGTCTGGACGGTTTGACCGTACAGGCCAAGAAACGACTGGAGGCGATCCAGGCGATGGAGCAATTGGGCTCGGGCTTCTATCTGGCGATGCACGATCTGGAGATACGCGGAGCCGGCGAAGTGCTGGGCGAATCGCAAAGCGGCGAGATGCAGGAAATCGGTTTCTCGCTCTACACCGATATGTTGAATGCGGCGGTCGCCTCCCTCAAACAGGGGCGCGAACCCGACATGGCGCACCCCTTGGGCGTGACCACCGAGATCAACTTGCACGCCGCTGCCCTGCTGCCCAACGACTATTGCGGCGACATCCACCAGCGTCTGGTGATCTACAAACGTCTGGCCAACTGCGCCAGCCAACCCGATCTGGACAACATGCATCAGGAACTCATCGACCGTTTCGGCCTGTTGCCGGAACCAGCCCAAACGCTGCTCGACAGTCACCGATTGCGCATACTGGCAAAACCGCTAGGCATCAGCAAAGTGGATGCGTCGGAAGATGCGATCGCCATTCAGTTCATCGCGAACCCGCCCATCGATCCGATGAAAATTATCACGCTGATACAAAGCAAACGGCACATCAAAATGGTGGGACAGGACAGGCTGCGCATCGAAGTGAAACACGAAGACCTGAGCGCGCGCGTACTGGCAATCAGGAACTTCTTTAACGAATTGAAATAGCCCGAAAAATCCTTTAGAAGATCAGATCTTGCATTACCTGCGTTAATGCAAGATCTGAAAAAATATTTCTGAACGGAAAAATGCCATTTATAATTTTGCGCTTAGCGTAGCATAACGAAAAATCCACTTCCTTCAGAAGAGACTAGCCTCCATGTCGACCAAAAAAATCACAGCAAAAGCCATCCCGACGAATGAACTGCCCGTTTCAGACGAAACGATACCGACCTTCCCCATCGTCGGCATCGGCGCATCAGCCGGGGGTCTCGCGGCTTTTGAAGCATTTTTTTCCGGCATGCCCGCCGACACGAACCCCGACATGGCTTTTGTACTGGTACAGCATTTAGCCCCTGATCACAAAAGCATCCTCTCTGAACTGATACGCCGCTATACGCGCATGGAAGTATTCGAAGTCGAGGATGGCATGAACGTGCAAATTAATTGCGCCTACATTATTCCGCCCAACCGCGACATGGCGTTTTTAAACGGCGCGCTGCATTTGCTGGAACCCTCGGCACCGCGCGGCCAGCGTCTGCCGATCGATTTCTTCTTCCGTTCTCTGGCACAGGATCAGGGCGAGCGAGCTATCGGTATCGTGCTCTCCGGCACCGGCAGCGACGGAACGATGGGGGTGCGCGCCATCAAAGGCGAAGGCGGCATGGTGATGGCGCAAAATCCCGAATCCACCGAATTTGACGGCATGCCGCGCAGCGCCATTGCGACCGGTCTGGTGGACTATCAAATGCAGCCGGGCGATATGCCGGCACAACTGATCGCTTACGCCTCACATGCCCTGGGCCGCGCACATCAACCTGCCGCGATCAATACCCCGAAGACCGAAAATGCCCTGAAGAAAATCTTCATCCTGCTGCGCAGCCAGACCGGCCACGATTTTTCGCAATACAAGCCCAGTACCATCCACCGCCGCATCGAGCGGCGCATGGCGGTACATCAGATCGATGCGATCGATCATTACGTTAAATTTCTGCAACAAACGCCAGTTGAAGTCGAGGCGCTGTTTCGCGATCTGTTGATCGGTGTCACCAACTTTTTCCGCGACACCGAAGCCTTTCAGACGCTCGAAGCACGTATCATTCCTAAACTTTTTGAAAACAAACCCGCAGGCGCCGTAATTCGCATCTGGTCGACCGGCTGTTCCACCGGCGAGGAAGCTTATTCACTGGCCATCCTGATGCAGGAACGCATCGAAGCGCTCAAGCAGAGTTACAGCGTGCAGGTCTTTGCCACGGACATCGACAGTCGCGCCATTGCCACCGCGCGCACCGGACTCTACCCCGCCAGCATCGCCGCAGACCTGACAGAAGAACGTCTGGCGCGCTTCTTTACGCCCGAATCAGACGGCAGCGCCTACCGCATTCACAAAGGCATACGCGATATGCTGGTATTTTCCGAACAGGATTTAATCAAAGATCCACCATTTTCCAAGCTCGATCTGATCTGCTGCCGGAATCTGATGATCTATCTGGGTTCATCGCTACAGAAAAAACTGATCCCGCTGTTTCACTACGCGCTCAAACCGGGCGGCATGCTGTTTTTAGGCACCTCGGAAGGCATAGGCGAATTTGACGATTTGTTCAACACGCTGGATAGAAAAGCAAAAATATATCAGCGCAAGGAAGATTTCCACAGCACACAGCGCACGGCGCTGAGCCGTTTTCTGCCCTCCATCGCGCTGGATGCCGCACTCAGCCGCAATACGGGAAGATCATCGTTGCCGGTGAAGCTACCCCTGCGCGAACTAACCGAACAGGCGTTACTACAACAAGTCGCCCCCGCCAGCGTGCTGGTCAACGATCAGGGCGACATCCTCTACCTGCATGGTCGCACCGGCATGTATCTGGAACCGGCTCCCGGCGAGGCGGGTATCAACAATATTCTGAAGATGGCAAGAGAGGGACTGCGCCTTGATCTCACCACCGCCTTGCACAAGGCCGTCATCGGCAACGAGGTCGTTCGCTGTTTAGGCTTGCGCGTCAAGACCAACGGCCACTACACGCTGACCAACCTCACCATCCGCCCGGTCCCACATGGCGCTGACAACATTACCGATGCTGCTCTGTATCTGGTGATACTGGAAGACACACCGGGCGTTTCGGATCATTCTCCTGTTGAGCCAACCCTAGCGGTCGGCGGTGAAATCGAATTAGACAAATTGACTGCTGCGGCCAGAATTTCCGCGCTTGAAGAGGAGCTGCGCGCCAAGGAAGAATACCTTCAAACCACCCATGAAGAACTCGAGACCTCCAACGAGGAGTTAAAGTCTTCCAATGAGGAAATGCAGTCGGTCAATGAGGAGTTGCAATCCACCAACGAGGAACTTGAAACTTCCAAGGAAGAGTTGCAATCCGTCAACGAGGAGTTAACCACCGTTAATTCCGAACTGCAAACCAAGGTGATGGACTTGTCGCGCGCCAACAACGACATGAACAATTTGTTAGCTGGCACCGGCATCGGCACGGTATTTGTCGATCATGAGTTGCGCATCCTGCGGTTCACCCCGGCCGCCAAAGTCATCATCAATCTGATTAAGAGCGATCTGGGGCGTCCTGTGGATCACATCACCTCCAATCTGGTCGGCTACGACAGTCTGGTGGCGGATACACAATCTGTGCTGAACACCCTCATCCCCAAGGAAGTGGAGTTAAAAACCACTCAGGGTGACTGGTTCAAGCTGCGCATCCAGCCCTATCGCACGCTCGACAATGTCATCGAAGGCGCAGTGATCACCTTTATCAACATCACCGGCATGAAACGCGCAGAAGAAGCACTGTACAAGACCAATGAGTTATTGCGACTGGCGGTAGTGGTGCGCGACGCGACGGATGCGATCACCGTACAGGATCTGGACGGCCGCATCCTCGCCTGGAATCCGGGCGCTGAGCGCCTGTATGGCTGGAGCGAGGCCGAAGCGCTGCTGATGCATGCGAAAGACCGCATCCCATCCGGCATACGCGAAAATGCGCTCATGCAGATACATCAACTGAGCCTAGCGAAAATTCTAGCACCGCACCAAACTGAGCGCATCTGCAAAAACGGCACCCTCCGCAACGTCTGCATGACGGCCACCGCACTGGTGAACGAAACCGGGCAGATGTACGCGATTGCGACCACCGAACGCGCGACAGACGAAAGTTGCGTGTAACTTGACGGCGGAATAGGCCATGTTCCGCCATGCAAAATACGTTAGTCTGCACATCAGGTAAAGTCTATGCGCAACATCAGTTAAAATAGGCAACTTTTGACATTGACCGGATTATCAATCAGCGCGACTCAGATATGAACCTCATCCTTCAGGCATTACACGACATCCCCACCCTGCAAATCGAACACCTGGCCAAAATTTCCGGCGCCACCCGCATCGAACGCATATCTCCGCTGGCCTGGCGTTTATGTGGCGCTCAACCCCACGATGACATCGCCGGTTTTTGCTTTGAACAACAAATAGACTGCGCTTTCGTGCCGGATAGCCTAGCACTGTCTGATTTCGGTTTGGTGGTGATGGACATGGATTCGACGCTAATCTCGATCGAATGTATAGACGAAATCGCCGACATGCAGGGCTTAAAACCCGAAGTCGCGGCGATTACCGAGGAAGCGATGCGCGGCGAAATCGACTTTGCCGAGAGCCTGCGCCGTCGCGTCCAATTATTAAAAGGACTCGATGAAAATGCCTTGCGGCGCGTGTATGATGAGCGACTGCAACTCAATCCCGGCGCAGAACTGATGCTGACGGAATTGAAGAAAAATGGCATCAAAACTTTACTGGTATCAGGTGGATTTCTGTTCTTCACCGAGCGCCTCAAACCTCGTTTAGGCTTGGATTACACCCACGCCAATACGCTGGAAATCATAGCCGGAAAACTCACCGGACGAGTGTTGGGCGAGATACTCGATGCACAAGGTAAAGCAGAATGGCTGGTCAAGATACGCAAGCAACTAGGGCTCAAACCTGAACAGGTCATCGCGATGGGCGACGGCGCAAATGATCTGAAGATGATGGCTGTGGCCGGCGTGAGCATCGCCTACCACGCCAAGCCGATCGTGAGAGCTCAGGCCAGTTATGCATTTAATTTTGTCGGGCTGGATGGACTGGTAAGACTGTTTAAGAACAGCTTGTAGCTGCTAGCTGGTAGCGACTGGCTGAATCGACATTTAATCGGGGGAAGAGGAAATGACGCAAGAAATCAGTATCGAAGTGTTATTGGAAAAATATGCCGAACCGGGTGAGCATTCAGTCGAAGACGTCAGACGCCGCGTAGCCAGAGGATTAGCTCAGGCGGAAAAACCCGAACATCGAGCACACTTCGAAGAGATTTTCTTTGCTGCACAGGAAAATGGTTTCGTGCCTGCCGGACGGATCAACTCGGCGGCGGGCTTAACCATACAGGCGACGCTGATCAACTGCTTCGTGCAACCGGTGGGCGATGCGATTTCCGGCACTTGCGATGGCCGGCCCGGCATCTACGACGCGTTGCAACAGGCGGCGGAAACCATGCGACGCGGCGGCGGGGTCGGTTATGATTTTTCATCCATCCGCCCCGAAGGCGCACAGGTCAAAGGCACCAATTCGCGCGCCAGCGGCCCGATTTCCTATATGCGCGTGTTCGACCGTTCCTGCGAGACAGTAGAATCCGCCGGCGCACGGCGCGGCGCACAGATGGGCGTATTGCGCTGCGATCATCCCGATATTGAGAAATTCATCTCGGCCAAAGACAAGGGCGATTTGCGCAACTTCAACATCTCGGTGGGCGTCACCGACGACTTAATGCAAGCCGTCGAAAATAATCAAGAATTTGAATTAACCCACAAAGCAGAACCATCCGCAACGATCAAAGAGGCGGGCGCATTTTTACGCAGCGACGGACTTTGGGTGTATCGACGTGTCCTTGCCGCCGACTTATGGCGTCAAATCATCGAGAGCACTTACGATCACGCAGAACCTGGTGTGCTGTTCATCGACCTGATGAATCGGGACAACAACCTGTCCTATTGCGAGGTGATCGAAGCGACCAACCCTTGCGCCGAACAACCCCTCCCTCCTTACGGATGTTGTTGTTTAGGTTCAATTAATTTAACCCGCATGGTGGTCAATCCGTTCTCTTCACATGCCGGTTTCGATTACGAACCGTTCAAGCAACTGATCAAGGTCGCTGTGCGCATGCTGGACAATGTGCTGGATGTGACTGCCTGGCCGCTGCCAGAACAACAACTTGAGGCGCATAACAAGCGGCGCATCGGTCTGGGTTACACAGGATTAGGAGATGCGCTGGTGATGCTGGGGCTGAAATACGACAGCGAACAGGCCCGCGCCTTTGCCGCCGATATCACCCGCATCATGCGCGACGAGGCTTATTCTGCCTCGATCGACTTGGCTAAAGAGCGCGGCGCATTCCCTCTACTGGATGCGGAGCAATATCTGGCCGCCCCGCGCTTCGCCTCTCGCTTACCTGATGAAATGAAAAACCGCATCAGGGAGCACGGCATCCGTAACAGCCATCTGTTGTCCATCGCGCCCACCGGCACGATTTCACTGGCCTTTGCCGATAATGCCTCAAACGGTATCGAGCCTGCTTTCTCGTGGTTTTACACGCGCAAGAAACGCATGATGGACGGTACCTCCAAAGACTATTCGGTGGAAGATCACGCCTGGCGCGTGTATAAAAAACAAGGTGGCGACACCGACAACCTACCGGAATCCTTCGTCTCGGCGCTGGATATCTCCGCGCTCGATCACATGAAAATGGTCGCCGCCGTCGCGCCGTTCATCGACACCTCGATCAGCAAAACGGTGAACGTGCCCGCCGACTATCCGTTTGAAGAATTCAAGAATCTCTACACGGAAGCCTGGCGTGCGGGACTCAAAGGACTGGCCACCTACCGCCCCAACAGCGTATTAGGATCGGTGCTGTCGATCACCCCCGAACCCAAAAAGGATGAACAGCCCCAGGATTTCGTTTTCGACCAGGACAGACGCATCGTACTGGAAGCGGCCCCCACCCCGGCGCTGGCCTCTTTGCGCTGGCCCGGACGTCCGAAATTGACGGCGGGAAGCGAAGGCTGGACCTCGCAAGTGGTGAAACACCCGCTAGGCAATTTCGTGGCGTTTGTCTCGCACACGTCCAATCACACCAACCATCCGTTCGAAGTCTGGGTCAACGGATCTGAACAGCCCAGAGGTTTGGGAGCACTGGCCAAATCCCTGTCTATGGATATGCGCACGCGCGACCCGGTCTGGGTACGCATGAAGCTGGAAATGCTGATGAAGACCGCCGGCGACGATGCCTTCGACATGCCGATGCCGCCAGATGGTGAAATTCGCCGCATGCCGTCTCTGGTCGCCGCCTTCGCCCATCTGCTCAAATACCGCATCGAAGCCTTAGGCGCACTCGAAGTGCATGACGGCATGACCACGCCGATGATGGATGCGCTGTTCGCCCGCAAGGAACCCAAGACCGGCACTGACGGCACCATGAGCTGGACGGTCGATGTCGCCAATGCGGGTTCAGGTGATGATTTCGTCTTAGGCCTGAAGGAACTAGTGCTGCCCGATGGTCAGCGCCGCCCCTACTCGATGTGGTTGTCCGGCGTCTACCCTCGCGCACTCGACGGGCTTTGCAAGGTATTAAGTCTGGACATGCGGGTCATTGATCCTGCGTGGATAGGCATGAAATTGCGCAAATTGCTCAATTTCGGCGAACCACTGGGCGACTTTATGGCGCGCATCCCGGGGCATGCCAAGATGCAAAGCTATCCTTCAACGGTCGCTTATGTCGCCACGCTGATCATCCACCGTTACGCAATGCTGGGCGTCTTGGACGAACACGGCTATCCGGTGCAACAGATGGGCGTACTGGAAATCCCGGAAGGTCAGATCAAACCTACAGAGATCAAAGCAAAAACGGGAAAAGTCTGTCGAGAATGCGGCAACGCCACGCTCATCAAAAAAGATGGCTGCGAATTTTGCACCAGTTGCGGCGCAATCGGCGCGTGCGGCTAATGTGCAGCTTATGAGTCATCGCGGCTGTTCTGCAATCCAAGTGCATGGTTAAAATAGCCGCACCATCCTCGACAGGAGTCTTCTATGACTGCATTGCAAGATCGTATCGTGGGTGCACTGATGGGCGCGTTTATCGGTGACGCACTGGCGCTAGGCCCCCATTGGTACTATGACCTTGATGAACTCCATCGCGAATACGGCGACTGGATCAGCGACTATACAACCCCCAGACCCGGGCGCTATCACGCAGGCCTCAAGGCCGGACAAGGATCACAGGCTGCTGTTCTGCTGCGTCTCACTTTAAGCTCTCTGGTGGAACAAGGGGGTTACGATGAAACGGATTTTTGCCGGCGCATGAACCGTGACTTTCTGTCGTTAATCGACGGGACTCCGATGAACGGTCCAGGCGGCTACACCAGCCAGTCCATCCGCGAAGCTTGGCGCAAGCGCGTATTGCAGGGACTGCCGTGGGACAAGACGGGTGGCAATGCCGACACGTCCGAAGCTGCAGAGCGTGCACTTGCCATTGCTGTGTGCTATGCGCTCCGACCGTCAGAGCTTGCCTCGGCAGTTACCCGCAACACGGTGCTGACCCAAACTGATGGTACCGTGGTGGCGATGACCGTCGCTTTCTGTGCCGTGCTAGGCCTCTTGGTGGAAGGGCACAGGTTTGATGAAGAAATTTCAGGAAAACTGATGGATCGGGTGAAGAGTGGCGTATTGCCGTTCCACACTGTCACGACCGGGAATTTACAAATACCCAGACTGGATGCCACCGATGTACCGTACGCGGGAAACTTCCCATCGCCCGATGCATTGCTTACTCCCTCTTGCATCGCGCGCGCAGCCCGTGATCCCGGTATTCGCATTGATCCTGCTTGGAAAGTATCGCTGGTATACGGCATGCCTTGCGCCGTGTATCACCAATTCCCCGCAGCCTACTATCTGGCCGCGCGCTTTCCCAACGACTTCGAGTCTGCTGTTCTTCATGCCGTGAACGGGGGCGGACAAAATCTATCGCGCGCGATACTCACCGGCGCGATGGTGGGCGCAACAGCCGGACTATCAGGTATTCCACAGCGCTTCATTGACGGCTTGGAGAATAGTGTGGAATTGCTGAAGCTTGCCAGAAAACTTTCCGATCAGATTGCAACAAGAGAATGAGCAAAACTAATTTTTTATGCTAATTGAGCACCAGCATACGAACTTGTGCCAGCCACCGAAAAAGATGTTGGAACAGGCGACCATCTTAAGCTCGACATATTGTTGTCTTGACTGAGGGGACCACAATATTTGTCATTTCATTGACATAAATGAAAGATAAAATATTGAGTTATTTTGAAAGGAATAGCACAATGAACAATCAGTTACAAGTTATTTGGAATCGCTTTGACGATTTGATTAAAAGTGCTGTAACGCCCGAAGCGCGCATGATCGGCGAAACGGCCAAACTTCAAGCCATGCTATTGAATCTTAGACTCGCGCCGATTGAGCATCTGCTTGAAAGAATGCCCAACAAAGGATAATAGCAAACGCTACTCACCATTTTACAGCACGCTATTTAGGGGTGCGATTCCACGCTCGCAGGCTGGGTAAAACTCAAAGCCGAACCGCGCACCTCTCGTTATGCTGTGTGAAAAACACAGCTTTTAGCACCTAGGAAGGAAGTTAGAGTGATATTTTTCATGAAGATATTGACGGCCGTTGTATTGTTTACACTGTTCACCGGCTTAAGTGGATGTGCAAGTAATTTAATCGATGTACGTACAGGATCACAGCAGGTATCTTTACTAAATACAAGTCAAGTGACAGATTGTCAGTCAAAAGGAAAAATAATCGTCAGCGTTCTTGCCAATATTGGTTTTATCAGTCGCAGCGCTGAAGCGATAGATGCCAATTTATTACAACTGGCCCGTAATGCGGCAGTAGATAGCAATGGAGATTCAATCGTAAGGATCGGTGACACCGAATTTGGGAAAGCGACATTTGCAATATATAAATGCCGCCCTTAACAGACCGCAACGAGTTGTCTGTAACTTGCAATCGTTCAAAAGTTTGTATTCACAAATCCTGAAACCGGACCTCATAAATCGCTAGCGCATGACAGCAAACCGGACAATGATGGTATCCAAAAAATCCAGATGGCTCACCCACTGTTTTGGTCGCCGTTTTTGCTCCTTGGCGAAGGCGGGACACAGCAATGAGCCGCATAGTCTGGCAAAGGGAATATCCATGAGTATCCTCAATTACTGGCTGTCCATTTTATTTACCTTGTTTTCAGGCTATGCCATAGCAGGTGATATCGGATTGAGCTCACTTGCACAGCAGGGGAAGCACATTGAAGCCTGCGAGACGGCGCGGGGCAAGATTGCCAACGGCGGCGATGTCGTTGGTTTTACGCGTGATTTTCTTTACGCTGGCAGCCGTTCCATCGTCGCCAGCCTGTGAAATGTGGACGATCAGTCCACCGCAGTGTTAATGCAGGCGTTCTATAGAAATCTCGCCTCCATGAATAAACAGGAGGCCCTGCGTCAGGCACAGATCAAAACCCGGGGGATTTTTCTCCATCCTTTTTACTGGGCCGCCTTTCAGTTAACCGATCAGGGTAACTAATTTCACATGGCAATTTGGCGGAGAAAACGCTATGAACGATGACGAATGAGCTTCACAAAAAGCTTTACACACTCAATCCGGAAACGTATATTTTTGCTCATTAAACACCGACAGACAAGCATCCGCCACTGCCGGATCGAAATGCACGCCTCGGCCACGGATAATTTCAGCCAGCGCCACGTCTATACCCAGCCCGGGACGATAGGGGCGATGAGATGACATTGCCTCAACGACGTCTGCCACGCTCAATATGCGCGCTTCCAATATAATGTCATCGCCCCGGATCCCATGCGGATAGCCTGAACCGTCCAATCGCTCATGATGTTGCAATACTATCTGTGCGATCGGCCATGGAAAGTTTATGTCCTTGAGAACATCAAAACCCGCCTGAACATGTTGCTTAATCAGACCAAATTCAATGTCTGAAATTTTACCCGGCTTGCTTAAAATTTCTGCCGGAATCTGAATTTTCCCCAGATCATGCACAATGCCTGCAATTTGAATGCCACGCACCTGCCCATCATCCAGCCCCATTTGTCTGGCAATCGCGCACGCCAGATTGGCCACTCTGCGCTGATGTCCAGCGGTATAGGGATCACGCATTTCAACAATCGTAGCAATCGCCCCGATCGTATCATCCAGACTATCCTGCAGTTGCAAAAGATGCTGCAGGATTTTCTCCGCAGCCTTATCCCGTTCCAGACGAATACGCAGCGCACGAACGCCAAAACTCAAATCATCGGCCAACTCTTCCAGTAAAACGATTTCAGCGGGGATAAAAGCGTTTGCCTGATCGGCGTAGACATCCAGAATGCCGAACACTGCATTGTCCGAATCGAGCAGCGGCAACGCAATGGCTGCAGCATAACCGCGTTCAAGTGCCGCATCCCGCCACGGTAAAAAGGAAGGGTCATGCGCGATATCCTGACACAGTTGCATCTTCCCATTGCGAACCGCTCGCCCGGAAGGTCCCATACCGATTTCCGTTTCAGACCATATCAGCTTTGCTGCATCCAGATAACCTTCGTCAAAGCCTGCACTTGCCATCACCTTAATGGATTTATTTTCATCATAAATCACGTAACCCACCCAGGCCATCAGGAAACCGCGCTGATTGACGATCTCATTGCAGACAGACAGCATCAACTCACTCTCATCGGTTGCATGCACCATAGTGGTGTTAATACGACTCCTTGCCAGAAGCACGCGGTTGGCATGTGCAATCGCTGTTTCTGCTTGTTTTTGTTCCGTAATATTATCCAAGATATGAACCGAGTAGAGATAAATACCCTTCTCGTCCCGGATGGCATATGCGCGTGCACGAAAACTTGTGCCACCAATTTCGAGTTCTTCTTGTGAGTCTTCAAGCAACTGCTGGCAGCTGGGCATCAGCACATTGGTCAGCGGGAAAACTTGATAGTAAGGCTGACCGATAATTTGCTTGAAAGGGATACCGGCCTGTTGCTGGTACGCCTTATTGCAACGCAGAACACGGAAATCTTTGTCGTGCGTGAAAATTGGGTCGTTAATCGCATCCAGTGCATTGATCCATTCACTATGTGCGTATGCAAGCTTCTTGCGTTCAGATTCCTGACTATCAAGTTCTTGCTGACGTTGAAGAGCGGACTCCAGTCGCTTACGCTCTGTGATATCGGTCAACGTGATTCGTATGCTCGTTGCCAGATCTTTGGCTGCTATGCTCAGACAACTCAATTGAGCGTAGAAATCTGCACCATCACCACGCCGCAACATAAGTTCAATACTAGAATCTTCGCTTTGTTTCACCGCATGCAGAAAAAACAAGCGCCATCGATCCTGTTCAGCAGGTACAATAAATTGATTAAAACGAACTCGGATCAGATTTTTACGCTCAATCCCTAGTAAATTAGAGGCGGTTAAATTTCCTTCAGTAATGACGCCTTCGCAACTAAGGGTGAGATAGCCGACCGGTGCAAAATCATAAAGGTGCACGTAGCGCTCACGGGATTTCTCCACTTCAACCTGAGCCTCACGCAGATTCTCATTCTGCATCTCAAGTTCAATCTGGTCCACCTGCAATTCATACAGCAACTCTTCTGTAGAACGAGCTGACAAATTAAGCAGCTGCCTGTCCGCCAGCTTAGCCTTGGCGGCTCGGCGCAGTGCATCCACATCTTGCCGTTTATTGCTCATACACCACTCGCATCATTTCGCACCAGTGAATTTAATGAACCATCTCATGACTGTTCTATTATTGTCAGATAGGCACATCTCCTATATTCAGAACAAAAGGATAGCGCTCACCATACGGCACGATACCATCGCCGGCACAAGGATTCAAGGATTCAAGGAATCAAGGATTCAATGAAATCTCATACATCTTCAGCTTACTGTGCATCGTTTTGTAGTCAATTTTAAGCAGACGTGCTGCCAGTGCCTTGTTGCCCTTGGCCTGCAGCAATGTTTGCAACAACACCATACGTTCAACCTGGGCGATCACGCTCGCGCGTCCCGCCAATTTTTATGATGCGCTGCATTTCGAGCACTCTTAGCAGCGTGCTTTGCACCTCTAGGGGGCAGATTAGCTATTTCATCCAGAAACAATGTGCCACCGGCGGCCATTTCAAACGCGCCAATTTGTGCCTGATGCGCGCCCGTAAAAGCCCCTTTTTTGTGACCGAATAGTTCATTCTCGATCAAGGATTCGGCTATCGCACCACAGTCGAGCGCAACGAATGGTTGATCTGCGCGCAAACTGGCGGTATGGATCGCTCGTGCCACGACCTCTTTACCCGTACCACTATCCCCCTGCAGAAGAACAGATAAATGAGTCTTAGCCACTCGTTCCACGTCGAGCTGAATTCGTCTGACGGCCGCACTCTGCCCCATGATTTCGGATAGGGATTCAACTGATCCTGATAAATCACTTACAAAAGTTGCACCTCAGAGTTGAATCCGCCAAATAATTCAGGCAGTAAAACGAGCAGATTCAAATATACACCGTTAGTTATACTGTCACCCGATAGGTGAATCGCTGATTTTTATAACATATTGATTGGTTTGCGAGCAGCCGCTATGCGGCTTTGCCGGCTTGAACCATTTCGTAAATTTCGTGCTTTTGCGAGTTACTGCCATAGCCAGCATCCCTGCGAACATCATTCGGCGGTGGGTCAATTTTGCTGACTAGCGTGATAAAGCTTTGCTAATCACAGAAGGAAGCTGCTTGGGCGACTTAATTCGCAGTTGCTTGTTGACATTGAACCGGCCAAAAACAACCTCGATCTCTTTCGGCGTCACCCCGAACTCACGCGCCAGGAATCGAACCATGTGATCGGTCGCACGTCCGGCCACCGGTGCTGCAGTGACGCTGATTTTCAACTGACTTCCCTTGGCCTTGCCGATGGCGTCTCTATTGTCGCTCGGTCTGCCGAGAACATTGAGCACCAGCGTTTCTTTATCCCAAAAACAGAAAGTGCCGGATTGCGGTTTCAATAAAGTGACTCTTCCGGCAACTCGCCATTTACATCGGCAACCAAAATACTGGGTGCGCGATCAAGGTAGTAGAGCACAACGATAAGTCCGATTGTGGCCGCTAGCATCAAATGCGGTCCGAACAACCAGAACACCAGAGGAACCGTAAAGTAAAATGCGCGCATACCGAAGCTGTAAAACTTGCCGGCCCGGTTCAGATGCACCGCCACATGTGCAGGACAAATCATTTTGTGACCCAACGATAACGGGACATTGACCAAATATCCGACATGATTAAACACCCGTACCGCCATCGCAAAACTAAAAAAAGCACAAAAAAGATCAAGCAACAGCAATAACAGCTTGATCAGCCACAATTCAGAATGTTTTGATCCGATGTTTAGCGCGTGCCAGGTACCCTCCAGCTTATCACCCTGCCCGCTCAGCGACAGCACCCCGATGATAAACAACACCGCCGTCGATGCCAGAAAAGTCGCCGCCATGGTGGAGTTGCGCAACGTCTGAACCGCGAGAATCTCCTTCCCTTCCTGGCGCATAATCATATCGACCCAGGCCGTGCGCGCCAAACGATTGAGCGCCTGAACCGTATAGGTCGGATGTTTGCGCGTCTGGTAGGCCAAATAGCGGTGATAAATAACGAGCAGCACCACACTCACCAAAAAATAGCCCAGATCAACACGGTAGTTTTCTATCCAATAAAGCATCATTGCACCCTAAGCTCCGGCTACTCCAGAGACAATTTAAATTTTTCCAGCACTAAAGGTAGCGCTGTCTCTTGTACACCGGTGGACAGCCCCTGATTCTCCTGCTGCAACTTGGCGAACCTCTCCGCCTCTATCCGGCGTTTTTTCTCTCGTTGAGCCGTCAATTCCTTCTGCCTGTCCGCCTCCAACTCTTCCGCGCTCTTATACTCGTGTAAGGACAAATCCATCGCAGCAGTTGCCGCAGAGACCGGCTCTCCCCGCTGACTCTTAAGCTTGATGTTCAAACGCAACTCATTCGCCGAATCGGCATTGCGGATCGCTTCTTCATAGCCTATTTGCCCGTCGTTATACAGTTCGAACAAGGACCAGTCGAAAGTACGCATCCCCAGTTCCCGTGAGCCTTCCATCACCGCCTTGATGTCGCCAAACTCCCCTTTGAATATCTTATCCGCGATGGTCGGCGTATTGAGCAATATTTCTATCGCGGCACGCCGCCCCTTTCCATCTACCGTACGCACCAGACGCTGAGAAACCAGTGCACGCAAATTCGCGGATAAATCCATCAGCAACTGGTTGCGGCGCTCTTCAGGGAAGAAATTGATGATACGGTCTATGGTCTGGTTAGTGTTGTTCGCGTGCAAGGTTCCCAGACACAGGTGACCGGTCTCGGCAAAGGCGATGGCATGTTCCATCGTTTCGGCATCGCGTATCTCGCCGATGAGGATTACATCGGGTGCCTGACGCAGGGTGTTTTTCAGTGCGTGATGCCAACTGTGCGTATCCACGCCAACTTCCCGGTGCGTGATCAGCGACAACTTGGATTGATGCACATATTCGACCGGGTCTTCGACCGTGATGATATGCCCTCTGGAGGTGCGGTTACGATGATCGATCATAGCCGCCAGCGAGGTGGACTTCCCCGACCCGGTGCCGCCGACTACCAGCACCAAACCTCGTTTGTTCATCACCACATCCTTGAGTATTTCCGGCAGTGCGAGCTTTTCAAAGTTGGGGATCTCGGCGGCGATGGTGCGTATGACCATACCGACATATTGCTGCTGAATGAACACGTTGACACGAAAACGGGACACATCAGGGACAGAAATGGCGAAATTGCACTCCATCTCCTTAGCAAATTCCTCGCGCTGAGCATCGTTCATCAGGGCGTGAGCCAATTGACGCGTGATTTCACCAGTGAGTTTTTGTGAAGTTAAGGGCTGAATTTCCCCTTGTAACTTCATACTGGGGGGAAAATCATCGGCAATAAACAGATCAGAGCCGCCCGCACGACTCATGGCAGTGAGCAACTTGATGATGTATTCATAAGCCTGCTTATCGTTCAGTCGTGACATTGCATATACCCACAGTTAACGTGAAACTCGCATAAGCGTTCGTTTTTACTTTTGCCCTTTCTCCCGCATGCTTGGGGGAGAACGAAGCGAGGGGGCTTTGAGAAGAGGGAACGGGCATGGCGAGTTTGCGAGTTATTGCCCGCAGGGCAATATCCCTGCGAGAACCATTTCATTATCAGGGGTGGCATCATTGCCATGCCCGTTGAAACATACAGCATTCTAGCAGCCCGACCGTACACTGAGCGCGACTAACGCCTAAAAATTCAATTACACACGCCGTTCTCAAGGCTGAATATCACCGTTTAATGTATGATTAAGCAGATATACTTGTATATTCCACCCCGCGCCAAACCTGACTACGTCCCAGACTAACTCATGCTGATTAAACTGTGCTCGCTGCTGCTCCCTTTGCTGTTGATGGCCTGTAGCACGCCGCAGCTACAATACAAAGATGTCATCGCACCAGAGGCGCTGTTCATGGCGCCCCTGCAATCGGATAAACCGGTCGTCGCCCTCGTCCTGGGCAGCGGAGGCGACCGAGGATTTGCACACATCGGCGTGATCAAGGCGCTGGAGGCGAATGGAATCAAGGTGGACATGGTGCTAGGCACCAGTGCGGGTAGCGTGGTCGGCGCTTTATATGCGGGTGGCTATAACGGTCTGGCACTGGAAAAACTAGCCCTTGAAATGGACCGGGAAAAACTCAAGGACTTCGATATTTCCAGACGTGGATACGTGCGTGGTGAACAATTACAGGACTTCATCAATCGTGCCCTGAACAACCGCTCGATCGAACAACTGGATCACCCCTTTATCGCGATTGCGACCCAGTTGAGAACGGGCAAAACGGCCGCCTTCAACCACGGCAATACAGGTCAGGCGGTGCGCGCCTCCAGCAGTATCCCCGGAGTATTTTATCCTGTCACCATCAATGGTGAAGAATATGTAGATGGAGATTTGAAAAAACCCATTGCCGTGACGCTGGCGCGAGAAATGGGCGCAGACATCATCATTGCCGTCGATATCTCACAGCAACCGGTTGACTATCCTTCAGCACACGACATCATCGACATCTTGAAGCAAAGCCTGCGCATCATGCGTCAATCCATATTGTCACGCGAACTCGAATCTGCCCAGATCGTGATAAGACCCGATATTGGCGTCACACCGGAAATCGATACCAACAGCAAACTGCGCCTGATCAAGATAGGTGAAGACGCCGCGACCACCGCAATCCCCGCCATACGAGAATGGCTGCAAAAAATTGAAGCCGAAAAACACATGGAACGGGCACCATGAGTTTCTATTGCGAGCATTTTCCCTACCGGACTGATGCTGCAACTTACTACGCAGCGCTGGCCGACCTGCCCTGGTCGGCGTGGCTCGATAGCGGCGGAATGGACAGATACGACATTCTGACCGCAGCTCCACATCACACCGTGGAACTTAACGACACGTACTGGCATGAACAGTTGCGCGCAGAGCTGGGTGAGCGCATTGCGCCTGTCGATAATGTACCTTTCGCGGGTGGTGCCTTGGGTTACTGGCGCTACGATCATCCGCCCGCACCTGATGATGCTCTGCTGTGCGCCGGCATTTACGACTGGGCACTGGTGCTAGATCATCAGGAGCAGACCGCCCGCCTTGTCTCACATCAACGCTACCCTGAAACAGCACAATTGCTGCAACAGATTGCACAGCGCTTGCGTTCCGGTGCGGCCCTACCTGCCGATACATTCCGGGTGTCTGGTAAAATTTCATGTAACTTTACCAAGACTGGCTACGAAGAGGCTTTTACAGCGGTTCAGCGATATTTGCAAGCAGGCGACTGCTATCAGGTCAATCTCGCACAACGGTTTTCAGCACTGGCATCCGGGGATGGGCTGGGTGCCTATCTGACATTGCGCAAGCTGAGTCCTGCGCCCTATTCAGCCTTTCTGAATTTTCCGAAAATGCAGGTACTGTGCGCCTCACCGGAAAGATTTATTAGTACATTCAACAACTTAGTTGAAACAAAACCGATCAAAGGGACCCGTCCGCGCGATAGCGATGCCACGCGCGATACACAATTGGCCGATGAGTTACGCAAGCATCCCAAGGACAGAGCCGAAAACCTGATGATCGTCGACTTACTGCGCAACGATCTAGGTAAAAACTGCGAGGCTGGATCGGTACGTGTACCAAAATTATTCGAGGTTGAAAGCTATGCGCATGTTCACCATTTGGTCAGCACCGTGCAGGGAAAATTAGCACTAGGGCGCGACGCATTGGATGTGCTGGATGGCTGCTTTCCAGGCGGTTCGATCACCGGTGCGCCCAAGCTGCGTGCGATGCAGATCATCGAGCAACTGGAACAGGACCGCCGTGACATTTATTGTGGTGCGATCGCCTATATCGGTTTTGATGGAAACATGGACAGCAACATTGTCATCCGCACTTTACTATACAAGCAAGGGGAAATTCGCTGCTGGGCGGGAGGCGGACTGATTGCCGACTCTCAATGCGACGCTGAATATCAGGAGACTTTCGATAAGGCGAGAGCCATGCTGGAACTGCTGGTGCAGTATGGCGGCAAACCCGACTACTGACACAAATGATATAGGGCAGCCACCGGCAGAGGCTTAACCCACTGCCGTGGCACTCAGGCTTACTTTTTAACCGGTATAGCGGTTTTATCTTCGACTACTGCATCAACTACAGCGTCGACTTTTTTCTCGACGACACACCCACTGTTATTCACTTTGCCATCCGGCATCACGGTATTGCAATAAACAGCACCAGTGAGCGCAGTTTCGCTGATATTGGCTCCGGACAGATCAGCATCGGTCAGATCCGCATTCAGCAGCACCGCACCGTTCAGATTGGTACGCTGCATCTGTGCACCCCGCAATATGGCCTTATTGAGATTAGCATCGGTCAGATTGGTTTGCGAGAGATTGGCGCGAGTCAGGTTGGCGCGCGCAAGATTCGCTTCGGTCAAATTAGCCCGACCTAGGTTGGCTTTAAATAAATTGGCCTGCGCCAGATTCGCCATGTAGAGCTGAGCACCGACCAAATTAGCCGTACCCAAATTCGCCTCAGCCAGCGAGGCATTCAGACAAACGGAGCGCGGGGCAATCACACAACCGTTAATCGTCAACCCGTCTTGCGCTGCGGCGGCAATCTTTTCCACCGGACAATTGGCACTATTCGTCATGCCGTTAGGCATCAAAGTGCGGCAGAAAATCGCTTTAATGAAGGTAGCCTCTTCGATTTTAGCGCCGGTAAAATTGGTGTCGGTGAGATTGGTTTCAGAAAAATTAACGCCTTTTAAACCTGCATTGCTGAAATTCGCCGAGGTTAAATTTGCACCGGACAGATTGGCAAAGAACATCGTCGCGTTCGTCAAATCGGTGCCGGTCAGATTGGCACCCGTCAGTTTAGCTTCATTCAGATTAGCTCGCGTCAGATTGGATTTGCTGATATCGGCACGAGTCAAATCCGCATTACCCAACAAGATGCCGTGCAAGTCTTTTTGGTCCATTTTTTCGCCTGACAGCGAGGCGTGGTAACAATTGGTATTCGGCTTGAGCGTACAGGCCCAGCTCGCCCCAGACGTCATGATCAACATTACAGAAGCCAGCAGCAGTTTTTTCAATGTATTCTCCGATGATATAAAAAACGGCGCACTGTTAGGCGCGCCGTTCTCTCAGACAAGCATTTAGCCGAAAGTTCAAACCTGCGGGTGCGCTCTTTCCGAATTACTGTGTAACTTATTGAGTGCATTGAGATAAGCCTTGGCAGAGGCCACCACGATATCGGTGTCCGCGCCCTGCCCGTTCACAATCCGCCCGCCTTTGGCCAGACGCACGGTCACTTCGCCCTGCGCATCGGTGCCGCTGGTGATGTTGTTTACCGAATACAGTTGCAGCTCTGTGCCACTGCCGACGATTTTCTCGATCGCCTTGAAAGTCGCATCAACGGGCCCACCGCCTTGCATCTCCGCCTCATGTTGATTATTTCCAATACTAATCAATACATTAGCAACAGGAAGGACACCGGTTTCACTGTGTGCGCGCAAGAAAATCAATCGATAATGCTCATCGACTTGGGCAATTGCCTCATCGCTGACCAAAGCCTGCAAATCCTCATCGAAAATCTCATGCTTACGATCCGCCAGTTCCTTGAATCGGGCAAAAGCCGCATTGAACGCCTCCTCCGTATCAAACTCGATGTTGAGTGAAGTAAAACGCGAACGCAGCGCATTGCGCCCGGATAATTTACCTAGAGTGAGCTTATTGGCGTTCCAGCCCACATCTTCGGCGCGCATGATCTCGTAGGTTTCACGGTGCTTTAACACACCATCCTGATGGATGCCGGATTCATGCGCAAAGGCATTCGCGCCCACGATCGCCTTATTCGGTTGCACGGGGTAACCGGTAATGCTGGAGACTAACTTAGAGGTCGTGACTATCTGAGTCGTATCAATGCGCGTTTCCAAATTGAATATATCGCGGCGCGTTTTCACCGCCATCACAACTTCTTCGAGAGAAGCGTTACCGGCACGTTCGCCCAAGCCGTTGATGGTGCATTCGACCTGACGCGCCCCGTTAATCACCGCAGATAAGGAGTTAGCGACAGCTAATCCCAAATCGTTGTGACAGTGTGTCGACCAGATCACTTTATCGGAATGGGGCACACGCTGTATCAGTTGTTTAATGCGCTCGCCCCAGGCAGCCGGGATCGAGTAGCCGACCGTATCGGGCACATTCAATGTTTTGGCACCCGCCTTGATCACCTCATCGAACACGCGCACCAGAAAATCCATGTCGGAGCGCACTGCATCCTCGGCGGAAAATTCGACATCATCGGTGTATTCCAGCGCCCACTTCACCGCCGCCACCGCACGCTCGACCACCTGATCTTCATTCATACGCAATTTATGCTGCATGTGGATAGGGCTGGTCGCAATAAAGGTGTGGATACGACCCGATTTAGCCGGCGTGATCGCGTCCCCTGCTCGGCGCACGTCGTTCTCACTGGCACGCGCCAGCGAACACACCGTCGAACCTTTAACTGTCTCGGCCACCGCTTTCACCGCCTCGAAGTCCCCCGGACTGGCAGCGGCAAAACCCGCCTCAATCACATCCACACCCAACTTTTCCAATTGACGCGCAATGCGGATCTTCTTTTCGCGGGTCATCGCCGCGCCCGGGCTCTGTTCTCCATCACGCAAGGTGGTATCGAAAATGATCAATTTATCGGTCATGCAAAACTCCTGAGAAAATAGGTGGCGCATTTGCGCTCAAAATTGGGATATGCGAGGGGTGGCTTGCTACTCAGCGCTGAGGAGGGTTTCGACGCCGCATGAACCACATCACGAAACCGGACATGGCGTAACACAGGAACAGGCCAAACAACACACCCGGCGGATAACTAAAAATAAGCAGAAAAAACAAAGCGATAAGAAAGATCACCAGAAACGGCACACTCTTCCTCATGTTGATCGTTTTAAAGCTGTAGAAGGGCAAGTTACTGACCATACTCAAACCGGAAAACACCGTGAGCGCGGCCGCATACCAGCGCAGCGAATCACCGGTATAACCATAATCGAGCATCACCCAGACAAAACCCGCCACCAGCGCTGCCGCAGCAGGACTAGGTAAGCCCTGAAAATAGTTTTTATCGATCACTTCATGGTTGGTATTGAAGCGCGCCAGACGCAATGCAGTGGCGACGCAATAGATAAAGGCGGCAAACCAGCCCCATTTACCCAGACCCTTGAGTGCCCATTCGTACGCGACCAGAGACGGCGCAACACCGAAGGAAACCATATCCGATAAGCTGTCGTATTCCGCGCCGAATTCGCTTTGCGTATGCGTCATGCGCGCCACGCGCCCATCCAATCCATCGAGCACCATCGCAATAAAAATGGCGACCGCCGCATATTCGAACCGCTCATTCATCGCCTGCACGATGGCATAGAAGCCCGAGAACAGCGCACCGGTGGTAAACAAATTTGGCAGCAGATAGATGCCGCGTCTGCGCAAATTCATCGGTTTTCTTGTATTGTATTCATCCATAGCGGGAGATTAACCGTTTTGTGCCAATACTGCCAGCAGTAGAACTCCCTGACGATGAAAATTCATGGGAGAAAAAAGGGTGAGTGGAAAGTTGCAAGTGGAAAGTGGGAAAATCCACTGCAAAAAATTGGGGAGTAGTCAGTGAGAAATCGCTCCCACTAACTACTCCCCACTGACCACTTACTGTTTCTTAGTTCTTAGACTGATCAACCAGCTTGTTCTTGCCGATCCAAGGCATCATCGCGCGCAACTGACCGCCAACCACTTCGATTGGATGCTCAGCATTCAGACGGCGGCGTGCAGTCATTTCAGGATAGTTGGTGCGACCTTCCAGAATGAACTGCTTAGCGTAGTTACCGTTTTGGATGTTAGTCAGACATTCCTTCATTGCAGCACGTGCCTGATCAGCGATCACGCGGTGACCGGTGACATATTCGCCGTATTCTGCGTTGTTGGAGATCGAGTAGTTCATGTTAGCGATACCGCCTTCGTACATCAGGTCGACGATCAGCTTCAGTTCATGCAGACACTCGAAGTAAGCCATTTCAGGTGCATAGCCAGCTTCAGTCAGTGTTTCGAAACCAGCCTTAACCAGTTCAACCGCACCACCACACAAAACAGCTTGTTCGCCGAACAAGTCAGTTTCAGTTTCTTCGCGGAAATTCGTTTCAATCACGCCACCCTTGGTGCCGCCGTTAGCCGCAGCGTAGGACAGAGCGATATCGCGTGCTTTGCCTGACTTGTCCTGGAACACAGCGATCAGTGACGGTACGCCGCCACCCTTCAGGTATTCGGAACGCACGGTGTGGCCAGGGCCCTTAGGTGCGATCATGATCACATCCACATCGGTACGCGGCACAACTTGGTTGTAATGCACGTTGAAACCGTGCGCAAAAGCCAGAGCAGCACCGGCCTTCATGTTAGGGGCGATATCGCGGTGATAAACTTCAGGAATCGTTTCATCCGGCAACAGAATCATCACAACGTCAGCAGCCTTAACTGCATCAGCCACTTCAGCCACGTTCAGACCGGCTGTTTGAGCCTTAGCCCAGGACGCGCCGTCTTTACGCAAACCGACTGTCACATTCACACCAGAATCACGCAGATTTTGTGCGTGCGCATGGCCTTGTGAACCATAACCTACGATGGTTACTTGTTTACCCTTGATCAGTGACAGGTCTGCATCTTTGTCGTAAAAAACTTTCATGTTGCCCTCTTCAATAAATAAAATAAAAAATCAGTCGGTAGTCGCTAGTCGTCAGTCCTTAGTTAAGCCAATCCGCGTAGCGAACAACGCCAACTAATAACTTACGTCTTACGTCTATTTTCTTCTACAAGCTTAAGATTCTGTTGCCACGCCCGATACCCGAAGCACCGGTACGCACGGTTTCCAGGATCAAATCACGTCCGATGGCATCGATAAAACTGTCCAACTTAACCCGTGCACCGGTCAACTCGATGGTGTAGGTATGATCCGACACATCAAGAATGCGACCACGGAAAATATCCGTCAGACGCTTCAGTTCTTCGCGCGCCTCACCTTCCGCACGCAACTTGACCAGCATCAGTTCGCGTTCAATATGCTCGCCTTCGCTCAAATCCATCACCGACACCACATCAATCAGCTTATTGAGCTGTTTGTTGATTTGCTCGATGACCGCATCCGAACCACTGGTGACGATCGTCATGCGTGACAAGGTTGCATCTTCGGTAGGCGCTACCGTCAGCGATTCGATATTATAACCGCGCGCCGAAAATAAACCCGCTACACGCGACAGGGCACCCGCTTCGTTTTCCATCAACAGGGAAATAATATGACGCATTATAGATCCTCCGACAAAACAACTTCAGACAAGCCCTTACCACCCGGCACCATAGGAAACACGTTTTCAGTCGGATCGGTGCGGAAATCCATGAACACCAGATCATTCTTACGAGACAAAGCCTCAATGATCGCGGGCTCTACATCGGCGGGATTATCGATACGCATACCGATATGTCCATATGCTTCTGCCACCTTGACGAAATCCGGCAAAGCATCCATATAGGATTCCGAGAAACGGTTACCGTGGAAGAACTCCTGCCACTGACGCACCATACCCAGATAACCGTTATTCAGCGACAACACCTTAATCGGCAAGTGATATTGCTTGCAGGTAGACAATTCCTGAATGTTCATCTGGATACTGCCTTCACCCGTCACGCAAGCGACCGTCTCGCCCGGATGCTTGAGCTGAACACCCATGGCTGCCGGCAATCCGAAGCCCATCGTCCCCAAGCCGCCCGAATTGATCCAGCGGCGCGGGTGATTGAACTTGTAGTACTGAGCCGCCCACATCTGATGCTGGCCCACGTCAGAAGTCACAAACGCATCACCGAAAGTCAACTTATGCAGCGTCTCGATGACGAATTGCGGCTTGATGATTTCGCTGGAATTCTTGTAGCGCAAACCACCACCAATCACGCGCCATTCTTCGATCTGTTTCCACCAGACGCCCATTTCTATAGCATCCGGCTTTTGACGACTGCTGCGCAACACCGTCAGCATTTCATCGAGCACCAACTTCAGGTCACCGACAATCGGCACATCGACCTTGACACGCTTGGCGATCGAGGACGGATCGATGTCTATATGTATGATTTTTCTGGGTACTTGTGCAAAATGTTCGACATTACCGATCACACGATCGTCAAAGCGCGCGCCGATCGCAACCAGCACATCGCAATGTTGCATCGCCATGTTCGCTTCGTAGGTGCCGTGCATACCCAGCATACCGACGAATTGCTTGTCGTTGGCCGGATAGCCGCCCAGACCCATCAGCGTATTGGTGCACGGAAAACCCAGCAACTTAACCAGTTCGGTCAGTTGTGTCGCGGCCCCGGACAACACCACACCGCCACCCGCATAGATCATCGGACGTTTGGCTTCGAGCAACATCTGCGCGGCCTGACGAATCTGCTGACTATCTCCCTTGCCTTTCGGGTGATAGGAACGAATATTCACCGTAGCCGGATAGACGAATTCGGTCTTGTGTGCTGAGACGTCCTTGGGAATATCCACCAGCACAGGCCCGGGGCGTCCGGACTTGGCCAGATAAAAGGCTTTTTTGATGGTCGAGGCAATGTCTTTGACATCTTTGACCAAAAAATTGTGCTTCACGCAGGGACGCGTGATACCGACCGCATCGACTTCCTGGAAGGCATCTTCACCAATGGCATAAGTCGGCACCTGCCCACTGATCACCACCATCGGGATGGAATCCATGTAGGCCGTTGCAATCCCGGTCACCGCATTGGTCAGACCCGGCCCCGAAGTGACCAGTGCTACACCCACCTTATCAGATGAGCGCGCGTAGCCGTCAGCCGCATGCACCGCCGCCTGTTCGTGGCGCACTAGGATATGCTTAACCTTGTCCTGCTGAAAAATTGCATCGTAAATATGCAGCACTGCGCCGCCGGGGTAACCGAACAAATATTCGACCCCTTCTTCTTGCAAACAACGGATGGTTATTTCCGCGCCGGTCATTTCCATGACAAACACCCTATAATTAATTCGAAAAGAACTGCGTACGATAAAGGCTGCCGACGATTTGGTCAACCACTTGCCGCGTATATCCGCATAATTCGTGGCGGAATTACACACAATTTGCTATGATTCGCGCCAGAAGCGTAAAACTCGCGTAGCAATTCGCTTGATTCCTCGCACGCTTGCGAGATAACTAGCGACTTGCCCGTTAACGGGCTTAGTCGATTGGCTAGCTGTTTCATCAGAGGATTGAGGCGATGGAAAAGGGCATGGCCTAGTACATCTACTGCGCTGGCATCTACTGCGATGACATCAATCCATGCCCGCTAGTAAGGAGAAAAAACTGGCCACTCAAGCTGAATTAAGCCAATTTCTTAGCCGCATAGAACGACGTGCCTATAAGCATGCGGTGTTTGCCATGCATGACAGCCATACGGCGCTGGATGTGGTTCAGGACGCCATGATTAAACTGGCGGAAAAATATGGCGACAAGCCAGCCGAAGAGCTGCCGCTGTTATTTCATCGTATTTTGCAAAATACCATACGCGATCATTGCCGCAGGCAAAAGGTCCGCACCAGCTGGACGACACTGTTTTCCGCTTTCCAGTCTAAAAATGCGGAAGAAGAATTTGACCCGTTGGATGTGCTGGAAGATGGCGAAAATCAAAGTGCGCCAGCAACCCCGGATGCCCATTTTGCGCAAAAGCAAACCATCGCGCAGATCGAAGATGCATTAAAAATTCTTCCGGCACGTCAACGCGAAGCCTTCCTGCTGCGTTACTGGGAAGGATTGGATACGGCGGAGACAGCCTTTGCCATGGGCTGCACCGAAGGCAGCGTTAAAACCCACTGTTCGAGAGCAAATCACGCACTGGCTGAAGCGCTCAAAGCAAAAGGAGTTGATTTATCATGAACAAATACGCACCACACATCGATCACGGTCGCATCGCTCAACTTCTCACGAAAAGCACAGAGCAACTCGACGATCAGATTGTATCCAGCTTGCACCAGGCGAGCGCGACCGCGCTGCAAAGACAGCGAGCGCATCAGCACGCCTTTTCATTGAGCACCATCGGACATCGCGCGCACAACCTGATGCCGCACTCCACCCACCAATGGGTGGCGGCCACCATCATACTCGCAGCCATCCTGGTCAGTCTGGCAGGCTACTGGCAGCAGGCGCAGGACAAACATAACTTGGATATCGACATCCTCACCGACGAGCTGCCTATCGAACTGTTTGTAGACAAATAAGCACATGAAAAGCCTGATTATCACACTGGCCCTTTGCTTCACCTTCCACATACAGTTCGTTCGGGCCGCACCCGAACCGTGGCAGAAGCTGACGCCGTCCGAACAGCAGGCGCTCATCCCTGTGTATCCGCTATGGAGCACGTTGCCTGAGACTCAGCAACACCACTTAAAACGATTAGCTCAGCATTATCACGACCTGGATCCCAAAGCCAAACAGCGTTTTGACAGCCGTCTAGCCACATGGGCCAAACTCACACCCGAACAGCGCCAGGCTGCACGTGAAAAATATCACGCTTACACACAGCTCCCCCAGGAAAAACGTGAGCAAGTTAAACAAATTGTTAAACAAAATCAAGCCACTCAAGCTCAACAGCAACCTGTCAGCGGAACGCCTATTGCGCCAGTGATGACACTACAGGCACCGCTTAACAAACCCTAAACCCTTCAGTGCTAGGCCGTTATCGGATGTCATGGCACTTTTTGCGAATCTTCCTCACCGCCCTTACAGCCTCTTCCTTGTTTCAACCTGTGAATCTGGTATCGTAGCCTACGTTCGACCTCCGCATTCACGTTGAATATTCTGAATAGATTGAGTAAAACGTCAAAACAGAACGACCAATAAGCCTAAAATACTACAAAAATTAAATAGTTATAAAATGACCAATACACAAAAGCACACTCCCATGATGACCCAGTACCTTGGCATCAAGGCAGAACATCCCGATGGGCTACTGTTTTACCGGATGGGCGACTTTTACGAACTTTTTTTTGAAGATGCGGCGCGTGCCGCCAAACTGCTCGACATCACCCTGACCCATCGAGGGAATTCCAACGGCGTACCGATCAAGATGTGCGGCGTTCCCTATCACGCCGCCGAGCAGTATCTGGCGAGATTGGTGAAGATGGGAGTATCGGTTGCTATTTGCGAACAAATCGGCGATCCGGCTACCAGCAAAGGACCTGTCGAACGCAAAGTGATGCGCATTCTAACCCCGGGCACCATCACCGACTCCGCGCTGCTGGAAGAAAAACGCGATAACCTGCTACTGGCGCTGCATCAACGCCAAGGCAAACTGGGACTGGCCTGGCTGAATCTGGCCTCAGGACAGCTTTTCGTCTGCGAGACAGCCACCGACAACCTGCCCGCCGAACTTGAGCGCCTGCAACCGTCAGAAATACTGCACGCGGAGAACGCCACATTACACTCTTCCGCTGCTTGCAAACAATTACCGGCCTGGCATTTCGAACTGGACACCGCGCGACGCACCCTGTGCCAGCAATTTGCCACGCTCGATCTGGCCGGATTCGGCTGCGATGACTACACGGTAGGCCTAGAAGCCGCCGGTGCCTTATTAGGTTACGCCAGACTCACACAGGGTCAGGCGATCAGCCATATCCGGAGTTTACAGGTGTACAGCGTGGATCACTATGTGCGCATGGATGCCGCAACGCGAAGAAATCTGGAAATCACCCAGACGCTGCGTGGCGAGGCCGCCCCTACCCTGCTCTCCCTGCTCGACACCTGTGCGACCAATATGGGCAGCCGCCTGTTAGCACACTGGCTGCACCACCCGCTACGCGATCGCACTGTACTGAACGCCAGACTGGATGCTGTGGGCACCCTGAACGACAACGGCCTGTTCAAGACCGTCCATGAACAACTGAAACCCAGCGTGGATGTGGAACGCATCACGGCGCGCATTGCCTTGCGCAGCGCAAGACCACGCGACTTGTCCGGCCTGCGCGACACTTTGCTGACCTTGCCGCACTTAGTTGGGATCAATCCCGACCTACAAGCCTCTTCGCTCATCACCAGCCTTATCGATGCATTGCAAGCCGATGAACAACTCACCACCATCTTGCAAAACTCATTGCGTGCTGAACCATCCAGCGTATTGCGCGAAGGCGGTGTGATTGCTGACGGTTTCGATGCCGAACTAGATGAACTGCGCGGCATACAGACCAACTGCGGCGATTTCCTGCTGGCACTGGAAGCGCGCGAACGGGAACGCACCGGCATTTCGACCTTAAAAGTAGAATACAACCGCGTACACGGTTTCTATATCGAAGTAAGCATCGCGCAAAGCGTCAACGTACCGGACGATTACCGCCGTCGTCAAACCCTGAAAAACGCTGAACGCTATATCACACCGGAATTGAAAGCCTTCGAAGACAAGGCGCTGTCCGCCAATGACCGAGCACTGTATCGAGAAAAACACCTTTATGAACAATTACTTAACTATATAACGCCGTTTATCCCGCAACTGCAGCGTATCGCTTCCGCCATCGCCGAACTGGATGTGCTGACCACTTTTACGGAACGGGCTGCCACGCTTAATTTCACCGCACCGCAATTTACCGATGAAGTACAACTCAATATCACGGCAGGTCGCCACCCGGTAGTGGAAGCACAGGTCGATCGCTTCACACCGAACGACACACAGTTAGATAACACACGCCGCATGCTGCTGATCACCGGCCCCAATATGGGCGGTAAATCCACTTATATGCGCCAGGTCGCCATCATCGCGCTGCTGGCTCACGTCGGCTGTTTCGTTCCCGCACAACAGGCGATCATCGGTGAAATCGACCAGATTTTCACCCGCATCGGCGCCTCCGACGATCTGGCCAGCGGCCGTTCCACCTTCATGGTAGAAATGACTGAAGCGGCCAACATTCTGCACAATGCCACCGACAAGAGTCTGGTGCTGGTCGATGAAATCGGACGCGGCACCTCCACCTTCGATGGTTTAGCCTTGGCCTACGCCATCGCGCGTCATCTGCTGGAGAAAAATCGCAGCTATACGCTGTTTGCTACGCACTATTTTGAATTGACCCGACTGTCAGAGGAATTCCTGCAACTGGCCAACGTGCATCTGTCAGCGATCGAACATCAGCACAGCATCGTATTTTTGCATTCGGTTGAGGAAGGGGCAGCCAGCCAGAGCTACGGCTTGCAAGTGGCCGCCCTAGCAGGCGTGCCAGGACAAGTCATCAAGATGGCAAAAAAACAACTGCGCGTATTGGAGCAAAACAGTGCAAGCGCCAGCCCGCAAGGCGATTTATTTGCCGCAATACCGGACATCCCGGAACCGGAAGAACATCCACTGCTGGCCGCTATGCGCGATCTGCAACCGGATGAACTGAGCCCGAAAGCCGCGTTGGAATTGCTGTACAGCTTGAAAAAGCTAGCGGTTTAACGCCCCCCCGGCCTGACGGCACGTCCAAAAGTAACTATACAAGCAGCCAGACACATGAAGAATAAAAATGCAAAAAAAATTATTGACGCCTGCCTCGATGAACTTGAGAGTCTGATTACACTGATCACTGAAGTCGGTGACGAAGCCAAATCAACCCAATATCTCAAAAAATATGCAATCCTGCGCGCCATTGGCAGCATAGAAACCGCCTACCGCCTGATCCTCACCGACAAGCTCATTAAAGGTCAACACACCTACGCCAAAAACTTCATTAAGAAGAAAGTTCGAGACTTAACACCCGATACAAAATTTGGCACGATCAAAGCCATGCTAGCCGAGTTCGACGACCAGTGGCTGGACAGGTTTAATCATAAAATACAGCTTCACAATGGAATCCGGCATGTCGTCGCCCTTACCTTCCTAACCGACATGCGCGATACTTTTGCTCGCGGTGAAAACCCAGATATCCCAATAGAGACCACCATTGTTAACTACAAGAATGTCATTCAGATAATGAAAATACTGGATGAGGTAGTTCACCACCGCTACGACGAAGCCAAGCCGGCCTAGCGTCGACTTTTTTTCCTGCGCTATAGCGAATATATAACGATAATGAGCAAACATCTGGTCGTTTCAATTTCAGGCCACGGTTTCGGTCATGTCGCGCAGACCGCACCGATACTGAACCGTCTGCATCAACTCATGCCGCATTTGTGCATGACGGTGCGCTCTTCAGTACCGCTAGAACATCTACGCTCACGCATTCATGCACCCTTCGAGCACATGAATACCATTGGCGACATCGGCATGGTGATGTCTTCGGCTGTGGAAATTAACGTTGAAAAAACGCGCGCCGCTTACCGGGAATTTCACAGCGACTGGGATGCACGAGTCAAAGAGGAGGCCGCACTACTCCTCGAACTCAAGGCTGACATGGTATTTTCCAACGTCGGCTATCTGGCGCTGGCAGGTGCGCAGCAGGCAGGTATCACGAATGCCGCACTGTGCTCTCTCAATTGGTCGGACATCTACCGTCACTGCTGCGGCAATGACGAGATTACCAGCCAAATACAGTCTTGTTACGCCGGCACTGATGCCTTCCTGCGCGCCACTCCAGGCATGGAGATGAGCGACCTGGCACAGCGAGTTCCGGTAGCGCCCATCGCTGAAATCGGCACCAACCGGCGCGATGAACTCTTTGCGCACCTGAAACTATCGACACAGGAAAAACTGGTGTTAATCAGTATGGGCGGAATCAGCAGTCGCCTACCGATAGATGACTGGCTAAGAATTGAAGGCGTGCGCTATTTGGTACAGGATCAAGTCCGTCATCCCGACGCATTTAGCTTCAAAAATCTACCTTTTACATTCAACGAGTTAATCAGCAGCTGCGATGTAATGCTCTGCAAACCCGGCTATGGAAGTTTTGTTGAAGCCGCATGCAGCGGCGTACCCGTGCTATATGTTACCCGGCCGGACTGGCCTGAGTCCCCAGCCTTGATAGCATGGTTGCAACAGCATGGCGTTTGCCGGGAAATTTCAAATGACGCATATCAGCAGGGTAGCATCGCCGATGAACTTAAATCGGTCTGGGCGCAAACAGCGCCGACAAAAGTAATTCCAAACGGCGCTCATCAGGTTGCCGACTGGCTCTTCGAAAAACTTTCCCGTTCGGGTGATTGATTTATCTTCGCCCGCAAGGCAGGATGCGACTTCTCATCCCTGCCAGAATACACATGATAGATTACATTTTTTTCGATGAAGCACTACGCGAACGGTTCGTTGCCTTCGCACAAACGCGCAACGTGCCCTGCACCGTAGCCGATGACAACTTGGGCTTGCTGGCATCGATTCCCGAAACATTTCCAGAAGAATTGATCGACGAACTGGAAGACCACTACGAACAACTACAGGATGAACAAGCCGATCTGAGCCATTCTGTAGGGGAATTCAATCGTCTGGCCGGTTTCCGCTTCAATCTGCCCAATGGACAGTCGCGCATGTTGCCGTTACAAACCCACATCGCCAATCGTCTGCTGGCCAACTTCACGCTGGAAGAAATACAGAACCTGTTCGAATCCGTAGCCCGGTGCACCGTTAATCCCGGCGAAGAACGTCTATGCAAAATACTCGCCGCACAGAGTTAAAACGATAAAAAAGGGGCATGTTTCCATGCCCCTCTATTTACTGCACTTCTGAAACAAAGCGGAATTCGCGAGTGTTGCAAAGCAACCAACTCGCATCCCTCACCACAATCCTCTCCCGCCTGCAGGCGAGGATGCAAACGAATCGCTGTGCAAATTTGGTTAATTTGCGCTCGTTCAGCTTAGTGCAAATGACCACCTTCTTCATGCACATGACCGTGCTCAATCTCTTCAGCCGTTGCAGGACGGACACCGGTCACCGTGCAGATGAAAGTCAGTGTCTTGCCAGCCAGCGGATGATTGCCATCTACCGTCACTTCGTCGTCGTTCACTTCAACCACCGTGTACAAGATGAAATCTTCATCATCTGACTCTTCGGGTGCGCCTTCGAACTGCATACCAACGGCCACATCGGCAGGGAAAGAACTGCGCGCTTCGACTTCAACGAGCTCGTGCTCATATTCGCCAAAACCATCATCCGGCTTCAGCGTCACGTTGCAATGATCGCCGATGCGTTTGCCGTGCAGCGCTTCTTCGACTAAAGGAAAAATACCATCATAACCACCGTGCAAGTAACTAATTGGATCTTCGACGTTTTCTACCAGTTCACCTTCAGAATCAAACAATTCGTAACGCAACGAGACGACGGAGTCTTTTTCAATTTTCATTTCATTTCCTTTATCAACTATTAAGAATTCTTAGTCAGGCGATCTCAATGGGTATTAAATCGCCACGATAATGACCGCCATACATGGCCAATATAAACATCGCTGCATTTTAAACACTTTGTCTGGCGCTTCCTAATTAATTTTTTACTGGCGTCAAAATACTGCGCGACTATAATATCCCGCATGAAAACGATACCCACTCTGCTAGGCCCACTCAGCGTTGATGAATTTCTTCGCGACTATTGGCAAAAAAAACCACTGCTGATACGCGGTGCGATCCCCGATTTTGCAGGACTGCTCACTCCGCAGCAGGCCATCGAATTAGCCTGCACCGAAGACGTCCAAGCGCGACTGGTGATACAGCGCAAGGGGCAATTCGAACTACAACAATCGCCCTTTGAACCGCAAGACTTCAAGGGCTTGAGCAAAACCAAATGGACCGTGCTGGTACAGGGTTTAAACCACCACTTGTCCACGGCTACCGAACTGTTAAAGCAATTCGATTTCATCCCCCATGCGCGCCTCGACGACCTGATGGTAAGCTATGCCCCTACGGGCGGCGGAGTCGGCCCTCATTTCGACGCCTACGATGTATTCTTGTTACAGGGACTGGGACACCGGCGCTGGCAGATTTCTACTCAAGCCGACCAGACATTGATAGAGGGCGCACCGCTGCGCATCCTGAAAGACTTTAAAATCGAACAGGAATGGGTGCTGGCGCCAGGTGATATGTTGTATCTGCCGCCACACTGCGCACACAACGGCATCGCCGAAGACGAGTGTATGACCTATTCGATTGGTTTCCGCACCCCCGCATATCAGGAACTGGCTGAACAATTTTTGGTGTATTTGCAGGACAGAATCTGCGTGGAAGGCATGTATGCGGATCCTGAATTAAAAACGCAAACCCACCCCTCGGAAATCAGCGCAGACATGCTCACACAGGTTGAGGGTGCCATCAAACAAGTGCGTTGGGACAAGGAAGACATCGCCAACTTCCTGGGCTGTTACTTGAGCGAACCTAAGCCGCATATCTTTTTTGACAGCCCGGAATCCGGAATCAGCCCGAGTAAATTCAAAAAACAATTTAAAAACAAAGGATTGGAACTAGATCTAAAAAGTCAAATGCTGTGCCATGCCGGCAGCATCTTCATGAATGGCGAAGCAAACCAAGTTCTGGAAGAGAATTACCCCTTGCTGCGCGAACTGGCAGACCATCGCACGATCGCCGCACCCGCCGCCTGTTCGGATGAATTGCTGGAACTGCTCTACCAGTGGTATCTGGATGGTTATCTTTATCCGCTATAAATCGATACCCCTATCATGACAGCGCTGCAACATACCCATCTGGAAGGCATAGCGGAATATGCTGACGCACTGGATACCGTGTGTAGGCAGGCGAAACACGACTTATACCTTTTTGAAAAAAATTTTGACGGACTGGGTTTCAACTCAGAAGCCCGCTACGAGACTTTACGCCAGTTTTTACTCGGCGGTAATAGCTTGCATATACTGGCGCACGACACGCACTATTTAACCACGCTGTGCCCGCGCGTGATGATGTTGCTGCGCCAGTTTGATCAACGCATGGCGATCCGTCAAACAGCGAAACACCAGTTGCACATCACGACCCCGTTTTGCGTAGCCGACAACACGCACTACGTACGCCGCTTTCACTTTGATGATCCACGAGGACTGCTGGCCCTCAACGATCCAGAAAATGCATGCACACTGGCATCACAATTCATGGAAATGTGGCGCAGTTCACATTCCAATATACCCATAAGTACATTAGGCCTATAAAAAAATCATATATTTACTGGATTTTTCTAAAATTACTGGTAGAATGCCGCGACTTTGATTTTGGCTGAACGGCGAAGTCGAACACCTCTTTTTATTACGATTAACTTAACTTAAGGAAACTTACCATGAAATTATCTGCTCTCGTTGCTGCTCTGTTGGCTCTTGCTTTGACTGCTTGTGGCGAAAAAGCTGCTGCTCCTGCTGCTCCTGCTGTTGAAGCTCCAGCTGCTGCTGCTCCTGCTGCAGCTCCTGCTGCTGAAGCTGCATCTGCTCCAGCTGCTGCTGAAGCTGCTGCTCCAGCTGCTGCTCCAGCTCCAGCTGCTAAGTAAGCAACTGCTTCTGGCATAAAAAACCGGCGAAAGCCGGTTTTTTTTCGCTTAAAACAACGAACGCATAGCGCAACTATCATTCAGCAATTTTACGGTCTCATCGTTTAGTTGCGTGGAAAGCCCCCTGCGAGCTTGTTGTAAGTGGATGATGGTCTAGCCGTATAATCCTTAAACCTGAATCACATGATTTCCCGCCAGCCAAACCCTTCCTCTTGATCCGCCACACCGATCCAGCTCTCAGTACAATTCAACACCGCCGACAAAGCCCCAGCCGCCAACTCAGAAGTATTGTTGCTTGCACTCAGATGCGCCGCGACGATATGCTGCAGATGACTGACATCGAGCTTTGCCAGAATATCTGCAGCCTCCCCGTTACTCAGATGCCCCAAGCGTCCGCCCACCCGCTGCTTGAGACTGTAGGGATAATCACCGTCTCGCAACATATCACTATCGTGATTGCATTCGAGCACCAGTGCGTGACAGGCACTCAGCATCGCCTCGATATGTAACGTACCGCACCCCGCATCCGTCAGCACCGCAAGACGCCTCGCCCCGTCGCTAAACACAAACTGCACAGGTTCATTTGCATCGTGCGGCACTGGATAAGGCTGAATCTCCAGATTCCCGATAGCAAATGCCTGATGCACATTGATCTCGTGAATGTCAGTTATATCAGCGAACGCGCTAGGTTTTGCACGCCGCGTACCGTGCGTAAGCCAAACCGGCAAATTAAATTTTCGCGCCAGACGTGCCACACCGGCGATGTGATCACCGTGCTCATGTGTCACCACGATACCGTTCAATTGCGCCGGCAGAACACCCAGACGAGCCAGGCGCGCGATGCTATCTTTCAGACCGAAGCCGCAGTCCAGCAGCACGCGCGTTTCCCCCACAGATACCAGCAATCCATTTCCCTCGCTACCACTTCCCAAAGATGCAAATTTCATACACTGCTTACCCGGGCAGAAAAAAACCACTGGTCGCCATCGAAGACGAGCCAGTGGTATTTAAAAGCTGCTAATTACTGATTGATGTTCTTGAAGATCGCGTCCAACTTCTCGCGACTAACATCATTACTGACGCCATTCTGATCGGCTACCGACACTTCGCACGTCGTACCACCATCCTTGACAGTGACACGATAACGCGCATCCGCTTTTTCTTCATCCTTCCAGAACTTCAGCTTATCCATCCAACCCTTTTCCACCTTGACGGTGTGCAGGAAATAAAAGCCTTTCTCCCTGTCCTTATCTTCCACCGTAAAGCCTGCCCGATCAATCGCCAACCCGACCCTGCGCCAACTCTTATCGAACGCATCATTGACGACAATCACGCTGCTGCCATCAACCAACTGCAACAAATTGGCAGAACCTGCCGCTGCGGTGACACCCGGCGTCGCTAGAGCGGCAGCTTGCACAGGACTACCGCCGAAACGCACCATCAAACGTTGCAGCAATTCTGTTTCCAACTCAGGATCATTTGGCCTTGTCTGCCATTTTGAACTGTTTTTATCCGCCGAGAGCACTTCTTCCTTGCCGTGATGCGTGATGTGAACCTCAGTGTCATCCCCCTTGCGTTCCAAACGAATGCGATAGGAATCCATCTCACCCGATGAATAAAGACTATCGAACACCTTACCGATCACGCTGCGCAGCCCGCCTTGAGGAATCTTCGCACGATTTTCAGCCCAGTCGGTTTCGATGATGCCCGCCGTCTGATCTTCGCTTTGGATATTCAAGCCCGTCTCATGCAAAAACGCCTTGACCACAGGCCATACATTTTCAGCCTTATCCGCGACCCGCAACCAATGCTGCGCGCCTTCCCGCTCCAGCGTCACCCCTTTCACTTCAGGCAATACCGCACTGGCGAGCGTGCCGTTGCCACGAGATGAACTCACTGCCTCACCCTTGGTATAGTCGGAATAAGTGGTGACCGACTCACCTTCACCCGCCACCTTGAAACGACTATCTGTCTCAGGCGTGGACAGATCCGGTGGTATTTCCAAGGTTGGCACTTGCGCTGCACTCGCACCATAATCAATACGCTTGTTACCTAGCCCCATTGCACTACAACCGACCAGCGAAACCAGTGCAACACTGGAAATTCCGAGATGCAAGACTTTCATTTTTTCCCCAACCATTAATTTGTAAGTACACCAGCCTGATACATGGCCTGTTCAACCACATCGTACGCACTAGGCGACAATGGGGTCAGCGGCAATCGCAAGGTATTCATAGCCAGCCCCAACCGTGACACAGCCCACTTCACAGGAATCGGATTCGCTTCTATAAACAGATGGCGATGCAAGCCCAACAGGCGGAAATTGATTTCGCGCGCACGTTCCAGTTCACCGTTCAATGCAGCCATACACATCTCATGCATCAATTTCGGTGCCACATTAGCCGTCACCGAAATGGTGCCATGTGCACCCAGCAAAATCAACGCCAGCGTACTGGCATCATCACCGCTGTAAATCGCAAAGTCTTTCGGCGCTCGCTGCAGCAAATCCGAGCCCCGCTCGATATTACCGGTCGCGTCCTTAATCCCAACGATATTCGGTATCTGAGCCAGACGCAACACCGTATCGTTGCTCATATCCGCGACTGTGCGACCTGGCACGTTGTACAGGATATGTGGCATATCCACCGCCTCGGCAATGGCTTTAAAATGCAGGTATAAGCCTTCCTGAGTCGGCTTATTGTAATAAGGCACCACACTCAACGAGGCATCCGCACCCGCTCGCTTCGAAAACAAAGCCAGATCGATGGCTTCCTTGGTTGAATTCGCGCCGGTTCCCGCAATCACGGGGATACGCCCTGCCGCATGCTTGACGGCCTCGGTAATCAACAACGTGTGCTCTTCCACATCCACAGTCGGCGACTCACCGGTGGTACCGGCGACCACGATGGCATCCGTACCTTGTTCAATGTGAAAGTCAATCAATGCGCGGAAGGATGGTAAATCAAGACTACTATCCTCAAACATCGGCGTAACAATTGCAACAATACTACCCTTGATCATTTCCATTCTCGTTTTAGTAGCAAGAAAGTGATCATTCTAACCTAACGTGCAGGGCAAATATACCGTCAACTGATAATCCAAACGTTTCTCGCTGCACGCTAGCACACGCGACAAGAACCGCCGTGCTGTGGAATAATAGCGCTACTGTTGAAAATGCCTTCCCATGCCCGCAACCACTCTTACCACACTGAGCACTGGCGACATCGCCACCATCGTTTCGATTCATGCCGAAGAGGCACTGCATCAGCGTCTGCTCGCCTTAGGGTTTCGCAGTGGAAAACAAATTGAACTTATACGCAAAGCCAGCTTTTCCGGCCCGCTACAGGTACGCATCGGCACGACCGACATCCTGCTGCGGCGCACTGAAGCCGCTAAAATCAAGGTATGCAAGCCATGAAGCGCGTTGCCCTGCTAGGCATGCCCAACACAGGCAAATCTACCCTGTTCAATCGCATGACAGGAGGCGCGGCACGGGTTGGTAACTGGCCCGGCATCACAGTCGAACTGCTCAGCGGGAAAATTCTTTTAGGTTCGGACATGATTGAAATCATCGATCTGCCCGGCATCTACGATCTGCACGGTTTTTCCGATGACGAACAAGTGGTGCGGCATTTCCTGCACGACAATGTGCCGGATCTTGCGCTGGTGATCCTCAACGCCACCCAGATTGAGCGTCAGATGAGTCTGCTACTGCAACTCAAGCAGCTTAATATGAATTTTGTCGTGCTACTCAACATGAGCGACGAAGCCAAAATGTATGGCATCAGTATAGATAGTCAAAAAATGTCTGAATTGCTGGCGGTGCCGGTTTTCCAGCTCAGCGGAAAATACGGCACAGGTTATGCTGAGGCTTTGCAAGCCGTCACACGGGCGCTACGCTTCCCGACGCCCGGCATGGCCGAGATCGTACGCAGCCAGTTGGAGCAAGACGAACATCTGGAAGCCGAAATGGCTCGCGTATTGAAATCGGCCGTTCAGATCCCCGCACGGTTGCCGGAAAATCTGACCGAAAAACTCGACCGCATCATGCTACACCCCGGGTTGGGTCTGCCCATCTTCTTCGGCATCATGTATTTGTTGTTTCAGGGCATATTCTTCTTTAGCCAGCCGCTGCAAACCGGTATTTCCACCTTGCTAACCTGGCTGCGAGAGGCCGCCATCGCCCCGCTGCTGACCGGTTTACCGCTCCCTGTGCAAGGATTGTTGTTGGATGGCATCTACAATGGCATCGCCACCGTCGCCGCCTTTGTCCCGGTCATTGTGATGTTTTTCCTGTTGATGGCCATCGTCGAGGACAGCGGCTACCTGTCGCGTGCGGCATTTTTGATGGACGCGCTGATGGCCAAAATGGGGCTGGACGGACGCGGCTTTGTGATGCTATTGATGGGCTTCGGCTGCAATGTGCCAGCACTGATGGGCACACGCGTGATGCGTTCCCGCGCCATGCGCTTGCTGACCATGCTGGTGATCCCCTTCTCGCTGTGCTCCGCGCGATTACAGGTGTTTGTCTTCATCACGGCAGCTCTTTTTTCGGCAAAAGCCGCGCCTATAGTTCTGTTCAGCCTGTACTTGTTCAGCTTCGCATCGGCCATTCTCACCGCACTGCTATTCAAAGGGCAATTTAAAAACAACGAACCGTTTGTACTGGAACTTCCACCCTACCGATTTCCCACCGCGCGCCAGATGGTACTGCGCGGCTATTTGGAAGTGAGCCACTTCTTACGACGTGCCAGCACCTTTATCATCGCAGGCGTGGTACTGGTCTGGCTACTCACCCACATTCCGTTCTCGGCGATACCCGCCAGCCCTGCAACACTCTCGGGCATGATAGGCAGCCTGCTGCATCCCTTCTTCGCACCAATCGGCATCAACGAACAACTCACCATCGCCCTGATCTTCGGCTTCGTCGCCAAGGAAATCGTCATCGGCTCGCTGGCCGTGATCTATGGCCTCACCGGCAATGAACTGGGCGGTGCGTTAGCCTCTCAATTGGACTGGGTACAAGCCTACAGCTTCATGCTGTTCACGCTGATCTACACGCCGTGCCTATCAACCATTGCCACCCTCAAGAGCGAATCCAAGAGTCCTGGTTTTACCCTGTTTGCGTTAGTCTGGTCTCTGGCGCTGGCCTGGCTGTTCAGCTTCGTTTTTTATCAGGCGGCACGCGCGCTAGGCTACTAATTTCCCCGGCTCATACTGATCACACGAAAACCCACGATACTGTAGCGACTACTATCAATACCATATAGTCGATTCGCCGAACGTAAATAGGTGGGCAGATACATCCATGAACCACCGCGCAACACGCGATACTCACAATTGCCCTGCGTCCAGGCACTGCCGTCAAGTGGCGCCCCTTTATAGTTGCCGTTATAACAATCTTGCACCCACTCCCAGACATTGCTGCTCATATCGAACAAGCCCCAATCATTGGCGGTCGATTTCCCTGACAGGTTATTATTTTTTTTACTGTCAACATCTAGCGAAGACAACCTGGCCGGCAGTGCATTTCCTGCGCAATACTTCTCATGCGCGCCTCCCGCTCGGCAGGCATATTCCCATTGCGCCTCACTGGGCAAGCTGATGTGATTTCCGGTGAGTATCGTCATTTTTTCAGAGAATTCCGTCACGTCCTTCCAACTCACTTGCTCTACCGAGTTACTCACCCCGGGATACTTGCTCGGATTCGCACTCATCACCTGTTGGTATTGCCCCTGACTCACCTCGTATCTGCCCATCCAAAACCCGTGCAAACAGACGGTATGGACTGGTTCCTCATCTTCATGGTTATGCGCTCCCATCTCGAAGCAACCAGTAGGGATCCAAACAAACTCCAACCCGGTCGTGGGTTCATTCCAGCTTGTCCCGGCAGCCGGCTCAGAACCCGATCGGACTGGTGATATCAACAGTTTGTCATGTTTCTGGGCAAAAACCGGATTTACCCCGACTAACAGCAGCAACATATTGATGATTAATTGTTTTTTAATTTAAATACTCTCAGTCATAAAAAGTGATTAAAATATAAATAAATTAATAAGTTATAGTAACAACAAGTGAATCGCTATAAGCACCCGGCGGCACAGCCTGTCCACTCGGGATTCTGCCATAGATGAGATAGTTTCTCGTATTCATTCCTGCGACCGAAGCGTAACTATCAGTCAAAATACCGGTTCCCACATTACCATCTCCCCAAACTGTGGCGTGCGTGGCATTAAGGTAGAAATTGTAGTTCATCGCATAGCGACCTGAAATCATCTTTCTTGATACAAACGAACCGCTGCTACCGCTGCTGATGGCAACCGTATAACTGATGGCCTGCCCGGCGATCCCGTTACAACTGACCGCTATATTCCCCGTTGCATCGAGCGGTGCAAAATTCGAATAATTGTAAATCCCAAAAACCACATTGGTGGTCAACAGTGTACAGGCCGCTTGGGCGGACATCGGCAGACACAACAGGATGGCGATAAGCAATCGTTTCATGGCTGAATTCCTTTACAAATAAGTGGACCGATATGAGGCTGAGGACCCGGATTTTCCGGTAGTTCAACATCAACCTGACACTGCTGACCATACCAGATTGCGTTTAACCTGTTCGATTTACCCAACCCGGTGATATACACTTCTCCATCGAGTGCAACTTGAAACTCCTCCGGCTTTCCCTCTATCATCAGCACCGTTCCATTGGGTAACGGCTCACCGTTTTGTGCAACCAGCTTAATCAAGGCCCCTACAGAAATCTCAACTGAAAACTTCAAACTGACCCCGCTGCGATAAGGAGGAACTACCTCTACTTCAGCCTTTTCGATTTGCGCCTCCATAGGCATCTCATCGGTGTTGATTCTTATTTTGCTCTTTTGATAGGAAGGAAGCCCATACAAATATGCATAACCCTCACTGTCGGTGCGTGCAGCTAACTGACCGTTCAGATAAACGGGGACATCAGGATAACCCGGCACCTGGGCAATCGCAAAACCATCGTAAATGTGTCGCGACAAGAACGCATGCCCATCCATCATAGCCAGACCGCCACTCGCGCTCATACGATAACTGGTCTGAGCAGGTGCGCGACCCGCATCGAACATATACAGTCCATAATCGTTCTGTAGCGTAAGTCCAGCCTCTTCGCGCTGCACCGCGCCCTGCTGTCCGCCTACTAGCGCCCGGTAGCCCAGACCGGCACCTTGAGGCGGCGCTTTCTGCAACTGCACCGTCCCCGTTGTGTGCCCCTGTTGAGTCGTAGCATTGCTGCTGAGCAAAATCCCGTTGTCCAAAGGATAGTTGAGAAATAAATTAAGCATGGTATTCGATGCCCCGCTCATCGAAGTCGACAGCGACACATTGACAGACACCTTACGACCTATCGTTTGCGAATAATTTGCAGAAATATATTCACTACGCAAGGAATTAGCATTTTTAAGGCTGGTGTAACTGATACCAAAGGATCCCATCTTGGTAGGAAACCCCATGGAAGCCGTATACTGTTTGGATTGACCGGGTAGCCCCGCGCCAATTTGCGTAAAATAATTGCTGCTAAATTGCGAACGCAGCCCGAAGTTAAATCCCCTGAAAGTCTGATGGTCAACCCCCAGCAACAAAAAGTCACCACTACCATTTTGACCGGTACTCAACGCAGTAGCTAGTGTCAAAGCTAGCGGGACTGGCGGAATATAAGTCACGGCAATGCCGGCGGTTTTTTGATTTGGCAAGGCTTCGGCTCGCAACTCTGTCGTCAACTTATCGCTAAACCCCCGCCGCCGCGTCAACACAGCCATAGGGCGTCCGTAAGTGGCGTTTTCCAGTCCATAATTATTGCGTATAAAACCCAGTTCCACCGTGTAGTCATCCACACCGGGACGCAACAGTGCCGGTGTGATATAGAACGGTTGCGTGATAACCTGCTCTCGCCCCAGCATATCTTTTACGACCATTTTTACCTCCCCAGATCCGGTAATCATAGGGATATTATTGAGCTGAAACAGACCCGGCGTGACCGGCAAACTCCGCTGTCTCATGCCGTTGATATAAACATCCGTCGTGCTGGGCAGTATCGCTTCGCCCGAAAAAACAGGTTGCGGAACTGTGACAAAACCGGGTTGAGTCGCAAAGTTAGTACCAAACTGCACCCCGCCAAATTTAACAGGATGTCCCCACACCCCGCTACGACCGTTAGTGTCACCGAATTTAATCGTCTGTTTATTCTCAGGAAAATCCTTAATCCAGGAAGTTTCAAGTCGCGTCACTTGCATGGGTGAATTAGGAACTGCCGGGCTCACATAGAGATTTTGGCCATTAAAACTGCTTACCCCCGAGCCCCACTGATTAAACATCCCTAACTCCAACTGCCCATTTAAGTTAGTCTGATTCGACTGTGGAGAACTGCTATTGGTGCCGTAAAGATCATAATTGGCATACCCGCCTTGTTCGACTGGGCTTGGCAACACGATTTCCGTCACGGCAGAGAGGACGGTGGGTTTAAACGCAGCCGGGTCGAATTCCAAAAAAAGCGCTTGTTCGACTTCGTCCAGCGTAAATTTATAGCCTTGAATTTCGGACAAAGAATAATAATTCTCATCCATAAATTTAACCGGAACGGAATTGGCTTGTTTTAAGCCCCAAGTCTCAAAGTCTTCGGCACGGGCTAAATAACCTGCCGATTTAGAAACAAGAATGGGGCCCACGCCCATATCCTGCCCGTTCACTTTAAGCGCATAAATACTCAGCGCATAATGATTTTCTTCGGCCATCGCCGTTGATAAAAATCCACAGCACATCATGAGAAAAAAAGCGCTGATCCGCAATGCTGACCGATATGCACAGTTTTTCATAAAATTATCTTTTACATTGTAAACCAGGGTACGCTGATAATTTTAATGACCCATATTTCTCTGCACACGACCGATCACCCTACAATTTTAATGTTTTCTCTGCCCCCTGCATGCTGTTAAAAACAGACAGACATTTACTCGGGCTTAACCTCTGTTTCCACGCCATAAGGTGCATTATCTGATTTGATCATCACACGCAAGGCCTCGCCATTCCATGGCTTGTCAGTTTTGATGTGATAGATATGCGAGTGCGATGGCAGCAGATAAGTCATCTTATCCGGCAGCCCACCCAACTCTGTTCCATCTTGCAATCTAACGCTGATGCCGGTAATCTGAATATGAGCGGTTCCGGAATTATGCAATACCAGTTTGATATTTTTTTCATCCACCATTTCCGCCTTCCAGGAAACTGACGGCTTCGCCTTGCCACTGAGGGGAGAAATAAACACGGGTACAGATACGCGTAGCGCCACCGCGATATTGGGCTCATCAGGCTTGCGCGGAGGCGGCACTTCATCCATGTACAACCGGTAAGTCCCCTCGATATTAGCATCCGGTTTCTTAAGATTCCCGACACGAATCAATTGTCTGGATTTGGCCTGAATCTTGAAGATAGGGGGAGACACTACAACATCATCCGTTGGTACGATCGTGTCATCTATGCCATTTTCCTGCGACCAGGAATTCATTCTCGCCTGCATGGTCACTTCCTGATCGCTCAGATTTTCAACCGTGACCGTGGTCGATTTATTCTTGCTATCTAGGTATACGCGAAGTGGATTAACCCTAAACTCAAAACATTGCGCGGACCCCGTAAAAAAAATGGCGGCCAGAAGTAAAACCCTGACCGCCAAACGATAATGCTTCGAATTTATTGTCATAACCTACACCATATTCGTATTGCTAAACATTCAGAAAGTAATTGTAGCAGTAAGGCCAGGATCCCCATAAACTCCGTCTACAGCTGTCTGACCACCATAAAGCCGAGCATTGAGCGTGTATGGCTGTGCTGAGCCGCTACCTACGCCACCGTGTACTGCACCGAGCGAACCGTGTACACCATCTCCCCAGAAAACGTTACTGGCAATAGGGCCATAATATACACCATACGAGAGGTAGTTAGTTCCATTACTCAAGGCCCTATAACCACCACCCCAAGGCCCTAAACCGAAGTTAGAACCGGCCGTAACCTGTATGGTATAGACAGTCCCCGACGTACAGTTGGCAGTCAGCGTAACTGCTGACGAATCTATGTTTGCGGCCTGACCACTCGTATACCCCCCAGCAAAAGTCAAAGTACCTGTGTTTGTAAATGAAGTACAACTAGCCGCCGCAACCGCACTGGCGGTAACCGCACTCGAACCCAACGGTCCTAAAGGTACCGTCGTCACGGCCTGAGCTGTTGCGAGACCCAATGTCATTGCAATAACTGCAACGATTTTTAATGTTTTGAGCGTTCTCATGATAATCTCCTTAAAAAATAAGTTAACACTTAAAAGATAAGCAAGAAACCAACCTTACGAACCTTTTTATACCTCTGCGCAAACCTTCTGCGAAAACTACTAATTTACGTTTCAAATGTTATTGGGAGGAAAAATCTGTGATTCCTGCCTTTTTGTAACTTCAATAACATCTTTCTCGGCAGTTCATTGTCAACACTCGTACACAAAAAAACTATCAGGAAATGCTGATTTTTTCATAATATAATTCCTATTATTTATAGGGATTTACTTATCTAACCTAAGTACTATGTCGCCCTGTGTATAGTTCATTCCCGCTTTATTCATAAAAAAAACACCGTACACTCAGTCCGTATTACTATGCGTGTGCAAACACACTAGGAGAACGATCATGGCTAAGGGTCAGCAACGCAAAAACAAAGAAGTAAAAAAACCAAAAAAAGAAGCACCGCCAGTCAAATAAGTAGTGCGCAGCGCAGCAACCAGAATTAAAGGCATTCCTGCATAAACAGGAATGCCTTTATTATGCGGGCTGATTAAACGCGGAAATGACTAACTGTCTCCTCTAACGTTTATGCCAGTTGCTCCAATTTCTGCACAGTATTTACAACATCATTCACTGCTGCACTCGTCACCTCGGAAATTTGGGCTACTTTTTCCACGGCGATTTCGCGACTAGTCAGACTTTGCTCCTGCATAGCCGATGAGCTAGCGGTTCTCCATAATGGGGGAAACGGCCACTCAACCAATAATTTTTTACACGCCAAATATCTACCGGAACACACTGACTGTGCCATCATCACCTTAACCAACAAATCATCCGCTCATAACCATGCTTGAAATTTTAGCGCTCACGCTCAAAAAAACCATCTCACTCCTGGTGCTGGTGGGCCCCGTCTCGATGATTCCAATTTTTATCGCGGCCACTGAAGGACTCGATCTCACCGGCAAGTTGCGCTTTGCCAGGACACTGGGGTTGAGCGTGACCATTGCATTGCTGATCGCCACGTTTCTTGGTATGCCGATTTTAGGACTGCTGGGTGTCTCGCTGGGTGCGATGCAGGTGGGCGGTGGCATTATCGTCCTGTTGCTGGCCATCGCCATGGTGTTGGGCAAGGAATCCAATTTCAAAGGTTCCCCTTCTGTGACAGGCGAAAATGAAGTTCGCACAGCCTCTATCGTACCGTTAGCCGTTCCGCTGCTGGCAGGCCCTGCCGCTTTCAGTTACGTCATGGGTAACGGCGCATGGCACAGCTCAATTGATCTGATCCACGTCATCGTCCCTATCCTCATCGTCGGCTTCTCGTGCTGGCTAACCTTTCACATCGCCAGTAAGGCTGAAAAAGAAATCCGCCAAGCGACGCTGGATGTCATTGAGCGCATAGGCGGATTCATCTTAGCCGCCATTGCCATCGAAATGATGGCGTCAGGCTTACGAGGACTGTTCCCAATGCTCACTTCAGTATAAACAAGCGATTGATTAACAATAAAAATCAAAAAACAAAGGGATGCGCCAAAATATCGACTCATCCCTTCATTAAAAACTAAGCGTACAATCTGCGCGCTTAATTTTTATCAAACTTCATCACCCCACCTCTACAGTCCACTTTGATCGTGTCTTTCGCGGAAAAACGCCCTTCCAGTATCAACTTGGCCAGGGGGTTTTCCAGTTGCGACTGAATCGCGCGCTTCAACGGTCTTGCGCCATAGATGGGATCAAAACCGGCGGTTGCGATTTCGGCCAGCGCGGCATCGCTCACGGTTAACTTCATCTCCATCGCTGCTAGACGTTTTTCAAGATACTGCAACTGAATGCCGGCGATCGATTTGATATTCTTCTCATCCAGCGCATGGAATACCACCACCTCGTCAATACGGTTAATGAACTCGGGACGGAAATAGGTTTTCACCTCGCCCATTACCGCCAGTTTGATCACCTGATAATCCTCGCCTTCCATTTGCTGGATCATCTGCGAACCCAGATTGGAGGTCATCACGATCACGGTGTTTTTAAAGTCCACCGTACGTCCCTGACCGTCGGTCATACGCCCGTCGTCCAAAGCTTGCAACAACACGTTGAACACATCGGGATGCGCCTTCTCCACCTCATCGAGCAGAATCACCGAATACGGTTTGCGACGCACCGCCTCGGTCAGGCCGCCGCCTTCTTCATAACCGACATAACCCGGTGGCGCACCGATCAGACGCGCGACCGAATGTTTCTCCATATACTCGGACATATCGATGCGGATCAGATGATCTTCTGAGTCAAACATGAATCCCGCCAGCGCCTTGCAAAGCTCGGTCTTACCCACACCGGTAGGCCCCAGAAACAAGAAAGAACCGTACGGGCGATTAGGATCAGACAAACCGGAACGGGAACGGCGGATCGCATCCGACACCAGTCTCACCGCCTCGTCCTGACCCACCACGCGCTCGTGCAATTTATCTTCCATTTTCAATAACTTATCGCGCTCACCCGTCATCATCTTGGAAACAGGAATACCGGTCGCGCGACTGACCACTTCGGCGATTTCTTCCGCGCCCACATGGGTACGCAATAATCGATTCTTAGGCTTGTCACCGCGCTCCTCGGCAATGGCAGCCTCTTTCAACTTCGCTTCCAACTGAGGCAGCTTGCCATATTGCAACTCGGCGACTTGTTCCAATCGACCTTCCCGTTGCAGCCTAACCATCTCGTTCTTTATATGGTCGATTTCCTTTTTAACTTCCGCCGCACCCTGTGCCGCACTCTTTTCGGCCTTTAAAATTTCTTTCAAATCATTTGATTCGCGTTGCAGCTTTAACAGCTCATCTTCGATTAGCTGCATACGTTTCTTGGAAGCCTCATCCTTTTCCTTCTTCATCGCCTCACGCTCGATCTTGAGCTGAATAATGCGGCGGTCCAGTTTGTCGATCACCTCAGGGGTGGACTCGTTCTCCATCTTCAAACGAGAGGCGGCCTCATCGATCAGATCGATCGCCTTGTCCGGCAGAAAGCGATCTGTGATGTAACGATTGGAGAGTTCCGCCGCCGCGACGATGGCAGGATCGGTGATCACCACGCCTGTATGATGCGCCTCATATTTATCTTTCAAGCCCCGCAGAATCGCGATGGTGGATTCTACGGTTGGCTCTTCCACCAGCACCTTCTGGAAGCGACGTTCCAGCGCGGCATCCTTCTCGATGTATTTGCGGTATTCATCCAGCGTGGTGGCACCTACGCAATGCAATTCACCGCGCGCCAGCGCAGGTTTGAGCATATTTCCCGCATCCATCGCGCCTTCGGCTTTACCCGCGCCCACCATGGTGTGCAATTCGTCGATGAAGACGATCGTTTGGCCTTCGTCCAGCGCCAACTCTTTCAACACGTTTTTCAAACGTTCTTCAAATTCACCGCGATATTTGGCACCGGCCAGCAGCGCCGCCATATCCAGACTCAGCACCTTCTTGCCCTTGAGCGATTCGGGCACTTCACCGTTGACGATGCGCTGCGCCAGTCCTTCGACAATCGCGGTCTTACCGACGCCAGGTTCACCGATTAACACCGGATTATTCTTGGTACGGCGTTGCAACACCTGTATTGCGCGGCGTATTTCATCATCGCGACCGATCACTGGATCCAGTTTGCCTTGACGTGCGCGTTCGGTCAGATCCACCGTATATTTCTTCAACGACTCACGCTGACCTTCCGCCTCTTGCGAACCTACTGTCTCGCCGCCGCGCACCGTATTGATCGCCTGTTCCAGCGGCACGCGCAGCACGCCGTGGGTCTTGAGCAAACGACCTGTTTCGCCCTTGTCATTGGTCAAAGCCAGCAGAAACATCTCGCTGGCGATAAATTCATCACCATGTTTCTGCGCTTCCTTATCTGTCACGTTGAATAAATTGGACAGATCGCGTCCGACCTGCACTTCCCCGCCATGACCTTCCACTTTGGCAAGACGTTTTATCGCATCCTGCAACGCCGGTTTTAAACCGCCCACATTACCGCCCGCGCGCGACAACAAGGATCCTGCCCCGCTATCGGCGTCGTTCAGTAAAGCCAGCAACAGATGCTGCGGCTCGATGAATTGATTATCGCTACCCACCGCCAAACTTTGTGCTTCGGAAAGGGCTTGTTGCAACTTGGTCGTGAATTTATCAAATCTCATGATGCACTCCTCAATATTGGCTTTCGAATACGGTGCAGATGGGGGGATCTTAGGATAATTTCAAGTCTGTAACGGGCATGGTGAGATTTTTTCATCCTACAACGACCGCACCATGCCCTTTACCCTCACCCTCTACCGCATGCGGGCGAGAACTAACGTACCGCTACGCGGTTTCGCAAGTATTCTCTGCATCCCTTATACTACTCCCCCTTTACCGCATACTTCGGTTATCTAGCGCACTTATGGAAAATCTTGCCTTACACATCAAGACCAACGTCATCAGCTCACTGGTTGAAGACATCAAGAGCGGTGATTTGACCGCACAACTGCTGCCCGAAGATCTGATCGTCAACGCACAGGTGATCACCCGTCAGACTGGCGTGTTATGTGGCACCCAATGGTTCGACGCCTGTTTTCAGGCACTCGATGCGAGTTGCACCATAGCCTGGCACGCCAAAGATGGCGACAGCATACGTCCCGGTCAGACCCTGTGCGAGATCAGCGGACCTGTACGCATCCTGCTCACCGCCGAGCGCAGCGCGCTGAACCTGTTGCAAACGTTGTCGGGCACCGCTACCACCACCCGGCGCTATGTCGATGCGGTGGACGGCCTTAAGGTCAAGATCATGGATACGCGCAAGACCCTGCCCGGACTGCGCGATGCGCAGAAATATGCCGTACGAGTCGGCGGCGGGCACAACCAGCGCGCAGGACTGTATGACGGCATCCTCATCAAAGAAAACCACATCGCGGCGGCGGGAAGTATCTCGGCAGTCATGGCGGCGACGTTCGAGCTGGCACAACCCGGCATTTCTGTGCAAATCGAAGTGGAGAACATGATGGAACTGGATGAGGCGCTAGATGCCGGCGCAAAACTGATCCTGCTCGACAACTTCGATCTGGAAGCGTTACGCGCGGCAGTGGAACACACCGCAGGTCGCGCGGAACTGGAAGCTTCAGGCGGCATCACATTGAGAGGCTTGCGCGAAATAGCCGAAACCGGCGTGGATCGCATCTCCATCGGGGCACTCACCAAAGACATCGAAGCGCTGGATTTGTCGATGAGAATCAACTGAAGGATTGAGGATTGAGGATTGAGGATTAACAGCATTTTTACGGAGAATATCATGACTGAATCATTGCACATCGTCTGCCCGCATTGCGACGGGGTAAACCGCGTACCAACGGCAAAACTGGCTGAAGCTCCGGTCTGCGGCAAGTGCCGTGAACGCTTGTTTGACGGGCATCCGGTCGAACTCAATGCCGGTAACTTCAACACTCACATCGAGCGCTGCGATATTCCAGTACTGGTGGATTTCTGGGCACCATGGTGCGGGCCTTGCAAGATGATGGCGCCAGCCTTTGTTCAGGCAGCAGGACAACTGGAACCCGCCATGCGACTGGCGAAACTGGATACCGAACAAGCGCAGGAATTGGCAGGTCGCTACAATATTCGCAGCATCCCCACCCTCGCCTTATTTAAAAACGGCCGTGAAGTGACGCGTCAGGCGGGAGCAATGGATGTGCGCGGCATAGTACAGTGGGCGAAATCAAATAGCTGAGTATCGCCCAAAGCAGGATTAATGCAGGGAGGCTGGTGCTTGGGTAACCGCTTCGGCAGCAGCTTTTTTCTGATCCGCATTGCGTGCAGCCAGGCGTTCAGTCAATTTAGCCAGGTTACCCAATGACGCCAGATGTAAATAAACCAATCCCATCCCGCCGTTTTTGAACAATTGCAAAATTTTTTCTTCAGGCAAAGCACCGAATTTTGCCTCATCGATCAGGTAAAAATCCTTAAGCGCGAAAGTCTCACCGTTACCCGTGTCGAAATTAGCTTCTTGTGGCACAAAAATACCGAGCTCATCCAACTGCTTGGTGAGCCAGTCGGTACGCGCATGTTCCTGCTGGAACTGTTGCAAAAACTGAATCATGTCGTTCATGCGTGGCGTAGGCTTTCCTTCGGCATCGAAAATCGATTCACCATGTTCCATACCTAACGCAGGACATGCTTCATCCATGCACACCACCATCCCGTTCGGGCCGCCCGGCGCCATCACGAAGGGATAGCGACGAATGTAAGCCGGAATATAGCGCGCATCCCACTTGCCGTTTTCGTCAACAAACAGGTTTTCGCCATCGCGTATGCCGAGCAGCGCGATCGGGCGCAAGGTACCATCATCCGCACGCACAAATACAATCGGATATTCACGCGACACATCGGTAAATTCCATGCCAGTCAACATGACCGCATTCGCGTCTTTTGCATAGGAGAAATTGCCCTTTTCAGCGGCGATTTTCAGATTGCGATGCACTTCAGAGTTGAGTGCAACGACTTTTTTATAAAAACCAAAAGAGCTCATGAATATTCCCGTTTATTTCTGTTTATCGATAACGGCGCGAACACTACCAGAACTGTTCGCCCGACTGCAACCACATTCAGTTTAGCCGCTTGCAATGAGCGACTACTGAAAAAAAATAAAGATAAAATTAATTTAAAAATCAAGCTGATACAATCAGACTACTTTACGCGCCACCATATCAACCAGCGCCGACATCCCGCTGTGCCCCGCGCCCTCGGAGATTACGCTGTCGTGCTCGCGTAGATGCAGAATCTCCATATCGTCGAACGCCTCGCGCAATAACGCTTCGGTGTAGAGATTTTCAAATTGTGATGGACCGCCGGTTTGGTATTCGAGCTGGCGCGGCGTATAGCCCTGCAACAACAGCAAACCACCCGGTTTAAGCGCACGTTTGATATTGGCAAACTGCTGCAGGCGCTGAACAGGTGAAGCGTACTGGATGAAGATGCCCGCGACGATATCGAATTGATTTTCCGGCCATTCCCAATGCGCGAGATCAACCAGTTCTACCTGCATCGTCACACCGCGCAGCTTGGCCAGTGCACGCGCCTTGTCCACCGCTACGCTGGAACTATCCACCGACAGCACCTGCAAGCCCTGTTCTGCTAGCCAGACACCGTTGCGCCCTTCGCCATCTGCGACCGCGAGACAGGTCATACCCGGTTTAAGCCATATTTTCTGTGAAGCTAAAAACGCATTCGGCTCGGTGCCGAAATGAAATTCATCGCCGCGATATCGTTCGTTCCACACGTTCATTTCAGGATTCCCATCACTTCACCCATACGTACGGGCATCGCCGGCGACCATAAAGAATTAAATTCCAGCACTTCTTTTTGAAACAGCATCACCACTGTGGAACCGAGTAGAAAACGCCCCATTTCATCGCCTTTTCGCAGAGATATTTGCTGATCGTCGTAGCGCCATTCGCGCACTTCACCGGTCCGCGGCGGATTGACCACGCCGTGCCAAACGGTCGCCATACTACCGACGATGGTCGCCCCCACCAGCGTCAGGACGAACGGACCGTGAGCGGTATCGAACACGCAGACCACGCGCTCGTTACGGGCAAACAAACCCGGAACACCGCGCGCCGTTACTGGATTCACCGAGAACAGATCGCCAGGCACATAGATCATGCGAGTTAGCCGCCCGTCGCAGGGCATATGAATACGATGATAATCTTTGGGGCTGAGATAGATCGTAGCAAAATTGCCATTTTGAAATTTGGCCGCAAGCGTTTCGTCCCCGCCGACTAAGGCGGTCGTCGAATAGCTGTGGCCTTTGGCCTGAAACAACCGGTCAGAATCAATCTGTCCAAACTGGCTGATCGCACCATCCACCGGACAGACATATTCAGCCTGTGCCAGAGGGCGGGCACCTGCCTTCAGCTCGCGGGTAAAAAATTCATTGAATGTGGCATAACTAGCAGCATCAGAATTAGCCGCTTCCGTCATACTTACCTGATAACGACTGATAAACCACTTGATCAGCGAAGTGACCCATACACCACGGGAGCCGGCGACTTTCCCGGCCAGTTCGGTCAGCGCCTGTTTAGGCAAGAGGTATTGCAAGAGAACTACGAGGCGATCGGACACGGTATCCAGTCTAAAAAACAGTAAGGGGGCGCATTATACCCAAGTTCAACCTCAGATACCCTGCATCGCCCACCACCAGGTCGGGAGGGTGAAGAAGGCTAAAATCAGGCCGATCGCCACCATGATATTGACCAGCGGTGTATCAAGCTCATGGTCGGTCGCCACGATCGCTGCACTGATCATGGGCGGCATCGCCGCTTCAAACAAGGTCACTTGTATCACCTGTCCGTGCGCACCCAGCAGCGGCACATACAGCAGCATGATTACCAGCGGTGCCAATACCAGCTTAAAACCCAGGCCCAGTAGCAGATTGCGTTTGTGCTCGGCGATATGCCCCATGCGTAACTGCATTCCGACGGACAACAGTGCCAGTGGTGCCAAGGTATCGCCCAGACGTTTCAACAACACCGACAACCAGTCTGCATATTCGAGAGGGATCAACAGCAGCGCGATGATCAATGAGATAAATGGCGGAAACAAGGCGATGCGTTTGAAAATTTGCAGCGCGGTCGGACGCCCGGATGAATAAATCCCCGCCACCATAATACCCAGTACGCTCAGGACAAAAAACGATCCCAGTTGATCCGCAATGATGGCGGTAGACACCCTGGATGGACCATAAAACGCCTCGACCATAGGCACCCCGAAGAACGAGGTATTGCCAAGACCACCGACCAGTATCAGCGCCCCCACGGTCGCACGCGGCAATTTCAACCATCGTCCGAGCAGGATGAAGATCCCTGCCGAGAGAGCAAACACCAGCCAGGGCATCAATGCGGTCAGTAACACATCCCCCGAAAACTTGATCTGATGGATGTAATACAGGGTCAGCGCGGGCAACGAGATGTGGATGATGAAGCTGTTGAGCGTCACCGGCGCGTTGTCCGGCATACGCCGAAAGTGACGCAACAACACCCCTGCGACGAAACACAGGATGAGCAGGAGCAGGTTATTCATGGATAATTTTGGCTCTATTTAAAATGCAGTGGGTAATTTGAAAATTTCAAAAATATAGCACTATGAAATACTGCTCATTCAGTACCACCCGTACCCCTGCGCGCCACCGACGATAGCCCGAAAATAGCGGTGCAGTTGGGCGAAAACGTGTTGCAATTCACAGCACTGCAACAGTTTCGGCGAAACAAATAACACAAAAGTTGGCTGAGCCAACACTGTATTGAGCAGCCGCAAAGCGAATCGTGCGAGTTCCGCAGCCCCGCTATTTGCAGGCTAGCAAGGGTACGCCGCAGGCGCGGCAAACCGGGGTCGCCTTTTCTTAGGTTACTTTCTTTGGACGACGCAAAAGAAAGTAACCAGCCGCCGGGATGCCACTGGCAACAGAAGAAAATGGGTTTGAAGAACATGCTACAAATCACATAAAAATATTAGTTATCTGCCCAACGTGCAAACATCAAGGAACATTGGCCGTAATAAACGCCTTGAGGGTATCCACATTTGCATCCATCACCACGACGCGCTGCGGCAGATTTTCGATACCTTCAAGCGCCTTGGGGCGTTCAGGTAATCGACCCAGCGCCTCGACGATGGTTTCCTCGAATTTGGCGGGCAAGGCGGTTTCCATACAGATCAGCGGCAGACCGGGGCGACGCTGTTCCAAGCCAACTTTCAGGCCGTCAGCGGTATGAGTATCGACCATCACGCCGTATTCTTCCCACAATTCACGGATAGTTTTCAAGCGATCCAGATGGGTGCTCTTGCCGGACGAGAATTTAAATTTTGCAAGTTCGTGCCAGCAATCCGTACCCTTGATATCGAACGCGCCACCTGCATCGACACGGCTCCAGAATTCACGCACCTTCGCACCATCGCGTCCGACTAGGTCATAGACGAAACGTTCGAAATTACTCGCCTTGGAAATATCCATAGACGGACTGCTGGTCTGATAGGTGTGATCCGTACCGCGCGGGCGGTATGCACCCGTGCGGAAAAATTCGTCCAGCACGTCGTTCTCGTTGGTTGCCAGGATCAGCTGACCAATCGGCAAGCCCATCATGCGTGCAATGTGCCCGGCGCAGATATTGCCGAAATTACCCGAAGGCACCGAAAAAGCCACTTGCTCGTCGTTATTTTGAGTCGCGGCAAAGTAACCCTTGAAGTAATACACGATCTGCGCCGATACGCGTCCCCAGTTGATCGAATTGACCGTGCCGATCTTGTGCGTGGCCTTGTAGACATGATCATTGGACACCGCTTTGACCATATCCTGTGCATCATCGAACATGCCGTTGATCGCGATATTGTGGATATTTTCGTCTTGCAGCGAATACATCTGCGCACGCTGAAAAGCGCTCATCTTGCCGTTAGGCGAGAGCATAAACACGCGTATACCGCGCTTGCCACGCATCGCGTATTCGGCAGCAGAGCCGGTGTCGCCTGAGGTCGCGCCCAGAATATTGAGTTCAGCGTTCTGCTTGTCCAGCGCATACTCGAACAAATTACCCAAGAGCTGCATCGCCATATCCTTGAAAGCCAGTGTCGGGCCGTTGGACAACTCCAGAATATGCACGCCAGGCAGCAAGGTGCGCAAGGGGGTGATTTGTGAAAAATCGGAATCTGCACGCCCCTTGTTGTACACCTCAGCGGTATAAGTCTTATCCAGAATAGCCTTCAGATCTTCCGCCGGAATATCGGTGGCGAACTTGGACAGCACGGCATAAGCCAGATCCGCGTAGGACAGATTGCGCCAGGCATCCAGCTCCTCGCGGGTGACTTGCGGATACTCTTTGGGCAGATATAAACCGCCGTCGGGTGCTAAACCACCCAGCAGTATTTCGGTGAAGGTCTTTTCGGGCGATTGCCCGCGTGTGGAGATGTATTTCATTCGATACCCCATTTTTCAATCAAACGGGCGCGATAAATCGCGCCCCTACGCATCTACATGCGAAATTCTTTGCTTACTTACCTAGTTCTTCCAGACGCAACTTGGTCACATGCCCTGCCACCACGCCCAAGGCTTCGATCTTCTCGATCGCCGCCTTGATGTGTTTTTCGCGAGTCTGATGCGTGAGCATAATCAGGTCTGTTTGCGTTTCACCGTCAGCAGGCTCTTTCTGGATCACGGCATCGATAGAAATCTGTTCATCCGCCAGTATCCGCGTGATGTCAGCCAGTACGCCCGGTTGATCTTGCACGCGCAGTCGCAGATAGTAACTGGTGACCACTTCACTAATCGGCAGAATCGGCAGATCAACCATCGCATCCGGCTGGAAGGCCAGGTGCGGCACGCGATTTTCAGGATCAGCAGTATGCATACGCGTGATATCGACCAGATCGGCGATCACCGCACTGGCCGTGGGTTCCGCACCTGCTCCCTTGCCATAATACAGTGTTGCACCGACGGCATCGGCTTGTACCAGCACCGCATTCATCGCACCTTCAACGTTTGCAATCAATCGTTTAGTGGGAATTAAGGTCGGATGCACGCGCAACTCGATGCCTTCAGGCGTACGACGGGCGATACCCAACAGCTTGATGCGATAACCCAGTTGTTCTGCGTATTTGATATCCACGGCATCCAGCTTGGAAATACCTTCGATATAGGCTTTTTCGAACTGCACCGGAATACCGAATGCCAGAGAAGCCAGCAGCGTAATCTTGTGAGCCGCATCCACGCCTTCGATATCGAAAGTCGGATCCGCTTCCGCATAACCCAAACGCTGAGCTTCTTTCAATACGGTGTCGAACGACAAGCCCTTGTCGCGCATCTCGGACAGGATAAAATTGGTGGTGCCGTTGATGATGCCCGCAATCCACTCGATACGATTGGCAGTCAGGCCTTCGCGTACCGCCTTGATAATAGGGATACCGCCCGCAACGGCCGCTTCAAAACCGATCATCACGCCCTTATCCTGAGCTGCCTTGAAGATTTCATTACCGTGTGTGGCCAAAAGCGCCTTATTAGCGGTAACCACATGCTTACCGTTGGCGATCGCCTGCATCACAAGTTGTTTGGCCACGCCATAACCACCGATCAACTCGATCACGATATCGACTTCAGGATCCGACACTACCGAAAAAGCGTCATCAGTCAGACGACAAGCGCCACCGGTCAATTGTTTCGCGAGTTCCAGATTCTTGTCCGCCACCACCGTGATGCGGATAGGTCGTCCTGCGCGACGGGTAATTTCTTCACAATTACGCTGCAGTACGGTAAATGTGCCACCACCGACAGTGCCGATGCCCAGTAATCCTACATTGATTGGTTTCATAATGTCAGTTATAAGTCGTAAGTTGATAGTCGTAAGTTGGTAGTCGTAAGTCGTATAGGTTGGGTTAGCGGCTTCTCCGCGTAACCCAACACTTTTTATAAGCTGTTGGGTTACGGCCTGACGGCCTAACCCAACCTACACTTTATTTTCCGTGCTGCTTGCGGTAATGTTCCAAAAAGCGTGCGATGCGCCCAATTGCATCCGTCAGATCATCCGCCGATGGCAAAAACACCACGCGCATATGATCCGGATTAATCCAGTTAAAACCAGTCCCTTGCACCACCAGCACCTTTTCAGCTTCCAGCAATTCCAGGATGAACTGCTGATCGTTCTCGATCGGGTAGACTTGAGGATCCAGTTTCGGGAACAGATACAGCCCGGCTTTCGGTTTCACACAAGAGACGCCGGGAATATCGGTTAGCAGCTTGTAGGCCAGATCGCGCTGTTTGCACAAACGACCGGTCGGCGCGACTAAATCGTTGATGCTCTGATAGCCGCCCAGCGCAGTTTGAATCGCGAATTGTCCGGGCACATTCGAACACAAGCGCATCGACGCCAATATCGTCAGACCGTTGATATAGTCCTGCGCATGACGTTTCTCACCCGATACCACCATCCAGCCGGAGCGGTAACCGCAGGCGCGATAGTTTTTGGACAGCCCGTTCAGCGTGACAAAAAATACATCATCCGCCAGCGAGGCGATCGAAGTGTGCGTTGCACCGTCGTAGAGCATCTTGTCGTAAATTTCATCGGCAAAGATGATCAAATCATGATCACGCGCTAACTGTATGATTTCTTTTAGAATATCATCAGAGTACAGCGCGCCGGTCGGATTATTCGGGTTGATGATGACAATCGCTCGCGTATGCGGCGTAATCTTGGCTCTCATGTCTGCCAGATCAGGCATCCACTCGTTAGCTTCGTCGCAAACGTAATGGCGCGGTTTCCCGCCCGCCAAAGTCACTGCAGCGGTCCAGAGAGGATAATCAGGTGCCGGCACCAGCACTTCATCACCACTGTTGAGCAAGCCCTGCATCGCCATGACGATGAGTTCGGACGCGCCGTTGCCGATGTAGACATCTTCCAGTCCAACGCCCGCAATTTTCTTCGACTGGCAGTAATGCACAATCGCCTTCCGGGCGGCGAACATCCCTTTGGAATCGGAGTAACCGGACGAATTGGGCAGATTCAGAATCACGTCCTGCTGAATCTCTTCCGGCGCTTCAAAACCGAACGGCGCAAGATTGCCGATATTCAGCTTGATAATTCGCTGACCTTCTTCCTCCATCTGCTTGGAGCGTTCCATGACCGGACCGCGTATGTCGTAACAGACGTTAGCCAGCTTATTGGATTTTAAAATTAGTTTCACAATGAATATTGATTTGTAATGGTTTAAATACGGCAATCCCATGATTTTACCTGTGCTAACCCCGCACGGCAAATCAGATGACGGCTACACAAAATAATTCTACAAAAACGAAACCAGAATTTGCCTTTTTATAATTTGACGGTTCTCTGTCCAAACCTCTACACTCCGGTCATCTATCGATAGTCTGCACTTGCGAGGTCGTTTTGAAATTACATCTAGCCTATCTGGGCGACACTAAATTGTTTACCGGCTACGCCGACGATCATGTAGCGGTCAGCCGCGAACGCTTTGATACCCACATCGTAGTCACCGCCAGTGAGGTGCGGACCGACTGGAACGTGACGGACTTCGACACCCTGAGCGAGGCGCACTTCGAATATTTTCTGGTATTGCAACCCGAAATACTGCTGCTGGGCACGGGAAAAACGCAACGCTTCCCTCACCCGCGACTATATCGTGCCCTTACCAATGCCGGCATCGGCGTGGAGTGTATGACGACGCCTGCCGCCTGCCGCACCTACAATATTCTGGTCGAAGAAGATCGCCGCGTCGTCGCGGCAATTTTACTTTAAAAACAAATAACTAAAAAAATCAGCACAACCCTTAACCCCTGCGCGCCGCCGCTGAGAACCTGCAAACATCGGTGCAGTTAGGCGAGGACTGTTTGAGCACGTGGCCGCGTAGCGGATCGTGCGAGTTCCGCAGCCCCGATGTTTACAGGTGATCAAGGGTACGCGTCCTGTCTTGCAAAAAACAGGACGGCGCGGCAAACCGGGGGCGCCTTTTCTTGGGTTACTTTCTTTTGGCGACGCAAAAGAAAGTAACCAACTGCCGGGCTGCCACCGGCGACAGAAAAATGAAACTCAACCGCACGCAATAAGCCACATAAAACTTTTATACCAATTCACCCCACAGGTCGTGAGTATCGGAATCGGTAATCAGCACCTCGACCAGATCACCCGCCTTGAGCGATTGACCATTGGTGATATAGACCTGACCATCAATTTCCGGCGCATCGGCGAAACTGCGCGCTATCGCGCCCTCTTCGTCCACCTCATCCACCAGCACCGTCAGGGTTCGGCCTATCTTGCGCTCCAGTCGCGCTGCGCTGATTTCCTCCTGCAACATCATCAGGCGTCCCAAACGTTCCTGCTGAATTTCCGGAGCGACAGGATCCGGCAACTCATTCGCCAGCGCGCCTTCGACCGGCGAATAGGCGAAAGCACCGACGCGGTCGAGTTGCGCGACTCGCAAAAATTCCAGCAATTCTTCAAATTCTTCTTCCGTCTCACCCGGAAAACCCACGATAAACGTGCTGCGCAGGGTCAGATCGGGGCAGATTTCGCGCCATTTTTGTATGCGCGCCAAAACATTATCGCTACTGCCGGGACGCTTCATCAGTTTCAGGATGCGGGTATTGGCGTGCTGGAACGGGATATCCAGATAAGGCAGAATCTTGCCTTCCGCCATCAACGGTATAACTTCGTCCACATGCGGGTATGGGTAAACATAATGCAAACGCACCCAAACACCCAATTCACCTAACGCCACAGCCAGTTCGGTCATGCGCGCCTTTAGCGGCCTGCCGCCCCAGAAACCGGTACGGTATTTGACATCCACGCCATAGGCGCTGGTGTCCTGCGAGATCACCAGCAATTCCTTCACGCCGGAATTCACCAGATTTTGCGCCTCCTGCATCACATCACCCACCGGACGACTGACCAGATCACCGCGCAAACTAGGGATAATGCAGAAGGTGCATCTATGGTTGCAGCCTTCGGAAATTTTCAAATAAGCGTAATGCTTGGGCGTCAAACGGATGCCTTGCGCGGGCACCAGATCGGAATACGGATCGTGCAATTTGGGCAGATGCTGATGCACCGCTTCCATCACCTCATCGGTCGCATGAGGACCTGTCACCGCCAGTACCTTGGGGTGAGCTAATTTGACCACATCACCCTTCGCGCCCAGACAACCGGTCACAATCACTTTGCCGTTTTCCGCCAGTGCCTCGCCAATCGCATCGAGCGATTCTTCCACCGCACTGTCGATAAAGCCGCAGGTATTAACCACCACCAGATCGGAGTCCTGGTAACTGGCTGATATTAAATAACCTTCTGCGCGCAAGCGGGTCAGAATATGCTCAGAATCTACCGTCGCCTTGGGGCAACCTAGCGACACGAAGCCTACTTTTGGAATCTTTGTACTCATTTTAAACTTTCAGTTTCAAGCGCCAACCAGCAGGTTGACCAACAATATCGAAGAGACACCCGCCACGATCAGTAAGACTTGCTCTACCGTATCGCGCAATCGGGTACGTTGATGCAAACCGGGAATCAAATCAGCCACCGCAACGTAGATCATACTGGCAGCAGCCAGCGCCAGCAAAGTGGGGACGGCATTTTGCACCGACTGCAAGGCGAAATACGCCAGCACCCCGCCAACCAGAGTCGCGAGACTAGAGAATAAATTCAGCCACAGGGCACGTGCCTTGCTATAGCCCGAATGCAGCAGAATCATGAAATCGCCGACTTCCTGAGGGATCTCATGGGCGATGATCGCCAGCGCGGTCACGACCCCCAGATGTATGTCAGTCAAAAATGCGGCGGCTATAATCACGCCGTCGACAAAGTTATGAAAGGTATCGCCGACCGTGATCATCAACCCGCTACGACCATGTGCACTGGGGGTGACCGGCTCATGTGCCTCACAGTGGTCGTGATGACAATGCCGCCACAACAACAATTTCTCAAGGGTGAAAAACAGCAGGATGCCGAACAACACCGTGCCGCTCAACATGGCAGGACTGGTGGAAACTTTAATCGCTTCAGGCAGAATATCGAGAAAAACAGCGCCCAGCAACGCCCCGATCGCGTAACTGACCAACGCGTTAACCCAATGCGTACGAGCGTTCAGCGCAAACAAGGCAGCGCAGCCAACACTCAACACACCACCGGCAAAACTGGCCGCAACGATCCACAGCAATACGGTCATGGTATTCATTCAAATTAATCAAGGTCGCGGATTATAACGGATTGCAGTGCCATCAAACGGTTTGCCGCGTGATAGCATTCAAACTCAACTTTACGATTGTCCAAAAACCATGACGATGCTGCCGATTTTCTCACCTCTCGAAGCCCGTGTACTGAGCGTGTTGATCGAAAAAGAAAAAACCGTACCGGACACCTATCCGCTCTCGGTGAACACCCTCACCTTGGGCTGCAATCAAAAAACGGCGCGCGATCCGGTCATGTCAGCATCGGAAACTGACGTACTAGCCGCACTCGACGAACTCAAAAGCCATTCATTGATCATCGAGTCGAGCGGCGGGCGAGTGATGCGCTACGCCCACAATGCACGGCGCGCCTTAAAACTCCCCGAACAGTCTGTCGCTCTGCTGGCTTTGCTGATGCTGCGCGGCCCGCAAACCGCCGGCGAATTACGCACCAATTGCGACCGGCTGTACGCCTTCGGCGACATCTCTTCGGTGGAGGCTTTTCTGGATGAGTTGAGCGACAGCGAAGCACCTTGGGTCGTTAAGCTGCCCAAGGCACCCGGATCACGCGAACATCGCTGGGCACATCTGCTATGCGGCGCGGTGGATGTGGAAACGTTCAAAGCCTCGCCTCATGTCGCTCGTCACGGCAGCAATTTTGATGAAATCACCGAACTGCAGGCTGATGTAGCACGACTCAATGAAGAAGTAGCGACCCTGCGCAGTATTGTCGAAAAAATTCAGAATGAACTTGGAATGTGAAGAAACAGGGAAATCACAAACTGATGCAAAATACGAATGTTGTGTAGTAAAAAGCCCTCTTTTCCATTATTGAAAAGATGGCTTTTTACGTTATATTTCCGCCGCTCAGCTGTAACAGTCTGGGGTAATATTTATAAAATACCAGTTACCCATCCTGTTTGTTGTCGTACACCTACGGTTTCGGTTCGGTCTGCTCTGGCGCGCTCGTTGAATTCTGCTGTAGATCCTGATCTGCCTTGAGTTTGGCCGCTTTGGATTCCTTCTTAGCCTGTGCTTCGGCGGCGGCTTTGGCCTTCTTTTCAGCCTTCGCTTCGATATCAGCTTTCAATTTGGCAACCTTGATATCGGCAGCGGCACGCGCTGCGATCTCAGCGGCTTCCTGGCTTGCTTTAGCTTCGGCTTCATCGCGTGCTGCAGTTTCCGCTGCGGCTTTGGCATCCTGCTCCGCCTTCACACGATCGGCTTCCGCCTTTGCATCCTGATCGGCCTTGAGCTTGGCAGCTTTAGCTTCCTTCTTAGCCTGTGCATCAGCGGCAGCCTTTGCCTTCTTTTCAGCCTTCACACGGACAGCTTCAGCCTTGGCATCCTGTTCAGCCTTTAGCTTGGCAACTTTAGCGTCAGCTTCAGCACGCGCTGCGATCTCAGCGGCTTCCTGGCTGGCTTTAGCTTCGGCTTCATCACGTGCTGCAGTTTCCGCTGCGGCTTTGGCATCCTGCTCCGCCTTCAAGCGGTCGGCTTCCGCCTTTGCATCCTGATCGGCCTTGAGCTTGGCAGCTTTAGCTTCCTTCTTAGCCTGTGCATCAGCAGCGGCTTTGACCTTCTTTTCAGCCTTGACGCGGGCGGCTTCCGCCTTGGCATCCTGCTTTTTCTCCGCAGGAGTTGCAGCACCTGCATCAAGAGCAGTTGCAGAACCCATTCCCTGTTCTACCGGTGCAACTACAACTGGCGAATTTTTTGAATCAGTAGCCGCTTCAGATGCATCGACTCCTGACTTTAGCATTCCCTTCTTTTCCAGCTTAGTGTCAACGCACGCAACAAGAGTGTAATCCCCTGTATCAAGAACCACATCGGTTACCATAAAACTGTTGGAACGCGGATTGAATTGCGACGCGAGCGGTATCCATTCACCCCTGAGCTTTGCCCAAATTGCCAAACCTGCCTCACCCTTAACATCCGCGCCCAATTCGTGACGGGTTGAACCCTCGTTTATATAGTCAATTTCAAGATCAGCCTTGATTTGACTGTCCGGCGTGCGGTTGTTGATATGCCAAGTACGCTCAAGACATTCTGATGGTTTAATCCCGTTTGGAACGTCAACAGGCACTTGTTGACTCGTCACTTGCACATCAATCCGACTTGACCTGGATAAACTATTGACGTCGATTGCGGCCAAAGGGATTGCCAGCATAGGGTCCGAGAAGAAAACACGTCTCCCTGCTTCCTTCAGTTCGCCTGCACCCAACAAGTTTAGCGATTCAATTTGCCGTTTGGTGAAATAATCAGGCTGACGAGGCTCCACCGGATCAAATGATTTAAATGGCAACCAGACCGGAGAATTCCACACATTGGTCACCAGCATCAATCTGTTCAGATAGTGATATCTCCACTCATTGAAGAACCTAAGAGAATCATAGACATAGCTAAACTCCGCTTTGTCCGGGTTCGGATATATTTCACTGTTGATGGCAGCGTGCGTTTCTAAACGGTTAGCTTCGATCAACTGCTTAAAGTTTTTCGGGTTATACCAGCCGCGCATGGAGCCCGGTTCCAAAGGCTGATCCGCAAACAACTCCCTGACTTTGGCCTGGAACCGTTTGTACAACTTATCATTTTTAAGTGTCTTTTCCTTCAAGGGGCTAGGTGCACCCGATTCCGGAGAATGAGTGTACTGAAAATGCATATTCCAAATAGTACGAGGATAAGACACACCCAGATCGGCTACACGACCAAAGGCCATGTCATAATCCCACGGAACAACCGTCCACTTATGTGTCTGGTTGCTGTACCAGAGGAAAAAATTCTTGTTATAAGTATCTTCATCCCCTGTCAGGCTGTTGACAATCAGCCAATTGATAACCGAATCACCGTCAAAATGTTCGTCCAGATAAGCATCGAATTTTTCAACCGGCGTTGAATCCAGTTCCTGCGCCAATTGCTTCAGTCGAGAAAAATCCTTGCCACCATCGATTCTGTTAAAGCACTTTTGCAAACGATTAAAATCTTCCGGTTGGAAATTACCACAGTAAAAGGCATCATCCGGGTTATACAATTCACCATCTCTCCCCAGTCCAAAACGCTCAAACATCGAAGGCGTGATCCATTCGACCATCAGATATCTGCCTATCCGTTTATTGTTGATATCCAGACTGGTGTACAACATTTCCGGTGCGGCCATTTTCAAGCGTGACATCAGATCATGCGCCAACCATTGGTGTGACTCGGTCACATCTGTTGCCATCGCATCCAGCGAAATTCTGTCTTGTCCGTGCCAGGTGACACCCTTATCAAATTTGATAAACAGTGATTTTTTAAGGAAATTTCGCGTAAAACTTCCCTTGACGGATACTCGCCCGTTGAGATTAACGTCGCCATCGACAAACCTTACCGGAAAACTGGATTTGTCCGTCGGGTCCTTGTGGAAAAAGCTCTCTACGTCCTTTGGATTCATCTCAAGATGAACACCATGTGTGCGCAAATGGGCACCAATTTCATTCCAGGTGGCAAATTTCGCGGCCTTTTCGCGCATAGGCGCGTGAGCCGCTTCCTCAGCCTCCAAACGTAAAACCTCTTCCTGTGCGAATACGTCCTGACGCGCTTTTTCTTCCGCTGCCGCCTTAGCCAATTCTGCTGATTTTGTCCGTTCAGCTTCTGCTGCAGCATCCTGCTCAGACTTGATCTTTGCAGCCGCAGCTTCCAATTTCAGCCTTTTGGCTTCCGCCTTAGCATCCTGATCTGCCTTGAGTTTGGCTGCTTTGGCTTCCTTTTTCGCCTGTGCATCGGCTGCGGATTTAGCCCTTTGCTCAGTCTTCGCGCGAGTAGCTTCGGCTTTCGCCTCCATTGCCGCCTTAAGTTTAGCAACTTTAATATCGGCTTCTGTGCGCAACCTGGCTTCTGTCTCTTCGGGTGAAACAACGGCGCCACCTGAAATATCAGCGGCATTTTGCTGAATCTGATCAACAGCGCAAACTGCACCGGTAGAGAGTGTCAGAACGGCAATTCCTAATAGTTTGTATATATTCATGGCAACACCGCTGATTTATTATTTACGCCAAACTTTGGAATAAGTTACGAAAACGCCGAGTGGGGAACTCGTATTTCTCCCCCACAAACCCCGCTCGACAAAAAACATCATCGATTCATTGATGCTAATGCTGCGAGACAGACCAATTTGCCCTGACAACAGCGAAAATTTATCATGCAAGTCAACCAGACCATTTCCCGGTGTCACTGTATAGGTTTTAGCAATCGAAGTACGTGCATCCATACGCGCGATCAGCGACCAACCGGACAGTTCTCGTGCCCAGTCAGCATCCTTGAGAACATGACCGTAACTTAAGTATCCCCAAGCCTCGCCGGGCGCATCGCCGACCCAGTATTTTATGCCCGCCCCATAAGCGATTGAACTTTTAGCAATTGCCTGCTCTGTCAGGAAACTTTCGTACGGGTCAAGCCGTGTGCTTGACTGAATACCCACCTTGATACCGAATTTCTTCGGCAAGGCAGCTGCGCCATTCGGAGACAGGTGTTGCGGGAAAATTGCCGCAATTTCCCAGTTATGGTCGATAAAATGATCCAACCGTCCACGAATTCCCGTTTCGACATCGTTAAATCCCTGCTGCGTCGTTACACCACAATTGAACTTTTCCAGAGAGGTCGTGGCGTACAAGGTGTTGTAATACGAATAACCATACTCTGCATACAAAGGAACATTAGCACCGCTTCCGCAGGTATTTCTGAATGCACTGCCCTGACGATCAAAGGCATTTCCGTTATCCTTAAATCCCAGTCCGCTTGAAATTGCCAGATCGCCTTCACTTTGCATCCAGCCCGCATAACTATTCGCAACCGGCAAAACAACCAACATCATGATTGTCAACCAATTTTTGTTTATTCTCAACACAACCTCCGACATTCAAGAAATATACTTATTAATCAATTAGTTACAAGTTTACTGACAATGCTTTTTCCAGTGACAGGATACGACATCCGTCGCCGGTTTATTCTGTATCGTAAAATCAACATCTTCTACCCCCCCGGCATCAGGATCGCTATACCAGCTCCAGATCAATATCCCCTGATTCCACTCTCCGGATAGTTCTGCTAGCCAACCATCCAGCACATGTGCTTGCAACTGCGCATCCGGCATCACGTCTTTACCCAGTTGCTCAGGCCACAACCATGGATTTTCCATCGCCCCGGAATGGGAGGTAATCCCGACCTCCGCTATCCAGAATGGTTTGTGCAGTTTCGCAGCTTCAGTCCTGACCTGCCCCGCCAATTGCTTCATCTGTTCCCGAACACCGTTCGGCTCCAGCTTCGGATAATAAGTGATCGCCACACTATCAATCTTATCCAGGGCAGAAAAATTCGCCAGATTGCCGATGTCATGGGCTACGTAGCTGAGCTTTCCGCTATATCGACTCCTAATCGCATCAGTCAGTCCACGCCATTCCGGACGCTGTTCGGTTTTGCTCAACTCGGTACCGATGACCAGCATTTCAGCGTGCCCCTCACTCGCCACACTGGCCAACGAGGTCATATGCCTGGTATATGCATCAAACCAGCACCTCCAGCCATGTTCATCAACCGACTGAATTTCCCCAGCCCAACTGTCCCGCACTAGGATCTGAGGTTTCAGTACCACGTGCAGACCGGCGTCATGCGCATATTCAATTGCGTGCAGCAAACGCGTCAACGAATAGTGTTCATCCACCGTCAGCTCGCAACTGCCGGCCGACGATTGCCTGATGAAAGGCACAAAGGCCACCGTGTTTGCACCCAACCCCTTCAAATGCTGCATATTTCCCACATTGCGCAGATCATCCAGCGCCACGTTACGACTTTGCAGCAGATTAACCCCCTGCATTTGCATCGGTGCGCACCCTGCGAGCAGAATAAGAACCAGGAATAATCCAGCCCGACAAATCAAAAACAACCCTACTCAGCCTTTACAGTAAACGGCTTACTGTCATCCCGACGGTACACCCGCCATTGCTGGTCGTCATAAACCAGGTGACGGCCTTCCATCCCACCCCAGTAGGCACCCTCATATTTCTTGCCGACCACATCCACCACACTACGCCTATGCGTGGGATTGATGATGGCAATCTGGTCAACGGTATCCAAAAAGTATTTATCCACCAGTTTGACTTCAATCTTGAACGGCAGGACCAGGTGCTCCACATTCCCCTTCGCCGCGATCACACGATAACCGGCACGCTCGTCCAATAATGTGCTGTAAGGCTGTGCGCTCAAGAATTGAGCCAGATTTTCATCAGACTTTGAACCCGGTACAGCACGCGTAAAGCCAGCCTTCCAGTCATTGATCTGCGGCGCATCGCTGGTATGCATGATCCACCAACCACCCAGATTACCAACAAGTAACAAGGCCAATAAAATTTTCAAGGAGTTACCCTGCAACCGGGGCAGCAATAGCAGCGCGGTCATGAACACGGCAATCTGCAAGAACAGGATGTCGAGCGCATGAAACAGGGCGAAACCCACTGTACCGATGACCGCCGCCAGCGCCGGCATCAGAAACAGCTTGGGCGCGGTGTGCAGCACGCGCTCGTGCATACGGTTGCGCCAGATCATCCAGATTGTCGCCGGCGTGGCCAGCAGTGACAGCCAAAGCGTGTAACCCATCGAGGCGATCCACTCACCCCCCCACTGATTGAGCCAGGAATACTGGTCAGAATTCTGCCAGACACCGTTGTACATCGCTTCGGGTGCATGCATGAACATGAACATGTCGTTGTGGAACATCCAGTTCAGATACATCCAGGACAGGAAGGCAAACACAAACGGCATCAGTAAAATAATGTAAACGCTGGTCACCGACTCCTTGAGCATGCGTTCCGGCGCTACCAGAGGAATAAAAGGAAACATCACGATCGCAATATACATAGAGCGATCATCGGTCAGAAAGAACAAGACCAGCGCAGCACTCAAAAACAGGATGGAGTGTAAATCCGCCAGCAGCGCCAGTCGTACAACACCGAAACAGAACAGATAAAACACTGCAAAAGTGAGCGCGTTATTGAGCCCACTGGTCATTCCCCATAGTGCAAACGGATGACTGATCAACAGTGCTGAAAAAATCAGGCGCTCTTTAAGCCGATATCCCTTCTTGACCAGAAAAGCGTTCCAGTGCGCAAAGACACTCGCAGCTGCCACAACGGACAGCAGATACGACGCGTATTCCGTATACAGTCCGGGGATGCGTGCTACTCCCCAGAACAGATAGAACGGCACATACGGGAACAATATTCCGGAATCTTCCAGACGAAAGTCATTGTCAGTAAAGGCAAGAATTTTGGCCCATACCCGCAACGAATACTCGCTGTGATAGTCATGACTTAACAGCCAGACCATCAAGACCGAAAACATAATGATCGCCAGGGCGAAAAATTCCCAAACTCGGTGTGATTTACGCTTTAGCATTTTGATTTTCGGGCAAATCCAGATCTTCGTGGACAAAATGGGTCAGACCGTGATTGGTCTTCTCCCAGTAAAAGGGATTGAAAACCAGCTGCCAGAGGGCCTTATAGCCGGCCAGTGATAACAACATCCAGTATATGGGGGCACTCAATGCATATGGAATCAATGAATAATTATGTCGCTTAAAAGCACCCAGCATGTAAACATAGATAAAGAATCCATTGCCCATCAGCAAATTGAATAAACTCATATACAACACGACGGGCGGGAAGTAGGCATCCAGTGCCATCGTCTGAGTGAGCAACCAAAAGAAGTACATCCCGTACATAAACGGCAGCAACAGCGTTGTCATGATGGTGCCACCGACAAACATCTGAAAACCCCAGAAACCTGCATGTCCTAATGTTCTGTAGGTATCTATCGGGTGTCGCATATAGACCAGATAGGTCTGCATGTAACCTTTCACCCAGCGAGAACGCTGGCGTATCCAGTTACCCAGATTTTGGGTCGCCTCTTCCATCGTGGTCGAATTAACCACCCCAACACGATAACCCAACTGCGTGATGCGCATACCCAGATCCGCATCTTCGGTGACATTATAGGGATCCCAAAGACCGATTTCGCGCAATTTATCCATCTTGAAGTGGTTGGATGTACCACCCAGCGGGATGGGAATACGCAGGATATCCAGTCCAGGCAGGAAGTAATCGAACCAGATCGAATACTCCAGCGTAAACATTCGCGTCATCCAGTTTTCATCGGCATTGAAGTAGTTCAAACGCGCCTGAATGCAGATCACGTCTTCCGGCGAATTTTGGAAGGTAATCAGCGCCTTCTTCAACTGGTCTGGCTCCGGCTTATCTTCTGCATCGTAGATAGTCACGAACTTGCCGCGCGCGAAGTTCAATGCATAATTGCAAGCCTTAGGCTTGGTCTTGGGCATAGAGGCTGGAACACGGATGATCTCAAAGAACGACTCTAAACCTAAGTCTTTCGCCGCCTGTATGGTTTCATGATCATCTTCTTCAAGAACGAGTTTCACATCCAGCTTGGACTTGGGGTAGTCCAGTCTGCGCAAGGACGCAGCGATAATGGGCAGTGTCTTGGCTTCCTTGTACATCGGCACCAGCACGGTGTAGAGCGGCAGACTGCTGTCATCGAGGTCCCTGAGCATCTTCCCGGAGATACGCATATCGACTTTTTTGTGACTCCCCACCCAGGCCAGCGTGGCCTTGAACAAGAAATTCACAATGAAGAACAGCCCTGCCAACACATTTAATCCGATCAGCATCTCTGTCGGCCAGCCCACAAATACACCAATAAATGCAGCGAGGAGAAGCCCGATCTGAATCAACTGCTGAATCGTAAAAACCTGTTTAGCTGATTGCTTCGGCCTGGAAAAACTCAGCGAATTGACGGCAGTTTCACTGAAGAAATCATTTCCGCATGCCTGTAGATGCCAGATGATGTCGAATTTGCTGGTCATGACATAATCTACATCACTGCCGAATTGTCGTTCCGCAAATTCGAGCGAGGATTCCCCGATGTCTGTAATTGCCACGATCAGGCGTCCCTCACGGTGCTTGTAAGGAATGACCAGATACTCAAGGTAGCGACCATACAGCGCAGGTTTAACCAGCGTAGGATCGGCGGGTTCCTTGTAAAAATCCACAAATGGCATGCGAAAGTGCTCTGCGAGAGTCTGGTAGAAGTTCTTTGATGTGACCCAACCCTTGGCCATGATCACGTCACCCAGCCTTGACCCCCAATCCTTCTGGATCATCAGCGCCTCTTCCAGTTGCGCAGGCGTAATCTGACCATTCTGAATCAGAATCTCGCCTAACCTCAGCTTTTTTTCGCCGTTATTTAGCATCAAAAACTCACTTTGTCTTTTTTTGGTATTGCTGAATACGGCGATAGACCATAATCAACACCAAGCCTAATAGCATCCAGCCTATGGCCACGATCCAGAACTTGTATCGTCCAAGTTTACCCATAAAATCAAGGAACTGCGGATACTCAATCTTGGCGCGATTCATCTGGCGGGTCTTCATGTTCAACACTTCGCCCGATGGATCGGCAAACGAGGTATCGCCCTGCTCCAGAAAGTACTCCTTGATCTCAGATCTAGCATGATCTTCAGACGGTGCCAGCCATAGCCCGCCCATGCCGTTATGCTTGACCACCTGCGCAATAGAAATGGCAGGCAAACCCTTCACCGCAAGCAATATCCGCTTATCGTCCGTCTGCACTTCGATCGGGCCCCGGTCGAAACGAACCGTCATGTCATCCAGCTCAATTTTCGGACGACCGTAAATCATGAATGGCCGCGTAGGCTTGAAAGGGGTCGTGCCGTCGTAACTAATCACCTTGAGGTTGGACAAGTCGTATTTCTGGTCGCTCAGCACGGTGGTCAACAACACCAGATGCTCCGGTGAAAAATAGGACGGCTCTACATAAAGATCGAATCCATCGGCAAAATACGGATGCAAGTCATTGAATATTCTAGGATTAACATCAAAATACTCAAACTCGATAGTGCTGTCACGGGTAATCTGCATCTGAAAGGAAGCAAGACTATTCATACAATCGCGTGGCGCAAAGCGCTGCGCCATGATTTTCACGTAATTTCTACCCACCCACTGACTGTAGTTGGCAATATGAAATGTAAAGGCTTGTGTTTTACCTGTATTCTCAATAGGTTGAACTTCCTGAAGAATATTATTGACGTAAACGAACAAGAGCATGCGTTCATTCATTCTATCCTTCGAGGGAGGTGCCACCACGTTCACATTGATGGACTTGATGCGCATATCTCCCGGCACCTGCGGCAGACCCGCGAAAAACTTCCACTCAGCAGTCCGTGTGATGGTACGAGGCTCGTCGTTCATCCCCATTTCGCCCAGCGTCAGCGTGCGCGTTGCGTGTTTGTCCGCACTCGACGGGGTTAGATCTGCATACTCCCCCTCCAGCGTTACCTTGCGCCAGTCACGTGAGAGCAACTGCATATCCCGCTCGGAGGCAGCTTCGGTCAACAAAATAAAACTAGGCAAGGACTTTTTCGTACGGCGGATTACCGCGATATTGCTATCCGGATTGAACTCACTTTTATCTACGGCGGGCAACTTTGTCAGCAGCCAGTTCAATTCAGCGCGTTCAGCAACGAAGAGATCGCCCACGGCTGGTTGCGTCACAAAACCCACCGTCTTTCCGGATATACGAAGGTGAGATGCAGCCTGCAAAATCACCTTCATGATTTCGGGTGACGGATTAGACGGAATAGACATCATTACATTTTTTGGCAATACACTCCAGGCACCACGCAAGCTGGCAACCTGAGTATCCAGTCCTGACAATTCAATTCTCGTCTCGGGAAGAATCTGAATGTAATGCAGCGCAAAAGTGCGTTCGTCAAGACAGCGCGCATCGGTCGGCATGATCGACGCCCTGACGGTCAACTTGATATGACCAACTTTCATATCTTCCGTACTAACAGGTATATCCAACCCGCCCAAGGTAGGTGTCAGTGCAAGCGGAACGCTATAAACGGTATGATCGTTCACATCAACGCGCAAATTTGGAACAGTCCCGGTCAGCGCTGATGTCTTATAGCGCAGTTTGATCACGCCAGATTTGGCCATATAGTCGACCGGCAGGGGGTAGAAAACGGTAAATTCGTGCTCCGAACTCGCGCCTTCAAACACACTCCCCTGTATAAATCCCATTTCATACAGAGACGTAACAGCGATATCAGGAAGTCCTGCACCCAGCTTTTTCAGACCAACCACGTCCAACTGAGGCTCTGCATGAACCTTGACTTCATGTAGATCCGAGGTGTCGATAGTCTTGATATCTGTAGATTTGACAGGAACCACGCTGACAGCACCGACCGGCGCTGCCGAAGCTACGTTTAAGCACAACATTAGACATGCAAGCACGATGTGCGCGCAATTAATAGACTTCTTCATTACTCCCCCTGGGCACTACTTGTATTTCTTGGTATGTATCGTTCAGAACTGAACACGCACGGTCGTTACGTCAAACTTACAGGCAGTATCATTCTACACATCAATTAATATATTTTCAAAATTTTTGAACTTTTTGAATTTTGGCTGCGTTGTTAACACAACGGGCGCAAAGACCCTGCCACTTTTTGGATTTTAACAGAGCGTAAGGTTTATTACAGCGCGCCATATAACATCAGTTACAATTCGCCAATGAATTATTTTTTCGTCAATTTTGTCAGCTGGGCATGGGAATGGAAATACCTTCTGGCCTTATTGCTGGGAGCAGGTTTTACATTTCAGCTGTATAAAATTCCTGCGCGTGATCGGCTTTTCTCGCTTTATATGTTTTCCAGTTTCTTTCTAATCGTCACCACCTACTGGATACTCAAGCCACTCAAAAAAGCACTATTCATCAGCTATCACAAACTCCATTTATTTAGCTTCCTGGGGCAAACCATCGATGCCGCTCAAGCCGAACTGCTGGCCAAGGAACTGAATATCGTTGTGGCATTTTTGGCGATGATTGCCTACACCTTGCTGGCGCGCAAATTCAGACGCGAGCATTACACTTTGCTAGTATCGTCTTTCTTCGTAACCTGCCTGACTCTATTCTATCTGCTGCTGGACAGCACCAGTGCAGTGTCCGTCTGGGCCTTCTATCTATTTGGCGACCTGTTCATCACCAGCATGTTACTGATGTTTTTTTCCTTTCTCAACGACAGTTTTGACCCGCGAACGTCAAAGTTGACTTATGGCTTGATCGGCACAGGCGGCGTACTGGGCGGCTTTTTTGGTAGCTCCGTTATCGCACACCAACCTTCGCTAACCGCCCCCTCATCCTCGGTGCTGTTAGCACTGGGGTTAGTGATCGGCATTATCATCATTGAACATTTGGCCGCACATATTATCGAGCGCAGGCCCATACCGGAATTTCACGGCACCGCCCCCCCCTTGCCAGAAGGCGGCGCCTACGCCCATGCGATGGAAGGGATGCGGCTAACGCAACGTTCATTTTACCTGCGGTGGATAGCCGGTATCGTGATGTTTTACGAGATCGCATCCATTACCCTGGACTACCAGTTCACATCCAGCGTGATTCACTCTGTTTCACCAGAAAATTTCAAAATTTATTTTGCATCGGTTTACGTATTTTCGAATTTTTCAGCCCTGTTAGTACAAATTTTCGCAACCAGTTGGGTCATCAAACGATGGGGCGTATCCACCTCGCTCTGCGCGTTACCCGTTTCGATTATGGCAGCTTCTCTTGGTTATTTACTTTTCCCCATCCTGATTTTTGGCAGTTTATTGAATACGTTCGAATACGCTCTCTCCTACTCTATCAACCAAACAGCGAAGGAATTACTTTACGTACCCATTTCTCGCAAGGAAAAGTACGAAGCCAAGGCATTCATCGATATTTTCTGGCTGCGCTTAGGCAAAGGGATTGCCGTGCTATTGGTTTACTTTGTCAGCTTGGGATTTTCAGGAGAACTCGTGCGATGGCTGTCACTATTACTGGTCATTCTGATGATTTTCTGGATCAGACTGAGTATTTTGGTTGGTAAGTCTCACAAACATTTGGAGAGCGAACAAACCGGGGACTACCCAACCTCACAAACAGCTGTTTAACTTGCAACTATCACAGCAATAACCCTGACAGCGTTTGTCCAGCTACTGTTTTTCCAGCCAGATGAACGTTCCCATGCGTCCGGTCACGCCGTCACGTCGGTAGGAGAAAAACTGCTCAGGTTCACTGTAAGTGCAGCGCTCTCCACCGTAGATCTGCGTGATACCCAGCGCATTCAGCCGCAACCTAGCCAGCGCATAAATATCGGCCAGATATTTACAACTCTCTCCCCCACCCTCTCCCTGCAAGTGCGAGGGTAGAAAAGCTGCAGCCGCTGCAGGAGCGGCGTTGATAAATTCATCACGAACTTCTGCGCCCACTTCAAACGCCTTCTGACTGATTGCAGGCCCAAGCCAAGCCATCAGTTCGCAAGACTCGACGCCCATTTCACGCACCGTGGCTTCGATCACGCCAGCCGCCAATCCTTTCCATCCGGCATGTGCCGCACCGACCACCGTACCGGCCTGATCGCACAGCAACACCGGCAAACAGTCGGCGGTCATCACCACGCACACGCCGCGCCGCGCGATACTGGCATCAGCCACCGTGCGGCAACCTGCCATGTCTGCATTCGCTACCACCGTGCCATGCACCTGCTCCAGCCAGACAGGTTCTGACGGTAACAAGGTATTCAACAGCATTCGGTTGCGCGCGACTACCATCGGCGCATCACCCACATGATCGCCCAGATTAAGGCTATTAAAAGGAGCTACACTGATCCCGCCCAGCCTTGTGGTTTGAAACGCCCGCACCTTTGCAGGTGCAGGCCAGTCGGGAATGATCAGATGTTCAGTCGGACTCTGGCTCATCGAGCGCACTGCGAATATTTTTTAGCAACAGCAACATATCTTCCGGCATAGGCACATGCCATTCCATCATTTCACCCGTGACCGGATGTTCTAACGCCAGACGGGTAGCATGCAGCGCCTGACGGGGAAATTTCGTTAATATATCGCGCAGTTGCATCACACATTTTTGCGGGCCGTTCAGATAGACGCTATCGCCCACCAGAGGGTGCTTGAGATAAGCCATGTGCACGCGGATCTGATGGGTACGGCCCGTTTCCAGCGCACAACGTAACAAGGTGCAACTCGGATAAGAGCGCTCGACCTTGTAATGCGTCACAGCCTCCTTGCCGGATTCCGTCACCGCCATTTTCACACGATTGGAGGGATGACGGCCGATAGGTTCATCCACCGCGCCGCCATGCAACAACTCACCGTGCACCAGCGCCAGATATTCGCGCTTAACGCTGCGCTCCTGCAACTGACGCACAAGATTAGTCTGTGCAATCAAGTTTTTAGCCACAACCAGCAATCCGCTGGTATCTTTATCGAGGCGATGCACGATGCCGGCGCGCGGCACACAGGACAACTGCGGCGAATGGAACAGCAGCGCATTGAGCAAGGTGCCTTGCCAATTACCGCTGCCCGGATGCACCACCAGACCTACCGGCTTATTGATGACGATCAGGTCGTCGTCTTCAAATACGATATCCAACGGAATATCTTCAGGCAAGTAAGCCTGGTCAGATTCCTGAGATTGCGGAAGCACGTCCAGCGTTTCACCGCCCCAGACTTTTTGCTTGGAAATCGCAGGTTTACCGTCCAGCAATACCTGTTCGAGCACCACCCATTCTTGTAAGCGGCTGCGGGAGTACTCTGGTAATAATTTAGCCAGCGCCTGATCGAGGCGGAAACCGGCATATTCGGAAGGGACGACAAAATGAATTGTATCGTCTACGGGTGCGCTATAATCACGCATATTTTTTTCGGATTCAGTCATGCGCCACATTTTATCCGTATTTTTGCTACTTACGTTAACTGCTTGTAGTTTACTTGACCCTTTGCCGACTGGAACGCCGACGGATGCCACATCCAAGCTGTCCGCCGACGAGCTTTATCATCTGGCAAAAACCGATCTGAACGACGGTAACTACACCAACGCCATCAAGCAATACGAGTCGCTGCAATCGCGCTATCCTTATGGTCGCTACGCGCAACAATCCATGCTGGAAATGGCCTATGCCTATTATCGTCAGGCTGAACCCGATCCGGCCATTTCGACTGCGGATCGATTCATTAAACAATTTCCGAACAACGCCCATGTTGATTACGCCTACTACGTCAAAGGACTGGCTACGTTTAACGGCGAATTGAGTGTATTGAGCAATATTTCAGGACAAGATCCATCCGAACGCGACCCGCAAGCGGCCCTTGAATCATTTAATGCATTCAAAGACTTAGTTACACGATTCCCGAACAGCAAATATGCGCCGGATTCTAAGATACGCCTGCAATACCTGATCAATGCGCTGGCTAAACACGAATTGCACGTCGCCAGCTACTACCAGCGTCGTGGCGCGCATATTGCCGCAGCCAACCGTGCGCAAGGCATATTGAAACAATATCCGAACAGTTCTTCCACACACGAAGCCTTGAAAATCATGGTGCAAGCGTATGACTCGCTGGGCATGAATGATTTGCGTGATGATGCGCAGCGTGTATTGAATGCGAACACCGTCGCCTCAACCATTGCAACGACCAATCAATCGGCAAAATCATGGTGGCAATTCTGGAAATGAAATTTTGCTCCGCCTGTGGTGCAGTCGTTGAACTGCGCATCCCGGAAGACGATAGCCGCCTGCGCTACGTCTGCACCGCTTGCGGGATCATCCATTACCAGAACCCCCGCATGGTGATAGGCTCGATTCCGGAATGGGAAGATAAAATCCTGTTATGCCGCCGCGCCATCGAACCACGCTATGGCTACTGGACACTGCCGGGCGGCTTTATGGAAAATGGTGAAAGTACCGGCGCAGCAGCCGCACGCGAGACGCTGGAAGAAGCCAATGCGCGTGTCGAAATCGGTGATCTGTATTCGATGTACAGCCTGCCCTACATCGATCAAGTGCACATGCTGTTCCGTGCACGCCTGATGGATCTGGATTTTTCACCGGGTCAGGAAAGTCTCGAGGTCAAATTATTTACCGAGGCCGAAATTCCCTGGGATGAACTGGCTTTTCGCCCGACACGCCTGAGCCTTGAACACTACTTTGCCGAACGTAAAAAAGGTACATTCAGTTTCCACATCGGCGAACTCGATCGCCCGCTACGCCCCATCTAAAAATTAATCTACAACCTGCGCTTTGCCGAACAAGGCGCAGCCGCGATATAATCACGCAAAATCCTCTGCTCAGGCATATATCATGATACCCACACGCCTTGTCACCACACTCGCCTTCATTGCCCTGACCGGCTGCGCTGCACCGCACGCAAAAAACCCAGCTGATCCTTTTGAAGGCTTTAATCGCGGCGTGTATCAGTTCAACGAGACGGTGGACAAAGCGATCGCCAAACCGGTCGCACAGGGTTACAACAAGGTGATGCCGGAGCTGGGCAAGACCATGGTAACGAATTTCTTCTCCAACCTGAACGATGTGGTAGTCACAGCAAATGATGTGTTGCAATTCAAATTCATCCAAGCGCTCTCCGACGGAATGCGTGTCTTGGTCAACTCTACCGTTGGGGTGGCCGGACTGATCGATGTCGCCTCGATGAATCTGGAAAAACACAACGAGGACTTTGGCCAGACGCTGGGCTACTGGGGTGTCGGCAGCGGCCCTTATCTCATGCTCCCTATCCTAGGCCCCAGTTCTGTTCGGGATGGCATCGGCGATCTGGGTGACGGCCAGGTCAGTCCGGTCAGCAACACTTATCCGATACGCACGCGCAACCAGATGTATCTGACGCGTGGCATCAGTCGGCGCGCCGATTTGCTGTCCGCCGAAAATGTGATGGATGGCGCGATCCTCGACCGCTACAGCTTCATCCGCGACGCCTATCTGCAACGCAGACAAAGCCTAGTATGCGATGGCAAGCTGCCGCACGACAGCTATGAAGACGAAAGCGACAGCCTAGATGCGCCGGCAGCTCCCGCTTCCCCCGCCCAGCCTGTGGCCCCGGAAGTAAGCAAACCGCATAGCAGCGTACAGCCCGAAATCATCAAGAATGAAATGCCGCTGACTTCGATTGAACAACCTACGGTGTATAAATACTGGGTAGCCAGTTCAAACTAACAGATTTAAAAAAGATCGGAACTCACCATTCCGGCTTTTTTGACTTTAAAAATTATTAATGAAATCAAGACCCCGCAACAGTCATTCCTTCAACCAGGATTGAGCCGCACTGACGCGAGCCTTGCACCAGCACGTCATTGCCGACCGCCACGATATTGCGATAGATGTCTTTGAGATTGCCCGCGATGGTGATTTCATGCACCGGATATTGAATCTGACCGTTTTCCACCCAGAAGCCGGCTGCCCCGCGTGAATAATCGCCGGTAATCCCGTTCACCCCCTGCCCCAGCAATTCGGTCACCAGCAAGCCGCGCCCCATCGTTTTGAGCAAACCAGCCTGAGTCAATTGTTCAGCCGAGCCACCGGAAGGCAGCAATATCAGATTGTGGTTGCCGCCGGAATTACCCGTTGAGCGCAAACCCAGTTTGCGCGCCGAGTAACTGCCCAGAAAGTAGCCGCGCAGCACGCCGTTTTCGACGATGTTGCGGCGACGGGTTTTCACGCCTTCGTCATCGAAGGGACTGGAAGCCAAGCCTTTGGCGATGTCGGGAATGTCGGAGAGATTGATGTGCGAGGCAAAAACCGGCTGATCGAGTTGATCTAGCAAAAATGACGCCTTGCGATAAAGACTGCCGCCGCTCACCGCGCCAACGAAGTGCCCGAGCAGACTGGCCGCCACCGAAGCATCGAACAGCACCGGAGTCTGCATGGTGGCGATCTGCCGCGCGCCCAAACGCCGGACAGTGCGTTCCGCCGCGATGTGCCCGACTTGTTGCGCACTCAATAGATCTCCCGAATTGCGCGCCACGCTATACCAGTAATCGCGCTCCATCGCCTCGTCCTGTTCGGCGATCACCGAACAACTCAAACTGTGACGTGAAGTCGGATAACCGCCGATAAAACCCAGACTATTCGCCAAGACAAACTGTGACTCGTGCACATTGACCGTTGCCCCTTCCGAATTCTGTATGCGTTCATCTGCCGACAGGGCGAACTGCTCGCATTCGGTTGCCAGCGCAATCGCGTCTTCCACCGACAATTCCCAGGGGTGATACAAATCCAGATCGGCGTATTCATCCGCCAGCAACTCGGCTTCCGGCAAACCGGAACAATCGTCAATGGCGGTATAACGCGCGATCGATAAGGCCGCATCTACCGTGTCGCGTACCGCTTGCGGAGAAAAATCAGAAGTGCTGGCGTTGCCGCGCTTCTGCCCCAGATAAATTGTGATACCCAACCCCTTGTCGCGGTTGTACTCTATCGTTTCCACTTCGCCCTGACGTACCGTGACCGCCTGTCCGAAACCTTCAGACACCTCAGCGGAAGCCGCCGTCGCGCCCTGCCGCTTTGCGTAATCGAGCATATCCTTGGCAATCGTGCGCAGATGGTCAGCCGAATTGGCAAATCTGTCCTGAACAGGATGCTTCATATCAGGGTTAGATTGGGCAGATATCACATGTTTTTTCATAACGGGAACGCGAAAATGACGAAAGGCGCTATCATAGCAGTATCTCACTAGCCACATAGCACACCATGACCACGCACAAGCCACACGATTTAAAAGATATAGACGATCAAGAACCCCTGCAATTTATCCTCAGCGATGACGATGAAGACGAGGAAGACTTTGAGGACGAAGACTTAGAGCAAGATGAGGAATACGAGGAAGATGACGAAGGGGGCGACGAGGAAGGTGACGAAGAAGGCGATGATGATAACGAGTCGCCCGTAAAAGCTCCTGCGTCTGCGGCTCGACCTCAAGGACGCGGCCTGCGCAGCCTGCCCGTCGCAGAAGAAGAGGAAGAGCTGCCTCCAAGCAAAACTAAAATAAAGAAACAGATGCACGAATTGCGTGATCTGGGAGAAGAACTGACAGAACTGAGTCGTGATCAGCTGGCAAAACTGGATATCCCGGAGAGTCTGCGCGATTCGATACGCGAAATGTCTCGCATGAAAAGCTTTGGCGCGAAACGTCGCCAGTTGCAATACATCGGCAAACTGATGCGCGATGTGGACACCGCACCAATTATCGCCAAACTGGACACCTGGAAAGGCGTCTCACAACAACATATCGGCTATATGCATCAGATCGAACGCTGGCGCGAGCGTCTGATGGAAGGAGACAATGCGCTGACCGAACTGCTGGCGGCTTACCCTCAAACCGATGTGCAACGCCTGCGCACGCTGATCCGCAATGCCATCAAGGAACGCGACACAGGGAAACCCGGTAAAAATTACCGCGAAATCTTCCAGGTTCTGCGCGAAACCATTCCTCAGCCGATCTAACGATAAAGGGCAAGCGTCAAGAGATGGCCTATGCATGACTCTCGAACCTTGCCCCTCTTACATCGACAGAAGGTCGATCGTATAGCCAATTACAGCGGGCGTTTGATGCTCACCGCACCGCGTATCTGACCAACACTATAACCGGTTGCCTGATCGTGCGGATATTCCTTAGTCAAGCTCGCTTTCACACTATCAGGAATTTGCTCTGTTGCGCCATGACAGACCACACAGCCCTGTTGCAACGGGATCGCTTTCATGAAGCGGAATGATTTACCGGCTGGCTCTTGAACAATTTCAGCTACTTCCAGCGTCTCCGGTTTTTCGCCCTTAGCGGCACGCGCTTCAAAGGCTTGCAGATTTTTTTGCTCCCAGGCATCCGCCGTGCCTAACAACGGATTACGAACCTTCAGGCTGACACGAGTAAGCTTCCATCCGGTTTGACGGGAGAGCTCACCCGCCATTTGCGGCGCGATGTCACGACAGACCCCGGTGGCAGAATCAGGACCACCCTCGCTAACCGCCTTCTGGTTAGCCGCACCCAATTTTTTCAAAAACGGCATTGCAACGGCACGGCTCTCGTCCTGATATTGGCTAATTTCGTCGGCGCAAGCAGCAACAGAGGTCAAAGCCAACAATACAAACAGTGTGATTTTTTTCATGATTTTCCTTAGTTGAGGTAGCCGACTATCCGGCTAAAGAGTTTTACAAAAGATTGCCTTCTGATGAGGTGGGGCAGTGTAAAAAAAATCAAATCGAACGTCTGTGCTAAATGTCACAGATCGGCATCACTATCCCCTATCAATCGCAAGTGAATAATTGCAATCAAATTTAATAAAATACTTTAAGCCGTACTATTGCCTGAAATATACCTCGTCTATTCTTGCGCTATGTGACAAATATCACAGACGTATCGAAATATATTTACTATAATTTTCCAATATGACATTAATTCCGCCCATTTCAGACGGACAATATCTAAAGTTAATTTCCCGATTAAAAAACAAACGCGCTAACCCGAACCACGCGCTTGAGTAACTTTGCGAGCGTACTTTATAACCTTCTGATTATTAAACAGGACCGATCCATGTATCTGACACCACAACAACTTGTCGCAGAAGCCAAGTCTCAAATTAAGGAAATCGATTTTGCCGCTGCGGCCGCTCATATCAAGACTGGCAGCATCGTGATCGACGTCCGGGAATCTTTTGAGTTTGAAGCGGCTCATCTGGCTGAAGCCGTCTGCATCCCCAGAGGCGTGATCGAATTTAAGTCACTAGACCACCCTGCGCTCGCCGATAAAAATGCGGAAATTTTGCTGTATTGCAAAACCGGCGGACGCTCTGCACTGGCGGCCTGCAATCTGCAACGCATGGGCTACACCCGAGTCCTGTCGATGACGGGTGGTTTCGACGGCTGGGTAGCGCACCACCAGTCCGTCGCCCAGGACAACACCAATTTCGGCGATTAATAGTAACACTTTGTTTTTATTATAATTTACAACTATCAGGGGTGAATGAATGGCACGGATCGTAATTTTAGGCGCAGGCATCGCAGGTCATACTGCTGCGCGTCATTTGAATAAGCTGGTGGGCGGGAAGCACGAAATTATCGTCGTATCTCCCAATGCGAAATGGAACTGGATTCCTTCCAATATTTGGGTTGGGGTCGGGCAAATGAAAGAAGAGGAAGTCACCTTTGATCTTGCCGAAGTTTACAAAAAAACCCACGTGAAATTTCGCCAGGCGAAGGCTATTTCCATCAACCCTGAAGGCGATGCAAACAGCACAGCTCCTTTCATCAGTGTTGAGTCTACGCTGCCTGGAAAAGTCGGCGTTCAAGAAAACATCACCTACGATTACCTGATCAATGCCACGGGTCCAAAACTCAACTTTGGCGCCACCGAAGGTCTGGGACCCGATCACGGCCATACCGTCTCCGTCTGTACTGCAAGCCATGCAATTGAAGCGAACACAAAGCTACAGGCCACGATAGAAGCACTGCGTCGAGGCGAGAGTCGCACCATCGTGATTGGCACGGGGCACGGGATGTGCACCTGCCAGGGCGCTGCATTCGAATATATTTACAATGTCGATCATGCACTGCGGGAGGCGGGCGTTCGCGACAAGGCTCGCATGGTTTGGATCAGCAATGAGTATGAACTGGGCGACTTCGGCATGGGCGGCGTGCATATCAAGCGCGGCGGCTATGTAACCAATGGCAAAACCTTTGCCGAATCACTGATGGTCGAGCGTGGTATCGAATGGATTACCCGTGCTCACGTCAAGAAAGTAGAAGCCGGCAAAATTCATTACGAAATGCTCGATGGCACTTTCCACGAACAGGAATTTGATTTCTCCATGCTGATTCCGCCATTTGCCGGTGTCGGCCTGAAGGCCTTCGACAAGGCCGGTGAAGACATCACCGCCAAGGTGTTTGCCCCCAATGGTTTCATGAAAGTCGACGCTGACTACACCGCGCGCCCTTATGCAGAGTGGGCCGCGAAAGACTGGCCCAAGACCTATCAGACGCCCGCTTACAGCAACATCTTCGCGGTCGGTATCGCCTTTGCCCCACCACACATGATCAGCAAGCCGATGCAAAGCACTAACGGCACGCCGATCAATCCGACCGCACCCAGAACCGGCATGCCCTCAGCCGCCATGGCTATGGCCGTCGCTATGAGCATCAGCGATATGCTGAACGGCGCAAAGCAACCCACCCACACGGCCTCCATGGCAGAAATGGGAGCCGCTTGCGTCGCCTCTACCGGCGCCGGATTTTTTAAGGGAACAGCCGCTACTATGACGGTATTCCCGGTAGTGCCGGACTTTGAGAAATACCCCGACTATGGTCGCGACATAGACCTGACCTTCGGTGAAATTGGACTGGCCGGCCACTGGATGAAGTATTTGTTGCATCACGCCTTCATTTATCAGGCAAAAATGAAACCGGGTTGGTCATTAATACCCGATTAATACCCACCCCATCATTTCAGGAGCGAAACATGTCGAACATCAATAAAGAACCATACCAGCAAGCCTACTATCCCCCGGCGCCGACCGGATTTACCCGCTTCATGAGGACCTGCCTCATTTGGCAGGCGATACGCTTTGCCGTGATCAATGTGAAGATATTGAAATTAATGTCTAAATCGCATCACTAAACAAACAAGTTCTGGAATTAGGTCTTAGAAGTTAAGGGGGCGGATCTTGCATTAATGCGTTAATGCAAGATCCGCCCCTTTTTTTTGATAGTCTCTAGCGAGCCACCGCGATGTCAGAATATTTCTCAAAAACGACGCTATTGAGTATTTTCATCACCTCATTGCTCGCGGTCTCCACATCCTGCATCGCTCCGATGATTTCCGTCTGAACTTTTTCACCGCATTCCCAACCCGTATTGAGTTGGTGCGCCTTGAACAAAAGGTTATTACGCAAACATTCATTCCCAGCCTGCATCTTGTCCCAAAGCAGTTGAAACACGGCTCGCGGCATATCCGGATGACGAATGATGTTGTGCTGAGTACCAATCAACTCGCTTGAACTGTAACCGGAAAACTCGATAAAAATCCTGTTACCGTAAGTGATGCGCCCTTTGATATCTGTCATGGAGACGATAAAATCGCCTTCCCTCATCACTCTTTCAACCGAAGTTGGTGTTATGGACCTTTTCATCCCCGACCCTACTTTTATTTTTCGTACCGAATTCGTTTTATCGGTTATTTTTTGTTAACCTTTAATCTTAATCGCTGCAACATACAATTAAAGCCGTGAACAGGAGCAATACATGACCGCAACTCTCTCGCACATCACTATGGATACAGGTAAAAATCCCCAACACAGCATCATCTGGCTGCATGGTTTAGGTGCCGACGGTCAGGATTTTGTCCCTATCGTCGAAGAAATCCACTTACCCGTCGCCATGCGCTATATTTTTCCGCACGCGCCGCATCGCCCGGTGACCATCAACGGTGGCTTTGTCATGCGCGCCTGGTACGACATCGCCAGCGATGATATCGGTGCCCGCCAGGATGCAGAAGGTGTCCGTGTATCGCAAACACAGATCGAAGCACTCATCGCACAAGAAGTCGCGCGCGGCATCAAACCTGACAACATCTTTCTGGCTGGCTTTTCCCAAGGTGGTGCCGTCGCACTGCACACGGCCATACGTCAAAATATTAAGTTAGCCGGAGTATTGGTACTCTCCGCCTATCTCCCGCTAGCCGATAAACTCAACAGCGAAGCCACGCGAATTGCGCAGCAAACGCCAATCTTTATGGCGCACGGCCTCAACGATCCGATTGTACCCTGCACGATGGGTATCGCCTCACGTGACGCTTTACTGGTGGCAGGTTATACCGTTGTCTGGCAGGATTACCCCATGCAGCACACGGTCAACGAACAGGAACTGCATGACATCCAGCACTGGCTCAGCCAACAAATTAAAAAATAATCTGTGTCATCTTTTGACGGGTCTCTCATTCCACCTTCTGAACTGATTAATGTATAACTTTCGCTTCAGTCTCGACTGGCGGAAAGTTTGCTGCAGTCCCGCTAATAGTTACCTTGGCTTTTTTGAACCGAGCAACACATCAGGCGGATCCTGATTATTTTCCGGTTGGATTGCTGACACCATTTCAGGTTGCACTGCAACAACGTACGGTTTAGGCTTCGCACATCCATGCCGGTCACCCATCGAACGTGCATAACGCTCCGCACACAAAGCTTCTTGCGCCTTAATCCGTGCGGCTTTAGCTTCCGCTGCGGCCTGCTTTTTAGCCTGCAACGCTGCCTCGTGTGCAGCTTTTTCCTCACCGTCCAGTCGGGCCTTTTCGAGCGCATTCAATTGTGCAGTTTTATCCAACGCTACGCGTGCCGCCTCCGCACGCAAGGCCGCCACTTGGCGGCCTCCTCCTTGCGAATCGCTTCGGCCTCTTGTTCGCGCACGGCCAAGTCGTCAGCTTCCTGCTTTCGCTCCACGTCTTTTCGTCCATCTATGCCCTTGGCAATGGCATCGCGCCTCGCAAGATACATCGCACTACGAGTGGAATCTGTGGCATAGGCGGCAATATTTAACCATTTAACAGATTACTCACTATCCTGCAAAACCACCTGACCATTTTCGTAACACTCACCCAGCTTGAACTGCGCAACCGCATTCCCCTTCGTCGCCAAAGGTAGATACAGGCTGGCCGCTTTCGCGTAATCTCCTGCTTCTTGAGAGCGTAACGCTTCATTGAGCGCCGGCACCGCATAACCAGCTTTAGCCGACAGCAACAACAAAAACAGCACCCGCGTTAATAATTTATTCATTTGTTAAGCTAGCCTATGAGATCTGGTCGCCGAAATATTTAAGCACATTCCTTTTAACTATCGGCAAAAAGAGCAAGAATTTGAACGACAACTGTTCGGCAGTTTTTCAGAATTCGTATTCTAATTGCGTCCTGAAAGTATGCGCCGGTGCAACTGGCGTCATCCCGATCAGCCAGGCGGCGTTGTATTTGATCGCGTGCCCGCTAACCAATGGCCATTTTCCGAAGATTGCCGGCCCCATACGATGGTTTTGTGCCGCCTGTTTAGCCCAGTTATCCCAGGTTCCCAATTCCCCCATGCCCTGCATACCGAATTCAAGTTTGCGTTGCCAGCGGTATTTCACCTGCCATTGGTAACCCAAATTGGTCGTATAGGGCACTCCGTTTTCATCCGCACGACCAAAAGCACGTGCAAAAAGCAGATTCCCATTCAATTGAAACTTCCCCAGCGCCTTCTGCACCAGCGGCCCCACCCTCAACTCCCAGGGCGCATTGCCGCCCAACGGAGCTTCCAGCTCGCTGACAAAACCTAAATCCGCCCAATACTTCCCCGTTTCCGTGAGCTGAAATTTATTTTCCCACTCGAACAAATTTACTTTTTGCCCTGCATTGTTTTCGCGCTTCAAATATAGCTCGGTAAACCAGTTTTCCGTCGCGCCATAACCGAGTCCCACACTAGCCGCATTACTGTTTCCGGCCACATCGGAGGCGGCTCCGTATTTGACATCCAGTTCACGCTCGCCATACTCAACGGTCGGGGTGTAAACATAATCAGCCGGATTAGCCCATACAGGCAGGATCACGACAGCCCAAAGCACTAAGCTCCTGAGCAGAACTTTCAGCATTTTATTCATCATTATTTCTCATGCAGATTTATGAAGCTTACAAAATATTTTATCCGCAGATTATATGGAATTTACATATTAAACATATAGTTACATTTTTGATTACTTCACCTCTTGAGTGAAAAACAACCATCTCGTAACTTTTTTATAATCTGTTCTGAATTTGCGTAATCTGCGGATTGAACTCAGGTTTTTAGCAACACTACTTGGCAACAATGACGCCTTGCGCCGTCGCCTCATGCAGTTCACCGGCAAAGGCATAGTGACCTGGCGCTAACGGTTCGAGATACAGGGTGATGTTGCCGTGCCCCCTGATGCGCTGTTCACGATTTAAGGCATCGCTGTCAAACTCCTCAGGCGTTGCATCCTGATTCTCAATCAGCAACGTCATTTTTTTACCCGCGATGACGGTCAGTTCAGACGGATAAAAGTGATGCTCACGAATCACGATTTTGTAATCTGCATCACCCGCGATAGCACATAGCGGAAATAACAAGGAGAGGAATAAAATGGTTTTCATGGCAGTCCCGGATAGAAGTTGAATACAAATGATAATCATTATCATTTGCGATGACAAGCACTTTCAGGCATGATGTTAAAAATTAGCAATCAAGGTGACGATATGAAAAAAACAGACCATCTAAAAAATGCCGGACTGAAGTCCACCTTGCCGAGAATCAAGGTTTTGAGCCTGTTTGAGTCGGCAGAACAACGCCACATGAGCGCTGAAGACATCTACAAACTACTGCTCTCGACAGGCGACGATGTCGGCTTGGCGACGGTATATCGAATCTTGACCCAGTTTGAACAGGCAGGCTTACTGGTGCGCCATTTTTTTGAAGGAGGAAAGTCGGTATTTGAACTTAATCAAGGCAAACACCACGACCACATCGTTTGCCTGCAATGCGGTCAAGTGGAGGAATTCTACGATCAGGCCATCGAGGAACGCCAGGAAAAAGCCGCAACAGAGCGCGGCTTTAGCATACGAGATCACTCACTTTATATTTATGCGGATTGCAACAAGGAGAACTGCCCGCACCGATAAGTATGCAACGCGGTGTTTTACTCCTGAGCATCTTCCTGTTCGATAAGTCGAAAGCAGGCCAGATCATAATCCGCTCCGCTCTCTTGCAGAGCAACCGGAATTAGCAGGTAATTTTTACCTTCGAAACTGGTTTTCAGACTATGATGTAGCGAAAAAGTACTCAACGGCATCAACAACCTGACCTCAACATTCGAGTCAGATGTTTTAGCGTGTAACCACAAGACAGCCAGCTCTTCCTCACCTAAACCACGCACAACCACCTCAGAGACGCGGGTCGCCAGCATTTCCGCTCCCAAATACCAGCCACCTTGCGTATCGCGTATCAAACGTCGGGTAATAGACACACCTAAACGCGCTAAACCGTCCGTCTGAATACCCAGCAGATTACCGATTTGTGCATCACTCCCACCTTGAGCGGGCAATCCGGCAAAAAATCCGCCCGAACTGGCATTTTCCAGACTCAATTGCATACCGGCATTTGGATTGTTTGCACTATGACAACGCATCAGCACATTGTCATATCCAGACACCGCTTTGACTGACGCATTGAATGGACGCCTTGGGCTTTGGCGGGTGGGTTTGGTAAACAATTGCCTGAGGATGTGCAGGGCTGCAGCCTTCACCCTTTCCACCGGAAAAGTCCCGCCCAAATTAAGTTCTTGAGGCATGACATTTTTATCCAGTGCTTTAATCAATGCTTCCAATTTAGCCTGCATCTCAGGAAGATAAAGATAACGTACCCCTTGAAGTGGAGTCGCAACCCAATCCTGCCTCAGAACAGCCCGCGCATTCAACGGATCAAAGCCAAGCAAAACCTGCCCACTCAAATCCGCACTAATTTCAACGGCATTTCCATATTGGGTGACAAGACGTTCAATCAGATGGACGGCTTGCGGTGCTAATGAATCAAGCGAGCAAGCCGACCAGGCCAACAATTGCCCGAACGTACACTTAACCGACACCTGGGCAGAAGGATACAGAGAAATCTGCGTGTCCAGATAATGCTGTTGTTCTGCATCCTGGTAGCACTGTGCCAGACGAGGCCAGACGGATTCGTCGTGTGCCGCGTAACGCACGGCGGCATATTTCAACCGATCCCGGTTTGCCTGGATAGCGCGAACCGCCAACTGAGGCAACAGCGCCTTAATCGTATTCGCACCCTTGTCAGCCTCGCAATATCGTATGAACACGCTGTGGTATGCATTTGATGTCTGTCGCGCAAGACTATCGAGCACCATGTGCAGACGGTTTCCGTGAAAGACATTCATATCGTGCAGGGAGAAATACTCATAGGCCAGTTTTCTCGCATACACTTGCGCTGTTTCATCAAGCAGAGACAAAACGGCATACTGATCGGCGAGTTTAATTTCCTCATGGGCTGAGACAGACTCTATCCATTCACTCAGTTCTGTCACCGACTTGATCGCATCGTGTTTGGGCAAGTCATTCAGTAGCAACTGAGCCGATTTAACATCCGCCATGGGGTGGTCGCACTTTTTACCAAAAAGTCCTGCTAACATGCGGTAGCCTTTGCTAATAATGTCGCGCTAAAGTATTACAAGCGCAATCTAAACACGAAACAGATACTTTGCATATACCCATAACAGCTTATGATTCCCTGGTTGACTGAAAACACGCCGTTTCCACCCGTCACCGAAGCGCTGCGAGAGCCCAACGGTCTCTTGGCAGCCGGCGGAGAACTGTCCAGCGCTCGCTTACTATCAGCCTATCGCCAGGGTATTTTCCCCTGGTTCAGCCCTGGCGAGCCTATACTTTGGTGGAGTCCGGATCAACGCATGGTGTTAATCCCCAAGGAATTCAAATTATCTGATTCACTGGCAAAAGTGTTGCGCAATGGCCGGCATGAAGTCCGCACTGACACAGCATTTGAACAGGTCATGCGCGCCTGCGCAGCCCCAAGAACCGGACAGCGCGGCACTTGGATAGACGAACAAATGATCGCGGCCTACTGCGAACTGCACCGATCCGGCTTTGCCCACTCGGTGGAAATCTGGATGGATAAAAACCTGGTCGGCGGCTTATATGGCGTCTCCATCGGGCAAATGTTTTACGGTGAATCCATGTTCAGCCGGGTGAACAATGGATCTAAAATCGCACTGGCCCATCTGTGTCTACACGGCAAACCCGCAATGATCGATTGCCAGATGCACACGCCTCATTTAGCATCACTAGGCGCCAGACTCAAACCGCGCGATGAATTCATCATTAAACTAAAAGAGTTGGTAAACTCCAGCTCCGCAACAAACTGGCAATTTGACGCCGCTACTCGCTCAAAACAACGAGCGCATAGCGCGACTATGTTTTTAGGCGAAGACCCTTGCTGTCTCAATCCTCAATGCTCAATCCTTGATATATGAGTGCACTTAACGACATACCGATCTCGGCGCTGAGTTTTTATCTGACCGCGCCCTATCCTTGCAGCTACCTGCCAAAAATGCAGGCGCGCTCTCAGGTCGCCACGCCAGGCATTCTGATTAATTCGCATCTGTATTCCCAACTGATACAGCACAACTTCCGGCGTAGCGGAACGTATATCTACCGCCCGCGTTGCGATCTATGCCGCGAATGCGTCCAGTTGCGTGTCATCGCGGCACAATTCACCGCCAATCGCTCTCAGCGACGCGCATGGAAACAGCACGCAAAACTCGAAGCTACGCTGCACCCCTTGCAGGACAAGGCAGAATATTATGAGCTGTATCTACGCTATCAGCGCGCGCGCCACCCTGATGGCGGCATGGATAACGACGACTACGAGGCCTATCAAACCTTTCTTTTGCAAAGTCAGATTGATACGGTGCTGGTAGAATTCAGGGAAGATGGCATACTGCGCATGGTCAGCGTGATCGATCTACTGGGCGATGGTCTATCTTCTGTATACACCTTTTATGAACCCGATTTGCCGCAGGCCCGCTTTGGCGTGTACAACGTACTGTGGCAAATTGAACTTTGCCGCAAACTGAATCTCAATTACGTGTATCTGGGTTACTGGATAAAGAATAGCCAAAAAATGTCCTATAAAACCCAATATCAACCCGCACAAGGGCTGATCGATGGGGCATGGATTCCTCTAACAACAAACAACTGAAAACCTTATGAAAACAAGACTGGGAATTTTTATATCCGCACTATTGCTGCTCCCGCTGGCGGGACTGTGGTTGAGCGGCGCCGAATGGAGTGAACTGATGGCTATCGCCGTATCGAGCGACGATGGCTTAGCCGCCACGCTGCGCACCAGCATCATGCTGATGCTCTATTCCTTGCTCATCAATCACATCATCAAGCGCATGACAGGCAATAGTCCGTTCGATGATCAGCGCAGCTTCTTCATCGGCATGAGTATCGCCAGCGCATTGACCGGCTGGCTGCTCAGTTACCTCAATATCTTCGTCGCAAGCTGGACCGTACCACAAGACTATGCCTGGTTCGTACAAGTCTTACTCTATACGCCCTTGTTTGCCCTGTTAGCCCCCGCCGTGCTGATCACTCGCGCTCTACTTGGCAGCTTTCCCGGCCTGCTCAAGGCACTGACCTGCCGCTTCACCTTCAACACCCCCAACGCGGAAACGCTAGCACGCCTGTTACTGGCAACTGCACTAATGGGACTGACGGCAGGTGCAGCATGGCCGGCCAAATTATTCTGGCTGCTGTGGATTGCACCGCTATTACTACTGGTCGCCATGCAATTACTCTGGAATGAAAACACCATTTTTACCCGTATCAAAGCAGGTGACTGGGGCCGTGTCGTTTGCACCGCGCTCTCCGGCATCATCGTGGGAAATCTCTCCGTCATCAGCTATCAATCGAACGCCAGCCTGTCGATCAATTTACCGAATATGACCATGGCGCAAGCCGGCTTCGTGGTGTTTGGCCTGCTCTGTCTGCAATTGAGTGATGTACTGGCTGAAAACTGGCGCGGCAAATCACGCACTGCGCTGTTTAAGGGAAAGAAAAAATTCCCCATTCCTGTCGTCGTAAAGAAAATTTGACCATGTACTCTCTACTCCGCCCCGCCCTGTTCCAATTAAGTCCTGAAACAGCCCACAATCTCACCTTAACCGGATTGCAGACCGCGTGCAATCTGGGCTTGAGCGGACTGTTAAGTTCGACGATACCCGATGACCCGCGCACAGTGATGGGACTGACTTTCCCCAATCCGGTGGGGCTCGCCGCTGGTCTGGACAAAAACGGTGACTGCATTAATGGTCTAGCCGCCTTAGGCTTCGGTTTCATCGAAATCGGTACCATCACCCCGTTGCCGCAACCGGGCAACCCGAAACCGCGCTTGTTCCGCCTACCCCAGGCGCGCGCCATCATCAATCGCATGGGGTTTAACAACGAAGGCGTGGACGCGCTAATACGAAATATTCAATCATCTGATTACAAAGGTATTTTAGGAATAAACATAGGCAAAAATGCCATCACACCGATCGAGCAAGCCGCCGATGACTATCTAATCTGCCTGCGCAAAATGTATGCACACGCCAGTTATATCACCGTCAATATCTCCTCGCCCAACACCAAGAACTTGCGCCAGTTGCAGGACGAGGCCGCGCTGAACGACTTGCTGTCACTATTAAAAGCAGAACAAGGCAAACTGGCCGACAAACACGGGAAATACGTACCACTCACTTTGAAAATTGCCCCCGACATAGAAGGTGAACAGATCGCGCAAATTGCCCGATTGCTGATGCTGCATCAAATTGACGGGGTGATCGCGACCAACACCACACTGTCGCGCGAGGGCGTGGAAAATCTGCCGTATGGCAATGAAACCGGTGGTCTGTCAGGGGCTCCTGTGCGTGAAAAATCCACCCGGGTTATCCGCCAACTCGACAACCATTTACAAGGTGCGCTACCCATCATCGGCGCGGGCGGTATTTTAAACGGGGCAGATGCCGTAGAGAAAATTGAAGCCGGGGCCGCTCTGGTGCAAATATATAGCGGACTGATTTATCGCGGTCCGCGACTGATCTCAGAATGTGTGGCGGCGATTCGCAACACTCACTAAAAAAGGAATTATCATGACTAACAAGACTAAAGGCTCAGACAGCGAACGTAAAATCCTGGAACACGCCCACAGAGGACTGCAACTGATGGCTGAATACCGCCCAAAACTGATGGGAAAAGTTCAGGCTTTCATGAATGAGGCCATGCAACCGGGCGTGCTGAGCAAGAAACAAAAGGAAATCATTGCGCTCGGCATGGCGCTGACCCAGCAATGCCATTACTGCATCGCACTGCACGTTCGCGCCTGCAAACACGCTGGTGTGAGCATAGAGGAAATCATGGAAGTGTGTTCAATCGGCATCATGATGGGCGGGGGACCGGTACTCACGCACATGGCGGAAGTGGAACGCGCCCTGAACGAATTCTATCTGGACGAAGAAGGTGAACCGGTCTAACGGGCATGGCAAAAGGCCGCCCCTGATGATAAAGCACGCCATGCCCGTTCCCCCATCTCAACCTTCCCCCGCCGCTTGCGAGGGAAGGAGCGAACGAACGCTGGCGCGAGTTTCACGTTAAACCCCCAACCTTATATCTGTTCAGGTTATATACATATAACACTCCCGTGGTTGAATCGGCCTATGAATTGGGGGATAATTCGCGACTGATTTCGAAAGCACAATAATGACTGACTATCTGTTACTCTTACTAGGGGCGGTGTTTGTAAACAACATCGTCATGGTCAAGATACTCGGGCTATGCCCGTTCATGGGGGTTTCCAAAAAGCTGGAGGCCGCCGCTGGCATGGGCGCTGCAACCACTTTCGTCCTGACGTTGGGTTCAGGTTCCAGCTATCTGATCAGCCACTACCTGTTAGGTCCCGACTTAGCCTACCTGACTACGCTGTCCTTTATCGTGGTGATCGCCGGTATCGTGCAATTCACCGAGATGGTGGTAAAAAAAACCAGCCCTGAACTGTATCAGGTATTAGGTATCTATCTCCCGCTGATCACCACCAACTGCGCGGTGCTCGGCATCCCGCTGCTCAACGTGCAGGCTAAACACAACTTTATGGAATCCCTCATCTTCGGCCTGGGTGGTGCACTGGGCTTCACGCTGGTGATGATCCTTTTTGCCGGTCTGCGCGAACGCATGGAAGGCGCGGATGTCCCCGGCATTTTCAAAGGGTCTGCGATCGCCATGGTCACCGCCGGTTTGATGAGTTTGTCCTTTATGGGATTCTCGGGGTTGATTAAATAATGCTGAACGCCTTGCTGGTTATGGCGTTGATCGCCGCAAGTCTGGGTGCAATTTTGGGTTTCGCCGCCATCAAGTTTCGCGTCATGGGCAATCCGCTGGTCGAAAAAATCAACGGGGTTTTACCACAGACGCAATGTGGCCAATGTGGTTTCCCCGGCTGCAAACCTTATGCGACGGCGATTTCAGAAGGCGCAGCTGACATCAATCTGTGCCCGCCCGGCGGCGACGAAGGCATACAGAAACTGGCCGATTTGCTCGGCATGGAATATAAACCGTTTGGCAGCGAAACCGCACCCAAGGCAAAATCTGTCGCCATCATCGATGAATCGACCTGCATCGGTTGCACCCTGTGCATACAAGCCTGCCCGGTCGATGCCATCGTGGGTGCGGCCAAACAGTTGCACACCATCATCGCATCCGAATGCACAGGCTGCGAGTTGTGCCTGCCGCCCTGCCCGGTAGACTGCATCACGATGGAAACGATCACCGAAAAAATCACTAACTGGAAGTGGAAATATCCCGTGTACGCACTAACCCCTGCGAAATATGATTCCCCCGCACCATGAGAACACTCTACAAGTTCCACGGCGGCGTACACCCACCAACCAATAAAGATCAGTCAAATCAGACGTCTATAAAACAGGCCGCGCTACCTTCAAAATTGATCATCCCCTTGCATCAGCACGTGGGCAATATCGCACGTAGCATCGTTAAAGTCGGCGAGCGCGTGCTCAAGGGACAGATCATCGGCCGCCCGGAAGGACATTTATCCAGCGCGGTACACGCCTCGACTTCCGGCACCATCACCGCCACCGACACAGAACAGGTTGCTCACCCGTCGGGCATGCCGGACTATTGCATTACCCTGATACCGGATGGTCTGGACGAATGGATGCCGCTGGAAGAGCATGACTGGCAATCGATGTCACACACCGACCTGCGCCACAAACTGCGCGATGCGGGTGTAGTAGGTTTGGGCGGCGCGGTATTCCCCAGCGACATGAAGCTGTATTCGCACAATCAAAAAATCACCACGCTGGTGTTAAACGGCGCGGAATGCGAACCCTACATCACCTGCGACGACTTGTTGATGCGTGAGCGCGCCGCTGAAATATTGCAAGGCGCCGAGATGATGCGCGCCCTGCTGTACGCAGACAATGTGCTGATCGGCATCGAGGACAACAAGCCTGAAGCCATCGCTGCGATGCGCACCGCCGTAGAAGCCGGCAAACACGAACGCATGGAAGTGATCGCCGTACCGACTATCTATCCCGGTGGCGGGGCAAAACAACTGATCCGCGTGCTGACCGGCATAGAAGTCGCCGCCGGCGTGCGTTCCACCAATATGGGCGTGCAGTGCTTTAATGTCGGCACCGCCTACAGCGCCTGGCGCGCGATCCGTTACGGCGAACCGCTGATCTCGCGCATCGTCACCATCACCGGCAACGTCGCTCACCCGCAGAACTTTGAGGCACTGATCGGCACACCGGGGAACGAACTGGTGGCGCAGGCCGAAGAGCTATCCGGCACCACAGGTTACATCATGGGTGGCCCGATGATGGGCGTACTGCTGCCGTCGAAACAGGTCGGCGTGGTCAAGGCAACCAACTGCCTGATCGCTGCATCCGACAAACTTTTTCCCCCTCCCGCGCCCGCCATGCCCTGCATACGCTGCACCCGCTGTGCGGATGTATGCCCGTCTGAGTTGCAACCACAGGAGCTGTACTGGTTCTCCAAAGCCAAGAATCTGGCCAAGGCACAGGACTATCACCTGTTCGACTGTATCGAATGCGGCGCGTGCAGCTACGTTTGCCCGAGCAATATCCCGCTGGTGCAATATTATCGTTTTGCCAAGAGCGAAATCTGGGCACAGGAGGCGAGCCAGAAGGCTGCCGATGCGGCACGCGAACGCCATGAATTCCGCGAACATCGTATCGAACGCGAAAAACTGGAAAAAGCCGAGAAGCTGGCCGCAAAGGAAAAAGCCGCACTCGCCGCCAAGGCAGCTCGTCCGCTTCAGTCACCCGCAACAGTGACCATTCCGAATGCGGATCCTGAGAACACCATACAGCTAAAAATACAAACGGCAATCGATCATGCCAAAGAACAGGCGGCGGCCAGTAAACCAAAGAATACCGAGCAACTGACGCCTGAACAATTAGCGCAAATCGCCGATATTGAGGCTAGGCGTGCCCGCATCCGTGAAATCGCCAAAGCCGCCAGCGAAGGGCCGGCATGATGCGTATTCTGCCCGAACCGATTTCGATCCGGGTTAAAACTCCGGCCTTCAGGCCGGAAAGCGTACCACCTCGCCCTCAAGGGCGAGGTTTTAGGGTGCGAAGTGGAGGGGATACAAACCCCTCCACGCCTAAATTCACCGGCCTGAAGGCCGGTGACAACTTGTTCAAAGGTTAATATGGCCGGATTTTTTTCACCCTTCATCAGCAAACCGGTCGGCGTATCGCAGATCATGCTCAAAGTGCTGCTGGCACTGATACCCGGCTTAGCCCTCTATGTCTGGCATTACGGCCCGGCGATTCTGGTTTCGATCACGTTAGCCAGTGTCACCGCGCTGGCGACAGAAGCAGCCATGCTCAAATTGCGCGACCGCCCTGTCGCACCGTTTCTCAAGGACAACAGCGCCTTGCTCACCGCTTGGCTGATCGCCTTATCCATCCCGCCATTAGCACCCTGGTGGATGGTGGTGGTCGGCACCGCCTTCGCCATCAGCATCTCCAAGCAACTCTACGGGGGACTTGGCAGCAATCCATTTAATCCGGCGATGATCGCGTATGCGATCTTGATTATCTCCTTTCCGGTACACATGACCCACTGGCTCACCCCACATGGATTAGGTTCGGTTCAACTCGATTTCGCAGAACAACTGAACTACATTTTCCAGGGCGTACTACCCGACGGCATCAAGCTGGATGGGGTCACCATGGCAACCCCGCTGGACACGCTCAAGACGCAGCTGCATTTAAACGGAAATATCAATGCAATCATGGAGATGCCTATTTATGGCTATCTAGCGGGACACGGCAGTGAAGCGGTGGCATTTGGCTTCTTACTCGGCGGCGGCTATCTATTAGCTTCTGGCATCATCAGTTGGCATATTCCGGCAGCTTTCCTTGTCACGTTATTTGCGTCAGCCGGCATCATGCATCTGGTTGATCCGGCGCACTACGTCACTCCCTTGTTCCACTGGTTCTCGGGCGCGGCCATGCTGGGTGCATTTTTCATTCTGACCGACCCGGTCACCAGTCCAACCACGCCCAGAGGCAAACTGCTTTTCGGTTTCGGTGCCGGGCTGCTGACTTATTTAATCCGTACATATGGAGGATTCCCGGACGGGATGGCTTTCGCCACCCTGCTGATGAATATCTGCGTGCCGCTCATTGACGCTTATACACAACCTGCCATTTTCGGCAAAAAGGTGAAACCATGAGACGCACCATGGCACGAGCCTCATTCCTCACTGCGATGAACCTGTTAGCATTTGCGCTGATCGGCACCGCCATTTTGGCCATCACTTACAACCAAACACATGACCGGATCGCGCAAAGCGAGGAAGCCGAAAAGCTGAAACTGATTTCGCAAATCGTGCCGCAAACCCTGTTCGATAACGACATCATCAGGGACACGCTGGAGATCAAGCCGGACGCTTTGCTTGGCAATGACGACATTACCGTCGCCTACCGCGCACGTCTGCAAAAACAGCCGTCGGTACTGGTGCTCGAAGCGGTTGCACCCGATGGTTACAGCGGCAAGATCGGTCTTCTAGTCGCCATCCGTGACAACGGTGAATTAGCGGGCGTGCGCGTCGTTTCACACCACGAAACGCCGGGACTGGGCGACTATATCGAAATCACCCGCAGCAACTGGATTACCGGTTTTGATGGCAAGTCTTTAGAAAAATATAACGACAGCGATTGGAAAGTCAAAAAAGATGGAGGACAATTCGATTACATGGCGGGTGCTACCATTACCCCGCGCGCGGTAGTCAAAGCCGTCCACAAGACGCTGCAATATTACGCGGCACACCGCGCAGAATTATTTGCGCAACCCGTACAACCCACGGCAGAGGTGAAAAAATCATGACCTATCAGGAATTCAAGGACATACTCTACAACGGCGTATGGAAACAAAATACCGGCGTGGTGCAACTGCTGGGTATGTGTCCGATATTGGCGGTCAGCAGCTCGGTCGTGAACGGCGTCAGTTTGGGTCTGGCCACCTCGGTGGTGATGGCCTTATCGGGTGCGGCCATCTCCCCTATCCGCACCGTCGTCCCTAATGAGGCTCGCATCCCTGTGTTCATCCTGATCATTGCCGTGCTGGTGACCTTTATCCAGTACATGATGAACGCATACATGTATTCGCTGTACGTGGTGCTTGGCATTTTCATTCCGCTGATTGTCACCAACTGTCTGGTGCTGGCACGCATCGAAGCCTTTGCCGCCAAACAACCCCCCTTGCAGTCCGCACTCGACGGTTTTGCGATGGGACTGGGGCTGACCTGTGTGCTGGCCGTGTTAGGTGGCATACGCGAGATCGTAGGTCACGGCACTCTGTTGTCCGGCATCGATCTCGCACTCGGCGAACCGGCCAAGGCGCTGGTAATCACGGTGATACCTAACTATCACGGCTTCCTGCTCGCCGTCTTACCGCCGGGCGCATTTATCACGTTAGGCATGCTGATCGCCACGCGCAATTGGATGAATATTCGTGCCGAGCGCAAACTCAAAAGCAATGCGACGATTACCCCAATTCAAGGTGCTTGCAGCCCCGCCAGCCACGCATAACATCGCATAAGCCTACGCCATTAAAGGGTCTTGAATTAGCGCATCAGCGTTAATGCAAGACCCTTTGTTTTATCCTTTTCCTACCTGACCTGCAGAAACCACCTTCACTCACATCAAAGTTGACCGGCCCCCAATTCCAGACAGAACGACCATCATGCAGACTCAAAACAGACTTCAACAATACCTCTCTCTCATCCTGCTCGCCTGCGCAGCATGGCTGATTCATGGATTCATCCCGGCACTACTCTGGGCTGTGGTGATTGCCATTTCGACATGGCCACTGCGCGTCATATTTTCCCGAAAAAGCAAGTTGCAAGATACGGGCACGGCAATCATCATGACGTCCGGCGTTGCCATTCTGTTGTTTTTACCCATCGTGTATGCACTCATACTCGCGGCATCTGACCTGGGTGCGATAACGAATTGGATAGTCTCTTCACAGAAAACAGGCATACCGATTCCGGCATGGTTGCATTTAATTCCAAAACTTGGCGATCAGGCGGCGCTATGGTGGACAGCAAATTTATCCGATCCGGAATCGCTGTCAACATTTATGGGAAGTGCGGATACGTCATGGGTAAAATCGCTGATACAACAATTAGGCTCTCAGGCAACACACCGGTTAATCACGCTCGTCTTCACCATCGTGACACTGTTTTTCCTCTACAAGCAGGGTAACGAGCTATCCGGCAAGGGACTGGCGCTCATACATAAAATGACAGGTGATACCGGCAAGCGATATGCACTACAGGCAGCAACCGCGATTAGAGCCACGGTGAATGGGGTCGTGCTAGTCGGCTTGTTGGAAGGTTTGGTCATCGGGACATCATACTGGTTCGCCGATGTTCCTCATGCCGCCATATTAGGCCTGTCTACCGGCGCATTGGCGATGATCCCTTTCGCAGCACCGTTACTCTTTACCGGCGTCGCCATTTTCCTGCTGATTCAAGGTCACCTGGCAGCGGCGACCAGCGTGTTCATCTTTGGTCTGCTCGTTCTCTCAATAGGCGATCACGTGGTACGTCCTAAAATCATAGGCAACGCAGTCGAACTCCCCTTTCTCTGGGTGCTGTTTGGTATTCTGGGTGGAGTTGAAGTGCTCGGACTAATTGGACTCTTTTTAGGCCCAGCACTGATGGCGCTTGTGGTGATGCTATGGAATGACATCACAGAGCGCACAAACTAAAGCTCAATCATATTATTCATTGCTAAAAACGGCAGTTCAATCGGTTTCTGGTCTCGGTGTAGTCAAGCAGCCAGCTGAAAGTTAATTTCATTGGTACGGGAGTGTCGCCGCGCTAACCATTGATCATGTGCAATTTGCAAACGCAACCACTGATCGGCGCTGATTCCACCCCAGTTATGTAGTTTGTCAGCTATTGCCGGAGTCATTCGAATATCACCGTTCATGAGGCTGGCGACGACTGAACGTGATATGCCCAGTTGCTTAGCACCCGCTGTCAGACTCAAGCCTTCAGGCCAGATGTATTGCAGGGTTTCGCCAGGATGCGTCGGGTTGTGCATTTGCCGCATATTGCCTCCTCATTGGTTTCAGTTATCTCAACCACTTTGTCCCTATGACTGTTCCGTAGAGCCAATGAGGCACAGCCTACTCGGACAAGGTTTTAAGTTCAATGAAATTTACAAGGTGTTACAAATGAATAACGCCACCACGACCAGTGAGTATCTGAACAGGCAGGAGGTCGAGCATAACGGCTAGCGATTAACCGAGAACAACGACTGGATTACCCCCCGTATGATGAAGCGTGAACCCGAGCGTCTCTAACGATTGCCTGCCATTTACCCCGATTAATTCTGATTGTTGCCACGAAAGTTCCCCCCGCAGTGTGACCAAAATGTGACCACTGTGAGGTTTTTTAGGAGCAGAAAATAATAAAGGCAACGTAACCTATTGATTACATTGCCTTTTTATTGGTGGTGATAGGTGGATTTGAACCACCGACCTCAGCGTTATGAGTGCTGCGCTCTAACCACCTGAGCTATATCACCGAAGAGGTCAGTATTATCCAGATTTATCGCTGCGCCGTCAATGGCAAGATACGCGTTTTAACTCATTTCCTGAAAAGTCTTTCTGCAAGGAGATCAATTTCGCGTTCATTCCTTCATCTACATTGTTAATCACGAATCTTTTTGACTTAATCTTGCTGGCTCGTTCGCCGATTTGCGCCGAAGTCACATCTTTCGCCCGCAAGCCTTCCAGGAAGTTTTGCGCTGATTCACGCGACTTGAACACGCCGAGCTGAATCGCATTGAGCCACTCACCCGGCTCCTGAATCACGAACAAATCTGTCACCCCGCGCTCGCGCAACTGAGCAACCTTTTGATTAACGACCGCTTTATCCTTATTCGGCGCGATGAAGACCCAATAACCTATCGTATGCGGAACATCATACTGAACCAGCTTATTGCCAAGCTGCAACTTTCTTAAGGCCGTGGAAAGTTGCTCGAGTTCATCCCCAGAAAACTCACCCCACTCATAACAAACAGGTTTTACCGGTTTGGCGACAACGACCAGCGGTTCGTGTTTAACTGGCTCCGGTTTGACAGGCTCAGGCTTAGCAGGCTCAGCCTTGGTCGCAACAGGAGCCGATTGAACCACCACGGGCGCACTCGCGACAGCTGATTGAACTTCGAGCGGCGGGGCTGCCACAGGAGCGCTTTTCGGTTCGATTTGCAGCACAATCTTGTCCTCATTCAAGGGCGGAGGCACCGGCACGGGTTGTCCGTCACCGAACAAGTCCAGCTTCATCACGGCAAAAAACAGCAAATTGATCGCAAGCGCCACATAAAATACTATCTTGATGATTTTATTCATAATTTTCCATACGCGAAATCAACTTCAATCCTTGCAACACCATATCATCCACGCCCTGCACGGGTAAATTAAGATGCGGCAGCAACAAGCCCGCTGCGCCACCGCTCAATAGCACGGGTGCGCCTGTCGTATTCAACAACGTATATTGGCGCTGTATTGCCCCGCACGTTGCCTGTATCGCGCCACTCAACAGTGCGTCGGCGGTATTATCCGGAAAATCGGCATATTTACCCTCAATCACCCGCAAATTTGCCGTAGCGCCCGTCAGGCTGCGCTGCATCAATGCGATTCCGGGCAAGATCAGCCCGCCGATAAATTCGCCGCGATCAGATAACGCATCAATCGTGGTCGCGGTACCGCAAACAACCACCAGACAAGCTCGCCCGACGCGATGCCATGCGGCGATGAGCGACGCCCAGCGATCGCAACCTAATTGCTCTGGACGTGCATAACCATTGCGCACACCGCATTGTTCAACTTCAGCGACAATAAACCGGGGGGTAACTTTTAGCGGCGCGCAGGCGGCGATCATCTTTTGGGCTACCTTATCGCCCGCCACATTGCTGATCCAGACTTCGCGGATACCGCAGTCTGTGAAAGCGGTGAAATCGAGACTGGCATCGGTGCTCGCCGCATGCACAGCCGACACCACCCCCTCTTCTACCCGCGCAAATTTAATCCGCGTGTTGCCCGCATCGATCAATAAGCAATTCATCTCCTCATTCCCACTTCTCCGGAATTGAACACCCTGATGCCCTGCGCCGTCTCCAGCAGCAACTCGCCGCTATCGCTCACACCGCGTGCAATACCGATCACCGTCGAACCATCTGGCATTTGCAATTGAATAGACTGGTTCTGCAGGGCGTGATGCGCTTCCCAGTCAGCGCGTAAGGAGGCGAAACCGGCACGAGAAAACGTATCCAAAACCTGCGCCAATTCTTGCAACAGCCGGGCTAGCAACAGATTGCGTTCAGGCGGCGCGGCGCAGAGTTGATCAAGCGCGACAGCCGGTTGTGTAATCACCTGTTCAAGTTTGAACGGCAGCGTGCAATTGATGCCGATACCGATCACCACAACACTCGGGCCGTACATATCGCCCTGCGCTTCGATCAGCACGCCGCCCAACTTACCTTGCGCAGCGAGAATATCGTTCGGCCACTTCAGACCGATATCGACCGCGTTGTATCGTTTGAGCGCACGCAAAATCGCCAAACCGACCGCCAGACTCAAGCCGGATAAACCATTTAGCCCGCAATCGAAGCGCCACAACAGGGAGAAAGTCAGCGCATTGCCCAGACCAGAATACCAGGTTCGCCCGATACGCCCGCGCCCTGCAGTCTGCAACTCCACCGCCAGCACGCTGCCCGTAGCCGCACCTGCCGTTGCACGTCGCAACAATTCGGTATTGCTGGAAGCCGCCTGTTGCAGCACTTCAATTTTAAAACGGGACGCCGCATCGCCCAGATGAGTTTGCGCGACATCCGCATCCAGACACTGCCAGGCTTTAGCCAGCCGATAGCCACGACCACGTATCCGTTGCAGCACCACGCCGCATTCTTCCACGGCCGCTAACGAACTGAACACCGTCGCGCGCGACACGCCCAACTGTTGACCCAGCACCTCGCCCGAATGAAATTCGCCATCAGCCAGCAGACGCAACAATTGCCAGGTACGTGAATTCATAACTTAAACGACAAAAGAAATGTGGCGAGTAGTACTTGGCGAAAAACGGCTCCCCACTCACAACTCCCCATTTAATCAGACGTTGAACAGGAAATTCAACACGTCACCGTCATGCACCACATACTCTTTACCTTCGACGCGCATCTTGCCCTTTTCCTTGGCACCCGCTTCACCGCCACAGGCGATAAAATCAGCAAATGCGATGGTTTGGGCACGAATAAAGCCGCGCTCGAAATCGGTGTGAATCACACCCGCAGCCTGAGGCGCGGTATCGCCCTTGTGGATGGTCCAGGCGCGCACTTCCTTCACCCCGGCGGTGAAGTAGGTTTGCAGACCCAGCAAGTCGTAACCGGTGCGGATCAGCTTATCCAGACCGGGTTCATCAAAGCCCAGATCGGCCAAGAATTCGAGTTTGTCCGCGTCATCCAGATCAGCCAGTTCGGCTTCAATCTTGGCGCAAAGCGCCACTACCGGCGCACCTTCTTTGGCTGCATGTTCGCGCAGGCGATCCAGATGCGGGTTATTTTCGAAACCGTCTTCCAGCACATTGCCCACATACATCGCAGGCTTGATGGTCAGCATGCACAAAGGTTTGATGATCTCTTTGTCGTCCTCGCTCAATCCGGCAGTACGCGCAGGACGGCCTTCATTCAGATGCGGCAGCAATTTTTCCAGCACCGTCACCAATTTTTGCGCATCCTTGTCGCCTGACCTGGCCTTCTTGCTTTCGCGATGCAGGGTACGTTCGACCACAGCCATATCGGCCAGCGCAAGCTCGGTCAGAATGACTTCGATGTCAGACAGCGGATCGACGCGACCTGCAACGTGTATCACGTTTTCATCTTCGAAGCAGCGCACCACATTGACGATAGCATCGGTCTCGCGGATATTGGCTAAGAACTGATTGCCCAGACCTTCTCCCTTGGACGCTCCGGCTACCAGACCCGCGATATCGACGAACTCGACGATGGCAGGTTGCATACGCTGTGGCTTGACGATCTTGGCCAACTCGGCCATGCGAGGATCCGGCACTTCAACGATACCGACGTTAGGCTCGATTGTGCAGAAAGGGTAATTTTCTGCGGCGATTCCAGCCTTGGTCAGGGCGTTGAACAGAGTGGATTTACCTACATTGGGAAGACCGACAATACCGCACTTCAAGCTCATATAAATCCTTAAAAATCAAATAATTACAATCATCGCAATACACAGCAAAAACGTGCGAAAATGCGGAAGAAAAAGGGAAAAGCGCAAGTTTCAGGTCCAGCCGTGAATCTTCCGCCTTGCAAATTGGGTCAATTGTAACACTCCGGCCAGCGCGCTCCAAAAGCAGACGCAATGCTCAAACAGAAAAAGCCGGGGGGACGGCAAACTAAGCCGCGATGCGCTTGACCATTTTGGCGTGAGGAATGCCGACCTCGATAAACTCGCCGCCTGTCACGACATAGCCTGATTTTTCATAGAAGCCGAGGGCGCTTAGGCGCGCATGCAAAGAAAAAACAACAACAGCTTGTTTTTCAAAGAATTTTTCTAAATCATTCAAGATGCGCCGTCCGAGTCCTTGCAGCTGACAGTCGGACTGAACGGCCATCTGGCGCAGCTTGACCTCATGGGCGCTTACCGGCACGGCGATCACACAAGCCGACAGCGTATTGTTGGAATCAAACAGACCGAAGTGCAACTGTGCACCCTCGCCGCTTAAATCCTCATCATAGAGACTCAAACCCAGCGGACGGCGCAGCACCTCGTCGCGCAGCGCGCACTCAGATTCATAATTCTCTGATTTAAAATCAATTTTCCTAAAAATCATAATCAGATTCAATTAGAAATCACCAGTTATCACTTGGTGTGCAGCCTCAGCATCGCAGCTTCCTGCTTGCCTTCTACAATCAGCGGTGCGACATGCAGCGAATGCTGCATCGCCTCCTCTATCAATTCGCGCTCTTCGCGGCGCGGGTCGTTCAACACGTAGTTGACCACTTCCGCCCTATCACCGGGATGGCCGATACCTAAACGCAAGCGCCAGAAATCTTTGGTGCCGAGTTGCGCGATGATGTCTTTCAGACCGTTGTGCCCGCCGTGCCCGCCGCCCATCTTCAGACGCGCGATGCCAGGTTGCAGATCGAGTTCGTCATGCACCACCAGAATCTCGGAGGGCAGAATTTTATAGAATTGCGCCAGCGCACCCACCGCACGGCCGGAGAGATTCATAAAGGTCTGCGGCTTTAACAGCGCCACTTCATGACCGTGCAATTGACCGCGCGCGGCTAGGCCGTGAAACTTCGCCTCGGTGCGGAAGTTAAAATTTTCACGACCGGCTAATTCATCCACCCACCAGAAACCGACATTGTGGCGGGTCGTTTCGTATTCGCGGCCCGGATTACCCAGACCTACAATTAAGCGTATTTGCGTCATATCTCACCAAACAAAAAACCCGCCATGCTGTTGTCAGCAATGGCGGGCTTTAAAGGATAAATCCTATTACTTCTTAGCTGGTGCTGCTGGTGTTTCTGTAGCTGCAGCAGCCGCCTCAACCGCGCCGCGTGGCACGTGTACAGTGGCTACAACTGCTTCAGCAGCGTGTTCGCCGTGTGCGCACAATTCAACGCCAGCTGGCAGCTTCAGATCGCCCAGATGTACTGAGTGACCCAATTGCAGATCGGCCAGATCAACTTCGATGAAGGTAGGCAAATCAGCTGGCAGGCATGATACTTCTGCGTCGATCATCACGTGGCTGATCTTACCGCCGCCGGTCTTAACGCCTGGAGCGACGTCAGCATTGATGAAGTGCAAAGGCACCTTGATGTGAATCTTCTTGCTCAGATCAACGCGCTGAAAGTCCATATGCTGAACTTGTTGACGGAAAGGATGGTTAACGAAAGCGCGCAATTGCACCGCTTCTTCTTTGCCATCCAGAGTCATTGTCAGAATCGATGCGTGAAATGCTTCAGCGCGCAGCTTGTAGTACATTTCGTTATGATTCATTTCGATCATAACTGCGTCGCCTGAACCGTAAACTACGCCTGGCAGAATACCGGCTTTACGCAGACGGCGGCTCGCACCCGTACCTTGCGTTTTACGTGTTGTTGCATTGAATGTAATCGTCATTTTTTACTTCTCCAAATATAGAATCGACCGCGACCAGTCGATTCAAACAAACAGCAGCCAACATGGCTGCCATTAAAACTTTACCCAGCCGGCTTATTCTGTGAACAGCGAGCTGACAGATTCTTCGTTATTGATACGACGTATGGTTTCCGCCATCAATTCTGCGGTGCTGAGCTGGCGAATACGGCTGCATTTTTGCGCCGCTTCCGACAAAGGAATCGTGTCGGTGACTACCAGTTCGTCGATCGCTGAATTTTCGATGCGTTCGATCGCAGGACCGGACAATACAGGATGTGTACAGTAAGCCAATACACGGGTTGCACCCTTTTCCTTGAGCGCCTTAGCGGCTTCGCACAAGGTATTTGCCGTATCAACCAGATCATCCATAATCAGGCAAGTGCGACCGGACACTTCACCAATGATGTTCATCACCTTGGAAACATTAGCGCGTGGACGACGTTTGTCGATAATCGCCAAATCGGCATCCAGCTGTTTAGCCAGCGCACGGGCACGAACCACACCACCGACGTCAGGGGATACCACCATCAAGTCCGGGTAGTTCTGACGCCATACATCGGCCAGCAAAATCGGCGTGGCATAGATGTTATCTACAGGAATATCGAAGAAACCCTGAATCTGGTCTGAGTGTAAGTCCATGGTCAACAGGCGGTCTACACCGGCACCGGTGAGCATGTCTGCTACGACTTTAGCGGTAATCGCGACGCGCGCCGAACGCGGACGTCGATCCTGACGGGCGTAGCCGAAATACGGCATCGCAGCAGTGATACGACCGGCGGAGGCGCGTTTCAACGCATCCACCATGACCATCACTTCCATCAAATTATCATTGGTCGGCGCGCAGGTGGATTGCAATACAAAGACATCCCTGCCACGCACATTCTCAAGAAGTTCTACCGTCACTTCGCCGTCTGAAAAACGGCCGACTGTCGCCCGGCCCAGTGTGATATCCAAATGCTTTGCAACCGCTTCAGCAAGCTTTGGGTTAGCATTACCGGTGAATACCATCAAGCTATCGTAGGACACGTGAACCCCTTAAGTAAAAAAACCAAAAGGGCACCATAAGTGCCCTGAATATGGCTGAGGAGGTAGGGATCGAACCTACGAATGACGGGATCAAAACCCGTTGCCTTACCACTTGGCGACTCCCCAATAAACTGCTTCACACCCAATCAAACAACGGATGCTTCATTAAACCTTGTACTACTACGCCGCGCTGCGACACTTTCTGTAAAACCGCTTCTGCTTCGCTTTGACTCTCAAAGCTGGCAAACACGCATGCTCCAGATCCTGTCATCATTGCCCTACCATACTGACCCAGCTCGGCTATGCAACTTGCCACTTCGGGGTAGAGACTACAAACCACCGGTTCCAGATCGTTTCGGCATTGCTGCAACGAGAGGGCGCGAATTATTATCGAATCCGTGTCCCTTGTCAATCCTGAATTTGAAAATATATTCGCAGTCGGCACATGAACAGGCGGAAAAAGCACTACATACCAGGCCGGCGGCAGCGCATAAGCCTGCAATTTTTCCCCTACGCCTTCCGCAAAAGCGTTCTCACCAAATACGAATACCGGCACATCTGCGCCTAACTTCAGGCCCAACTCCATCAGGCGTATCCGCGACAAACCCAATGACCATAAGCGGTTTAACGCGATCAGGGTGGTTGCCGCATCAGAACTGCCGCCCCCTAATCCACCCCCCATCGGAATACACTTCTCCAATTCAATATCGACCCCTAACGTACAGCCGGTTTCTTTTTTCAATAACAGTGCCGCACGTACACATAAATCCTGATCTTCCGGCACATCGGCAATATGATTGACGCGATGCACCTCGCCATCGCTGCGCAGGGAAAAATGCAGCGTGTCGTTCAAATCGATAAAACGGAACAAAGTTTGCAGCAAATGATAGCCATCCGCACGACGGCCTGTCACATGCAGAAATAAATTCAGCTTGGCTGGAGCCGGACAAGATATTTTCATTTCGGATTCCATTCCCACTCATCAATCAATAACTGCAACTGCAAGTCCTGACGGGACAAAGCCATACGTTGCGGCAAACTGCGGGCATCTGTTTCGGCGTAACGCAGATAGCGCACTTCCCAACCCTCCTGACGCAACACTGTCAGGCGGCCCAACTCATCGCGCTCGGCTAGCGAATCACCCTCAGCGGGCATACCCAGCACCCAGTGGTGCAATCCATCCAGTTGCAAGCGCCAGCCCAGCACCTGCATCATCAAGGATTCGACGTCACGATCCGCATAGTGTTTATCGCCGTTATCTAGCGTGGCCTGATTGCCGTCACGATAAATGCGCGCCGCCGTCTGACCCAGCGGATTGAGCAACAGAATTTCATCGGTCTGCGCCAGATGCACCCAACGCAGGCCCGCCGTATCCCGCTTGCCCTGATGCTGGATCGAGATACGACCATTCATAGCGAAAGCGGCTGACTCCACTTGCGCGGGACGCGCGACCGGCGCGACGGGTTGATGCGCACAACCGGCTAGCATGAACAACATAAAAACCCAAAGCGGGGTCAAAACCCGAAATCGGGTCAGGTTTTGCATTAACACGTTACGCTCCATACTCAAATATCTAAACCGAAGGACCTGCAGTCGACTAACAGATAGCAACCCTCAGGGAATCTGTTCAAGGCTGAAAACGCTTGATTACCGCGCGCAGCATCACATTATCAGGATTTGCCTTAAGACTATTCTGCCAAAGCTTTACAGCCTCCTCCTTATCGCCGCGCGCCCAAAGCGCCTCACCTAAATGCGCGGCAATTTCAGGATCCGGATTACCCGCATAGGCACGGCGCAACATAGCTACACTCTCATCGAGCCTGCCGCTGCGAAAATATCCCCAACCGACGCTATCCATAATCGCCAGATCGTCGGGTGCCAGTTGCAAGGCTTTCTCGACCAACTGCACCGCCTCCGGGATACGCACATTGCGTTCGAGCAAACTGTAACCTAACGCATTGTAGGCGTGGGCGTGATCCGGTTTGATTTTGATCAGCTTGCGTAGCAACTGCTCGGCCACCTCATAATGACCCAGCATATCACCCAGCATCGCTGCCTCATACATTAACTCGGGCTGATTGGGCAGCTTGATCAGACTTTGCTGCAAGAACTGATAGGCCTCCCTTTGCTGATTGGTATCGCGCAACAATCGTGCTTCGATCAACACTAGCTGCAAATGCTGCGCGTCGGTCGAGGCTTGAATTTTCTGTAAGAATAGTCTGGCCTCGGCGTTCTGCCCCTTTTTGCTCAGCAGAAACACCACTCGCAACTGAGCCGGAAACAGATATTCACCCGAATTCACCTCGCGATAATGCAATAACGCCTCGACCTCATCTTCTTTGGCCTCGCTCAATTGGCCTAAGAAATACGCCACACCATCCCGCCCCTGGCCGTGTTTACCTAACGCCAGCCTCAACTGAGCTTCAGCCCCCGACAAATCGTTCAGTTGCAGAGAAATCAGCGCCACGGCGAACGCCAGATCGACGTTATCGGGACTGGCATCCGCTAAAGTCTGAAACTCTTTACGCGCCAGCGAATATTGCTTCTGCTCCAGCAGCGTACGCGCGTATTGCAGACGGATGTCGTCAGCCTGTGGATGACGAGCCAAATAGGTCGATAACAGCAACAGACTCTGTTCAGGCCTTTTTTTACGCAGCAGCTGCGCCTCCAGCGACACGACAAAATCCCAGTCCGGCTTAATGCGACTCGCCTCGCGCACTTCATCTAATGCAAGCACCTCATCCCCGGCCGCCTGCGCCAACTGCGCCACCATCCAGTGTGCCTCGGCCACTTTAGGATAAGGACGGGCTAAATCGCGCACCAGTTGCAGTGCAGCCTTTTTATCCGGATACGCGGAGAACAGCGGGTAGATTTGCAAAAATATCGGCCCGACATCCGGCTCGGACGACTTGAATACCTTAATAAACTCAGGACGCGCCTCATCCAGACGGCCTCCGCGCAGTAGTAAGGAAGACAACACGCGCGGCGTCATTCCTGCGCTTGGGTCAATTTCCTGCCAGAAACGGAACGCATCGACCGTTTTATTCATATCGCCCGATTCCAACGCCAATTGCGCTGCGCGTTTAGCCAGACGAGGATCCCGTGTTTTGCGGGCAATATCCGTACTGCCTTCCACTGCCAACGCCTTGTGGCCGCGCTGATTGGCAAACTCGGTGAGCAATAACTCATAAAGCAACTCGCTATCGAGTTCGACATCTGGTAGCGGCGGACCAACTTCGGCGACAGGTTCAATCGTCTTTTCCGTGACAGACTCAGATTGCGCAACCGGTTTCACCGGGATAAGCTCGGTTTGTTTCGGCGCATGCGCGCAGCCGGCAAGCAGCAAACTGCCCATAACCAGATATTTAAAAGTGTTCATAGCAATACAGCTTTTGATACGGGAGTACATATTAGGTTATATTCAGCCCAGTCCACAACCACAACGGCCACAGTACCTTGTCTAACGCGATCCCTGAAATCACACTTTATGCACGCAACCTGACGCGCCGCTTCGGCAATCAGCTCATCATCCACGACCTGACGCTGGAATTAAAGCGCGGCGAGGTGCTGGGTTTACTGGGCCACAACGGTGCTGGCAAAAGCACCACCTTGCAAATGCTGACCGGCTGCCTGCTGCCCGACAGCGGCGAAATCGAAATCTGCGGGATCAACCTGAAGAAGAATCCCGAAGCTGCCAAAGCGCACATCGGCTATCTGCCGGAAACACCGCCACTCTACAAAGAGCTGAGCGTAGACGATTATCTGACCTTTGCAGCGTACCTGCGCGGCATAAAGAAAGCAGAGGTGGACGACGCACTTAATACGGCTGTACAACGCTGCGGACTGGAATCGGTTAGACGAAAAATAATATCAACCTTATCAAAAGGTTATCAACAACGAGTCGGCATCGCTCAGGCCATCATCCACAGCCCTGCCGTGATCGTGCTGGACGAACCGACCGTGGGTCTGGATCCCGCGCAAATCCGGGATATTCGCAACCTGATCCGGGAACTGGGCAACACCAGCAGCGTGATCCTCTCCACCCATCTGCTGCATGAAGTCGAGAGCGTGTGCGACCGGGTAGAAATCATGCAGCAGGGGCGCTTAATCTACAGCGATTCGAGCCTGCGTATGCAGCACTACGGAGAAGTTTCAGGCTTTATCATCTCACTGCAAAATCCGCCGCCCATATCCGAATTGCAAGCGATACCCGGAGTCACGCGCGTCGAGCAAGTCTCAGCGAATGATTTCCGCATCCTGCATGAAGCCGTGGACAACCCCGGCAGCAGGCTCCTGGCCATCGCTGCCGAAAACAACTGGCAACTGGCGCAACTCACCCCGCTGCACACCACGCTGGAAGAGGTCTTTGTTAAAATCACCAGCGACAATGCGAATTTGCCCAAAAGACCGCAAGGGTCTTCGCCTAAAAACATAGTCGCACCAAACGCTCCTTGTTTTGAGCGAGGCCCCCAGCCATGATACGTCTCATCGCAATGCGCGAACTGCGCAGCCTGTTTTCCATGCCCTCGACCTGGTTCGTGCTGGCCGTGTTGCAATTCATCTTCGCCTGGTTTTTTCTGGCCAGACTGGAAGCCTTTTTAGAGATCCAGCCGCAACTGGCGCAACTGGCCAATCCGCCGGGCGTGACCATCACCGTCGCCGCCCCACTGTTCTACACGGCCGCGCTGTTGCTGATGATGCTGGTACCGATGTTCACCATGCGGCTAATCGCCGAGGAACGGCGCAATCAGACGCTCACCCTGTTGCTCGCCGCCCCCTTGTCGGGCAGACACATCGTGCTGGGTAAATTTGCCGGTCTGCTGAGTTTTCTGCTGATCATGATCATCTCGCTGCCGCTGATGGCCTATTCTTTGGCGCTGGGCACCCATCTGGATGGCGGCCTGCTGCTGGCCAACTGCATCGGCTTAATTTTGCTCACCGCTTGTTATGTCGCGCTGGGTCTTTATATATCCTCCCTGACCACGCAACCTGTGATCGCCGCGATCGGTGCTCTGGCGGTTCTGGTCGGACTCTGGCTGGCCGATATCGGCGCACCGGCCGCCGAGTCGCCCTGGCACCAATTTTCCCCCTTGTATCATTTCCAGAATTTCAACGCCGGCCTGCTCGACAGCAGCGATGCGGCTTACTTCGTGCTGTTCACCGCCGTCTTCCTGCTCTTGACCATGAAGCGACTGCACAACAACCGGGTATACGGATAAATCATGCGATTACTCAATTCAATCACACTGCGCAATCTGCTTTTCGTAGCCCTCTTGCTGGCAACGGCAATGGGACTAGGCTACGCCGTCTCGCGCCATCCGCTGCAACGCGATCTCACCTTCAACGCCAGCAACAGTCTGGAGCCTGCCAGCATCTCAGTTTTAAAACAGCTATCAGGCCCGGTCAATATCACTGTTTACGCCACGATGCAGGATCCGCGTCTGGGCGATATACGCAAAATCATCCGGGAATTTTTATCGCTGTATCAACGCTATAAGCCCGATCTGAAACTGGTATTTATCGACCCTGAAAAGGAACCCGAAAAAACCCGTGAAGCGCGCATCCAGCTCAACGGCGAACTGGTGGTCGAATACGCCGGTCGCTCCGAGCACCTCACCCAGATCAACGAACAAACACTCACCTCCGCCCTGCTGAGACTTGCGCACACCCGCAGTCAGACGGTGATGTATCTGGACGGCCACGGCGAGCGCAAACTGGACGGGCGGGCGAATCATGAACTGGGCACGCTATTCGGCGCAAAGTTAAAACAAAATGGATTTAAAATTAACAGCTTAAATCTATCCATCGCACAGGATGTGCCGGACAACACCAGTGTCCTGGTGATCACCCAACCGCAAGTGGACTTGATGCCAGGCGAAATCGACAAGCTGTTGCGTTATGTCGATAGAGGCGGCAACCTGCTCTGGCTGGTCGATGCCGAACCCATGCACGGACTGGAACGCCTGACCGAAAAACTGGGTCTGCTGCTGCCACCCGGCATCGTGATCGATCCTGCGGCAACCGAGATGAACGCACCTGCCACCTGGTCGCTGGGCACGACTTATCCGCCTCACCCCGTGACACACGACTTCAACCTGATCACTGCCTACCCTTCTGCCCGCCCGGTCGCCTGGAATGAAAACACAGAGTGGAAACATCAAATACTGGTGGAAGTAGCCAGTCGCGGCTGGGTCACGCGCAGCGCTGCCGGCATCAGCAACCCTCACTTCGATAAGCAGCACGACACCCCGGGACCTGCTACCGTCGCCCTCGCCCTGAACCGCGACATCAACGACAAGGAGCAGCGCATCGTAGTGGTGGGCAACGGTGCATTCTTGTCCAACAGTTTCGCGGGCAACGGCGGCAACGTCGATCTGGGGGTCAACATGATCAACTGGTTAGCCAGCGACGAACAACTCATCACCTTGCAACCTCGTGCCGCAAAAGATAGCAACATCATACTGACCAAAATGCAACTTAACTTCATCAGTGTCGGATTTTTACTCGGTGTGCCGCTGCTGCTCGCCGGTTTCGGCACTTATATCTGGTGGCGTCGTCGCCGTAGTTGATCATGCCTGAACTCCCTGAAGTTGAGACCACACGGCGCGGCTTAGCGCCCCACCTGAAAAACGCGATGATTACCGGCGTCGTTGTTCGCTGTGCACGTCTGCGCTGGCCGTTCCCGGAAAATCTACAGGAAACCCTGTGCGGACAGCCTGTGCTGGCACTCAAGCGCCGCGCCAAATACCTGCTGCTCGAATTTAACAACGGCACGCTGATCCTGCATTTAGGCATGTCGGGCAGCCTGCGCATATTGCCCGCCGCAACCCCTCCGGAAAAACACGACCATTTCGATCTGCTGCTGGACAACGGGCAACTGATGCGACTGCGCGATCCGCGTCGCTTCGGCGCAGTACTGTGGCATGAGGGCGAGAGCAACACACATCCGCTACTGGCAAAACTCGGCCCCGAACCGCTGACCGAGACCGATGGTGTCTATGATTTTGACGCGGATTATCTCTACCGCGCCACCCGCGAACGAAATGTCGCCATCAAACAGTTCATTATGGACAATCATGTCGTAGTTGGCGTGGGCAACATCTACGCCAGCGAAGCACTGTTTCGCGCTGGCATAGCCCCCAAACTCAAGGCGGGAAAACTCAGCCGTGCGCGCTGCGCCAGTCTGGTTGAGGTGATACGTGAGACACTGACTGAAGCGATCTTAGCCGGTGGCAGTACGCTGCGCGATTTCGTCAACACTTCGGGTAATCCGGGCTATTTTCAACAGCAGCACTGGGTCTACGGTCGAAGCGGAGAACCCTGCCGCCATTGCGGCACGCCCATTATGCAAATCAAACAGGGACAGCGGTCGAGTTTTTATTGCAGTATCTGCCAAAAATAAGGGCATCGCCTATCTGTTCTCTCCCTTGCAGGGCACGTTTTGGCAGGGCCCCACTATCCTTGCTCATTGCGACTTGCCGTAAGGTAAAATAGAGCGCTTAATCCCCTCTTCCCGTCACTTTTCAGAATGTTCATTTACGTTTTATCACCATGTAAGGAGATTTAACATGAAACGTTTATTCATTGCAGTAGCGGTTGCTGCTACTTTTATCACCACACCGACAATCGCCGCCGATGTGGGTGTCTCAATCAGTATCGGCCAACCCGGTTTTTATGGCCGAATCGACATCGGCGACTTCCCTCCGCCACAAGTAATTTATCGTCAGCCGCGCTTCATTGAGCGCGTGCCTGTGGATCGTCCGCCTATCTACTTGCGCGTCCCTCCTGGTCACGCCAAAAACTGGGGTAAACACTGTCGGGAATACGATGCCTGCGGCGAACGCGTCTACTTTGTGCAGGACAACTGGTACAACCGCGAGTATGTGCCGCGTTATCAGGAGCAAAATCGACGTGGAGAACACGAACGTGGCGGCGACCGTCAGGATGATCACGGTCGCAACGAACATGGTCGAGATCGCTAAAACATCGTTGCACAGGGTGGATAAAAACGCGTAGCGCGGCGTCCACCAATTTAATAATTAAACAAAACAAATAGTTATAACAAATAATCCATTAGCACCGGGTTTACGTTCTAATAGAAAATCTGGGTTTATAACCATGAAGAATACTCTACTCACCTCACTCTGTTTCCTCGCCTTCTCATTTTCAGTCTGGGCTGCACCGCAACCACACCCCGATCATGTGGTGCTGATCATCGAAGAGAACCACAGCTTCGATCAGATCATGGACAATACACAAAAGGATTCTTACATCCATGCACTGGCCAAACGCGGCACGCTGTTTACCCAGTCTTATGGCATTGCGCACCCCAGCCAACCTAATTATCTGGCGCTGTTTTCCGGCTCAACCCACGGCGTGATAGACGATTATTGTCCATTCAACTTTACCGGCGACAACCTCGCTACCGCATTGATTGATAAGGGCCTGACTTTTACCAGTTACTCCGAATTCATGCCGGTCGCGGGATTTCTAAAATGCAACTCTGGCCCCTATCAGCGGAAACACAATCCGGCCGCCGACTGGCAAGGCTCCCGCCTCCCTGCCTCGGTCAATCTGACCTTTGACGAGTTTCCGCAAGATTTTAGCAAACTGCCCACCGTGTCCTTCGTCATTCCAGACCAGAACAACGACATGCACGACGGCAGTTTTGCCACCGCCGATGAGTGGCTGAAAACCCACATCGATCCTTACGTTTCCTGGGCGTTTAAGAACAATAGCCTGTTAATTTTGACATGGGATGAGGACAACGGCGCGACGGGTAACCATATTGTGACCCTCTTCATCGGGCCCATGGTCAAAACCGGCAGAAGCGCCCAACGTATCGACCACTACACGGTGCTGCGCACCCTGCTCGACTTCTACAACTTACCGGCATTGGGGGCATCAGCTGAAGCGGTCCCCATCAAGGGAATATGGGGAAAACCCTGATATACAAAGGGGCGCTGTAATCCTCTCCATAAATCTGGTATTGTGACCCGCAGGTTGGATGCTGATCGTTTTTCCGTGCTTCTATTTCCAGACACACCAGAAATACGAACCATCATTCGCCAATCGACTTACACAGCGTTGAAGCCACCCATTTTAGAAAAGGATCTACTGAATGAAAACATCGTATTTAGACTCTCATCCGGATGAAAATGGTTTTTTTGGCAAGTATGGTGGTTCATTTATCCCTCCTGTGCTGGAAGGTCCGTTTGCTGAAATCACCAAGGCCTATAAGGAGTTAAAGAACTCCCCCGCGTTTATTAATGAACTGAAATACGTTCGTAAGCATTATCAGGGCCGTCCTACCCCGGTGTCTTTTGCAAAAAACCTCACCGAACATTGTGGCGGAGCAAAAATCTATCTTAAACGTGAAGACCTGAACCACACCGGCGCACACAAATTGAACCACTGTATGGCGGAAGTGATTCTGGCCAAACATTTAGGGAAGAAACGCGTCATCGCTGAAACCGGTGCCGGACAGCATGGCGTGGCGCTTGCAACCGCCGCCGCTTATTTTGGTCTGGAATGTGAAATTCACATGGGTGAGGTGGACATTATTAAAGAACATCCGAATGTCGTCCGGATGAAGATTTTAGGGGCGCGCGTGGTACCTGCGACCCACGGCCTGAAAACACTGAAAGAGGCGGTCGACTCCGCCTTTTCGGAGTACATAAAAGATCCAATTAATTCAATCTATTGCATCGGTTCGGTAGTCGGCCCTCATCCATTCCCGATGATGGTCAGAGACTTTCAGTCGGTGATCGGATTTGAAGCCAAAGAGCAGTTTGAGGAGATGGAAGGCAAACTGCCTGACAATGTGATCGCCTGTGTCGGTGGCGGCTCAAATGCCATGGGCATATTTGCGGGATTTATCGATGATGCCACCGTGAATTTATACGGCGTAGAACCTATGGGCAGAGGTGAAAAACTGGGCGATCATGCGGCTACTTTAACCTATGGTGTAGAGGGCATCATGCATGGATTTAATTCGATTATGCTCAAGGATGCCAACGGCGAGCCAGCCCCGGTTTATTCGATAGGCTCGGGGATCGATTATCCGTCTGTCGGCCCTGAACATGCTTATCTTAAAGAGATCGGCAGAACCAAAGTCGGGCTGTGTAACGATGATGAGGCGGTGGATGCTTTTTACAAGCTTTCACAACTGGAAGGCATCATTCCCGCTTTGGAGTCGGCCCATGCGGTTGCCTATGCGATGAAGCTGGCCAAGACCTTGGGTAAAGACCAGACAATTCTGGTTAACTTAAGCGGCCGGGGCGACAAGGATATTGATTTTGTGGTCGAAAATTATCCTATTCCGAATGCGAAATTTTAATTTCAACTAAAAAATCGCTGTCAGGGCAGCAAGATACTTTTTGGCGGTCTGACAGCGCTTTTCGCTAAAATAACGCAAAATTATTTAAAATCAATACCATACAATAAAAAAAGTCTTGCATCAAAAATCAATGCAAGACGCGATTCCGGTAATTACTTAGCAGCCATCAGCCTGTCGTATTTAGCTTGTAACTGGGCAGGAGATTCTACATGCGCGTCATCCTTGGGGATGCAATCGACCGGGCAGACTTCCACGCATTGCGGCGTGTCGTAGTGACCTACACACTCGGTGCATTTATTCGGGTCAATTTCGTAGATGGTATCACCTTGAAAAATCGCGTCGTTCGGGCACTCCGGCTCACACACATCGCAGTTGATACATTCATCGGTAATTATCAGTGCCATACTTTTCTCCTCATCAAAATAAACAAAACTTACAAATAACAGGTATTAAATGCCAATGGGTATTTTTGGCACAATCGCGTTACCACCGTCGGTGAGACAAACTTGCCGACATCACCACCAAATCGCGCGACTTCGCGCACCATGGTGGCAGAAATAAACGTGTATTGCTCGGCGGGTGTCAAAAACAACGTTTCCATCTCAGGGTACAAATTGCGATTCATCCCCGCCAACTGAAACTCATATTCAAAATCCGATGCGGCGCGCAAACCGCGCAACACCACATGCGCATTTTGCGACTGCACGAAGTTCATCAGCAAACCGTCAAAACCTTCGACGCGAACGTTGGGACAACCGGCGAACACCTCGCGCGCCATCTCCACGCGTTCTTCCAGGTTAAACAAGGTGTTGGCGCGACTTTGCGCCACCGCCACGATCACCTCGCCAAACAAACCGGTCGCACGGCGCACTACATCTTCATGTCCGCAGGTAATGGGATCAAAAGTCCCCGGATACACCACTTTAATCATTGCACTTGCCCTATCAATTGGTAATACACCTGCCCCGCCCGGCCCGACTTGAGCACCTGCCAGGGCAGCGGCACCTCAAACGGCGCTCCGGTTTCTACATACACCACGCCATTTTCCGTCAGTCGTTGCGGCAAGACCTCCAGCAACTTCGGCAAAAAATCGCTGGCAAACGGCGGATCCAGAAAAATCACGTCAAAACGCAGCCCGTCACGCAGCGCGGAGGCGAATTCTAGCCCATCCTGATGCCGTAGCGCTATATTAGAACATCCTAATTTAGTGATATTTTCGCGTAAGGCACGGAATACCAGCGCATTTTTCTCAACCATGACCACCTGTTCGGCACCTCTGGACGCGGCTTCTATCCCCAAAGCACCGCTGCCGGCAAACAAATCCAGACACGTTTTTCCGTACAAGGTTTGCCCCAACCAATTGAACAAAGTCTCGCGCACCCGATCCGGGGTCGGACGCAAACCGTCCGCATCCGGAAAATGAATCACGCGACTGCGCCACTCGCCGCCACCGATCCTGAGCTTATTTATTTTGCACTCCCCGAGTCTGTTTCCGGTGCGCCGACGATCACCGTGGCCATTTTCTCAGGATGTATGTGACGCGCATAGGCGCTGCGTATTTGAGCTACCGTCACTTTTTCAACCCGTGAAGTAAAATCGTCCAGATAAGTCAGCGGCATATCGTAGAAACCAATAATACTCAAATAATCCAATATCTTACGATTACTGTCTATGCGCAGCGGGAAGCCGCCGACGATATTCTGTTTAGCCGCAGTCAATTCTTTCTCGGTTGGTCCCTTGGCGACAAAGTCCGCCACGGTCTTACGCACCAGTGCTAGCGCGCCGTCAGCCTGTTCTTTCTTGGTTTGCAGACCGATCTGGAAAGCGCCCGGTTGCTTGAGCGGCATGAAATAGCTGTAGACGCTATACGCCAGACCTCGCTTTTCGCGCACCTCATTCATCAGACGCGACACGAACCCACCGCCGCCCAGAATGTAATTCCCCACATACAACGGAAAATAGTCTGGATCATCGCGCGACATACCGGGCACACCGATCAGAATATGGCTCTGGCTGGCCGGATGAAAGATGCGCAACTCAGAGTACGGGATCTTCATCGCAACGGCAGGCAACGCGGCAACACCTGAGCCTGCCGGCAATTGCGCGGTGAGCTGCTGTGCGATCGCTTCGGCTTGTGCATGGGTCACATCACCCATGATGGCGACCACCGATTGAGACGCGTTGTAGTGAGCAAGATAGAATGCCTTCAACTCGGCCGTCGTGATTTGCTCGACACCGGGAATATCGCCCGAGACGGGCAAGGCATAAGGATGATTACCAAACACGGCCTTTTGAAAGGCCTTGTCCGCAATGGCTTCCGGCTTAGTCTCGGCTTCTTTCAACGCAGAGAGCAAACGCGTCTTCTCACGTGCCAGTATCGCGTCCGGAAATACCGGATGTTGCAGCACCTGCGCCATGATCTTCAAAGCCTGATCGCGCTCGGCCGCATGACTCAAGGTGCGCAGCGAAACGCTCGCCCTGTCCTGATCGAAGCTGCCACCCAATTGCGCGCCGATATCCGCCATACCGCGTGAAATATCATCTTCGCTCAAACCATCCGCACCCTGATCCAGCAGTGCATGGGTCATGCCCGCCACACCAGATTTGCCTGCCTGATCGTAACTACTGCCCGCCGGGACGCTGACTGCCACATCCAGCATAGGAATGTCGTGATCTTCGACAAACAATACGCGAGCGCCACTCGCACTCTGCCAGTGCTGAATATGCGGCGTGGCAAAGGCGCTAACAGCCAGTGTGCACAACGCGGCTACCGCCAATAGTTTATTAATGAACATGAGCCGCTCCTTCTATCTTGTGTTTCGGCTTGCCGGACAACGGTTGCGGATCGAGCACCGCAACGGTCAGATTGTCGTCCTGCAAATACGTCTGTGCGACCTGGCGCACCTGCTCTGCGGTGACACCCTGCAATTTCTCCAGCATCACCGGTATCGCCTTGTAGCCCAAACCGATCGACTCCATCTGGCCGATCTGCATCGCCTGATAGAACACGGAATCGAGTTTGTAGACTTCACCCGCCATCACCTGTGCCTTGACGCGTTTCAACTCTTCTTCACTGATACCGTCTTTCACCAGTTGAGCGATTTCAGCTCGCAGCGCCGTTTCCATCTCGGCAACCGTTTTGCCTGCGGTAGGTGTTGCCTCCAGGGTGAACAAACCGGGACCGCGCGAAGTCGAGTCGTAACCTACGCCAACCGAACTTGCGATCTGCTGTTCACGCACCAGATGTTTGTTGAGCCAGGCCGATTCGTTACCGCCCAACACCCCGGCTAGCATCTCCAGCGCATAAGGCTGCCAGTCCAGTTTGGGATCGAGGATATTCGGCGCATGGTAACTCATCACCAGCAGCGGCAATTCAGCCGGCGCTTTGACCACCATGCGCTTGATACCGACCTGAGCCGGCTCGGTAAACTGGCGACGGACGGGCTGCACCTGACGTGGAATTCCACCGTAATAGCGCTCGGCCAGGGCAAACACCTGCTTGGCGTGTACGTCCCCAGCGATGACCAGCGTGGCGTTGTTCGGTGCATACCATTGTTGGTACCAGGCTTGGGCGTCATGGACATTCATCTGCTCAAGATCGCTCATCCAGCCGATCACCGGATGCTGATAAGGATGCTCCTGATAGATAGCCGCCATCATCTTCTCCTGCAACAAGGCATGCGGTTCGTCGTCGGTGCGCATGCGGCGTTCCTCCATCACCACTTTGATTTCCTTGGCAAATTCTTTCGCGGACAGATTCAGGTTGTGCATGCGATCGGATTCGAGTTTCATCGCCAGCGGCAACTTGGACTTATGCAGTTGCTGAAAATAGGCGGTGTAATCGTTGCTGGTAAAGGCATTCTCACGCCCGCCTGCCGCCGCGATGCGACGTGAAAACTCGCCGGCCGGCACCAAATGTGTACCCTTGAACATCAAATGTTCCAGGGCGTGAGCGACACCTGTCTTACCGGTACGTTCATCCATGCTGCCAGCCTTGTACCAGATTTGCTGCACAATAACGGGCGCGCGGTGATCTTCTTTCACCACCACTTTGAGCCCGTTTGACAAGGTGCGCTCGGCAACTTCGGTGCAAATTGCCTGTTGCGACCACAACAGCAACAATGCTACGCAATAAATCCTCATAATCCCTCACCTCACAACGCCTAATCGGCATAAAATAACAAAAACAGCCACAAGAAGTGGCTGTGTCTATTATGCCCCAACTCTTGCTATCGGAACGCATACCAAATGTTTAGTTTTTTAAAAAAGAATACCCCCGATAAAATCACGGCAACCATCGTCGACAAACCCACACGCAGTTGGGTTGAACGGCTCAAATCCGGCCTTGCCCGCACCGGCAACCAATTAGCTGATTTATTCAGCCGGGGCGGCAAGATTGACGAAGAACTCTACGAAGAGCTCGAAACCATCCTGATTACGTCGGATGTCGGCATGGATGCAACGGGCGCACTGCTGGCCGATCTGCGCCGCCACGTCAAAGAGCACAAACTATCAGAAGCCGCCGACCTCAAAGCCGGGCTGGCTCATTGCCTGCTCAAACTGCTCAAGCCGCTGGCCGTCCCTTTGCAAGCCGACACACACAAACCCTTTGTCATCATGATGATAGGCGTGAACGGGGCGGGGAAAACCACTTCGATCGGCAAACTGGCCAAATACTTTCAGGGACAGGGACTGTCCGTACTCTTAGCTGCCGGGGACACTTTCCGCGCGGCAGCCCGTGAACAACTGATGACCTGGGGCGAGCGCAACAACGTCACCGTGATCGCGCAGCAAAGCGGCGATGCGGCAGCGGTCATTTACGATGCAGTCCATGCCGCGCAGGCGCGCAAAATCGACGTAGTGCTGGCCGATACGGCGGGACGCCTGACGACTCAGGCGCATCTCATGGAAGAGATCAAAAAGGTCAAGCGCGTCATCGCCAAGGTATTGCCCGAGGCGCCGCATGAAGTGCTGCTGGTACTGGATGCCAACACCGGACAAAACGCGCTGAGTCAGGTCAAAGCCTTCGATCAGGCGCTTGGGGTGACCGGACTGATCCTGACTAAACTCGATGGCACAGCCAAAGGAGGAGTGATAGCCGCCATCGCCCGCGCCCATCCGATTCCGATCCGCTTCATCGGCGTGGGTGAAGGACTGGATGATCTGCGCCCCTTTGTCGCCGAAGAATTCGTCCAGGCTTTGCTGGGGATGTCTGCATGATCACCTTTAATCAAGTCAGCAAACGCTATTCCAGTGGCTTTGAGGCGTTAAAACAAGTCTCCTTCGAACTTGAAAAAGGCGAAATGGCCTTTTTGACTGGCCATTCAGGGGCAGGCAAGAGCACCCTATTGAAACTCATTGCAGCGATCGAACGTCCCAATTCCGGCTCCGTACTGGTCAACAACCAGAATGTCAGCGCCCTCAAGCGCGCAGCACTGCCCTATCTGCGCCGCAACTTAGGCATTATTTTTCAGGATCACAAACTCTTGTTCGATCGCAACGTATTCGACAATGTGCTGCTCCCCCTGCAAATCTGCGGTTTCGATCATCGCGAGAGCAGCAAACGGGTCCGCGCAGCACTGGATAAGGTCGGTTTGTTAAAACGCGAAAAAACCAACCCCATCGCGCTGTCAGGCGGTGAACAACAGCGTCTGTGCATCGCGCGCGCCATTGTCAATCGACCGTCCATCTTGTTAGCGGACGAACCGACCGGCAATCTGGATGCAGAATATGCTCAGGAAATTATGAATATATTCAAATCCTTCCATCAGGTCGGCGTAACGCTGTTGATTTCGACGCATGATGCGGGCGTACTGCGTGACAACCAGATACGTGTGATTGCACTCAAACAAGGTGAAATACAAACTTCTACGGCCACACCTATCTCTGACGAACAACACGTTGAGCAAACCTGCCTGCCTACTCACCCTGCAACCGAAGAAAACGAACCCGCATGATGCACGCACTCGCCCAAAAATTCAGCACCCTACTGATCGCCTTTCGACGAATCTTCGCCTCCCCCGTAGCCGGCATTCTCAATATTCTGGTGATTGGCATTGCGCTCAGCCTGCCAACCGGTATGTATCTGTTACTGCAAAACGCACAAGGACTGGTCGCACAAATATCCGGTGCACCACAGATTAGTCTGTTTCTGGCGATGGATACCACACAAGAAGAAGCGGGTAAACTTCGAAAACAACTGGGGCAGCACAACCGGATCGCCAATGCGGAATTCATTTCACGCGGCTTGGCACTGGAAAAACTCAAAGAGAGCACTGGCCTTGAAGATGTCATCGCAGGACTAGGCAACAATCCGCTACCTGATGCCTACATCATCACACCCAAGCAGACGGATGCCAAATCGCTGGAAGATCTGCGCAACGAGCTCCAACGACTACCCGCTGTTGAGCACGCGCAACTCGATTCGGCGTGGGCGTACAAAATGGAAGCCTTGTTAGAATTTGCCCGCATCGCGGTGCTGATATTGGCCAGCTTGCTGAGCCTGGGACTGATTGCCATCACCTTCAACACAATACGACTGCAAATTCTCACACAAGATGATGAAATTCAGGTTTCAGGACTCATAGGTGCAACCGATGCATTCATCCGTCGACCCTTCCTCTACTTCGGCGCAATGCAGGGTTTGATAGGCGGCATAGCGGCCTGGCTAATCATCGCTATCAGCCTGCTTTTTCTCAAAGCGCCGCTCGCCACCCTGTCACAACTTTACGCCAGCAATTTCACCCTGCATCCCTTGTCCATGGCAGACAGTTTTTCTTTATTGCTTTTCTCTGTATACCTGGGATGGCTGGGTGCCTGGCTGTCAGTTGGTCGTCATTTGTCGCGTATGGCCCATTAACGGGTGACAGGTGCAAAGTTAGTTGACAGCCACGCTTTTTTTAAGAACAATAGACGACCTTTTTACGATGCGATAGCCTATACTGTCGATAAGTGTCAACACCTAACAAAACTGGAGTCATCATGGAACAATCGAACTGCAAAAAAATGGTACCTGCACTGCTGGTTGCAATCGCTTTATTTTTGGTGGGTGGCTTTTTCCTCAGCAAAGAACTGGGCATGATCTGTGTGATCTTTGGCATCGCCATTGCAGGCTGGGGCGCAGGCAGCGTGATGGACTCAGAAACACCTGCTTCAGAGTAATTTTAAGACATTCATATCGACCTGAGCTTGACCACTTTATTCAGCGCATTACCACTTGAATAAATAGCCACTATCAATACCCATGAAATGTCCGGTTAAAAACGGACATTTCTCACCACCACAGGATGAACCAAATTCCATCCTGGCACTCTCAGGCAGCGTGTTTGAATGAACTTGTTTAGGAGGATTTTCCGATGAATTTCGCAACCAGTTTACCCGTACCCACAGGCGCTGGCAGTCTGGAAAGTTATATCCAGCTGGTGAAACGCTTTTCTGTGTTGTCACAGGAAGAGGAATTCACACTGGCCACGCGTTACCGCAATGACAACGATCTTGATGCAGCGCGTCAATTGGTCATGTCTCACCTGCGCGTCGTTGTTAGCGTGGCGCGCGGCTACGCGGGCTATGGACTCCCTCAGGCAGATCTGGTTCAGGAAGGCAATATCGGACTGATGAAGGCCGTTAAGCATTACGATCCTGACTATGGCGTGCGCCTGGTTTCCTTCGCCCTGCATTGGATACGCGCCGAGATCAATGAATTTGTGGTACGCAACTGGCGCATGGTCAAAATTGCGACCACCAAGGCGCAGCGTAAACTGTTCTTCAACTTGCGTAGCCTGAAGCAAGGCTTGGGTTCCCTCAAACCGCAACAGATCAGTGAAATCGCCACACAACTAAACGTCAGCGAGAAGGACGTGATTGAAATGGAGTCGCGCTTCGCGGGTCACGAAGTCGCACTTGACCCTCAAGGTGCGGATGAAGAGGATAGTTACTCACCCATCCAGTATTTAGCGGATAACGAAGAGCACGAACCGTCAAATATTCTGGAAAGCACAGAAAATGAGCGACTGCAGACGACCGGCCTTGCAAACGCACTGGCAAGCTTAGATGAGCGCAGCCGACGTATCGTAGAGGCACGCTGGCTCAATGAAGACAGCAGCGCAACCTTGCACGAACTGGCCGCAGAATTCAATGTGTCAGCAGAGCGCATCCGTCAGATCGAACAAAAAGCCTTGAGCAAGATGCAGACAGCGCTGACCTTGAAAGCCGCTTAAACCTAAAAACCGCAGCTCAAGCCACAGAGTTCACAGAGAACGCCAAGAGTTACATTGGTTTTATACTTTTTGCCGCCTCACCCAAAAGGTGTTTGATAAAATGTAAATAACTATTTGTTTTTACTCGTTTAACTCGGTGTTCTCTGTGGCCAAATTCTTTTTATAGGTTAAACAACCTGCTTCCCCAGAACGTAAAAAAGCCGCACATGTGCGGCTTTTTTATTTAGTACCAAACTATTACTTTACGATCGTCAACTTAGGCCTAGTCGGCGCAGGTTTATTCGCCGTTTCGCTATTGGTGATCGAAGGCGGTTGGGGGTCAGTACCTTGAAATACCAAACCCTGACCATTTTCCTTGGCAAAGATCCCGATCACAGCGTCAACAGGTACCATCAGATTAAATGAAGCACCGCCGAAGCGCCCGCTGCACGTGATCATCTCGTTACCCATCTCCAGATTCTTCACCGCGCCCATACTCAGATTCAGCACGATTTCGCCGTCTTTGACATAAGCGATCGGCACTTCAGTCTGTTTGTTAACGCGCACTGCTAGATAAGGCGTCAAACCGCTATCCGAACACCATTCGTAAATGGCGCGAATCAGGTAAGGGCGGGTAGACAGATCGCTCACTTGCGCATCGCTCTTTCGCTAGGTGTCAGAGAATCGATGAAACCCTGACGTGAGAACAGACGCTCCGCATACTTCATCAGCGGTGCAGCATCCTTACCCATCTGAATCCCATAGTGATCAAGACGCCACAACAACGGCGCAATCGCGACATCCAACATGGAAAACTCGCCCCCCAGCAAAAACTTCTGCTTGGCTAGGATTTGTGACAATTGAGACAGATTATCACGCACCGCCGCACGCGCCTTATCCGCCGCTTTCCCGCCCTGCTCTATCGTTGTGACGTAGCTGTACAACTCTTGCTCAAAGCGATGCAGGAACAGACGAGCGCGACCGCGCATGACAGGGTCGGCAGGCATCAACTGAGGATGCGGGAAACGTTCATCAATATACTCATTGATGATATTCGCTTCCAGCAACACCAGATCACGCTCAACCAGTACAGGAACTTTGTTGTAGGGGTTGATCGCCGCGAGGTCTTCTGACTTATGCATCAGATCCACGTCGATCACTTCAAAGTCCATCCCTTTCTCAAACAGTACAATTCTACAGCGATGGCTATAAGGACAAACCGTCCCCGAATACAATATCATCATTACTTGGTTACCCTTTGATCAACCGGGTGTTCTGCATGTAAGCGCGCACAAGGAAATAACCAGTTCCACCTACCACACCGACAACTGCGATGGTGGCAAGAATTGGATAAGAACCGGTACCTGTAACGCCGCCTATCCACACATAACGTTCGAATAGGGTGCCGATTATAATACAAGTCGCTATTGCATTGATAGCCGCAACATTATGACGCGGACCAGGGAAGCAGAGCGCAACAAAAGGAATCACGAACTTTAGCACCAGCATAGACCACCAAAGAAAAGCATAGTCGCCGTTTTGCATGCCAAATACGCGATCCGTTTCGTCAGGAAGATTACCGTACCAGATAGTCAGGTATTGCGCATCAAACGTATAAATCCACAGCAAGGTAAACGCCATCAGCATTTGTGCCAGGTAGTTATAGATCTTATCCGGAACCGGTTTGACCAGCTTATTACCGGAATTCAACAGGTAGATCCACACAACCAGGAATGCCAGGAACATACCGAAGTTGCTGACGAACTGTTGCAGCCCGTAAATCGCACTGTGCCAGTGAGGCACCAGGGTCATCTCAAAGTCCCAAGCCACCATCGTGCTGTACAGCACAAAGAAGAACGGAACCCAAGTCGCCACGGTATGAAAACGCGCCGCATCTTCCGGACTACGCTCACTCACAGCCTGACGCTGAATAAAAACCCAGCATAGTGCCATCATAAAGATGATACCAACTACTTCGCGAGACATCAGCCAGTGAGGCTGATACCAACCCGGCATATGCGCTTCAGCACCCAAATGCGTCTCCCACCACGGAAACGTGTGCGCCCCCCCTGAAAGCAACACAACCAACAGCACAAAAGCCAAAGGAAACAAGGCATAAAGCGACACCGCCAGATGACGCACATCATAACGCCACTGTGCATTCACTAGGTGTAACACCGAACACAATGCCACGCCACTCAAGGCGAGCGACAGCACCACGACGAAACTGACCGTCAAAACAGCCCAATTACTGTATTCCAACATTTTTCTAGCCTCCTATTTTGACTGCGCCGTAGCTAAACCGCTCTGACCCTTTTGCAGAACTTTTCTCACGTAGTTCACTACATGCCAGCGCTCTGTCGATGACAGGTCATTTGCGTAGGAAGGCATTACTGCACCGCCCAAAGTCATATAGCCGTAGATATAGCCGTCCGGATAATCCTTGCTCACCCAGGAGTGCATTTCACTACCGGAAGTCAAATTCCACGGCTTCATCACCAACTTCTCACCCACCAGACCATCACCGGTACCCGACTTGCCATGACAAGGTGTGCAATAGATAGAGAATAGATGCGCTCCCTTTGCGACAGATTTATCATCCGCAGGAACCGGATTTTGCATGGCTTTAGCCGCATCCAGATCTTTAACTGCAACCGTCGTTCCTGCAACCGGCAACGAACGACGAGGAAAAGCCTTCATCCCCGGATTAGTAGGATCTACGCTTTCCTGCGGTTTGATGCTGATCTGATTCGCCATATCCTGCGACCAGGGCCACGCCTGTGCAAATGTCGGCGCTAACAACAAAGTAATAACCAGCGACTTGGCGATTGTCTTGTGATCGCCTAGTCGAATGGCTAGGGGTTTCATCATTGCTAAGGATAATTTTTTCATTTCCCTGCCTCTTCCTGAATTTCCAATGCCTTATGCTTAACAAAAATTGCCCTAATTGCGCTGACAGCCGCCTCTTCGACCTCAACCAGGATAGCGATATTGTCTTCTGACACTTTTCTGCTATACAACGATGAGCGCTTAGCCGGCAATCCCGCACAAACCAAAAAGCCCAGAATCGTAATGAACACCCCGCCCAGAATGAACATTTCATAGGTCAAAATAAAATTGGGAGGGAACGGAACGATAGGCTTACCGCCCTTCAACTGCATGTAAAAGTTAGCCTGTCCGCCTGAAATCAGGAAGAAGCCCAGCAACCCACCCATGACTGCGCCCACCAGGGTAAACCACTGCACATAGACCGGCTTATCACCCAGAAACTCCTCAACTTCAGGATGTTCGATGGGAGATTTAACCACCATGTCATCACCAGCGTTAAAACCACTGATGCTGGCAGCGCGCAATTCCTTGACGACTAATTCCGCCTCTTCAAAGTTGCCATACAAGGCAAGTAAATTACGTTTACTCATGATTAGTGCGCTCCTTGTTCAGCGGCTTCACTCTTCTTCAGATGCAGAGTACGGTGATAAACCATTTCCTTAACTTCATACATAGAGACAGAAGGGAACACCTTACAGAAGATCATAAACAGCAAGGTAAACCAGCCGAAACTACCAAACACCATACCCCACTGAACCATAGAAGGCCATTGATCATGGTCCCATGTCCAAGGGTACAGACCATGCGAGAAAGTAGGCGCAATGATCATCCAACGCTCTAACCACATACCCAGATTCAGCAGCAATGAAGTTGCAAATAACACTGGAATATTGGTCTGGAAGCGCTCGAATGCGAATACCAAAGGCACTACCGAACCGCAGAAAATCATCCCCCACCAGAACGGAGCATAAGTACCGGTCGCCTTCTGGATCAACACCGCCTTAGAAGCTTCATCATGGCTGTACCATACTGCTGCGAATTCAACCGCATTCAAGTAAGTCCAAACCATCGCAATCGCAAAGGTCAGACGAACAATCTTCTTCAGAATGCTCTTGGTCATGTACTCTTCGAAACGGAATGTATAACGCAGGATGATGAACAACGTGATAATCGCCGCACAACCTGAATACAACGCACCCGCCACGAAATAAGGCGGGAATGATGTAACGTGCCAACCCGGAGCCTGAGACATGGCAAAGTCTGATGCCACGATAGAGTGCACCGATACCGCCAGTGGAATCAGGAAACAAGCGATCGTGAGATAAGTCACGCGGAAATTACGCCATTGACGGTCCGTACCTTCCCAACCCAAAGCCAGCAGGGTGTACAACTTACGACGCCAGCCGTCAGCCATATTGTCGCGGGCAATCGCCAGATCCGGAATCATCCCGACAAATAAGAACAGAATCGAGGAGCTCAGGTAAGTGAAAATGGCCATCGCATCCCACAACAGTGGCGACTGGAAATTAGGCCAGATTCCACGCTCGTTAGGGTAAGGCAGCGAGTAGTAAAACTGCCATAAGCGACCGATATGTACCAATACGAAAAGTCCAGCGGTCATCAGCGAGAACGTGGTCATGGCTTCGGCGAAACGGTAAATCGGTTTACGCCAGTCCGCATGCATCAGATGCAAGATCGCAGACAGTAAGGTACCAGAGTGGCTCATACCGATCCAGAAGATGAAGGTAGCGATGTACAAGCCCCATACTTGAGGATTGTTCAGATTCGCCACACCCATACCGGTGCGGTACTGATAAATTTCACAACTCACCCCTACGCCAAAAGCGCAGATGGCGCAAAACAAAATGACCCAATACAACTTTCTTGGATTTTCCAAGCTCTTCATCACATCCTGGTTAATTTTTACCCAGGCTATGTCTTCGCGGATATCTTTCATTATTATTCCTTAATGGAGTTCCTGTTAGCTTACGTCGACTAAACTGCGCTCTCGCGCACGCGTTCCAGATACATCACCGAAGGATAGGGGCGCATATCTTCGAATATGCGATAACCGCGCAATTCAGAACCCTCTTCTTTTTCATCCTTGGTTTGTTTATCTTTGTCGATCTCGACTTGCTGAGCCTGCCATTGCTTGTGTACGCGTGATTCAGGATTAACCAGATTACCAAAGGAAATCGCACCGGTCGGGCAAGATTGCTGACATGCCGTCTGAACTTCGCCTTCACGCACGATGCGACCTTCGCTCTTGGCCACGCTCTTGGCGGCTGTCAGGCGTTGCACGCAGAAGGTGCATTTTTCCATCACACCCTTGCTGCGTACCGTCACGTCAGGATTCAACTGCTGACTCATCTCGGCCGGCCAGACTGCATCGTCAGTCGGATAGTCGTACCAGTTAAAGTAACGCACCTTGAACGGGCAGTTAGCCGAGCAATAACGTGAACCGACGCAACGATTGTAGACCTGTGAATTCAAGCCATCCGCTGTGTGATTAGTCGCCGCAACCGGGCAAACCGTTTCACAAGGAGCGGCTTCGCACTGCTGACACATCATAGGCAAGAACTGCGCGCCCTGATCTGCAAACTCACGACCGTCTTCATCCCAGTAACGCTCGATGCGCATCCAGTGCATTTGCTGACCGTGTTGAAAACGCTCTTTGCCCACCACAGGAATATTATTTTCCGCGTAACAAGCGATGCTACAGGCATTACAGCCTGTGCAAGCATCCAGATCGATACTCATCGCCCATTTGTACGGGTCGTGAGGCTTATCATCAACCGGGTGAGTATGGCGGAATTGTGACCAATTCTCTAATAGATTACTAACAGACATAACTTAGACCTCCTCCGAAAGATCAACTTGATCTGTGGTCTTGCGCAAGGCGATTCTTCTGCCCATTTGCATACCACCCGCAGCACCTTCATCTTTGACGATGAGTACACGTGCACCAGTCTTTTTGATACTGACGCGCGTTTCATGCAACGCCAGTTCGCCGGTTTCTTTGTCAAATATCGCATCCAGAATACCGAATGGATTCACGCCGTAACCCTTGGCGTAACGACCCATCGCTTCGTGACCGCGACCCAGTGGTACCGACACCGCATCAGGGTGAATGCCGGGGAACAGATAGGCTTGAGCCTTGATCGAACCGGACTTGGAAGTGACTTCGACCACGTCTCCATCGACGATACCCAATTCAAGTGCCTTCTTGGGATGAATTTCAACCCATGAATCCCAGACGATCGTAGTCAATGGATCAGGCGACTCCTGCAACCAGGGTTGGTTGGCATGGCGACCGTCGCGCAGACTGGCTGTCACACCCGGAATAAAGTGCATCGGGAATTTTGCATCAGCCGTTTCAGCCTTGGGTAATTGCAAACCGGAAGTCGCAGCCTTGTCAGCCAGCGTGGCTGAGGAACTTGAAATCTTCAACACGCCACGAGTCAGCGCTTCATTCCAGAAATTATCGTCATCGGAACCACCTGCACCCAGCGCACCCTTGTTTTGCAACAGTGAACCACGCAGGTAAGCGTAGTAGTCTTCAAAGTTTTTATATTCGTCAGCGCGACGTTGCTTGAGCAAAGTCAGCAAGATGTCACCCATGCTGCGGGTATTAGCGTGCAGCTTTTCCATCAGCGGCTGCTGAATATTGAGTTGCATACCATCGGCCAGATATTCAGGGACCTGTGTACCCCAGTCTTCCAGCGCGGAATCGAGCGGCAATACCAGATCAGCCTGCATCGCCGTTTCATCCATGTAGTGAGCGAATGCGACCTTAAAGCCGACCTTGGCCATGTTGTCCTTAAACTTGAACGCGCCCGGTGCGGTAAACACAGGGTTCGCAGCGAAGTTAAACAACACCTTGTATTGGCCTGCTACCAGACCATCGTTCAGCGACTTGAGTGAGGCTGTGCTGCCGACAATAGGCGCCAATTGCGGGAACGGCACATTGCTTGGCGCTTCGATGGTCTTGCCGACGTTACCCAACACATGGTTGAGTAAGTTGATCGCCGCTGCGTTTTGCGCGCCGTGCGCATAACCTTCAACTGCACTCCCCGCCAGTATCAGGCTAGGGCTGCGCAGTTTCAGCAATGCGGCAATTTTATCGATTTGACTCGCGGAAACACCGGTCTCTTTCGTTACATGGGCGTGATCATAAGGCTTGACCAGTTCGGCGATTTCGCCACTTGTCGTACCCAACGCATTGATGATACCCAATGCCAGAACCCCTTCCGTACCTGGCTTGACAACCAGCCAGCGGTCCGCATTTGCACCCGTTAAGCTCATCTTGGATTCGACCTGAATCAGCACACCGCGCTGACCATCCATCCCCTTGCGGAACTGCGCATACTGCTGCGAGAAATGCACAGGTGAAATCCAGCTACCCAGAAAATCCGCACCAAAAGACAACACGACCTTCGCTTTGTCCAGACGGTAGCGCGGTAGCGCCACGCCATACGATTTCAGATTAGCGGCACGCACACCCACGGGTGCCAGCGCTTCATACACGAAGTGATTCTTGGTACCGATACTCTCCAGGTAATTGCCCAGCAAGGCTTTGAGATGGCCGCTCACACCACCACTCAGAAAGGCAATTTCCTCTCCCTTCACGCCCGTTAACTTCTCGGCGATCAATGCATAGGCTTTATCCCAGGTGATCGTCTCGCCTTTGTTGCCATTGCGCAATATCGGTTCGCGCACACGGTCCGGGTTGTAGTGGTGCTGAACACCCGCCTGCCCCAAACCGCACAGCTTGCCTTTATTGATACCGGAATCAGGATTACCCTCCAGCTTCAACACACGTCCTTCACGTACACGGCCGTTGATGCTGCAACCGGCATCGCACTGCGCGCAGGTTGAGTTGTAATACACCCCGATACCGGGAATCATGTAGTCATTTGCTTCGACGTAGGAAACCACGGTTTCCTTACCATCTTCAACTGAAGTGTTACCGCAACCGGAGAGCGCAACTGCGGCGCCACTCCAACCCAACACTTTCAGAAAATCACGACGATCTATACCACTGTCTATCATCACAGCCTCTCTGGTAAATTCTTTAATTTTCATGACAGCTTACTTATGGCACTGCCAGCAGTCGTTAGGACCTTGAGCCTTAACAACACCTGAAGCGTCCGGTTTTGCCGCCGGCTTCTGGAAGCTGTACCAATATGCCTGATCACCCACCGGCGTTCCACCAGCAGCGGTAACCGGATGTGCCTTCTCATGGCAGCTCGCACACCAGCCCATAGACAAGGTCTTTTGGCGACGCGCAACGGTCATGGATTTCACATCACCGTGACAATAGCCGCACGCTTCCTGAGTCGGACGATTTTGCTGTTCGACAAAGCGCTTGATGTGACGCTCATGGTTAAAACGCACGAAATCCGGCAGGTCATGAACTTTCTTCCACGGCACCGGCTTCTTTGCATCCCAGTACTTGAACAATTCGACGATGCGCGGTTTATTGCGCACTGACTCGATGTTCTGGTGGCAGCCGATACATTTTTGCAGCGGTGGAATCCCCGCAACGGCACTACGCCTAGCATAGGTATGGCAATACTGACAATCAATTTCCATACCGCCCTTGAGAGGGTCGCTATTAGTTGGATCGTTAGGATTGCGCAAACCTGCGTGGCGATTATGTGGAAATTCAATAGGCTGCTGAATTTCCGGACCTAAACTATCTTCGGTCGTGAGTGTAGGTTGCGGGTCATTCGCTGCATAACTGCTTACAGCCATAAACAAACCCACTAACAAGATAGGTAAACGTAAGAAACGGTACATCGTAAGGACTCCCCCCAGCAGACGAAAGATCACATGCCAAAATTCTGGCATGAACGAACAGGCAAATCGGAATGTTTTTAAAGCGATGTGTCGCGACGTTTATTTTTAGTTGCTATTGTTTTTAGTTACTGCAAAACTTCGTGTGACGCGACTACGAACGAATAATGTCTGGTTTAAAAAACAAAGTCAATACAGTTTATTACCTGCGTTTATAATCAAGTCAAAAAGTGCTTATGCCACACGTAATTACATGATTTGCTTATATACTTTACCAACCTAAATTACTGGGTATAACAAGGGATTTTGCCAATGAATGAAGAGACTGCTGTACTGAATTTTTTCGCCAAAACAGAGAATTTATCACTGGGCTTATCGGTGGCCGAGCAGATAGATGAGATACGAATTACGATGAACTCCGCGTTCTGGCAATCTTTGCGCGTGCAGCTTAATAGCTTGATTAATCAACAGGTGTCCGACTGGAAAGCAGAAGTCATCGAAGACCGCAATGTTACTGAGGTCTTGGTCGGCGTGCAATGCAAGCTGCAAGCTGGGCAACCGCATTACCTTTTCCCCATGCTTGAACAACAATATTTGGGAGGTGTCTGGCGCATCTACTTTGGCCTGATGTGGAGTACAGCACCATCGATGACTCAACTTGCCCTGCCCGCTGTTGCAGAACTCAAACAAACGTTACTCGATTCAGGTTTCAAAACCAATGAGGCTTTTCTTGCCTGGCAGTGGACCAACTTATATCCGCGACGCCGTGACTTCCTGCTGCGCTACTCGCAGCAACCTGAAGCATTGCTCGATGAAGTCGAAGCCCTGCTGGCGCGATTGCTGGTCAATCAACGCGAACTAATCACAGCCGCCAACGCCGCACTGCGCACAGCTCCGGTCAGCATGACGGTTTCACTGGATCAACTGCACCGACAAAAATAACATATTGATTTTAAAAAATTTATACCGGGTTAGCCTGGTCAAAGAAACGATGTTCGAGACCAAACTGCTCTGCCAGATGCGCGCCTAAAGCCTGCACCCCCAACCTCTCTGTCGCATGATGCCCCGCCGCAATAAAAGCTACGCCTGTCTCGTTGGCCAGATGGTAATTCTGCTCGGATATTTCGCCGGTCAAAAACACATCCACACCGCGCGCGATCGCCGCTTCAAAATAGCCCTGCGCGCCACCGCTACACCAAGCGATTTTTCGCATAACACTATCACCGTTGCCTATCACCTGCGGGACACGCTGCAAAGCCTCACCTACCCTAGCGGCAAATTGGCTCAGCGTGACCGTTTGTACTAGTTCGCCGAAACAAGCGATATTTTGTTCACTGAACCGCCCCTGCTCGACCAACCCCAGCACTTTGCCCAGTTGCGCATTATTGCCCAGCGTCACATGAGCATCCAGCGGCAGGTGATACGCCAGCAAGCTCACATCGTGTTTTAGCAGCTGCGCGATGCGTCGTTTTTTGATCCCGACAATGCAGGCATCCTCATTGCGCCAGAAATAGCCGTGATGAACGATAATTGCATCCGCGCCCCAGGCGATCGCCTCATCCAGCACCGCCTGCGACGCCGTGACCGCCGTGGCGATACGCAACACCTCGCTTCGCCCTTCAACCTGAATACCGTTGGGGCTGTAATCCTTGAATTGAGCGGTTTGCAACAAGCTTGCGCTATAATCACGCAGTTCATTGAGTAACATGTAATTTCCTAATAGATATCGATCAGGCTCATCTTAACATGCGTAAACACTGGCTGTTATTCACCCAAACCGTCACCATTGCCCTGGCGCTGCTGTTCATCATCCATACACTTAAACCTGAACTGCTGCCAACCGCCGCCCGCAACGGCGTTGTGACCCTCTATGAAAACACTGCGCCCGCAGGTGCACTGCCTGCCACGGGACTTAGCATTGCGGCTAAAAAAGCCATGCCGTCCGTGGTCAATATTTTCACTCGCACCACAGTCAAGACACCGGTCAGCCCGTTTATGGATGATCCTCGTTTTCGTTTTTTCTTCGGCGACCAGAATGACGCTGAACCGCAAAGCAACTCCAGCTTAGGATCCGGCGTCATTGTCAGCCCGGACGGTTTCATCCTGACCAATCAGCACGTCGTCGAGGCGGCCGATCAGATCGAAGTTGCTTTAGCCGATGGCCGCAAAGCCCGCGCCCACGTGATCGGCTCCGACCCTGAGACCGATCTGGCCGTGATTAAAATCGACCTGCCCGGCAAACTTCCCGCCATAACCTTCGGTCATCCGGAGACAGCCAATGTCGGTGATATGGTACTCGCGATTGGCAATCCGTTCGGCGTCGGACAAACCGTCACCATGGGCATCATCAGTGCTCTCAAACGCAACCATCTGGGACTGAATACGTTCGAGAGTTTCATCCAGACTGATGCGGCCATCAACCCCGGTAACTCCGGCGGCGCACTGGTAGATATCAACGGCAATCTGATCGGTATTAACAGCGCAATTTATTCTCCGAACGGCGGATCGCTGGGTATCGGTTTTGCGATTCCGGCCTCGACCGCCAAGAAAACCATGGAACAAATCATCCAGAACGGTTCTGTGACGCGCGGCTGGATAGGCGCGGCAATACAGGAACTCACGCCCGAGCTGATTGAATCCTTCAAAATGGCGGACTCGAACGGCGTATTGATCACCGAAGTAATCCACAACAGCCCGGCAGAACGCGCGGGCATCAAGACCGGCGACATTCTAATCTCGATAGATAACAACGCGATCAATGACTGGAATTCCATGCTGGAAACGGTCGCCAACCTGCCACCCGGCAATGTTGTCGCGGTCAAAGTGCTACGCAAAGGGACTGCGATCGTCTCTCAGGTAAAAATAGGCAAGCGCCCGAAATCCAGGGCGTAAGGCAAAAGCACCCGGGTACATTGACATCCTTACCTCACCAAAACAGCGAACTCACTTTGACACGCAACGATTTGTTTAATTGTTAGTAATTTATAAAACCTACGGGTAAAAGATTTTACAAAGTTAACGTATTACAGACGAAGCACCTTGTTTTAATAACGCCTCAAATTGCTCGATGGGAACGGGCTTGCTGAAGAAATATCCTTGGTAATGATTACAACCCAGTAAACGCAAGAGTTGTCTTTGCTCATCCGTCTCCACTCCTTCGGCAATAATGTCCATATTCATGCCTTTCGCCATGGCAATGATGGTACATACAATCGAGTTGCCTTCAGGATCTGCTGAAAGATTACGCACGAAAGACTGGTCGATCTTGAGCTGGTTGAGGGGCATCTGCTGAATATATTGCAAGGATGAATAACCTGTACCAAAGTCGTCCAATGAAAACTGAATACCCGTTTCTTTCAGCACATTCATGCATGCAATGATGCTGCCGATATTATCGACCAGCATGCTTTCGGTCAGCTCCAGCTTGAGCCTGGCAGGATTGATGGCATGGCGCTGTACGGTCGCCTGAACTTGTGCCACGAAATCAATCTGGTTGAACTGTCTGGCACTCACGTTTACTGCCAGCACAAGGTCACAGGTGGATAGGTGTTGTTCCCATACCTTAATTTTCGCACAAGCCGTATCAAGCACCCAAAGACCGATGGGCAAAATCAACCCGGTCTCTTCTGCCAGCGGTATGAATTGCAAAGGCGACACCAATCCCCGTTCCGGATGTATCCAGCGTATCAGTGCCTCGGCACCGAGGGGATGCTGCGTATCATCCACCTGTATCTGGTAATACAAATGAAATTGATCGCCCTCCAGCGCTTTGCGTAATTCGCCTTCCAGACTTGCTCGAGCAACAATGGCTAACTGCATCTCAGCATCAAAAAAGCGTAAGGTATTGCGTCCTGCCTTTTTGGCTTGATACATAGCGATGTCGGCTTGCTTCATGAGCTCCTCTGCCGCTTCCGGTTGTTTGCCGAACAGGGTGATACCGATGCTGGAAGTGCTATGGTATTCCTGTGCGCCTAACAGATAAGGCTGACTGAGCGCATATAGAATTTTTTCACCTACCGCTTTCGTGTGCTCCGCCGCTTCGAGTACCTGTTCGCCCAGTATTTTCAGCATCACCACAAACTCGTCACCGCCTATCCGGCACACGGTATCGCCTTCACGTACACAGCTCTCAAGGCGAAGTGCGACTTGTTTTAACAACAGGTCGCCCATATCATGACCGAGTGTGTCGTTGAGTGTCTTAAAATTATCCAAGTCTATGAACAGTAACGCACTTTCCCGGCCACTACGCGCGCTGACAACCAACACCTGCTGAAGCCGTTCAAGCAGAAGCCGCCGGTTAGGCAAGCCGGTGAGCAAGTCGTAGAACGCCTTATGATAAATATCTACTTCAGCAGCCTTGCGTTCTGTAATGTCAATGTGTGACCCGACATAGTGCGTGATTACCCCATCACGGGTTTTAACGGCAGTGATGCTGAGCCATTTTGGATAGATCTCGCCACTTTTTCGTTTATCCCAGATTTCCCCTTGCCACTTTCCTGTGCGGATCAGCGTTTCCCACATTTCGCGATAGAAGTCCGCGTTATGGCGCCCCGAACTGAACATGCGGGGCGTTTTTCCCACGACCTCTTCAGCTGTGTAACCGGTATTTTCGGTAAATGCCTGATTGACCCGCAGGATCACATTATTCGCATCCGTGATTATAAAACTTTCTTGCGAATCGAAAGTGGAGGCAGCGATGCGAAGATCTGCTTCATCTTGCTTACGTATAGTAATATCCAAAAAGGTAACAACAACATTCAACGGAATAGTATCTCCCGGCTCGAATATAGGCACCGCATTAAGTAATACCCAGCATAAACTTTCGTCCGGTTTGTAAATTCCCATAATAACATTCAGCTGCGGAATTCCAGTGCGAAATACCACCTGACTGGGTCGTGTATCCACTAAAAATGGAGTGCCATCTTCATGAATAGTTAGCCAGTCAATCGTTTTTCGCCCCCGTAGCTGTTCAGTTGTCAACCCGAGGATGCGTTCTGCTGCGTGGTTCCACATTTTGATTGTGCCATCTCGCCGATGTGTGACAACGGCCTCCGACAATACCGACACCACGGCGTGAAAATGATCATCTTTCGCTTTGAGCAATTCATTCGCTTGTTCGCGCCGGACGTCTTCAATCGCTTTTCGAGTTGTGCTATCTCGGAATACAAAGACAAACAACAACACTCCCTGCACCCGCATTCCCGACGAGGAAACTTCCAGCGTAAAATTATCAGCGCGCTTTCTTTTCCCCGTAATTTCAATCGGACTACCAACAAAGGAGCGGTCAATTGACATTCGGTCGATCTCATTGGCACCGCTTTTGAATATTTCGTCGCTTGCGGGGTCGATGACTAAATCCAGAAGCGACTTATCAACGGCTTCATTTTGTGAATAGCCAAACATCCTTGCCGCAGCGGAGTTCCATTGGATAATTTTAAAATTTTTATCCGTGGTAACAATAGGCTCGGTCACGGTTTCAACGAGCAAGTCATAGCTCATTTGTGCTTGCCGGAACAGCTCAGTCATCTCAACTCGGAATGGCATGCCATATTTTCTGGCATAACAGGAAGTCGCCAAAATAGCAGCCATGGCATAAATTCCTGCGACATAGTGCCCCACCCTGTTCAGCCACCCCATCGAACTCCCAACGGACGGTTGAATAAGCGCTGCAACCAAGCCCAGGGAGATCATGAACAAGGACATCGCATACCAATAATAAAATGGCCTTTGTTCTCTGTTGAAAATCTTTAACAAAAACAAGGCTGAGAGAAAAAATAGAACTGATGAGCACCCTAAGACTAATTGTCGCAATAATGTTGGGCCAACGCCTTGAACAAAAAATAGCGGCGTGGCACCCCGGATGGCTGCCAACGTGACACCAAGCAGGACAATAAAAATGCCTGAGACCAGCCAAATCAGGTTGGTTTTTTTTCGCGCTGATCTCGATTCAGGTGTCTCATTCCTCAAGAACAACACGATGCCGACGGCATGAAAAACGGCGCTCAGCAGCACACTAAGGTTATAAATTGTGACGTTTACATTGGCACCCTGAGGACCACCGATCAACCATCCTGCCAAAACAGCCCCAACACCAAAGGTCATTAAACCGCACCCCATCAACAGGATACTGCTCAGCCCGCCCAGAAAATACAATCTCATGGCAATAATCGAGACGAAAATAGGCAGTGCGCCGGCAAAAATCGTATTCAAAATAGGGAGCAGAAGTGTCGGCTCAAAGGTTTCTGTAGATGCTTCAAGAAACAAAACGAGCATCGTTCCGAGATACGCAAAGGTTAATACGATTGCGCCAACCATCTGCCTTGAAAGGAAGTGGTTGGGTGCCGCAAGCGGCAGTGTGTTTGACATTTTTATGTGTTACCCATCTGTTGATAAATCTGAAATCAACACTGGTTCCAGCACGGATCGTAGCGAGTGCAGTGTGCGCGCTTTTTAGGAATGGCGTACAACTATTATGGGATTAACCGACGTTAGTTCAATTCGCAGCCGGACGTTAGGATTGTTTTATAAAATATAGCCACACTTACATCGCAGGTGCGCTGACGATGCGGATTTCGCGTTGCGGGTAAGGTATCTCGATACCTGATTGACTAAAGGCACGCCAGATCGCCAGATTCAGATCAGAACGCAAAACGGTCTGTGACAATTCGGGATCTTCAATCCAGACCGACAACTCCAGCGAAATACCGTTATCGGCAAAGGCTAGTAAATTAACGCCGGGTTTGGGATCGCTAATCACACCGCTATGCGCTGCGGCCGCATCCAGCATGAGCTGCATCGCCACCTCCAGCGGACTGTGGTAGGAAATTTGCAGACTCAGGTTGACCTTATTCTTACGGTCGGAATAAGAATGATTGACCAGCGTCTGGGTAATCACCGCTTCATTCGGAATCAACGATTCGGCACCGTCCTGCCCTCTCAACACCATATAGCGTCCGGTCAATCGGGTTACCGTACCGTAACGATTGTCCAGCGTCACCACATCGCCCATCCGTATCGACTTATCCAGCAGAATAATAAAACCGCAGATATAGTTACTGGCGATGCGCTGCAACCCGAACCCCAATCCCACCCCCAGCGCGCCACCGAACACCGACAGCACGCGGATATCAATCCCCACCAGGGAAAGCGCAACCAATACCGACAGCACCAGTAGCACACCGCGCGTCACCTTAGTGAGCAGCACGCGCGAACTAGTATCCATTTCCTCCATAGCCATGATGCGCATTTCCATGAAGCGCCCAAGCCACAAAGCTGATAACACTGTCGCGGCGATGGAGATAACACCTTGCAGGATAGTTAATAGTGAAATTGGCTGTTTTCCCAAATTGAAACTTAACTCATCCAGGCCTGCCAGCACCGGGCCCAACAAGCCGGTGACATGAAGCGCCACGACCAGCCAGGCGACACCGGCAATACTCAACTCCCAGGATTTGAGTTTGACCGAGTCCGAAAATACCTTGTGTAACACGTAGACCAGCAGACGAATAAATACCAGAGACAAAAGCAGAGGGATCGCCAGTTTTAGCAGACTGACGGATGTACCGAGATACTTGAAAATACCACGTGCCAGCAACACGCCCAACAGCATCAGCAGAGGATACGCAATACGTCTTCCGCCCTTGATGGCCAGATGCTGTGGCGCACCACCCGCCCCCAGACTCTTCTGTATGCGCGCATTGAGCCACCAGGCCAGCAGCATGATCAAGGCAATCACACCGAGTTGCAAAAATAAACTGACAGGTTCTGCGTTCGAAACAAGATCGATTAATAAACTAGGCGACTCATCCGCATTACTCATTGATTTTATTTAACTATTCTACAGCGACAACGGCTTTCGGTTTCATCCAGTTGGCCACCACGATCCCGGCTTCATAGAGTAGCCACAGCGGCATTGCCAGCATGAACTGGGAAACCACATCGGGCGGCGTAAAGACCGCACCGACCACAAACGCACCCACCACCACATAGGGGCGAATTTCACGCAACTTTTCGATACTGACCACGCCCATACGCACCAGCAGAATCACCACCACCGGCACCTGAAAAGTGATGCCGAAGGCCACGAACATGGACAACACAAAGCTCAGATACTTATCGATATCGGTCATCACCGCGACACCCAGCGGGGCGGACGCCGTGATAAAACCGAACACAATCGGGAATACAGCAAAATAAGCGAATCCCATACCGCAGAAAAACAACATCGTACTGGCAATGATCAACGGTACGACCAGACGCTTTTCATGCGCATACAGACCGGGGGCTACAAAACGCCAGATTTGATAGAGGATATAAGGCAAGGCGATCAAAAAAGCCGTCATCATCGCCACTTTAAGCGGCACAAAGAACGGTGTCGTGACATCAGTCGCGATCATTTGCCCGCCCTTAGGCAACTTGGCTAGCAGCGGATGCGCCAGCACGGCATAAAGATCAGACGCCCAGGGAAACAGGCAGACGAAAATTATCAGCAGCGCCACCACCGAATTGAGCAAACGGGTGCGCAACTCAATTAAATGTGCAATAAAAGCTTCGCTGGTGCTCATCCGTTTTTAACCGTGGTGTCTTTTAAAGCGGGAACCGGTGTCTCAACCGGCATATCAGAGGGCAATTCGGCAACCGCACGATTGATCTGCTGCAAGTGCATATCTGCGCTCTGCGAGACCTGTTGCATCGAGGCTTGCAACGCCGAGGCTTCCGCCTGCACCTTTTCCTGCAACTGACGGTAATCATCGATCGCCATGTCGCGTGCGATGTCGGATTTCACACCGTTGATATAGCGCTGCGCACGTCCATACAGGTGACCTAGGGTGCGCGCCACTTTGGGCAGGCGTTCAGGCCCGATGACGATCAACGCCACCACCATCACCACCATCAATTCCGCCAGGCTAAAGTCAAACATTGCAACCCGCCAGACTGAACAGACATTTCACTTCCCTCTCCCCGGCCCTCTCCCAAAAAGGGGCGAGGGGGACAAGGATACGCTGCGCGAATTTCATATTAAATATTGCTGTGCGTCTTGCTTTTGACTTCGCCTTCGATGGTTTGACCATCTTCCTTGATCTGCTTGGCGGGTTCTTCGGTCGCCGTGCCCATGCCTTCCTTGAAACCCTTCACCGCACCACCCAGATCGCTACCGATATTGCGCAGTTTCTTGGTGCCGAACACCATCATCACCACGACCAGTACAATCAACCAATGCCAAATACTCAATGAGCCCATTTTTTTCCCCTAAAAAGTTAATCTCGTTTAACCATAGGCGGGATATTTCCGCCGCCGATGACATGCACATGTAAATGAAATACTTCCTGACCGCCGCCACGACCGGTATTGATCACCGTGCGAAATCCGTCGGATAAACCCTGCTCTTTGGCAAGTTTTGGCGCGAGAAGCAGCATCTTTGCCAGCAATGCAGCATGACTCTCATCTGCATCGGCCAACGATGCTAAATGCTGCTTCGGGACAAGCATAAAATGCACGGGCGCTGCCGGATTGATGTCGTGAAACGCCAATACCTCATCGTCCTCATACACTTTACGACAAGGAATTTCGCCGCGTGCAATTTTACAAAAAATGCAGTCGCTCATTATTACTCCTTGATCCTACTGTTTTTTTCCGCAATACCCGACAAACCCTCGCGTCGTGCCAACTCGGCCAAGACATCGCTGGCCGACAGGCCGTGATGCGAGAGCATCACCATGGTGTGAAACCACAGATCCGCTGTTTCATAAACGATGTGCGCTTTATCGCCTTCCTTGCTGGCCAGTATCGTCTCAGTCGCTTCTTCGCCTATCTTTTTCAAGATGGCGTCTTCGCCCTTGCTGAACAATTTGGCGACATAAGAACTGTCAGGTGAAGCCAGTTTGCGCGCTTCTATGGTTTCTGTCAGTGTTTGTAAAATTGTCATTTTTTATAAATCTCGTCTGGCGATTTTAATACCGCATCCACTGCACACCACTGCCCCTGCTCCAGACGGGTGAAGAAGCAACTCTCGCGCCCGGTATGACAGGCAATACCGCCCTGCTGTTCGATCTGTAACAGAATCACATCGCTGTCGCAATCGATCCTGATTTCCCTAACCTTCTGGATGTGGCCGGACTCTTCGCCCTTGTGCCAGATCTTGCTGCGTGAACGCGACCAGTACACCGCCTCAGACTTCGCCGCTGTCAGTTGCAAGGCCTCACGGTTCATCCACGCCACCATCAGCACCCGACCCGTTTCGGCATCCTGCGCAATGGCAGGAACTAAGCCGTCCTCAGACCATTTCACTTTGTTCAACCAGGTCTCGTTCACAAAACCTCCAAACCAGCCACCGAGATCACAGAGAAATTCAACACCTTACTTAAAGGTTCTCTCTGTGTTCTCTGTGCGCTCTGTGGCAAATTGATTTTCAAATTCACAAACGGACCTCGATGCCTTTTGCCGCCATAAACTGTTTGGCCTGCTGTACGGTGTATTCGCCGAAATGGAAGATGCTCGCCGCCAGCACGGCATCGGCACCGCCTTGGGTGACGCCATCAGCCAGATGCTGCAAATTACCCACGCCGCCGCTGGCGATCACCGGGATTTCCAGCGCATCGGTCACGCGGCGAGTTAACGCCAGATCGAAACCGTTTTTCTGTCCGTCTCTATCCATACTGGTCAACAGGATTTCGCCCGCACCCAGCAACTGCATCTTTTTCGCCCACTCGACCACATCCAATCCGGTCGCTTTGCGGCCGCCGTGGGTGAATACTTCCCAGTTCCCGGGGCTGACCTGCTTGGCGTCGATCGCCACCACGATGCACTGCGAACCGTAACGACTGGCCGCATCCGCCACCAACTGAGGATTGACCACCGCCGAGGTATTGATGCTGACCTTGTCAGCGCCCGCATTGAGCAAATTACGTACATCGCCCACTTCGCGCACACCGCCACCGACTGTCAACGGAATAAACACCTGAGAGGCGACCTGTTCGATGATACGAAAGATTATCCCTCTGTCGTCAGAGCTGGCCGTGATATCGAGAAAGGTCAACTCATCCGCGCCCTGTTCATCGTAGCGGCGAGCGATCTCGACCGGATCACCAGCATCGCGCAACTCGACGAAGCTCACGCCTTTCACGACGCGACCATGGGTCACATCGAGACAGGGAATGATGCGTTTAGCTAACATTTACAGCAACTTCGGCGACAATTGGTCGGCCAAGGCTTGTGCCGCACGGAAATCCAGCGTGCCTTCATAGATCGCACGACCGGTAATCGCACCGGTAATACCTTCGCCTTGAACCGCACAAAGATTGCGCACGTCGTCCAGATTGGTGATGCCGCCACTGGCGATCACCGGCACATGCAGCGGACGCGCCAATGCCACGGTCGCTTCGATATTCACACCGGTCAGCATGCCGTCACGACCGATATCAGTGTAGATGATCGCTTCCACGCCATAATCTTCAAAGCGCTTAGCCAGATCACCCACGTCATGACCGGTGAGCTTAGCCCAGCCATTGACCGCGACATTGCCGCCCTTGGCATCCAGACCTACCATGATATGACCGGGGAACGCGTCACAGGCTTCATGCAAAAAGCCCGGCACTTTTACGGCCGCAGTCCCGATGATGATGTAAGTCACACCTAAGTCTAAGTAACGTTCTATGGTTTCCAGATCGCGGATACCGCCACCCAGTTGTACCGGCACATCAGTACCGACCGCTGCGATGATGCTGCGCACGGCAGATTCATTCTTGGGTTTTCCGGCAAACGCGCCGTTCAGATCCACCAGATGAAGGCGGCGAGCGCCCTGATCCAACCAGTGACGGGCCGTGGCCGCTGGATCTTCGGAAAACACCGTAGACTCTTCCATCAAGCCTTGCTTGAGGCGAACACAGTGACCATCTTTTAAATCAATCGCAGGAATTATGAGCATGGCGAATAAGTAGTTTAATTAAGGATTCCAATGGACAAAGTTTTGCAGCAGTTTAAGCCCTGCTGCCTGGCTTTTTTCGGGGTGAAATTGCACCGCGAATAAATTTTCCTGCGCGACCGCGCAAACGAAGGGCTCTGGATAATCGCTGGTCGCCTGTATCAGGCCCGCATTTTCCGGTTTCACGTAATAGCTGTGCACATAGTAAAAACGCGCATCCTGCTCGATACCGTCCCACAAAGGATGTACCCCCCTTCCTAACCTTCCCCCTTCCAAGGGGGCAGGGACAAGCGGCGCATCTCCTTGCCCGGATGCGGATTGTTCAATTCTCCGCACCTGATTCCAACCCATGTGAGGAACTTTGAGCTTTTGGCCGGCTACATCCTGCATATTGGCGGCAAAACGCAACACCTCGCCCTGCAATACACCTAAGCCCGGCACATCACCTTCCGCACTGTGTTGAAACAACATTTGCAGACCGATGCAGATACCCAGAAAAGGCTTGCTGCGCGAGGCATGAATCACGGCACTGCGCAGACCCCGCGCATCCAGTTCGCGCATGCAGTCTGGCATCGCGCCCTGCCCAGGAAATACGACCCGACCAGCTTGCTCGATCACCGTCGCATCGTCGGTGACCACGATGCTGGCAGTCGGCGCGACATGGCGCAAAGCCTGTTCGACCGAGCGCAAATTGCCCATGCCGTAATCGACAATGGCGACATCAACCATGGTCACTACAACACTCCTTTGGTTGACGGCATCATACCTGCCATGCGTGTATCAGGTTCCAACGCCATGCGTAAGGCCCGACCGAAGGCTTTGAAGATCGTCTCAGCCTGATGGTGCGCATTGCTGCCTGCCAGATTGTCGATATGCAAGGTGACCAGCGCATGATTAACAAAGCCCTGAAAGAATTCGTGGAACAGATCGACATCGAAACTGCCTATCGTCCCGCGCACGAATTCACAGTTGAACACCAAACCCGGGCGACCCGACAAATCCAGCACCACGCGAGACAACGCCTCATCCAGCGGCACATAGGCGTGACCGTAACGGGTCAACCCTTTCTTATCACCCACCGCATTGTTGAATGCCTGACCTAAGGTGATACCCAGATCCTCGACCGTATGGTGCGCATCAATGTGCAAGTCACCCTTCGCGATAATGTCCAGATCCAACAAGCCGTGGCGCGCAATTTGATCGAGCATGTGATCTAAGAATGGCAGACCGGTCTCGAAGCGGGCCAACCCTGTGCCGTCCAGATTTAATTCGACGCTGATTTGCGTCTCGAGGGTGTTGCGTATAACTTTAGCGGTGCGCATGTTATGTTCCATTTATTGTAGATCGGGTGCTAACCCGACATCCGAAAGGCTTTCCTGCAAGGCCGCGATAAACTTTTGATTCTCTTCGGGCGCACCGACCGTCACACGCAGGCAATCGGTCAACATCGGATGTCCGCCGTTGAGATTTTTAATCAGCACACCGCGCTGTTTCAATCCGTTAAACACGTCTGTCGCATTTACTACGCGGAACAACAGAAAGTTCGCCTCTGAAGCAAACACCTGCAAGCCACTGATGGCAGCCAACTGTTGATACAGCGCGCTACGATCGAATTTAATCTGCTCGGCTTGCGCTAACAGCACGTCATGGTTGTCGAGCAATTTTTCGGCGACCAGTTGCGGCAAAACCCCGACATTATACGGCAAACGCAGCTTTTCCAACTGCTCCAGCCAGAGCGTACTACCGACCAGAAATCCCAGTCTCAGACCGGCCATACCCAGCTTGGAAAAGGTGCGCATCACTAACAGATTCGGATATTCGGATAACTGCGGCACAAAGCTGTCGCTGGCAAAGGCGTAATACGCCTCGTCGATCACCACCAAGCCGGGAGCTGCCGCGATGATTTGCCGCACATCGTCCGCACTGAAGATATTGCCGGTCGGATTGTTGGGATAAGCCAAGAAGATCAGCGCGGGTTGTTCACGCTCGATGGCGGCTAGCATCGCGGCTAAATCCAGTGAAAAATCAGCGGCTAACGGCACGCCGACATAACGCATATCGATAAAGGTCGCGATCATCTTGTACATGACGAACGAAGGCTCGACCGAGAGCACGACCGCATCAGGCTTATTGACCGCCATCGCCAGCAACTGGATCAGCTCGTCCGAACCGTTGCCCAGCAGCACCGACATATCGTCAGGCAAATTCAGCAGGGCACTGATCTTTTGTTTCAGCGAGGTCGGATTCGGATTCGGGTAGCGATTGATCTGCGCATTCCCCACGATTGCCGCAATTTCCTCGCGCAACGCATCCGGCACCAGATAAGGATTTTCCATCGCATCGAGCTTGATGTAACCGCCGCTGTCTGGCACATGGTAACCATGCAAGGCGAGTATTTCAGGGCGAATCAGACTTTGAACCAGCGAGGCAGCAGAAACAGGCGACATGAGAGGTAACTAAAATGCGTAAAAAGACATCTCGAAGCTTACCACAGCTCAATTGAACAGTGACAAAAAACTGGCACGCACCACAAAAAACTGTGTAATCTACAGGTCTGCGTGTACGCGTTTCACTCTACGGATTAGCCACCGATGAAACAGGTCTGCAATACGAATGAACCGGGAACCCGACTTCTGATCGGCGCTGACGCCATTTTCTGCACGGGGAGTTGGACGACAGCCGACATCGCATCGCTCGAACACCTACTGCTGCAAATCCGCTGGCCGTCTGGCGACATAACCTTCGACTGCTCGGCGTTGACCGCGCTGGATACTTCAGGTGCGTATCTGCTGCTAAAAACCGTGCTCATACTGAAACAGCAAGAAAGACAAATCATCCTCTCCGGCCTGAAACCCGAGTTCACCGCGCTGCTGCAACTGGTTGAATCCAGCGCGAAAAATATAGAGAAACGGCCAAATATAAGCAGCAACCTATTGATTAAAATAGGAAAATTTACAATAAACCGATTTCACAATCTGTCCGGGATGTTAGCCTTTATCGGCATGACCGCACTCAGTTTGTTTCACTCGCTCACTCACCCGCAGCGCATTCGTTTTCGCCCAATACTGCACAACCTGCAAAGCGCAGGTTTTGACGCGCTGCCCATCGTAGGCCTGCTGTCCTTTCTGATGGGTCTGGTGATTGCCTATCAGGGCGCGGATCAATTGCAACGCTTCGGCGCCAACATCTTCATCGCCGACCTGGTGGGTCTATCCATGGTGCGCGAACTCTCGCCCCTGATGACCGCGATCATCGTCGCCGGACGCTCCGGTTCCGCCTACACGGCACAAATAGGCACGATGAAAGTGACCGAAGAAATCGACGCCTTGCGCACCATCGGCATCAGTCCGAGTGAATTGCTGGTTTTACCCAAATTGATCGCGCTGATCATCGCCCTGCCGCTGCTCACCGTGTTTGCCGACCTCACCGGATTGCTGGGCGGCATGTTGATGGCCAGCTCAAAATTGGATGTGAGTTTCGCTATGTTTATCGACCGATTAGGCGACGCGGTTCATTTATCCTCTTTTCTGACCGGCATCGGTAAGGCACCGGTTTTTGCAGCCATCATCGCCTTGGTCGGCTGTTATCAGGGTTTTCAGGTCACAGGCAGCGCAGACAGCGTGGGGCAGCAAACCACCGTGAGCGTGGTACAGGGCATTTTTCTGGTCATTCTGTCTGACGCACTGTTTTCCATCGCCTTCAACTGGCTGAATATCTGATGAACACCTCTCCCGCCCTCTCTCCTACCTCTCACCCAAAGAGGGAGAGTGAGTTAGTCTCACGACGCGAGGCTCTGGCTGATACCACTGTCATCGATATCCGCAACCTTTGCACGAGGTTCGGCGATAACGTGGTGCATGACAACATCAGCCTGACCGTACAGCGCGGGGAAATTTTCGCACTAGTGGGCGGCAGCGGGTGCGGTAAATCGACATTATTACGCACCATTTTGCTGCTGCAACGCCCTGTATCAGGCTCCATCCGGGTATTTGACGAAGAAGTGCTGGGTTTAAACGATGAGCAGGCAAGACCGATGCGCCGCCGCTTTGGCGTGATGTTTGAACGCGGCGCCCTGTTTGGCTCGCTGACGGTCGCGGAAAATGTCGGCATGGTGTTGCACGAACATACACAACTGAGCGCGCCGTTGATCGAGGAAATCGCTAGACTTAAAATCGCCTTATCCGGCCTGCCTGCCCACGCCGCCGACAAATACCCCAGCGAACTCTCAGGCGGCATGCGTAAACGCGCAGCCCTGGCACGCGCCCTCGCGTTGGATCCCGAACTACTGTTTTTGGATGAACCCACCGCAGGCCTGGATCCATTGAGTGCGGCCGGACTGGACGAACTGGTGAAGCGCTTGCGCGACGCGTTGGGACTCACCATTATGTTGGTCACACACGATCTGGATTTATTATGGAACGTGGCGGATCGCGTCGCCGTGCTGGGGGAAGGACATATCCTTGGCATAGGCACCATGACAGAACTGTCGAAAATGACCCATCCGGTTATCCGCGACTATTTTTACGGGCCGCGCGGACGAGCAGCAAGCCGGCAGGCAACAGAAGGACTATAAAAATGGAAGAGAAATTCAATTTCACACTGGTCGGCCTGTTCGTGCTGGTGTTGGGCGCGGCCCTGATCGGTGGCGCACTGTGGCTGGGCAGCGACCAATCCTACAGCAAGATTTACGACACTTACCAGATCTACATTAAGGAATCGGTGTCCGGCTTAAACCTCAACGCCCCGGTGCGCTATCGTGGTGTGGAAGTCGGACGGGTGCAGAAAATCACTCTCGCACCGGATAACGTCGAACAAGTGCAATTAACGCTCGGCATCGAACGGGGCACACCCATCAAAACGGATACGTTTGCCGTACTCCAGACGCATGGACTGACCGGATTGACCTTTGTCGAACTGGCCGGCGGCAGCCGTGAAGCGACAGCACTCAAAGCCGGTAGAGGCGAGCCGTTCCCGACCATTCAAACCGGCCCCTCGCTAATGATGCGGCTGGATACCTCAGTCTCAACCTTACTGACTAACCTCAACCGCAGCTCGGAAAACATCAACGCTCTGCTGAACGAAGACAATCGCCGCGCTATCAGCCATACGCTGGCAGATATCGAAATACTGTCCCATACCCTCGCGGCGCGACGAACCACGATAGATTCGGGACTGAGCAACGCGGCGCGTACCATGGAGAATACCGCGCAGTTGAGCGCGCAATTACCGCAACTGGCAGCGCGTCTAGGGCACAGTGCGGACACTGTTGATCACATGGCGGGCGAGCTGGCGCGAGCTGCCGGCAGCACCCGTGCCACGATGGACAGCACCCGGCAGTTTGGCAGCGATGCCGCACCCGAGATGCAACAACTCCTGAACGAATTGCACGAACTGACCACCTCACTCAGGCGAGTAAGCAGCGAAATCGAACAAAATCCTGCCGTACTCTTGCACGGCAGAGCTGCCGCAAAACGGGGACCGGGAGAATAATCATGGTTAGATGTGATATCAAAGTGTACACACACAATCATTTTTTTTGCCGGTGGCAGCCCGGCAGCTGGTTACCTTCTTTTGCATCGCCAAAAGAAGGTAACCCAAGAAAAGTCGACCCCGGTTTGCCGCGCCTTCGGCGTACCCTAGGTTGCCTGCAAACTAACGGGGCTGCGCAACTCGCCCTAGTTGGGCGCAAACGACACACCCAACTGCGGAGCTCAAACAGTGCTCGCCTAACAACACCGTTGTTTGCAATCAACCTTCGGCGGCGCACAGGGGTTAAGGGTGATACTGAACGCACACATGTATTCCCCGCTGAATTTCACATAGAGCGACTATCATGAAAAAACGCTACCTATCCATCTTTATCTTCCTGCTTGCCGGTTGTTCCGCCTTACAGGCGCCGCATACCGAGTACACCCATCTTTACCTGCTGGATGCCCAACCCACCACCACAGTCGGCACACAACACAACCGGGTATTAGCGGTCAGCCCAACCACGGCACGCTCAGGCTACGACACGCCGCAAATCGCCTATCTGCGCCAACCGCTGGAACTGGAATACTTTGCGACGCACCGCTGGGCCGACACCCCGGCTCATATGATTAAACCCCTGCTGATTCAGACTCTGACACCAAAATATGCCGCCGTCGCCGCAGGTCAGGTCAGCGCCAATTTCAGACTCGACACCGAACTGATCCGCTTGCAGCAGGATTTCACCGCGCAACCCAGTCGCGTGCAAATCACACTCAGGGCGCAATTGATAGATGTGCAAGAAAAGCGCATCATCGCCGTACGTGAATTCGATGCAACAGAACCTAGTGCCAGCGAAGATGCCTACGGCGGCGTACTGGCCGCTAACCGCGCACTGCTGAGAATTTTGACAAAACTTGCCGAATTCTGCGATGCAGAATCAAAATAAATATTCAATTAAATCAAATATTTAAATGGAGAATATCATGACAAACAATCAAGACACCCTGACAGCCGATGTACGCAATGCGGTTGAACAGGGGCACGATGTACAAGAATTAGTCAGACAACTCACCCTGCGCAAGATAAGCGCAAGATCGCTGGATCTTGAATCCTTACGACAAATCGCCGACAGCGTATTGAAAGGCGCGCGCGCCGCCGTACAACACGAACTCAATCTGTCTGCATCACAAACCGACACCGCACGCACGCAACTGAAACAGGCCGTCGCAGGACTGGAAGGTGCATTCGCACAACTGGCCGACGCCTCCAAACTAGCCGTTGAGGAAGCCACCAGCCGTGCGCAAAAATTTACCAGTGAGGACCTGGCAAGGGCGAGCAGCGACCTCAAGAGTCTGGAAGCCCTGTTTATTGAAACCATACAAACCTCGGCCTCGGCTTCCAAGGATGCCGCAGGTGAAATCCTGCACGAACTGGCGGCGCATGCTCGCACCCACGGCACCCACATCGGCGCACAGATGAACGAGGCGCTGGCGATTTTTGCACACCAACTGAGCGCCACCGGGCAGGCGCAAGCCGCAGCGGGACTGCATCTGGCACAAGCGACGACCGACTTGCTGCGCCAGATCGGTGCCGGTGTATTGAGCGGACTGGCTGACCACGTCAAACCCGACCAACATCTCCCAAACCCTCTCCCGAAGGGAGAGGGATCGATCGCCCTTTCCCCCCGTGGGGGAAAAGTTGGATAGAGGGTGGACTAGTCATGTTATTGCAAGCACTGGCGGCGGTACGCGACCTGTCACGTTTACAGGACATCGTCGCCATCCTGATCCGCTACGGTTTCGGCGATCTGGTCGCACGCATGGGACTGACGCACACGCTGGAACGAGCCGGAAAAGTGTTGCACCGCAACAACGCAGCCGAGTACGCGCATCTGCCTGCGCCCACCAGGGTACGACGCGCGCTGGAAGAAATGGGGCCGACCTTCGTTAAGCTAGGCCAGGTACTCGCCACCCGCGTCGATTTGTTCGAACCTGACTGGATCGCTGAGTTCGGCAAACTGCAGGACAGCGCCCCCCCGGTGCCTTATGCCGATATACAGCAGCAACTCACCGAGGACCTGGGTGCCCCGCCCGAAACCGTATTTGCCGCCTTCGATCCTGTTCCACTGGCCGCCGCCTCGATCGCACAGGTTTACCGCGCCCGCTTAGAAGACGGCAGCGAAGTGGTCGTCAAGGTACGCCGCCCCGGGATACGTCCCACCATCGAGGCCGACCTGCGCTGGCTGATGCGCTTATCGGAACTAGCCGAATCGGAAAGCCCGGAACTGCGCAGTTTCCGCCCTAAAGAAGTGGTGCGTCAGTTCACCCAGTCACTGCGCCGTGAACTTGATTTCGCAGTCGAATCTCGCAATGCAGAGCGCATCGCTGCAAATTTCTCAAACTATTCAGACACATCCGAAAAAAAAGACACGTCACTCGCCCCGCCCATCGTCATTCCCCGCGTCTATTGGCAATGGACCGGCGAGCGGGTTTGCGTGCAGGAATATATCGCAGGGATAGCCGGGCGCCAGCTCAAGACCGTAGATGAATCGGGACTGGATCGAAAACTACTCGCCCGGCGCGGTGCGCGCGCGGTATTGAAGATGATCGTAGAGGACGGCTTTTTTCACGCCGACCCGCATCCGGGCAATGTATTTTATTTACCGGACAATCGCATCGCCTTCATCGACTTTGGCATGGTCGGCAGACTGACTGAGGCGCGACGCGAACAGATGACCCGATTGCTGCTAGGTCTGGTACAGCATGAGGCGCCGCGCGTGGTTGAAGTCATGCTCGACTGGACAGGAAACGGGGTCATTGATGAGGACGGACTGACGCTGGAGATGGAGGCTTTCGTCGATCAATATCACGGCGTGCCCTTAAAACAACTGCGACTGGGCACCATGCTCTCCGATCTGGTCGCTATCCTGCGCCAGCATCAACTGATGTTACCGGCCGACCTCTCGTTACTGGTCAAAGCCTTCATCTCGCTGGAGGGCATGGGGCGGGAGCTGGATCCGGACTTTGACATCGCCTCGGAAGCCATGCCCATACTGGAACAATCGCTGCGCGCACGCTATACACCCGCCGCGCTCATCAAACGGGGGGGAAACGCAATCAGTGAGGCGCTGACCATGATCGCCGGACTCCCTCACGACCTATCCCATTTACTGCGAGCCGCCCGGCGCGGCAAATTGGAAATCAATATCGAAGTCGCACACTTGAAACACGTGGGCAATCAACTCGATGGCGCAGTTAACCGTCTGGCAGTTGGCCTAGTGGTCGCAGCCCTCACCGTCGGTTCCGCCATCGTGATGACCGTCCCCGGATTGCACTGGCTGGGAATGAGCGGCTTTCTCTGTGCCGCACTGAACGGATTATGGCTGCTGATTTCAATCTGGAAGAGTAACCGAGCCGACCGGGAATAATCTATGCCGTCGGATAACCCACCTGCCATGCACCATCACGATAGATCACCTCACCGTCCAAGGTAAACAGTTCTGTGATGGCGAACACATCAACGTGATATCTTGCCGTCGATTTCCTGATCTGCGGCTTGTTGTAACTGCCGTGCTTGGCGCCCAAAGACAGATGCACGCCGCACATCCGCTCGTAAGTACCGATGTCGCTGACAATCCGCGTCTGCGTAAAGGTTCTGTTCAAGCCTAAGCCTAACTCGCGCACCCAAACTTCGCCCTCGTCCGCGCGTATCTGCGCCAGCACCGTATCGAACTCTTCATTTGAATCAATCACATCGACAACGCGGCCGCGACTGACCACCAGGGTGATAGGTTTGACAGGAATATTCACCAGAAACGCCGTATCGCCAAAAGAGGATAACCTGACCCGGCCGTTTAAGCCCTCCAGATCCTTCGATTCCGTGAACACTTCGCCGATCGGGAACTGTCCGCCGACATTGGTCATCTGGCTGTAATCGCCGACATTCAGACGTGCAAGCTCGAATCCTTCCGAAAAAACCAACTCCTCTCCACCGCTGGAAATCACCCCCACTTGTGCACGGTCAAAGCGCGCTTTCAGTGCATGCCCGACACCGCGCACATAGAGCGGATCATAGGCCAGCGACTCGATATAAAGCACCCCCTCAACGCCCGGCATACGCGACAAATGCGGATGCTCAATCACCTTAAGCCCGCGCTTGAATAATTCCACGCGCAGACGAAAAGCATCCAACCTGAAGCTGGTGGATTGAACCAGCACCACCAGATCACCGGCAACAAGCGCCATCAACTGAGCGAGGATCGTGTCAGCCGCCATCGCATCAAAATTGATAAAGTTCGCCTCCGGCAGGCAACCCCGGTACGCTTGAGTGATCGCAATCGTCAGTTCACATTGTTCATCGTAGACCACGATCGCAGACTGCGTGTGGCAGATCGCCAGCGTCAAAATGTCGTGCACATTTTTTTCGGCGGTAGCTAGCACTGCATCGGTAAATATATCGGCTGTCATGACAGATTAAGCTTTCAAAATGATTAACTGGCGTTACATGAACTCAAATTTAAGAGAACAAGCCGGGGGCAGCCCGGCCGCTGATTACCTTCTTTTGCGTCGCCAAAGGAAGGTAATCGAAAAAAGGCGACCCCAGCTTACCGCGCCTGCGGCGTTCCCTCGACTATCCTCAAACAAGCGGGGCTGAGCATGTCGCTCAACGTTTATCTCAAATCGAAACATCCCATTTACAACGTCAAAATTAGGGGCACAAATCAACTGCCGCTGACACGAAACCATCCGGTGATGCTGCGCCTAGTTCGGTGAGAGATCAGCACTTCGTGCGGAAACATCTCGCTCAAAAAGATGATCATCGTACCAAATTTCGGCAACACCGTAGCGATAACTGCGACACCGGAAGGATCAAATATCTGCAATTCGCCCCCGTCACGGCTGTGCCAATCCTCATTCAGATACAACACGGTAGTCAGTATCCGGTTCTTTTTACCGACCAGCACATCGGAATGCTTCGCGTAGCCCGCACCCGCGCCGTAGATCGCATAGTGGCTTTCGTAATCGAACAAACCCAGATAAAGCGCGCGGTTGAGCCCCATACGCAAGATTTCCATCAACGCCAGATAATCCTGATCGATGCCGTCCGCCTCATCCAACCAGTCAATCACATCGCCGCGTATGGTGTTGATTTGCTTCTTATCCGCCCCTCGTCCGATATGGGCGGCGTAAAACCGCGCCGGATCATCATCCTGACAACGTGTCACCAAACGCAGCAACAATTCATTTTGCAAGGCGTTGTCCAGCACGATATAGCCGGTATCTTCCAACCGGTCGGCGATTTCTGCGATATTCATGGCGATCCTTGTGCAACACGGTGGATCGGGGCTGCCGCGCAAGCAGAACGTGGTCAGTGTGGTAGAAACGGGGGGAAATCAGCCGGCATCGGCCTGTTAGCAATAATCAATCTCTTGTTCAGAACCGGCATAGCAATTCTGTATCTCGGCAACGACTTTAACGATGCTGGTTTTAGAGAGAATTTTTTTGATAATTTTGCTCTTAAACTCATCCATACACCCACGCAATATCGCATGGTATGCAATCGGCGCGCTTTTGAGCAGCTCGCCCCAGCCCAGTTCGGCATCCGGTTTATTCTCGCGGGCACTGCGGATCAGATTCTCGATGTCTTTTTGTCTGACACGAGCGACGATACGTCCGTCATTTAACATCGCAAAAATGACCGCGATGGCGATCACCGCATTGGCATCCAGATCGGTGTCTTTAATCGGGCCGGAAAAATGCTTTTTTCTCAACCACTTCGCACAGTCGACCATCATCTGATTTTCCCTGCGGGCGAGCATCTCTTTCCGGTAATCATCGTCACCCGTCCAAACCATACTGGGATTGGCGCGACAGATCGCGATGAACAGCGCCTTGATATCGCGTTGCTGAATAAAAGCATCATTATCAAAATCGGTCAGCATGGTTTGTGCCGGCAGCGCAGACAATTCCTTAATGGCGCGAAACCCCGCCTGAAAAACTTGCTCGGCACCGTGTTCCAGCAAATAGGACAAATCATTCTCAACTTGCGCCTGACTCAAGCCTAGCGAGACGCAGCCCACCGTCAGATAAAATGCCTCCAACAAGCCGTCAGCGGTTTTATCGTTGGTGAATTTGCGGGCGACCAGCGCGGTGATCCCGCTCAACTCATGAAACAGGACGTCCGCCGCCTCACCGTGCTCCGCCCGCTTTGCGAGCGCTTCGATCGTCTGCACCAGATTAGGCGTGCGCGAGCTGTAACTGGCCAGTTGCATGGTCAGCTCAGGATCACGCAAAAATATCATCGCCCAGACTAGGCCGAGCGCCTGCCTTAGGCTGCGATTTCACCTTACCCGGCACCTGTTGACGTAAACGGGTCAACAATTCCTGCGTGTCGCGAGGTGTCGCATAATCGTAACCGTATTCCTCGTCCTCTTCCTCTTCCGGACGTGCATGCAGTTCGTTTTCACCCGGCTGCCAGTCTGGGAAGAGTTCCAGTAATACGCGATCCCAGGCATCTGAATCGGTGCGGGCAATCGCCAGCGCCAGCGGAATGATGTCGTGATCGGAGGAGGTCTGACCGCTGTTGTGTACGCCGCGCGAGTGAATCTCGTTGGCCAACTCGATGATCTCGGTAATCGCGGTGGAGAACAGGGCGGCAAACGCCGTCGTTCCCCAGTCGGTGGATAAGGCGTACTGTATCAGCGCGGCGCGCCGGTCCAAATCATCGCTGGCAAACAACACGCCGTGAATATGGGCAAACAAGGATTCTGCCAGAAACTCCGGCTCATCCTCTATCATCTCTTCGTCCCAGACTGCTGCGAAGAAAGCCAGACTCTCGGACCAGGCCTGCGGCGAGATCAACAGAGTCGCCAGCGACAGCTTGCCGCCGTCGAAAGCGGCCAGATGCATGGAAGCTACTTGCGGCTCCATCGCGTCGAGCACTTCGACGATCGCCAGATCGCCGTACTGTTCGGCCACTTCATCTAACGCTTCTTCAGCCTGCGCGGTAGAACCGGATAACACCAGCGCGGTGACTTGACGGCTGATCGCCGGATAATTGGTACGTTCAGTCATTCTTGTCTCCGTTTGCGTCGAACAGATGTTCGATATCGTGCCCTGAGGTGAGCTTATCTTCGTCCTCTTCGTCATCACCGCCTTCGCTCTTTTGCAGTGTTTCGAGCGAGTGATCTTCCGCCGTCCAGCGCTTAGGGTTCTTGAACAGGAACGCCGTCACAATCGCGCGGCGCGCCAACTCAGGATTGGCAGCCCCTACCATCGCCAAGGCCTTTGCCGCCATCTCATCGCTGCACGACACCATCGCCAGTGTTTTAGCGGCATCGCCCTGATCATACCGTTCACTCTCGGCCAGTAAACCGGCGACATCGTTAAACTGCAAATGCCCCGCCAGCGCGAAACTGAACAGATTCACATCGTCGATCTGCGAACCTTGCGCAAATTCGTCGATGAGCGATTTAACCACCTTGGCACAATATTTTCTGTCCGGCGGATCACCTAAGGTGTCTTCCATTTGGATGCCCAGTTCACGGGACTGATAAGCAAATTCGGGGTGTATCTTTTTCATAGGTTTTCAGCTCTAAAGTGATGAAGCGTGTTACAGCATGATGCCACAACGATTAAACAGTGAATTCCATAAAGACTGCGCCTCCGCTTCCGTATCGAGCACGATGCGGTTGGTCAAAGTCTGGTTATATTCGCTGCGCTGCTTCGGGTCGGATAGCAACTCATACGCCTTTTTGATGGCATTGAAGCGACTTTCAGCACCGGGATGGGTATTCCTGTCCGGGTGATAGCGCATGGCCAGTACGCGATACGATTTTTTAATCTCGTCTATCGATGCGTTCGGCGCTACGCCCAAGACATTGTATAGATTTTCCAATGTATGCCTCCAGTCAATCGGCCATTTTACACTACACAAGGCAGAGACGAATTATTCAAATCAGATTCACGCATAACAGCGCAAAAATCTACGCCCGCCATATAGACCAAATTATCCAAGGTGCGTTACACTTCTACTCGATGCGTGGCATCAGGTTGGAACTTCCGTTAATCACTAAAGGCTAAAAATGAAAACGACTCGCGTATTATCTATCATCGTTGCTGCTATGTTCCTGAGTTGCACGACCAGCGTATTTGCTGCAGGCCATCATGGCAAGAGCCATAAAACCGCTCACCACGCACACAAGACTGCTCATCACAGCCACAAAGCAGCTAAGTAATATTTAGCGCCCGGTGCGACACCACGTCGCGCCAATACTATTCGACGCGAGTCCTACTTGAACCGGTAACTTAGCGCAACATAACCGGTATCCTGCGTTGCCTGATGAACGACAGGACTGCGTTGAATAGCATCTCCCAGCCATTTTCTCCGCACATGAGCATTTAAATAATACTCATCCGTCAACTTCACTTCCGCAATTAATCCCAACAAACCGTTCACCGCCCCATTCGGCTGGTAACTCGCATATTGACTGACAGCCGCCTCTCCGGGCGAGACACCGTAGAAATATCGCACGTATTTTGCCGACTGATATTCAGCACCCGCCAGCGGATACAAGGTCACACCCGACAAATCAATCTGCCCGCCGTAAATCACCTCGAACAAATCACCCTGCGAGCGACCGATATCGTGAAAGGCGTTGATCATCACGCCACCTACCGGCGTCACCTGCAAAGTCCCGATACCCAGCGGCAGCGGCGTTTCCCGTTTTCCGATGCCCGACTGCGCGTTGAGGCCGTCCTGACTGATGCGACCAACCAGTTCCAGATAACCGTAACCTAACTCAAGCGTCTTCACCCCCAGCGTATCGACACGGGCAAATAGTCTGCCGTACTCGGCATCCAGATACGGCAGCGCACTGAGTTTGTCGGACATGCCGCGCATGGTGCTCTTGGTGTAATAAGCGCCCAGACCGACATCGCCTGTCAGCACCTGCTTGAATTCATCCGCCTGCACCACACATGTCAGCGACGCAGCGAAGAATACACAATAGATTGATTTTATTGAATTATTCAACATGGTTACCCCAGCGACCTGTCCACGATTTCAAACACATCGCGGGAGAGCCCAACATGATCACGTAACATTTGCAGCGCGGCACGGGCATGCGCCTGACGGTTTACGTCAAATTTGCGCCAGCGATCGAAACAGCGTGCCAGACGAGAAGCAACCTGCGGGTTGATCGCATCGAGTTTACGCGTCTGTTCAGCCAGGAAGCGATAACCGCTACCGTCAGCGGCGTGAAAACGCACGTGGTTGTTGCCGAAACCGCGCAGCAGCGCATACACCTTGTTCGGGTTATGCAAATCGAAGGCAGGATGATCGACCAAGCGCATCACTTCCGCCAGCGTGCCACTGCGTCGACTGGTCGCCTGCACCCCGAACCATTTGTCGGTGACCAACGCCTCATTCTGCCAGCGCTGATAAAACACCGCCATCGCCTTTACTCTCTCCTCACCTTCACATTGCGAAAGCGTTGACAACGCGGCGAATTGATCCGTCATGTTATCTGCCGCGTTGAACTGAGCCAGCGCCAGCGCACGGTTTTCAACGCTGTCGATTTCACTCAGATAGCTCAGACAAAGATTGCGCAAGGCGCGTCGACCGGCTGCCTGAGCATCCGGCTGATAGGCATCCGTCGAACTCATGCGCTCATAGCAAGCGGCAAATTGTGCGCCGAGTTGTTCGGCCAGATGCAATCTTAATCCGTTGCGTGCAGCGTGCAGCGCATCCGGATCGACCACCTCCATTTGTTCGGCCAGTGTCGCCTCCCCTGGCAGACTCAAAGCTTCGGCGGCGAAAGCCGGATCGGCTGCAGCACCCTCCAGCACCCGTGCAACGGCGGTCACAAAACCTTCCGGCCAGACCGGCGTCTCACCCGCTGCCAGCGTTGAACTCGCCGCCAAAATCAGGCGAGAAGCCAGACGCTGCCCGGCTTCCCAACGATTGAAGGAATCGGAATCGTGCGCCAGCAAATGCGCCAACTCGACATCGCTATAGGCGAAATCGAGCAGCACAGGCGCTGAGAAATTGCGCAACAGCGACGGCACGGGCGCAACCGCCACACCCTCAAAGACAAATTGCTGGGTTACCTCATACAGAGACAAGACACGTGTCGTCGTCACCTCTGTCTCACCCGCTAAACGCAGCGGCATATCCTGACCATCGGGACCAACCAGCCCGACCGCGACGGGGATATGGTAGGGCCGCACACCCGACTGCCCTGCCGCACCGGACTGACGCAAGGTCAAGGTGTAGCGACGGTTTACTGCATCATAAATTCCTGACGCAGACAACTGCGGCGTGCCCGCCTGCTCGTACCAGCGCATAAATTGCGTAAAATCCACGCCCGAAGCATCCGCCATCGCGGCGACGAAATCATCGCAAGTCACAGCCTGACCATCGTGTCGTGCAAAATACAGATCCATGCCGCGACGGAAGGCCGCACGACCGATCAGGGTCTGTATCATGCGCACCACCTCGGCACCTTTTTCGTAGACAGTCGCTGTGTAGAAATTATTGATTTCGATATAGGACGACGGGCGCACCGGATGCGCCATCGGACCCGCATCCTCGGGGAACTGGGCGGCACGCAGACCGCGCACTTCACGGATACGCGCAATCGAACGGTTGTGCACGTCCGCACCGAATTCCTGATCGCGAAACACCGTCAAGCCTTCTTTCAACGACAACTGGAACCAGTCGCGGCAGGTCACGCGGTTTCCCGTCCAGTTGTGGAAATACTCATGCGCCACCACCCGGTCGATATTTTCAAAATCGACATCGGTCGCCACATCGGATCTGGCCAGCACGTACTTGGTATTGAAGATATTCAAACCCTTGTTTTCCATCGCCCCCATGTTGAAATCGCTGACTGCGACTATCATGTAATGATCCAGATCGCACTCCAACCCAAAAGTCTGTTCATCCCAGCGCATCGACTTTTTCAAAGCCAGCATGGCGTGATCGCACTGATCGAGTTTGCCCTGTTCGACGTAAATCGCCAGATTGACCTCGCGACCCGATGTCGTGCGATAGGTGTCATGCAACACATCCAGATTAGCGGCCACCATGGCAAACAGATAACAGGGTTTCGGGTGAGGGTCTTGCCATCTCGCCCAGTGACGACCGCCCGCCTCATCGCCGCTACCGACAGGATTGCCATTAGAGAGCAACTGAGGGAGCACCGCCTTATCGGCGTGCAGGGTGACGGTGTAGCGCGACATCACATCCGGACGGTCGGTAAACCAGGTGATGCGGCGAAATCCCTGCGCCTCGCACTGGGTAAAATATCCGTTAGCCGAACGATACAGACCGGACAGACAGGTGTTGTCGTCGGGGTGGATACGGGTCACCGTCTCAAGTACAAAAGCATCGGGGAGCGCGCCCAAAATCAATTGATGGTCGCTGAGGGTGTAACGATCGGCCGTAAGAACCTCTCCATCCACACTCACCGAAAGTAATTCCAATTCCTCACCGTCCAGTTCTAACGGCGCGTCAGGGGTTTTCGCCAGCGGATTACGGCGCACGGCAAGCTTAGCGGTCACACGGGTTTCCCCCTGCAAAAACACCACATCCAAATTAACTGTGTCGATCAAGAAAGAAGGAGGTGCGTAGTCAGCGAGGTGTAAGGTTGGTGGGGTATAGTCAGCCATGGCAAGGATATCGGTGCAGGAAAACCGTAGTGTGACAGCAAAACACCAGGCGAGCCATCCTGTATTACGAGTCAGGCGAATAAGACTTCAAACCATACATCGAGTGAAACAGAGATAGGCAACGCATGAAACCCAGGTTTCCCTATTTAGCACCGGTCACCACGATTACGCTCGCTGCGTTCGTGGCGGCTGCACTGGCCGTGCTCTCGGCGCTGCTCGCCATGAACTCACCCTGGCTGGGGATTGAATTTGATCGCGACTATTGCGGTGAGGGGATACGCATACAGGCGATTAAAGACTACAGCCCGGCAAGCGGCAAACTACACGCGGGCGACATCATCATCTCGCTCTCCACCCCGGCTCACGGCAGAGTCGAACTCAGTGCTCTGGCGATCATGGAAGAGCCCGACCAACTGGCCAGTTACGCTGCATACAACGCCTTTTTTGCGCTCCAGCAGGCAATCTGGGAAGCGATATCAGCCCCCAGTTTCACCGCTATCCTGAGCGATCAGCACAGCGTCAACATAATACCGGCCAACGCATCCTGGATAGCGCACTGCCGCATCTGATCGATGCGCTCATGCTACACCAGCACAACACCACTCCTGGCCAGCAATGGCAGCAGCCAATCACCCGGATATTCAACCCCCCTCTCGATCAAATTCATCTAGGAACAGACGACGAAAGTCACCATACAACGCAGCGGACTAGCCTTGCAACTGCCTGACATTTATGGTGTAGCGACGATAGAGGTACTCTGCTGCGACAAGGGAAGTCGATTGCTCACAACGGCCGATATCAGCCTGTCACATCGTTTACTTGCACTGACACGCCAACACAGCGATATTATTTCTGCACATCAACAAGGTCGCATGGATGAGCGTCAGCGCATCCAAAGGGATCTGCACGATGACGTGGCGGCCCGCTTACTGTCTCTACTACACCAGACGCACGACCCTAAAATCAGCCTTATGGCCCGCAACGCCTTGCGCGGCTTAAGAGACGTGATCAACCTGCTTGATGCCGAGGACGCCTCGCTGGTGGATGTAATCAGCGAAATTGAGGCGGAAACGCGTGAACAGATCACCGGGTTGGAAGTTGATTTTGAATGGCATTCACCCGATCACTGGCCGAAAATCTCAATTAACGCCGTGCAGCACATTAATTTACGCCGGATTGCCCGGGAAGCCATCTCTAATGCGCTCAAACATGCACATCCGGAACATCTCCGCATCGACGCAGAACTCAATGAATTGAATCTGTCCATCCACATCAGCCACGATGGCGTATTCACCGATCCTGCCAGCTGGATTTCCAGCCGAGGACTCAACAACATCCAATTTCGTGTGCGTGAGATGAAGGGATCCCATACATGGGGGATTGAACAACGGAGGGATAATAAACAATACTGTAAACTGTCTGTCCACGTACCGCTGATCTACCATGAAGACCTTGAGCAACATCCTGCTGATAGAAGACTTTCCAGACATCCGTGACTGGCTCTCAGGTTTGTTGCGAGAGACCTTTTGCGTCACGAAGATTACAGAAGCCGCCACGGTCGCTCAGGCTTACTCTCACCTGGCATTGCAGAAATTTGAGTTGATTGTGGTGGATCTTAATCTGCCAGACGGGGCGGGCGTCGATATTTTGCGCCGCATAAAATCGCTCGGATTGACTGCGCACTGAGTGGTGGCCACCACTTATGACGATGATGTACATCTTTTGACTGCACTCGCCGCCGGCGCGGATGGTTACTTGCTCAAAGATCAGCCCGGTGAACAATTGATGCAAGACCTGAGCGGGATACTGGACGGCTCACATGTGGGTGCAATTTATTCCAAACTCGACATCTCCTCACGTGCCGAAGCGACCATCGAGGCGTTGCGTCGCGGCCTGATCAGCACCTAACCGTTAAATCGTGACCTCATTAGACGCCTGCCACAGATAAGCATCCATCGCTAACGCGCCATAGGTGAACTTCGGTTGACAGCGCACCGGTTTATCGCCTGCGGCAGCACCCAGGGCGACGAGCAGCGGCATAAAGTGTTCTTCGGATGGATGAGATTCCGCTCCCCAGGGTGCAGAACGATAATCTAGCAGCGCGGACTCATCGCCCGCAGCCAATTTTTCAGCTATCCAATCACTAAACTGCACCGCCTGCGCTAAGGGTGCTTGATCGGGCGTGTAATGCCAGTCCAACCAGGAAAAGTTGTGCGTGATAGAACCCGAAGTAAGGATGAGCACGCCCTGCTCCCGTAAAGGAGCCAGAATTCGTCCCATTTCAAAGTGAGTTGCGGCACCCGCACCTGCCACCAGCGCGAGTTGCATCACCGGTATATTTGCCTCCGGGTACATCACCGACAAGGGCACCCAGGCCCCGTGATCCAGCCCGCGTCCCGCATCCAAACCGGCGCTCACGCCCGCTGCTGCCAACAACGCCACCACACGCTCCGCCAGCGCAGGTGCGCCCGGTGCGGGATACTGAATACGGTAGAGTGCAGGTGCAAAACCCGAAAAGTCATAGATGGTCTCGGGTACAACGACCTGACTGGCTGTTGCCCGCACAGCTTCCCAGTGCGCGGACACAACCAGAATTGCCGACGGTTGCGAAATCCGCTGACCCAGTTCACGCCAGCAGGCCACCGCATCGGGGGAACGCAGCAAGGCATCGGGTGCCCCATGGGAGACGAATACAACTGGCATACAGGCAGACATGGCAATTCCCAAACTCATAGCGTTATAAGCACTGTACACAAAATCATCCCTGGCGCGGCAACTTTCGCCGTTTTTCATCAAAACCTACCCACATCCATGATGCTAATTCCCCCTGCATCAGGTAGTATCGTTGTGGAGTTTGCAATCCATAAAGACGGGGTAAAAACGGAGGCTTACGATGGATAATCAACCTTGCGTTGAACCGGCAAACCAAATGGAATCGCAATTGCAGTTATCGCAATTTGCCATGGAAAACGCCTTTATTGAAATCTATTGGCTGGATAGCCATGCGCGCATCTGCTATGCCAATAAACAAGCTTGCGAAATAACAGGTTATAGCAAAGATGAGTTTTTACATCTCACCCTCGCTGATCTGGACCCCAACTTCCCTATCGATCAATGGGAGAGTCATTGGGCAAGCCTCAAACTCAAGCCGACACAATCCTTTGAAACGCTGCATAGACGAAAAAACGGAGAGCTATTTCCCGTCGAGGTGGTTGCCAATTACGTTTGTTTTGAAGGTCATGAGTACAACGTAGGCTACGCAAAAGACATTTCCGAGCGAAAACTAACGGAAGAACGGCTTAAAATCAGCAATCAACGCTTCGAGGCATTATTGCAGGCTGTGCCTGATCTGATGTTCGAAATCACCAAAGACGGCTATTACCTGAATGTCTGGGGCGGACGGAACGATATGCTCGCCGCGCCGCAACATCAACTAATCGGTCGCTGCGTCAAAGAAACGCTACCGGAAGCCGCTGCACAGGAAGTTATGTTATCCCTCGCCGAGGCGGATTTAACCGGTCATTCTTCTGGCCGCCAAATCAAACTCCTCCTACCACAAGGCGAGTGCTGGTTTGAATTGTCTGTTGCCAAACAATCAAATGATAATATTAAAGATCCCGCTTTCATCGTTTTGTCGCGCGACATCACGGCACGCAAACTGGCAGAAGAAGAAATCCGAAATCTGGCGTTTTACGACGCCCTGACCGGGTTACCGAACCGGCGTTTACTAATGGACCGGCTACGCTTGGCGCTATCCCTCTCCGTTCGCAACAATTATTATGGCGCGGTGCTGTTTCTCGATCTCGACCGGTTTAAAATTCTCAACGACACCTTAGGACATGACTATGGTGACCTGTTACTGCTTGAGGTCGCTGCTAGGATCCAGCACTGCGTACGCGAAACCGACACGGTCGCGCGCTTAGGCGGCGATGAATTCGTGGTTTTGCTCGAAGAAATCGACGAACACGCCGAACACACCTCACAAAAAGTCGCCCTCATCGCCGAAAAAATCCGCGAGTCCCTGTCCACACCGTTTTCCCTCAATGGCAACGAATACCAAAGCACCCCCAGCATAGGCGTGTGCTTATATAGTGGCAACGAAGTCTCTGTCGATACCTTGCTCAAACATGCGGACATGGCGATGTATCAGGTCAAGGGATCCGGACGCAACGGGGTGAGATTTTTTGATCCCGCCATGCAACAAATCGTTGAAACTCGTTCAGCATTGGAAGCCGATTTGCGCCACGCGGTACCCGGCGGGCAATTGCATTTATATTATCAACTTCAGGTAGACGAGAACCTTCAAGCGCTGGGCGCTGAAGCTTTGGTACGCTGGATCCATCCGGTTAAAGGGATGATCTCGCCGATGCAATTCATTCCCATTGCCGAGGAGAGTACGTTGATACTCGATATCGGCGGTTGGGTGCTGGATACCGCTTGCGCACAGCTCGCCCTCTGGTCTGCAAATGCGCAGACCCGCCTGTTGACACTGGCGGTCAATGTCAGCGCCCAGCAATTCAAACAACCCGGATTCGTCGAACATATCACCGACCTGCTACTTGCCTATCACGTTGATCCGGCACGACTCAAACTGGAACTGACTGAAAGCGTAGTCCTCAGCGACATGAACGATGTCGTGGCAAAAATGCATGCTTTGAAAATATTAGGTGTCAGTCTGTCCATGGATGACTTTGGCACGGGCTATTCGTCACTGTCTTATTTGAAAAAATTACCCCTTGATCAGATCAAAATTGATCAGTCCTTCGTGCACGACATGACAATCGATCAGAACGATCAAGTAATGGTGCAGGCCATCATAGGCATGACCAAAAATTTCGGGCTGAATGTCATCGCTGAAGGGGTGGAAACCGAGGCACAACTGAACTTGTTAAAACATATGGGTTGTCTGGTTTATCAGGGTTATTTATTCAGTAAACCGGTGCCGGTCGAACAGTTTTTAAAATTATTACCGCACGAGCAATTTAACTAGCGTTAAGTAAGGAGTTAGCTCCGTCACCCGCTTACAGCCGATTTGGTTTATTAGTCAGAATCAACAAAAATGAAGGAGGTGTCCGATATGAAGAGTCAATGGCGTGCTTTGATGTTGCTGTTTGCATCTCTGCTCATCCAGTCGATGGAATTAGCTTACGGTACTGAATCAAACGCGGTTCCTATTTTGCTCTACCATCGTCTAGGGCCAGTGATTGCGGATTCTATGACAGTCAGAACATCGACTTTTGCATCTGAGCTCCAATACTTACACGAGCACGGTTACACCGTCATCCCGTTGCGACGCCTGACAGATTATTTGACAGGCAACGCGCCCCATGCGCCCGTAAAATCGGTCGTCATCACCGCCGATGATGGACACCAGTCAATATATACCGACCTGTTTCCACTGATCGTCAAATACCATATTCCAGTCACCCTGTTTATCTATCCGTCGGCCATCTCCAACGCAAGTTATGCCCTGACCTGGCAACAGCTGAGCGAAATGCAGGCGAGCGGTCTGGTCGATATACAGTCACACACCTACTGGCACCCCAACTTCAAAACGGAAAAAAAGCACCTTGATGCAGCGGCCTATGAAAAATTTGTCGATATCCAATTGCACAAATCGAAAGACGTGTTGCAACGCAAGACTGAAAAACACATCGATATGCTAGCCTGGCCCTACGGTATTTTCGACGATGAGTTAATCAATCATGCCAAAAAATCGGGTTATATCGCAGGTTTTTCGCTGGAGAGGCGGCCAGCCGAACGGGGTGACAATATGCTGACATTGCCTCGCTATCTGATGACGGATCGGGTGCAGTTCGAAAAACTGCTTGCGACACCAGCTCGTGAGAATACCAAAGGAAAACCATGAAAATCATCAAACCCATTACTCATACTATCCTATTGATTTTATTAACTTTAAATTACACCAGCGCAGCAATCTATAGCGGGACAGTCGTGGATGCGCAGAGCAAAAAACCCATCGCCGACGCCTTCGTCACGCGCGGCAATAACGTGGTACGTACCAGCCAAAATGGCCAATTCCAAATCGACGGCGAAAGCGATGAGATCGGCATTCGGGCTTATGGTCACCTCAGACGCAAAGTAAACGTCCAGCCAAATGTTGCACCCGTTGCGCTGACCCCTTTTACACCGAAGGCGCTATACCTTTCCCTTTTTGGCATAGGCAGCAAAAAATTGCGTGATTCGGCATTCAACCTTATCCAGGAGACCGAACTCAATGCGCTGGTGATCAACCTCAAAGACGATATGGGCAGAGTCGCCTTCAAGAGCACCACGCCACTGGCCACCGCCGTCGGTGCGCAGAAGATTATTACCGTCACGGATCTCCACGCGCTGGCCGACAATTTACATGCCAAGGGAATTTATGTGATCGCGCGTATTGTTGTTTTTAAAGATGATCCGCTGGTCGCCAACAAACCTGAACTGGCCATCAGGACTGCTTCCGGAGCCATCTGGAAAGATCGCGAAGGGCTGGCATGGTGCAATCCCTACAGTAAAATAGTCTGGAATTACAACATCGATTTGGCGGTTGAGGCCGCGCGCGCCGGTGTGGATGAAATCCAATTCGACTATGTGCGTTTTCCCGATACCCACGGACTGGTCTACACCATGCCCAATACGGAAGAAAATCGGGTCGAGGCCATTTCTGGCTTCCTCGCCGAGGCGCGAAAAAGGCTCACACCCTATAACGTATTCCTCGCTGCGGACATCTTCGGCTATGTGTCATGGAACACCAATGACACTTTTATCGGCCAAAAATTGGGGAATCTGGCCAACGCCCTGGATTACATGTCGCCCATGCTCTATCCGTCCGGATTTCAGTTCGGCATCCCGGGATACCTGAACCCGGTGGAACATCCGCACGAAATCGTCTATTACTCCCTAGAAAAAGCGAAGCATCGTACCGGCATGCCCGGGCTGCGTTTTCGCCCCTGGCTACAGTCATTCCGTGACTATGCTTTCGATAAGCGGCATTTCCAGGGTGAGCAGATTCGCGCGCAAATTGATGCCGCCGACAAGACAGGCAGCGACGGTTGGATGTTATGGAATCCGCGCAATAGTTATACAAGGGATGGCTTGAGGCCAAAACAGCCCACTACCATCGCAGTCTATCCTCTCTTTCCGGCAATCAAGTGAAGCGCTTCATACTACTGATCTTCTTCGCCTCGGGCGGATTCGCCCAGGGCATCGACCGACCGGTAAATCTGGCTCCGATTGCCGAATTGGCCGGCATGGAAATTAACAAGGGAAACCTCCCCGGTGCCGTAGTGCTGATCGGCAACCAAAAGAAAATACTTTATCGTGAGGCGTTTGGCCTACGCACATTAAAACCGGTGCCGTTGGCGATGCCCCCCGAAACGCGTTTCGACCTCGCCTCGTTGACCAAGGTGGTGGCGACCACCACCGCCATCATGCAACTTAATGAGCGCAAAAAACTAAAGCTCGACGCCCCTGTTGCCAGGTATTGGCCAGCGTTTGCCCGCAACGGCAAAGCCACCATCACCATCCGCCAGCTACTGACACACTATTCAGGACTGCGGGCCGATCTGGATTTGGGCGGCGACTGGTCGGGATACGAGGCTGCACTGAACCTCATCATAGCGGAAAAGCCCGCCATGGCGGCCGACACAGACTTTCTCTACAGTGATATAAATTTCGAAATATTGGGAGAATTGGTCAGAAGAATTTCAGGCTTACCGCTGGACGTTTATTGTGCAAGATACATCTTTCGTCCCTTGGGGATGAGACACACCGGTTTTAAACCGGGGCCGCAACCCGATATCGCCCCCACCGGGTTCAGAAATGACAAGTTGCGCCAGGGAGAGGTGCACGATCCTGCGGCTTTTCGCATGGGTGGCGTAGCCGGACACGCAGGACTCTTTTCCAATGCCGATGATCTAGCCATCTTTGCCGGCATGCTGCTCAATGAGGGTGAATGGCACGGCAAGCGAATTTTAAGTCGCCATTCTGTCGAAGCAATGACTGTCCCTCAATCACCGCAGGGCAAGACAAAATTACGCGGATTTGGTTGGGACATTAAACCGCCTTTCGTCTCCAATCGCGAACAACTGCTCCCGGTCGGCGCCTTCGGTCATCTGGGCTATACCGGTACGCTGCTCACCATCGATCCTATCAGTAAGACATACCTCATCGTACTGTGCAATCGTGTGCATCCCGATCAAAAAGGCGATGCCAATCCACTGCGCAGAGGAATTCTGGGGATCGTCTCAGATGCCTTCAGCCCGCTGTCTGACGAACAGGTGCTAGCCGCACGTCCGGAATTAGCCAATTATTACAAACAGGCTGGCGCACAACCTGAAATCCGCTCTGTAGCGAAAATTAAAACAGGGCTTGATGTCATGGTAGCTGAAGGCTTTGCGCCATTGAAAGGTCGGCGCGTGGGCGTCATCACCAACCATACGGGGATCGATGCCACAGGTCACAGCATAGTAGATCTGTTGTACAAGGCACCGGAGGTAAAACTCACCGCCATTTTCAGTCCTGAACATGGCATCAGCGGCAACCGGGACGAAAAAATCGCCTCCGGTACTGAACACATAAGCGGACTGCCCGTTTACAGTTTATACGGCGAGGTCAAAAGGCCAAGCGACGAAATGCTGCACAATCTGGATGCGCTGGTATTCGATATTCAGGACGCCGGGGTGCGTTTCTATACCTATGCGTCTACCATGGCTTATGCCATGGAGGCTGCGGCCCGTAGCGGCATCGATTTCTACGTGCTTGACCGCCCCAATCCCATCGGCGCCGATAGCGTGCAAGGCCCCGGTCTTGATGCAGATTTGAAATCCTTTACCGCTTATTTTCCGCTTCCGGTACGGCACGGCATGACCATCGCTGAACTGGCCCAACTGTTCAATTCAGGTATCGGTGCCCGACTTCATGTCATCAAAATGCGTGGCTATAAACGTAACGACTGGTATGACGACACCGGTCTTAAATGGGTTAATCCCTCACCCAATCTGCGCTCGCTCACCGAAACTACGCTCTATCCTGGTGTCGCCTTAGTGGAAGGCGCAACACTCAGCGTCGGACGCGGCACCGATGTGCCGTTCGAGCGCGTGGGCGCGCCCTGGATAAACGCCCCGGAATTAGCGAACTTTCTGAATCATCGCGAGATTGCCGGTGTGTTCTTCATTCCCGCCGAATTCACCCCGGATACCGACCGCTACAAACATCAGCCGTGTCATGGGATACGCATCATCCTGACGGATCGCCATGCGCTGAACTCCCCGTTGCTAGGGGTTGAAATAGCGAGCGCACTCCATAAGCTGTATCCAACTCAGTTTAACATTCAAAGAACCCTCGGTATGGTGGGTGAACGCCGGGTGTTGCAAGCGATTATTGAGAGTCAGGATCCGAAAATCATTGCTGCGCAATGGCAAGATGGTATCAAGCAATTTATAGCGTTGAGAAACCAATATCTGCTTTATCCCTGAAAATTTCTACAACCTGAAATCAGATCCAAAAGGCGAACAGGAAAAGTCCGGCCACCCTTCGCAACGAGGAACATGACGGTCAGTTTTTCGGCCTAGCCGGAATCAATAAATCAATAGTAAATCAATAGGGTCAGAGTCGATTGATTTTAAACTGTTCAGATTTTCTATCCCCACCCTTCGGGCTTGGTTCTACGCGCCTATTGGTTTGCCGCTGAGTGCGTTGCTTAAACCGGTCACCTCCCAGCACCCAATCCTTGTTGGTTGCCTTCCTTATTTCCGCGACGCTGGACTCATTAATGTGATGCTCAAATAGCTCTCGGTATGCAGCCTGGCGCGCTTCATCAGTCTTGCCTAGTTGCAGATACTCAATATAGGGAGTCACCAAATCATTCGGCTGCCCCAGCGCATTGAAAGGGTAACTTGACCAAGGATATTCAGACGGATCCGCCACCATTCCCGCCCGCACCGGATTCAACTCAATGTAGCGCATACAAGTCAGCAAGTAGGCATCGCTATCAATCAAGGCCGCTTTATACCTGCCCTCCCAAAGCGTTCCGGTACGCCGATAGCGATAGTTGAAATATTGCACATAGTAACGCCCCAGCGTTTGCAGCGTTTTGCTCAGGCTGCTCGCTTCCAGAGGGGTGATGAGCAAATGAACATGATTCGTCATGAGAATATAGGCATGAACCTGACAGCCATGCTTCTCGCAGGCCAACTTCAACTTTTCGAGATAAAACCGGTAATCAGCCTCGACACAGAAAATCTCACTGCGATTATTACCCCGCACAATCACATGCTGCGGTTGACCGGGGATAACCAATCTCGGTAATCGTGCCATTGCAACCACCCCTCAAATAAGTGATGAGATACGATACAGCACGGTTAACCGAAAATCAATCGAGTCTGACCCTATTGATCTTCGCAGCACGGTTAACCGAAAATCAATCGAGTCTGACCCCATTGATCGTGGAAAATCAATCGAGTCTGACCCTATTGATCCTATTGATCCTTTTTAAACTCCGTCAGAAAATAATCTTGTTCAAAACTTTATTGTCACGAAACAACAGGGAATTACCAACCAGACTCTCGCTCTGGGGATGCGCTGATCTTATGTATAGAGAGGTCCGCACCGATAAACTCCTCTTCAGGATCCAGACGGATACCCACTAACTTCTTAATGGTACCGTAGACGATATATCCACCTGCGAAGGCAATGCCAACCCCCATCAGCGTACCGATCACCTGCGACATCAAACTGACGCCACCGATTCCGCCCAAAGCCTTCATGCCAAAGATGCCAGCTGCAATACCACCCCAGGCACCGCACAATCCGTGCAACGGCCATACGCCGAGCACATCGTCTATCTTCCAGCGATTTTGCGTTAAAGTAAACATCGAGACGAAAAGTACGCCCGCCACTACGCCGACCACCAACGCACCAATTGGGTGCATCAAGTCAGAACCGGCACAAACCGCAACCAAACCGGCCAAGGGGCCGTTATGTACAAAACCCGGGTCATTCTTACCCATCCACAGCGCAGCCAGTGTACCGCCCACCATCGCCATCAAGGAATTAACCGCCACCAAACCGCTGATATTGTTAATAGTTTGCGCCGACATCACATTGAAACCGAACCAACCTACGGTGAGTATCCACGCTCCCAGCGCAAGAAATGGAATACTGGATGGGGGATGTGCGGAAATACGTCCTTCCTTATTGTAACGACCACGGCGCGCGCCCAATAACAATACTGCTGCCAGGCCTATCCATCCACCCACCGCATGCACCACAACAGAACCTGCGAAGTCGTGGAACTCAGCACCGAAAGCGGTGTGCAACCAGTCCTGAATGCCAAAACGATGATTCCACGCGATCCCTTCAAAGAAAGGGTAGACAAAACCGACCAGCATAAAAGTCGCTGCCATTTGCGGATTAAACCTGGCGCGTTCGGCGATTCCTCCTGACACAATAGCGGGAATTGCTGCCGCAAAGGTCAGTAAAAAGAAGAATTTAACCAATTCATAACCGCTCTTCTGCGCTAATTCCTCGGCACTTGTGAAGAAGTTAACGCCGTAGGCGATCATATAACCGATGAAAAAATAAGCCAACGTCGATACTGCAAAGTCCGTAATAATTTTAACCAGCGCATTGACCTGATTTTTCTTACGTACCGTGCCTAATTCCAGAAAGGCGAAACCTGCGTGCATTGCAAGCACCATAATGGCGCCTAGCAAAATAAAAAGCGCATCGTTATTGATTTTTAAATTTTCCATACCATCCCCAATATCATCTATCTTACAAAAATTTGTCGCAATTATTACAAAGCGCTCTTGAAAAGCAAGAATCGAGCCAAAAATTTAACCATATGATTATTAAGTATATTTATACTTAATAATCATACTTAATATCAACAAGCACCAAAAAAGTGCGTAAATAACAACGCTCAGTCATATTTGCACTATTTAGGTGCGTCATCACACCAATTCTTGAGATAGTGCTCTAACCAGAAGATACCAACGATCGTTTTACTGTCGTTGATTTTACCTTGCCGTATCCAATCAATCGCTTCTTCAAGCGACAATTCGAATACTTCAAGAAACTCACCCTCATCCAGATTTCGTTGTTGCAGTGTCAACCCGCGCGCCAAAAAGTACTCGATCCGTTCATCGGCATAACCGATACAGGGCCAGGTCGTGGTTAAATGTACCCACTCACGCGCCGTATACCCGGTCTCTTCCAGCAGCTCCCGCTGACCGGTGACGAGAATATCTTCTCCATGATCAATTTTGCCGGCAGGTAACTCAATAAACTCTTGCCGTGCTGGATATCGGTACTGACGCTCCATTATCAGCTTACCGTTATCGAGTAGTGCAAGTACGGCAACAGCCCCCGGATGTGTCACATATTCCCGGACGCTCAGCTTACCATCGGGTAGTCTCACGCTGTCACGACACACGTGCAACAGACAGCCGTCATAGACGACATTTGATTCGACACAGGTTTCAACCAATTCCAATTTTATCTCCAGAATGAAAAACTCCCGCACGAGGCGGGAGTTTGGGGTCAACTAGCTAACAGGCTAATGCAACAACAGTGACTGCTGGACCGAAACGGCACAAACCGACATCAGGGCACCCGGCATCAGGCCCAGGAACAACATACCCAGCCCGTTGATGGAGATGAGCAAGCCAGTATCGGAACCCACCGAGATAGGCGCATGGCTTTCCGGCGCATCGAAATACATCAACTTGATGACGCGCAGGTAATAGAAAGCACCGATCAGCGAGAACAATACCGCAACGATCGCAAGCCAGGTATGACCGGTTTGAATGATGGAATTCAACAGCGAAAACTTGGCATAGAAACCAACAGTCGGAGGAATACCTGCCATCGACAACATCAACAGCATCATCATAAAGGCCAACCATGGGCTGCGCTGATTAAGCCCCTTGAAGTCGTCCAAGGTATCCGCTTCAAAACCTGCACGAGACAGCAACATAATCATACCGAAAGCGCCGAGCGACATCAGCATGTAAACCACTGCATAGAACATCGAGGCACCGTAACCCTCGATGCCGCCGCTGATCACACCAAGCAGCAAAAATCCCATGTGCGTGATGGTCGAGTAAGCAAACATACGCTTGATATTAGTCTGGGCAATCGCTGACAGATTCCCCAAGGCCATGGACGAGATCGCCAGGATGATTAACATACCCGACCAGTCCTGAACCAGCGGTTGCAGACCTTCAACAAGGATGCGCATCACGAAAGCGAAGGCAGCCAGTTTAGGCACAGAACCAATCAGCATGGTCACGGCAGTTGGCGCACCATGGTAGACATCCGGCACCCACATATGGAAGGGAACGACACCCAACTTAAACGACAGACCGGAAACGATAAACACCAGACCGAAGGCCAGCAGCGATTTGTTGTGCACACCATGTTTAATGGCATCTGACATCGCACCCAGTTCCAGCGTACCGGTTGCACCGTACAACATAGACATACCGTACAGCAGCAGACCAGAGGCCAACGCACCTAACACGAAATACTTCATCGCCGCTTCCGTGGCAATTGCAGAGTCGCGTTGCAGGGCGACCATCGCGTACATACTCAGAGACAGCAACTCCAGCCCCAGATAAAGTGTCAGGAAGTGATTTGCGGAAATCATCACGTTCATCCCGAGCAGCGCGAACAGAGCCAGCACCATGAACTCACCGGTAAACAGTCCGCGCAGCATCAGATATTGACGAGAGTAGATCAACACCATGGACATACCCAAATAGCTCAACATCTTCAGCACATCAGACATCAGATCATCCACATACATATTGTGGAAGGCATAAACGACACCAGGCTGATGCGTGCCGACGGTGATCAGCGAGCAACCCAGCAGCGTCAACTGAACCAGCATATAGGTAACAATTTTGCTGCTTTTAGTCAGCATCAAGTCTGCGATCAGGATAAAACACACCATCACCAGCAGGAAGATTTCCGCAGCAGCAGGGATCAAATTGGCCATCAAATTCATAATAAACCTCAGAAAACAGTTTTTAGACGTAAGTCACGAGTTGCTTGTAGCTTGAAGCTTGTGCAGACAGCAAGCTACCCGCTACAAGCTAGCAGCTGATTTACAACGGCAGCTTGGAATGAGCCACATGGACCAGCAAGTCATTGACCGATGCATGCAAGATGTCGGAGAACGGCAGCGGATACAGCCCCATTCCCAACACGCAAACGGCAAGTATCGTCATGATCAGTACTTCACGCGCATTCAGATCGGTCAACTCGGACACGTGGTGATTGGTCACCGCACCGAAGATCACGCGCTTGTACATCCACAGGGTGTATGCCGCACCGAAAATCAGCGTGGTCGCCGCTGCGAACGCGTACCAGAAGTTCACCTTGATCGCGCCCATCACCACCATGAACTCTCCGACGAAAGCACTGGTGCCCGGCAGACCGCTGTTAGCCATTGCAAACAGCATGAAGAATGCAGCGAAGACCGGCATCTTGTTGACCACACCACCGTAGTCGGCGATTTGTCTGGAGTGCATGCGGTCATACAACACACCGATACACAGGAACAATGCGCCGGCGACAAAACCGTGCGACAACATCTGCAACAGCGCACCTTCCATACCGTAGGCATTAAAGATGAACAGACCGAGCGTCACAAAACCCATGTGTGAAATTGACGAATACGCCACCAACTTCTTCATGTCAGACTGCATCAGCGCGACCAGACCGATGTAGACAATCGCAATCAGCGACAGCCCTATCATCACGCCAGCCAATTTATGGCTCGCGTCCGGGGTAATCGGCATCGAGAAGCGCAGGAATCCGTACGCACCGACTTTCAACATCAACGCCGCCAGCACCACAGAACCGCCGGTTGGCGCTTCAACGTGGGCATCAGGCAACCAGGTGTGTACCGGGAACATCGGCACCTTCACCGCAAAGGCGAAGAAAAAGGCAATGAAGATCAGAATCTGCGCTGACATCGGAATCGCAACCAGATGGAAGTCGATGATCGCGAAACTGCCGCCAGTCAGGTTGTACAGATAAATCAGAGCAACCAGCATCAACAACGAACCCAACAAGGTATACAGGAAGAACTTCATCGTCGCATAGATACGATTCGGACCGCCCCACACACCGATGATGATGAACATAGGGATCAGCATCGCTTCCCAGAACACGTAGAACAGAATCGCATCCATGGCTGCGAACACGCCGTTCACAATACCTGACATCACCAGGAATGCCGCCATGTACTGAGCGACACGCTTTTCGATCACTTTCCACCCAGCCAGTACCACAATGACCGTGAAGAAACTGTTGAGCAGGATAAACAACATAGAGATGCCATCAACACCCAGGTTGTAATGGATATTGAAACGCGTGATCCAGTCATGCAACTCGACAAACTGCATATTGCTGGTCGTAATGTCAAAGCCGCTGTAAAGAGGCAAAGTGACCAGAAAACCCAGCACACTACCAACCAGAGCCAGGATGCGAGCCAGAGGCGCGTTTTTATCGTCGCCAGTTGCCAGAACCAGAATACCGAAAACTATCGGTAGCCAGATCGTAACGCTAATAACAGGTAGTCCAAAAATCATGCTGTATATCCTTCGCTTTAATATCCTGTAAACCTAACCTTAAATCAGGCCGGGTTATGCAAACCAGTTACGTATCGTTAACAAGATGAATACACCCACTATCATGGTGAACGCATAGTGGTAGATGTAACCCGACTGGAATTTACGTACCACGCCGGACACCTTGCCGACTAACCCTGCCGTGCCATTCACCATCAATCCGTCGATCAGGAAGCGATCACCAAATTTACTCAGGAACGAACTCAAGCCACGTGCACCACCTGCATAGAACCAGTCGTTGAATCGGTCGAAGTAGTACTTGTTTTCCAGCAAGGTATAAATCCACTGGAAGCGCTTCTGTATGCCAGCCGGAATATCCGGACGCTTCAGATAGAAGAAGGCAGAACTAGCCACACCAGCGATAGCCAACCACAGTGGCAGACTGAACAAGGAATGCAGGGCCATGGCAAACGCGCCGTGGAACTCTTCGTGCAACTCTTTCATCACTTCATGGTGCTCGGAGATATAGATCGCATCCTTGAAGTAACCGCCAAACAGCATCGGTTCGATGGCGATGTAACCTATCACCACAGAAGGAATTGCAAGTAAAACCAGCGGCAGCCAAACTACCCAGGGCGTTTCGTGTGGCTTTTGGCCCGGTGCTAACCCGTGATGATGATCAGCCGATACTTCTTCATCTGCATGATCACCGACATGCGCTTCATGTGCATCATCGTGATGAACATCATGTTTTGCATGGGCTTTATCGTGCTTCTTGTCATGAGCATGCTCGTCATGGTGCGCCAGACCGAAACGCTCTTTGCCGTGGAACACCAGGAAGTACATACGGAAGGAGTAGAACGCCGTTACAAAAACGCCCGCTACAACCGCGAAGTAAGCAAAACCGGAACCAGCCAGATGCGAGGCACCGACCGCCTCGATGATGCTGTCCTTGGAATAGAAGCCCGCAAAGAACGGTGTTCCGATCAGGGACAACGATCCGATCAAGGACGTGATCCAGGTGATAGGCATATATTTACGCAGACCACCCATGTTGCGGATGTCCTGATCGTGATGCATACCGATGATCACACTACCGGCACCTAAGAACAGCAGCGCCTTGAAGAATGCGTGAGTCATCAGATGGAAGATGGCAACAGGGTAAGCCGAAGCGCCCAATGCGACCGTCATGTAACCTAATTGAGACAAGGTGGAATAAGCAATGACGCGCTTGATGTCGTTCTGGATGATCCCTAAGAAACCCATGAACAGTGCAGTGATCGATCCGATGATCATTACGAAAGACAACGCGGTATCGCTCAACTCGAACATCGGTGACATACGCGCCACCATGAAGATACCAGCGGTAACCATGGTCGCCGCGTGAATCAGCGCGGAGATCGGTGTAGGGCCTTCCATTGAATCCGGCAACCAGACATGCAGAGGAAACTGAGCCGACTTACCCATCGCGCCAACGAACAATAGGATGCAAATCGCCGTCAACAGATTAACTGACATACCGGCAATCGGTGCCATGTCATCGACATGCGCTGCAACATTAGCAAATACAGCGGCGTAATCGAGCGTGCCGAATACCATCAAGACCAGACCGATACCGAGCAGGAAGCCGAAGTCACCCACGCGGTTAACCAGAAACGCCTTCAAGTTTGCATATATCGCCGTCGGTCTGGTGTACCAGAAGCCGATCAGCAGATACGACACCAAACCTACCGCTTCCCAACCAAAGAACAGTTGCATGAAGTTGTTTGCCATCACCAGCATCAACATGGAGAAGGTGAACAGCGAGATGTAGCTGAAGAAACGCTGATAACCTGGATCTTCAGACATGTAACCGATGGTGTAAATGTGCACCATCAGGGAAACGGAGGTCACTACCAGCATCATGGTGACGGTCAGACGATCGATCAGGAAGCCGACGTGGAAACTAGTGTCACCCGAAGTCAGCCAGGTATAGACAGTTCCGTTGAAGGTATGACCCGCCATGACATCCTGGAAGATCTGAATCGCCGAGAACAACGATACGCCGACCATCGCGATGGTGATGCGATGAGACATCTTGCGTCCGAGCAACTTGCCGAACAGACCGGCAGCGATTGCACCGAACAATGGCGCCAGCGGTACCAGCAGATAATAGCTTTGAATATCCATTACATCAGCCTTTCAAACTGCCAAGATCATCAACATTAATCGTGCGCAAATTACGGAACAGCACAACCAGAATCGCCAAGCCGATCGCCGCTTCCGCAGCCGCAACGGTCAAAATAAAGAAAACAAATACTTGGCCGGCCGTATCGTTCAGATAGTGCGAAAAGGCGACGAAATTTGTATTGACGGCCAGCAGCATCAGCTCGATCGACATCAGCAGAATGATGACATTCTTTCTATTCAGAAAGATGCCCACCACGCTGATGGCAAACAGCACCGCGCTAAACACCAGATAATGTGAGAGGGTTACCATGTTTTAATTTTCGCTCCCTTGATTGACTTGGTAAGTAGGGAGTGGAGAGTGGGTTGTGGGTTTCCCACTTTCCACTATCCACTTACTACTCCCTGATTTATTCTACTATCTACTTACGATTGTTTTGGTTCAGACTTCATCTTTACGATACGCAGGCGATCCGCCTTCTTGGCTTTGACCTGCTCTGAGATGTTTTGCGTTTTGACTCCCTGACGGCGACGCAGTGTCAGCGCAATCGCGGCAACCATCGCAACCAGCAGAATCACCGCAGCAATCTCAAACGGGTACACATACTGGGTGTACAGCAAACGTCCGAGTTCTTTCGTGTTGCTGTAGTCTGCTGCGTGAACCACGGCGGTCGTCACATCGGCCGTCTGACGCGAACCCAACACCCAAACCATCTCAAACACCATCAAGCCGGCAATCAGCGCACCGAACGGGAACCAGCGCCAGAAACCTTCGCGCAACTTCACCAGATTCAAGTCCAGCATCATCACTACAAACAGGAACAGCACCATCACCGCACCGACATAGACCAAGATGAGTGTGATCGCGAGAAACTCAGCTTCAAGCAGCATCCAGATCCCTGCGCAACTACAGAATGCCAATACCAGAAACAGCGCTGCGTGTACCGGATTGCGCGCTAGCACCACGCCCATGCCGGCCATGACGGTGATTGCTGCAAACAGATAAAAAACCACATCAAAAAAACTCATGTATTCACTCCTTAATGGCTGTTAGTGGTAAGTTGGTAGTGGAAAGTAAAATCCCGCCTGCCCACTTCCTACTCCCGACTTCCTACTATCTACTATCCACTATCTGTATTTACTGTCTGCCGCGCGATCACGGGCGATTTGCGCTTCATGTTTATCACCGACTGCCAGCAACATCGGCTTGGTGTAATACAAATCACCGCGATTCTCACCGTGATATTCAAATACACGTGTCTCAACAATCGCATCCACCGGACAGGATTCTTCGCAGAAACCGCAGAAAATACACTTAGTCAGATCGATATCATATTGTGTAGTGCGGCGTGTACCGTCTTCGCGTTCAGCCACGGCAATTTTGATCGCCAGCGCCGGACATACCGCTTCACACAATTTGCAACCGATGCAGCGTTCTTCGCCGCTTTCATAACGACGCTGTGCATGCAAACCACGGAAACGGAAACCTTGTGGTGTCTTTTCTTCCGGGAATTGCACGGTGATCTTGCGAGCGAACATATAACGTCCGGTCAGCGCCATCCCCTTGAGCAATTCAAACAGAAGAAACGTCTTAAAGAAATCTTTGATTGTATTCATTTTATATCCTCGTGCGAGCGCGTATCACGCACCTACCACAGCCAATATGAGGTTTGCATCCAGGCACCCACCACCACGACCCAGAGCAGCGAGATAGGAATAAATATCTTCCACCCCAAACGCATCAATTGGTCATACCGGTAGCGAGGGAAGGTTGCACGAAACCAGAGGAACAGGAACAGTACAAAAGCCACCTTGGCAAACATCCAGACGATACTGTCCGGCAGGAAAGGCACCGGTGATAACCAACCACCCAGAAACATGATCGATGTCAGGAAAGCAATCAGAATCATGTTGGCATATTCGCCCAGGAAGAACAGCGCAAACGCCATCCCGGAATACTCAACGTGGAAACCGGCAACAATTTCCGATTCACCTTCAGCAACGTCAAACGGCGCGCGGTTTGTTTCAGCCACCCCTGAAATCAGATAGACCAGAAACACCGGGAACAGTGGAATGATGTACCAGTTGAGCATGCCGTAGTTACCGTGCTGAGCGCGCACGATATCGCCCAAGTTCAGACTTTGAGCCGCCATCAGCACGCATACCAGCGCAAAACCCATGGCGATTTCATACGAAACGATCTGAGCGGCAGAACGCAGACAACCCAGAAAAGCGTATTTGGAATTGGACGCCCAACCAGCGATGATCACACCGTACACACCAAGCGATGTCATCGCCAGAATGTAGAGCAGACCCGCATTGACATTCGAGAGCACCAGTTCCGCATTGAAAGGAACCACAGCCCAAGCCGCCAGCGCTGGCATCAGCGTCATGATAGGCGCCAAGATAAACAAGAACTTGTTCGCGCCACTCGGGATAATGATTTCCTTCATGAACAACTTCAGGCCGTCCGCGAGAGGTTGCAGCAATCCGAAATAACCGACCCGGTTAGGACCGATACGGATTTGCATCCAGCCGATGACTTTACGTTCTGCCAGCGTCAAATAAGCAACGCCGCCCATCAGTGGCGCGATGATCAAAACGATCTTGAGCACCGTCCAGATAGGCAACCAGGCAGGTCCCAGCAGGGTTTGTATGGGTTGTAGCCATTCCATCATGCACGCTCCACGATTAACGTTCCAAACATTGCACCCAGCGCGGCAGTTGCAGCATGTCCTGCCGCAACACGCATCGTACCGGCAGGTAATTTATCATCTGCGGCGACCGTTAACTGCACGCTCCCTGTGCCCTGAGTCACTTTAACGCTGTCGCCAGAACTCAAACCCAGCTTTTGCATTTCGCTGCTATGCAAGGTCGCAACAGGCATCGCCGCATCCTGAGTCTGCTGCAGGGCCGTTGCACGGCGCACGACGGCATCGGCGGCATAGATAGGCACATCTGCCACACGCTGCAATCCTCCCGGCTGCGCCTCACCCCTTTGCAAAAGGAGGTTAAGGGGAATTTCTGCAGCGATCTGATTATTTAGCTTTTCTGCCATCGAACCCGCTGACAGCGCCTCATCGCGCACCGCTTCTGAAGTATCAAAATTAAATCCTGACACATCCAGCAGATTACCCAGTACGCGCAACACCTTCCACGCCGGACGTGCGTCCCCCAGCGGTTTAACTGCACCCTTGAAGCTCTGCACACGCCCTTCGGTGTTGACGAAAGTACCGGACGTTTCGGTGAACGGTGCAATAGGCAACATCACGTCGGCGTAATCCATGCCGTTGTGCTTGTACGCTGACAGACAAACCACCATATCGGCAGCTTTCATCGCGCTGATCGCCGCTTGCGGATTTTGCATATCAAGCTCAGGTTCGACATTGAGCAACAAATAGGCTTTGCGCGGAGATTCGATCATCTGAGCCGCATTCATGCCGTGTACGCCGCCCGCGAAGGGCACAGCCCCTGCAACAAAGCCTCCCACGCTGTTGGCCGCTTCGCCCAGAAAACCAAACTTAGCTTCACACAAGACCGCGATCTGCTCTGCCAGTAGCGCAATTTGTGCCGCCTGAGGATGTTGCTGTGCAAAATTACCCAGCAATACCGCACCTTGTTTACCGCTGACCATACTCTTGGCAATCGCCACGGAGGTATCAGAAGTTTTAACACCGGCAACAGCCTTTTGCAGCTCAGCGGACAATGCCACTTCTTTTTCTACTGCGACAGCAATCAAAATTTGCGCTAAGGTTGCGACCAGATCGCCAGGTGCGACGATCGCCTTGTTGGCAACTGGCATCAGCAAATCATCATCAGCCGAATGCACCACATTAGCGCTAGCTCCAGCCTTGACAGCCTGACGGATACGCTGTGCCAGCAATGGATGATCCTTGCGCAGGAAACTACCAACAACCAGATAACGATCGCGGTTAGAAAGCTCGGCGATCGGCATACCCAACCACGGCGCGCCGGCTTGCTTGCCATCAGCACTGAAATCAGACTGACGCAGACGGAAATCAACGTTACTGCTGCCCACACCGCGCATCAGTTTTTGCAGCAAATACAATTCTTCAAGCGTTGAATGCGGAGTTGCTAAGCTTGCGATGTGCTGTGCACCTGCACCACGACTGATCTGTTTCAGACCGTTAGCCACATATTCCAGCGCCGCAGCCCATTCAACCTCTATCCACTTACTGTCCTGCTTGATCATAGGACGCGTCAGACGTTCAGCTGAATTCAAACCTTCATAGCTGAATCTGTCCTTATCGGAAATCCAGCATTCGTTGACGGCTTCGTTTTCAACCGCAACAGCGCGCACAACCTTATTGTCTTTTGTATGTACAGCAAGATTCGCGCCCACGCTATCGTGAGGGCTGACCGACTTGCGACGCGACAATTCCCAGGCACGAGCGGTGTAACGGAAAGGTTTGCTGGTCAAGGCACCGACCGGGCACAAGTCGATCATATTGCCGGATAGTTCAGAATTGACCGTGCTGTTAACGAAGCTGGTGATTTGCGCCAGTTCAGAACGGTTGATCATCCCCAGTTCCATCTGGCCTGCAATTTCCTGACCGAAACGCACGCAACGCGTACATTGGATACAGCGGCTCATTTCGTTAGTCGAAATCAGCACTCCGACATCTTTGGCCACAACGGCACGTTTTTCTTCTTCGTAGCGGGATTTACCGCCACCGTAGCCCATCGCGATATCCTGCAACTGACACTCACCGCCCTGATCGCAGATAGGGCAATCCAACGGGTGATTGATCAGTAGAAACTCCATCACACCTTTTTGCGCCTTAACCGCCATTTCGGAGTGCGTATGTACCTTCATGCCGTCGGACGCCGGTGTCGCACAGGCAGGCAGCGGCTTAGGCGCCTTCTCGACTTCGACCAAGCACATCCGGCAACTGGCCGCGATGGATAATTTTTTGTGGTAGCAAAAATGCGGGATGTAGACACCGGCCTTATGCGCCGCATCCATCACCGTAGAACCGCGCGCGGTCTCGACTAACTTACCATCAATTTCAATATTGATCATTGCGCACCTAACCCGTCAGCTAAACCAAGCACCGCTTGTGTTCGATGTGATATTCAAATTCCGCTCTGAAGTTCTTGAGCATACCCTGTACCGGCCAGACAGCCGCTTCGCCCAATGCACAGATCGTGCGCCCGGCGATATTCTCCCCTACGCTCAGCAACAAATCCAAATCTTCCGGACGTCCCTGACCATGTTCGATGCGATGCACGATGCGGTATAACCAGCCCGTACCTTCGCGGCAAGGCGTACATTGGCCGCAAGACTCTTCATGATAGAAATACGAAAGACGCTCCAGGGTTTTCACCATGCAGACCGTCTCATCCATCACGATCACCGCCCCGCTACCCAAACCTGAACCCGCCTTCTGAATCGAGTCGTAGTCCATGGTCAAATCCATCATGACTTCGCCTGGCAAAATAGGCATGGAAGATCCGCCAGGAATCACGGCCTTGAGCTTGTGTCCGTTGCGCACGCCGCCCGCCATTTCCAGCAACTTGGCGAACGGGGTACCCATAGGCACTTCAAAATTGCCCGGATTGTTCACATGACCCGAGACAGAAAACAGCTTGGTCCCGCCGTTATTCGGCTTACCCAATTCCAGGAAAGCCTTACCCCCGTTGTTGATGATGTAAGGGATGCTGGCAAAAGTCTCGGTATTATTAATCGTGGTCGGTTTACCGTACAGACCGAAGCTGGCCGGGAATGGTGGTTTGAAGCGCGGCTGACCCTTTTTGCCTTCTATCGATTCGAGCAAGGCGGTTTCTTCACCGCAAATATAAGCTCCATAACCCAGATGGTTATGTAAGTCGAAACTAAAATCCGTACCTAAGATGTTGTTACCCAGGAAACCGGATGCTCGCGCCAGTTCGCAAGCTTCTTCCATGCGTTCATAGGCTTCGAAGATTTCGCCGTGAATATAGTTATAGCCGGTCTTGACGTTCATGGTGTAAGCCGCAATCGCCATGCCTTCGATCAGCACATGCGGGTTATACAGCAGGATATCCCAGTCCTTGCACGTGCCCGGCTCACCTTCGTCGGAATTACAAACGATGTACTTATCACCCGCGAAATTGCGCGGCATGAAACTCCACTTCAATCCGGTCGGAAAACCTGCGCCGCCGCGACCGCGCAAGGCAGATAGTTTGACTTCGGCAATGATCGAATCGGGTGACATTTTTTCAGTCAACACCTTACGCAAAGCCTGATAACCACCAACTTTAAGATAATTTTCCAGCGTCCAGGGCTGGGCGAAATCCATCGTGGTTTGAGTGACCGGACCGCTCATGATTTATCCAATTCTGCCAAAATTTGGTCTATCTTAGCCGGCGTTAAACGACCGCATAGCTTCTTATTATTGATCGACATAATCGGCGCATCCTTGCAAGCGCCCATGCACTCGCCTTCGCGCATACCGTATTTGCCATCGGCCGTGACTTCGCCAAAACCGATGCCCAACTTAGCAGTCAGATAAGCGACCGTATCCTCCACGCCGCACAGGGTGCAGGATAGATTCGTACAAACTGTCAGGGTCGTTTTACCCATCGGTTTCAAGTTATACATATGGTAGAAGGTCGCCACCTCGTACACCGCCATTTGCGGCATACCGAGGAAGACGGCGATGTCGCCCATATCATCCGTTGCGATCCAGCCTTTTTCGTCTTGCACAAAGCGCAAGGCGGACATCACGGCGGACTGTCTCTGGTCAACCGGATATTTTTTCAACTCGCGGTTGATTTGATCTTGTATATTTGTGGATAACATTATCGGTCTATCTCTCCAAAAACAATGTCCTGCGAACCAATGATGGTCACCACGTCAGCGATCATATGGCCACGCGCCATTTCATCCATGCAGGACAGATGTGCAAAACCCGGCGCACGTATCTTCAATCGGTAAGGTTTATTGGCGCCGTCTGACACCAGATAAATACCGAACTCACCCTTAGGATGCTCGACCGCAGCATAAGCTTCACCGGCAGGAACGTGCATTCCTTCGGTAAACAACTTGAAGTGATGGATCAACTCTTCCATGTTCTGCTTCATCGACTCACGGGCCGGTGGAGAATACTTATGGTTGCTCGCCATCACAGGGCCAGGATTAACGCGCAGCCAATCGATACACTGTTTGATGATGCGATTGGACTGTCTCATCTCTTCGACACGAACCAGATAACGGTCGTATGAGTCACCGTTTACGCCGACTGGAATATCAAAATCCATCTTGTCGTAGGCGGCATAAGGCTGTTTCTTGCGTAGATCCCACTCTATACCGGAGCCGCGCAACATTGGACCTGTCATACCGAGCGCAATCGCGCGCTCAGGCGTGACGATACCAATACCTACCGTACGCTGCTTCCAGATACGATTGTCAGTCAACAGCGTTTCATACTCGTCCACATAGGTTGGGAAACGGCGGGTAAAATCTTCAAGAAAATCAAGCAACGAGCCTTGACGATTCTCGTTCATTTTCTTAACGGCTGCTGCGTTATGGATCTTCGATGCTTCGTACTGCGGCATGGAATCCGGCAGATCGCGATATACGCCGCCCGGACGGTAGTAGGCCGCATGCATACGCGCGCCAGAGACAGCCTCATAGGCATCCATCAAGTCTTCGCGTTCGCGGAAGCAATACAGGAAGATGGTCATCGCACCGATATCCAAACCATGCGCACCCAACCACATCAGATGATTCAAAACGCGCGTGATTTCGTCGAACATAACGCGGATATACTGAGCGCGTAATGGCACTTCGATACCGGTCAACTTTTCGATTGCCTGCACATAAGCGTGCTCGTTGCACATCATGGAGACATAATCCAACCTGTCCATATACGGCACAGATTGCAAAAAGGTCTTATGTTCAGCCAGCTTTTCGGTTCCACGGTGCAGTAGCCCGATATGAGGGTCTGCGCGCTGTATCACTTCACCGTCCAACTCCAACACCAGACGCAGCACACCGTGCGCGGCCGGATGCTGTGGTCCAAAATTCATTGTGTAATTTTTTATTTCAGGCATAACAACCTCGCGACACAATGAATTTCTGCGGAGGACATCTTAGACAGACCAACGCCCGCAGGGCGGCCGGAGCTAAAATTCATCGTGTAATTCTTGATTTCAGGCATGAGCGTGTCCTTAATGGCAACCGAAGTTTTCTTCACGCACGATGCGTGGCGTCACTTCTCTAGGTTCGACCGTGACCGGCTGATACACCACGCGCTGTTGCTCGGGGTCGTAACGCATTTCAACGTGACCTGAAAGCGGGAAATCCTTGCGGAACGGGTTACCGACAAAACCATAGTCGGTCAAAATACGGCGCAGATCCGGGTGACCTGTGAAAACAATCCCAAACAAATCGAAGGCTTCACGCTCAAACCAGTTAGCTCCCGGCCAGATACCGATCACCGATGACAGCACCGGAAAATCATCTTCATCAGCAAAGATGCGCACGCGTAGACGGCGATTGTGCACCAGCGACAACAAGTGATAGACCACGGCAAAGCGCTTGCCCTGCCATTCTTCATCCGCATAAGCTGAATAATCCATACCGGCCAGATCGCTCATCTGAGCAAACTTCAGCTCTTCCGCATCACGCAACTGCATCAGTACTTCCAGCATATCGGCAGCACGTACCACGATGGTGGTCTCACCCAGTCGCTCTTCTACGCTCACCAACTGGTCGGCCAACTGGCCTTCCAATTCTTCGCGCAATGTTTTTTTATCGCTCGTCATAACTCACCCTAGCGCGCTATCGTGTTGGTACGTTTGATTTTGTTTTGCAACTGGATCAGGCCATACAACAAGGCTTCTGCCGTGGGCGGACAGCCCGGCACGTATATATCAACCGGCACGATGCGATCACAACCACGAACCACTGAATAGGAATAGTGATAATAGCCACCACCATTCGCACAGGATCCCATAGAGATCACCCAGCGCGGCTCGGACATTTGGTCATAGACTTTGCGCAACGCGGGAGCCATTTTATTACACAGCGTCCCTGCGACCACCATCACATCGGACTGACGGGGACTGGGACGAAACACGATACCGAAGCGATCCAGATCGTAACGCGACGCACCCGCCTGCATCATTTCAACCGCACAACAAGCCAGACCAAAGGTCATCGGCCAGAGCGAACCGGTACGGGTGTAATTGATAATGGTGTCGAGCGTGGTGGTGACTACGCCCTTTTCCAGTATGCCTTCTATTCCCATTCCAAGGCTCCTTTCATCCATTCATAGACAAAACCAACCACGAGGATAGCTAAAAAGATCATCATGGCAACATAGCCGAACAGGCCAATTTCCTTGAGCACGATGGCCCAAGGGAAAAGAAATGCAATTTCGAGATCGAACAGAATGAACAGGATGGCGACCAGATAATAACGGACGTCGAACTTCATGCGTGCATCTTCGAAAGCTTCGAAACCGCACTCATAAGGCGAAAGTTTTTTATCGTCAGGACGATGTGGAGCGGCCAAGCGCCCCAGCAAGATAGGAACTACACCAAAAGCCAAACCAATACAGATGAACAACAGTACCGGAAAATAGTTTTCCAACATTGAGCTTCTCCTACTCTGCATGCAACCCGCAAGTTAACTCACTGAGGAATTAATTCAGGATCACTTTCTAATCATTTTAGGCTGCTGACACCCTTGGGCACCAACTGGGATTTTTGAGAATATTATTATTTTTTATTGTTATTATTTACTGCACTGACTACTTTTCCATCTTGAATCTGGTGCGGATGGGGAGACTCGAACTCCCACGCCCTTACGGGCACAAGCACCTCAAGCTTGCGTGTCTACCAATTCCACCACAACCGCAGTATTACTCTTAAACTATTTCGGAATCTCCTTGGACTTCGAAGCATCCACTGGCACTACTGCCGTTGTTTTAACCGCGCCCGCCTTCACTCTGTCCATCACGCCTTGCTGCTGCGCAGGATGAGAATAAAGATAGGTTAATGTCAAACTGGTGATAAAGAACAGTGTTGCGGCAACAGCCGTGCTACGACTCAAGAAATTAGCCGAACCACTTGAACCGAACAGACTACCTGCCGAACCGGAACCGAAGGCCGCGCCCATATCAGCGCCTTTACCATGTTGTACCAAAACCAAACCACATAATGAAATGGCCGTTAACAGATGCACTACCCAAACTATTGTTTCCACACCGACTCCAAACCACTTAAATTATTATTGCGCTGCCTTGCAAATCGCCACGAAATCCGCCGCCACCAGGGATGCGCCACCAATCAAACCACCATCAATATCTTTCATACCAAACAACTCTGACGCATTACCCGCCTTAACACTGCCGCCGTAGAGTATACACAATCCTTGCGCGACCTGAGCATCCTGCGCCGCAACACGCTGACGAATAAACGCATGCACTGCTTGCGCCTGATCTGGACTAGCCGTTTTTCCGGTACCGATCGCCCACACAGGCTCATACGCCACCACTGCGTTAGCTAGCGCCTGCACGCCATGACGCACCAGAATCGCGTCCAGTTGCGTTGCAACCACTTGCTCGGTAATTCCGGATTCACGCTCGGCGAGCGTCTCACCCACACAGAATATCGGTTTCAATCCGGCTTTTTGTGCCGCTTCAAATTTTGCTGAGGCAATTTCATTGCTCTCATGAAACAATCCACGACGCTCGGAATGACCAATGATTACGTAACGACAACCGAAGTCAACCAACATACCAGGCGCTACAGCACCGGTGAATGCGCCTTCTTCCTGCGGACTTAAATTCTGAGCACCCCAGGCAATATTACTGCCTTCGAGCATAGACTGCGCTTGAGCCAGATACGGATACGGCACGCAAACTGCGTAGTCAGCAGCGCGCAACTCACGCACACCGTCCAACACACCTTGTAACAACGCCTTATTACTTGCGAGGCGACCATACATCTTCCAATTTCCGACTACTAGTTTCCGGCGCATTGTCTTCATTCCTAGCGTGCTTTTAAAGTACCGCAATCCTACCTGTGAATGGGCTTACGGTCAATGTAACAATCCAATAAATTACATTGCCTAAGCATTTTTATCCTAATCCAGGGGATTTTATCGACAGCCGGACACTTACTCGCCCAACATATCAGCATCCGCTAATTTATGCGGCCTGCACCGGAATTTCGTCACGGCGTGCCACCATCTGATTCTGTTCATTGACATAAACCAGTTGCGGATGGAAATTTTTCAACTCGATTTCATCGTAGATCGCATAGGTAGCAATAATCAGAATATCGCCCGGACTTGCCCTGCGGGCTGCCGCGCCGTTCACTGAAATAATACCGGAACCACGTTGCGCACGAATCGCATACGTCGTGAATCGCTCACCATTGTTAACATTATAGATATCGATTTGCTGATATTCATGGATGTCAGCTGCCTCCAGCAAATCGTCGTCTATCGCGCAAGAACCCTCGTAATGCAATTCGGAATGCGTCACGTGCACCCGGTGCAGCTTGGCTTTTAGCATAGTTCTTTGCATGGAATGACTACCTTTCAATTGGGGGCGGGATTATATCTGACTCACAGCCTATGACAACCTCTACATTATCCAGTAAGCGGGTTTTACCCAACCGGGCGGCAGCCAGAATAACCAACTCAGGCTGATTTTCGTCGGCCGGCAGCAAATCCGACTGATTGCGTACCGACACATAATCCACAATCCAGCCGCGATGAGTTAACGCATCGCTCGCCTGCTGCTGCAACTGCCCGTAGTTACGCTCACCCTGCAACACTGCCATCCGCATCGCTTGCAGCGTCTGGCTCAAGAACACCGCCTCAGCCCGTTCGCTTTCAGTCAAATACTGGTTGCGCGAACTCAAGGCCAGCCCGTCTGCCGCTCTCACCGTTGCACCGCCTATGATACTAACCGGCAAATTCAGTTGAGAGACGAACTGACGGATGATGTGCAATTGCTGATAATCCTTCTTGCCGAACAGAGCCACATCGGGCTGAACGATGTTCAGTAATTTGAGCACCACCGTCGCCATCCCGCAGAAATGACCGGGACGAGCAGCCCCGCACAGTTCATTCGCAACAGGAGGTGGCTCGACGAATACCGTTTGTTGCACCGGATACATCTCTTTGACAGCGGGCGCGAACACCACATCCACTAAATCCTGTAGCTTTTCACAATCCACATCCAACGTGCGCGGATATTGATCAAAATCTTCGTTCGGGCCAAATTGCAGCGGATTGACGAAAATGCTCGCCACCACGCAACGTCCGTGCTCCCTAGCCTGCCGCATCAAATTAAGATGACCTTCATGCAGATTACCCATGGTCGGCACAAAAGCGATGCTGCCCTCTTCCTTTAGGCGTGCGCGCAACGCCGCTATCGTAGAAATGACTTCCATCAGAATCCATGCTCCTGCAACGGGAAGCTGCCGTCCTTCACCTCGCTGACATACAGTCGCACCGCATCATCGATGGACGCTGCGCCCAGCATGAAATTCTTCACGAAACGCGCCTTTTTGCCCGGATAGATATTCAGCAAATCGTACAACACCAGCACCTGCCCGGAACAGGATGCACCCGCACCGATACCGATCACGGGTATCGTCAACTGCGCTGTGACTTCTGCCGCCAGCAAGGCGGGCACCACTTCGAGCACGATCATGCCAACACCCGCCGCTTCCAGCGCCACCGCATCTTCGATCAATTGCAGTGCGGCATCTTTTTCCCTGCCCTGCACACGATAGCCGCCCAACTGGTGTACCGACTGCGGCGTCAACCCCAGATGCGCACAGACAGGAATACCGCGCGACGTCAGAAAGCGCACCGTCTCTACCATCGCCGCGCCGCCTTCGATTTTAACCATCTGCGCACCGGCTGCCATCAACTGCGCCGCATGCTCAAAAGTTTTCTCCGGGCTAACCTGAGAAGTTCCAAACGGCATATCGCTAATGATAAACGCCTGTGCAGCTCCGCGCGCGACGCAGATCGTGTGATAAATCATGTCGGACAGGGTTACCGGCAGCGTAGTCTCCTGACCTTGCACCACCATACCTAGCGAGTCGCCCACCAGCAACACATCCACGCCCGCCGCTTCGAGCATCGCGGCGAAACTGGCATCGTAACAAGTCAACATGGCGATTTTTTCGCCACGGCTGTGCATGGATTTGAGTGTGGTTAATGTTGTTCTCATCGACTTATGTCCCTGATTCAAAATTTATTCTTAATAATCAATACACTATAATCTATCCAACACCTGATCCAGACAACCCTGCATGGCCTCACGTGCAGATCCCACAGCGGGAATCACACAATCCGGCTCAATATCCAGCAAGGGCAGCAATACAAACGCGCGGCGGTGCATTTGCGGGTGCGGCACGGTCAAACCGTGCTCGTGTATCTGCCTGTCGTCATACAACAGCACATCCAGATCCAGCGTGCGCGGCGCATTGGCGAAAGTCCGCTCGCGACCACATTCACGCTCTATCTGCAACAAGGCAGCCAGCAAAACCTGCGGCATCAGGGTAGTGGAAATCTTCGCCACCGCATTGACAAAATCCGGTTGATCCAGATAACCGACCGGCGCACTGCGATATAAGCCGGACTGCGCCAGCAGAGTCGTGCCCGGTAGCTGATTGAGCCTGATTAGCGCCTGTGCTAACTGATCGCCCGACTCACCCAGATTACTGCCTAAGCCAATAAAACTGACATGTCGCGTCACTCATCCACCCGCTCAACAGCAGCCTGAGCAACCGCTTGAACACCAGCCATCGGCTTTTTGCGCGGTTTACGGCGACGCTTCGTGGCCGCTGCGCCCATCCCTTCCGGCTGCAACATTTCCTGACGGCGCGTCTCATTGGCATCCTGAAACTCGTCCCACCACAACCCCAATTCGTTATCGACTTCATTGCTGGCACAACGCAATAACAGAAAATCAAAACCGGCACGGAAACGTGGCTGCTCAAGAAGCCGGTAAGGGCGCTGACCGGAACGTTGATCGAAACGCTGCTGCAACAACCAGATTTCCTTCATCACCGCATCGTGACGGTGCGGGATCGCCAGTTTTTTCTTCTGACGCGCCAGCACGGCATCCATCGCCGTGTGCATCGCACCGACCGGGCGCTCACCCTGCTTTACCAGCGTATTCCAGGTGGCCAACACCTCGTGCCACAACAAGGCGGCAAACATAAAAGCGGGTGAGACAGGTTTTTCCTGGGCGAGACGCTCGTCGGTATTTTTGAGCGCCAGCATGACGAATTTCTCGCCCATCGGTTGTTCAAAAATGACATCGAGTAGCGGCAGCAAGCCGTGATGCAGTTCCATCTTGTGCAACTGTTTGATGCATTCGACCGAATGTCCGGACAGCAGCATCTTCAGCACTTCGTCGAGCATGCGTGCCTCAGGCACGTTGTCGAGCAGGGATTTCATCTGCGCGATCGGCGCGGCAGTGGCGGCATCAAGCTTGATACCCAGCTTGGCGGATAGACGCACGGCGCGCAACATCCGCACCGGATCTTCACGATAGCGCACGAGAGGGTCGCCGATGATGCGTAAAATTTGATCGCGCGTGTCTTTGTAACCGCTGTGGTAGTCGAATATCTCCTGAGTAGTCGGATCATAGAACAGCGCATTGGCGGTAAAGTCGCGCCGCGCCGCATCCTGCTCCTGATCGCCAAATTCGTTATCGCGCAGCAAACGACCATGATCATCGGTTTGCGCATCTTCTGTTTCTATCATGCGCCGAAAGGTCGACACCTCGACCAGCTCTTCGCCAAACATCACATGCACCAGACGGAAACGCCGGCCTATGATGCGTGAACGCCTGAACACACGCTTTACCTCTTCCGGCGTGGCATCGGTCGCCACATCGAAATCCTTGGGCTTTTTATTCAGCAGCAAATCGCGCACCGCGCCGCCCACCACGTAAGCCTTGAACCCGGCAGCCTGCAAACCATCGGTGACGCGCTTCGCCCCGTAGCTGATCTGCTCGCGTGGAACGCCGTGCAGGGAGAAAGGGATTATCTGCGCATTGCCGACTTTTTTAGCCTTGGCAGACCGGCTGAATACGCGCTTGAGAAATTTTTTGATCATTGATTATTTTGATAATTAAACGCGTCTAGTCGCGTATTGGAGCGGTGATTATACACCTGACGTTAAATGACCCGGCACTTCCACCCGCCAAGAACCAAGAAGGCGCACATCGTGCGCCTTCTATTCCCGCCTAAAACCTTAACCTTTCAGACAACTACTCATAAAGGCCTTGCGCTCCTCACCTTTGAGCGCCTTGCTTGCGGCATCCGCATTGCAGTTTTTCATCTTGTCCTGTTGCTTAGCCGGAGCCGCTTGCGCCACATCGGCCGCCGGTGCTGCAGCATTCTTCAGCACATAATCTTTCTTCAGACATTTACTCATAAAGGCCTTGCGTGCATCGCCCTTCAACGCATCCGATTTTGCCTCCTGATTACATCCTTTCATTTTGTCCTGCTGCGCGCCTGCAAAAACCGGTGCAGATACAGCAAGTCCCAAACAAGCCAATATGATCAATTTATTCATTTATATCTCCTTGATTAGTGGGTTGCATCCCCTCGGACGGAACGTTTCAGTCTCTGACCAAAACTTGGACATTATAGCCATATCAAGCAATTGCACCAGCATGCTATTAACCGTTCACCCGCAGCAAAAAAACGGCCTGTTTTTCAACCACACAAGCCACACCCGCTCTCTCCTGCGAAAAATGGCTCTATGTAAAATACAGCAGGTAGTTAAATTCAAATTTCCCGCAAAAAGTATCAGGGGGGAAATTATAAGATCTGTTCGTGTCTTTCGCGGACATGCTTTTAAAAAATACCAACATACAAATTATAAAAGCTAATATCTTGATTGCATTTATATTTTTCTGTTTTATTTCAATCCATGCCCGCGAAAGACACGAAACAAAACAAACACCAAATTTGTTACTGTTTTAGTGGATTACGATCCTTACGCTTAAGCTAGATTTAACGCGTATTACCCACTATGAATCACATAGAGCCAAAATTTTTGACTACACTGTTACTTCGACGATTTTCCGATAAGCTCATCGGCGATCAACCATCGCTCGGATTGCTTAACCATGTGCAACGTTTTTTCCACCTGATCCCGGTAGTGATCGGAACGGTAGGCCTGTGTGAACGTGACCGTTGCGTGCGTGTCATCCAACACCGCGACGTGAAGATTGCGCAAGGTAATCTCAATGACTTTTGATTTGCTGATGCGCGCTATGCGCTGTTTTTTCCATGCATCGTGCGTCAGCCCTTTGGGCATATAGTTCGGCGTATACATATCCAGATACTCATCCAAATATTTACCTGACCAGGCTAATGCCCATTCCCTGACGGATCGCTCTATCAGCGCTTTGGCCTGTACCGAATCGCTGCGAGCCGATGCTTTGCCTGCAACAACTTGATCTTTTTCAGCTTTTTTAGACTCGTCTTTCAGCTTAGTCAGAGCGTTTATCTGAACCCGATTCGCTTCGGCCTCCATCTTTGCCTGGGCCAATTTGACCTCCGCTTCTGCACGCGCTTGTGCCTCGGCCGCCTCCTTCGTTTTCTTGACTGCACGCGCCTGTTCTTCCGCCTTCACTTTCACTTCAGCAGCAAGTCTTGCTAATTCTTCCGCGTGTGCCTTTTCAGCAGCACGGGCTTCTGCGATGCGCTTGTCCTGTTCCAGCTTGGCCGCATCCGCTTTCATCTTTTCTTCACGAACAATGCGCAGTTTTTCAACCTGTTTGGCGTCTTCTTCTGCCTTGGCCTGAACACGTTTTGCCTCAGCGTCTTTCCTAGCCTGCGCTAATTGTTGATTTTTATCGGCCAGTGCCTTCGCTTCGGCTGCCTGTTTAGCCGCACGCGCCACTTCATCGGCTTTAGCCAGCGCCTGGGCATGGGCTTTTTTAGCCGCTAACGCGTCCTTTTCGACTTGCGCTTTAGCGTCTGCCTGAACCTTCGCTAACACGGCCTCTTTCGCCTTTTCAGCAGCACGGGCTTCTGCGATGCGCTTGTCCTGTTCCAGCTTGGCCGCATCCGCTTTCATCTTTTCTTCACGAACAATGCGCAGTTTTTCAACCTGTTTGGCGTCTTCTTCTGCCTTGGCCTGAACACGTTTTGCCTCAGCGTCCTTCCTAGCCTGAGCTAATTGTTGTTTTTTATCGGCCAGCGCCTTTGCTTCGGCTTCATGTTCAGCCTTCAACTGAGCCGACGCTGCCGGATGCCCTTGCGCGGCCGACTTTCCATACCATACGTCAGCCCACTTCTTATCCTTGACACACCCCAAACCGAGCGCATATCGACCCGCCAGACGATACTGCGCCTCAGCATTTCCCTGTTCTGCCGCCTGACGGTAACGCACTACCGCACGCGGATAGTTTTGCGTCGTCCCCTGCCCCATCTCATTCATGATACCCAGATAAAGTTGCGCGACCGCATTTCCCTTATTCGCTAGGGGAAGCAACACCTGCAAGGCGCTTGCGTAATCACCGCTTTGATAAGCATCCAATCCGGCTTGCAATGGCGATTTACTGTCTGTCGTCAAGGGTACGGCTTCCACCGGTTTTTCAACGAGGGTTGCCGCCTTATGCTCGTCAATCTCCTGCACCGGCGCTAACTTTTTCGCATCGGATTCAGCTTTGGCTCTGGCTTGAATCAATTCCTTATCACGCAGCGCCACTCGCGCTTCCTCGCGTGCAACGATTTTTGCTTGCGCCGGCGCAAACCCCCCTTCAGCCGACTTAACGTACCATTGCGATGCAATTTTTTTATTCAGCGGGACGCCTAACCCTTGCTCATATTTTTCTGCGAGCCGGAACGCTGCCTCTGCATCCCCCGCTTCGGCCGCCTGACGATAACGACTCATCGCGCGCTTTTCATCGCGTGGAACACCTTGCCCCATTTCATTCATCTCACCGAGACAGCGCTGGGCAATGGCATCGCCCTTATTGGCAAGCGGCACGAGCAACTTGAGCGCTAACGGATAATCACCGTTTTTCCGGGCATCCAGACCGGACTTCAATGCGTCCCTCAACTCAATCAACGGCTTGACGGCAGGATTTGCCGGCAGATGATCTGATCCGTCCTCAATGAGCTTACGCGCACTCTCAATTTGCTCAGGTGTCATCAGCTTTAACAAATCGGCACTCAGCGACTGCGCCAACTCGCCCCCCTGATTAGCCGCCAGCTTCGCCCAGCGGTAGGCTTCTACCAGATCATAGCCCCCCCCCTGACCATTGGCATACATCACAGCCAGATTGAATTGCGCCTGCGCATCCCCCTGATTAGCTGCCAGCGTGAACCACTTCACAGCCTCAAATTCGTCCTGAGCCAATCCTTGCCCGGTTGCATAAGCCACGCCGAGATTCAATTGCGCCAGACTCAACCCATGTTTGGCCGCCGCACGATACCAATATACGGCCTTGACCGAGTCCTGCGGCACGCCGCGCCCACTGGCATACATCATGCCGATATTATATTGAGCCTGCGCGTCTCCTTTACGAGCGGCGAGCAAAAACCACTTGGCCGCCTCAGTAAAATCCTGGCCAACTTCTTCACCCTTAAAATACATGCTGGCCACACTCATTTGAGCTGCCACATCGCCGCTAGCTGCACGCGTGCGTAATTCATGCATGGTTGGCACACCCGGCGTCACATATCCGGTGGGCACAGCCGCTTCCACACTTGCAATACTCGACGACAAAGCCAATAAAATCAAAAAATTCCGCATATTCTTTTTCATATCATGTCCCATACTCGTCATAAGATTCCACGAACTGCACCACCGCGCCGACTCATCACTCCGTTTTTGAAACACCGCGCTGCATGGCAATCAGAGCCGCTTCGGTGCGTGAACGCACGTGCAGTTTTTGCAAAATGCTGGTCATATAATGTTTGACGGTTTTTTCCGCAATAAACATCTGTTCGCCGATCTCCCGGTTAGTCAGCCCCAGACTGACCAGCTTGAGAATACTGGTTTCACGCGCCGTCAATTCAGCAAATGAATCGATAGGATGCGGCTGAGAAAACTCGGTCAACATATCGGCCGCCAACGCAGGGGTGACATAGGCCTCGCCTCCCGCCACACGCCGCGTGATGGCGCGCAACTCACTGGCAGAGACACCCTTCAATACATAGCCATGCGCGCCTGCCTTTAACGCCGCCATCAGGTTCTCCCTGTTTTCAGAGACCGTCAGCATCATGATGCGCACACCGGGCGAATCGGCGGCAATCTTACCGGCCGCTGCAATTCCGCCCATGCCGGCCATAGAGACATCTAGCAGCACGATGTCAGGATGCAGGCGCAGCGCCATCTCGACGGCCTCCTCGCCAGAGTCTGCCTGAGCGACAATCTCAAAATCAGGTTCTGAACCCAGCGAGTGCGCCACCCCCTCACGGAACAAAGGGTGGTCATCGGCAAGCAGAATGTGGATGGTATTAAGCATGGATCATCTCATCAGTGGATAGGGGAAGGCGGGCGCGTATCACAGTACCACGTCCGGGGGCAGAATCAACATCAAAAACACCGCCCAGCAATCTGACACGCTCGCGCATGAACGCCAATCCCAGCCTGCCGCCAACGGCTGCCGCATGGGTATCAAAACCGACGCCCTGATCCGCAATCGTGACGATCACCTCATCATCCAGTTGATGCACATACACCAGGGGCTGACCTCCCGGCGCATGCCTCCAGCTATTCGTCAGCGACTCCTGTATCAGCCGATAGACGGTAATCTTGACGGCCAGCGGCGCACTGTCCAATACCTCGTCGTTTTCCAGCATCACTTTCTGACCCGTCATGCGTTCAAAATCCCGTACTGCGCGGCGGGCGGTATTGGCGAGCGAGAGTTCGGTCATACCCGGCAGCGCCAGCCCGGAAGAAATCTTGCGTACATCACGCAGCGAGGATTGTAGCGCCCCTTGAATACTGGGGAGTTCTTGCGCTGCATCACTCGTAGACGCGATACAGCCGTGACACGTCTCGGCAAACTCATCGAGTCGCATCAAGGCGAAAGCAATGGTTTGCGCGGGCCCATCGTGAAGATCGGCCGCGATGCGGATCAAAAATTCCTCATTGAGCGTGGTCATACTCACCCCCGCCTCTCTGAGTCGCTCGCGCATATGATCATTTTCCTCCAGCACGGTGCGCAACTGCTGGAGCTGATGACTCATATCCCGCTGCTGACTATGTATGGTCTCGCTTGCACGACGCACCAGACCATATAGCAGCAAATAAATGGCCAGCGTAGCGAAGGTGACCAACGCCCAACTGCGCTGCTGCGCCGCATGTATTTCCCGTTCCAGCGTATCCATCGCATAATAAACTTCGGCCACCGCGATAACCTCGCTGTGCGCACCCGAGCGGATTGGCACATAGACCTCGAGCAATCGCGGCCAGCGTGCATGTTCCGGCCAATTATCCGCATCATTCAATGTACTGATACGAGAGCGAACCTCACCGGCAAAGGCGGCGGCCAGATGTTTTCTGAGCTGGAAGCGGCGCCCTATCTGTTCGCTATCGCTACTATAGACGATACGACCGCTGGAATCCCAAAGTTTGAAACGAACCACCTCGCGATGCAACGGACCCTCGACAAAAACACGATCCAGCACCGCATGCGTTTTTTCATCGACGATTTCTCCGCCAGGCCAGTCATGTAACTGCGCACCAAAAATGCTTTCTATATAAACCGCCGAAATGGAAGCGGCGCGACTCACCTCACTGCTCTCAATCTGATTACCTATCCATGAGCCGATCACCACCGTCCCTGTCACCAGCACGGCGACGAGGGCCAGCATGAATTGGCGTGAGAAACTCAACAGATCGAAGGCGCGTTTTAAAGAAATCAGCATAGACCATCCTGAAAATATAGGCGAAATTATAGCGCCGATACTAACACGCGACCGTTACACCTACCTCAGACCTAAGTCGACTGAAAATCGAGACTTTAGTCTGAGATATTTTGCGCTAATAGACCGTAGTATCGACATGGTAGAAAGTTGACAATGCGCCATGAGATATCGATTTGTAATTTTTAATTAATCCTTGTGTGCTATACCGTTTCGCTGCACACCGACCTTATTAAGTGCACGACCACTTTAAATTTCAGGAGATACAAATGATCCGTCAAGCTCAAACCGCATTACTGTTCGCCGCACTGGCCTTTTCCTATAACGCCTCAGCCGCTGTCGATGTAGAAGCAGCAAAATCTCTCGCTCGTGAAAACAACTGCTTCAAGTGCCATGGCGTCGACAAGGAAAAGGACGGTCCTTCCTATAAAAAGGTCGCTGAAAAGTATCACGGAAAAGCCGATGCGGAAGCCAAACTAATCCATCACATCACATCAGGTGAAAAAGCCAAGTTCCCTGATGGCCACGAAGAAGATCACAAAAACATCCAGGGCAAAGCAACGCCAGACGCCATCAAGAATCTGGTCGACTGGATTCTGTCGCTTTAACCTGCAACCAGTAAAACCGGGCTAATGAGAAGTCCATTAGTCCATTGCAATAAATAAAATAAGGGGAGAAACATGAAATTTTTAAAGAAAATTATGGTCTTATGCGCGTTCATCGCCGGCATGGGAACAGCGGGCAGCCTGATGGCAAACGAGCTTCCTGAATTAGGTGGAAGCGCGGCAGCCAAGGCGGCGGTTGCCTATTCAGCCAAAGCCTCTTTACAAAAAGATGCTATTTGTACACGCTGTCACGATGAAAGCGAAAAGGCACCGATTCTCTCCCTTTATCAGACTAAACACGGTGTACGAGGCGATGCCCGCACGCCTAACTGCCAGACCTGCCACGGCGAGAGCGCAAACCACCTGAAAGGTGACACGACGGGCAAAGGTCGTCCTTCACCCGATGTCATCTTCAAAAAAGGCGTTTACGCCATGTCCGATGAAAGAACCCGTTCGGGTCAATGCCTGACCTGCCATAAAGGCACGGCGCGCACCAACTGGGAAGGTTCTCAACATCAAAACAACGACCTGGCCTGCAACAGCTGCCATACCGTCCATTCACCTGTCGACAAGGTACGCGAAAAGAAGACTCAGACTGAAGTCTGCTTTACCTGCCACAAGGAACAGCGCGCAGACAGCAAGAAGCTATCTCACCACGCGATCGGTGAATCAAAAGTGGTCTGTTCAGATTGCCACAATCCACACGGTTCTAATGCGCCTAAGTTGCTGAAGAAGAATACAGTGAATGAAACCTGCTTCATCTGCCATGCAGAACGTCGCGGTCCTTTCCTGTGGGAGCATCAGCCTGTCGTTGAAGACTGCACCAATTGCCACACGCCTCACGGTTCCAACATCACCCCACTGCTGAAGTCTCGTCCACCCTTCATGTGTCAGGAATGCCACGACGGATCACACGGTAGTGGAACACCGGTAGGCCCTAATGCCGCAGGTTTCCCGGTCGGCACGATCAACGCAGCAGGTAATGCGTTACTGGCACCTAGCACCAGCAATGTGGGCAACGCCTGTATGAACTGTCACAGACAGATTCACGGCTCGAACAGCCCTGCCGGCGGCTACTTGCAACGCTAATTCATGGAAATTGGAGACTGCTATGAAAAATAACAATGGAAAGATGCAAGTCAGCCTGATGGCGCTTGCTGTACAGGGTGCTTTACTGGCGATGTGTACGATGTCAGCCCATGCGGATGACGAAGAAGTGGCCGCACTGAAGAATCCAACCAATACGATCGAAGTCGGTGCGACGAACGTCTCGAAAGCATCCGCCAAATTCGGTGAATACAACGGCATGAACAAGGCCGGTGTCGATGTTGACCTCAGCATGAGCCTCAAGGGTGGAGATTCATACGGGGAAGCCAACGGTGTTCGCCGCTGGTCGATCAACGGCCGCGATCTGGGACTGACTTCACGTGCAGCGGATGCAACAGTGGGTGATCAGGGCAAGTGGAACATCGGCGTCGGTTACGATGAATTACAACACAACCTCTGGGATACCTATAAAACGCCTTATATCGGCGGTGCCGGTGGCAACACCTTTACGCTACCAGCCGGTTTCCCAATAAGTACTGCGGCAGCGGGTCTTCTTCCTGGCGGGACGAACCTTGCAGCGAATCTTGTGAAGATTAATGCTGCTATGCATCCTATGGATATCGGCACCTCCAGAAAAAACACCTCGGTTAACGCCGGATACACAATCGATGATCAATGGAGTGTCAAATTCGATTATAACCATTTGGATCAGTCGGGTGCCAAACTGGCCTCCGCTGCCTCAATGGCGAATGCACTGGCTGTGGGCGTAACAGGCGAGACGATGGCGATGCTGGCCAATCCGACCAATTACAAGACAGACACACTCAATCTGGCGCTAAACTGGATAGGCGATAAGGCGCATGTTTCCACGTCCTATTTCGGCTCCTTCTTCAAGGAAGGGTACGACCGGGTGACTTTCCAAACTTTTGCGGGTACGGGAACTGCCATTGAGACCATGAGCACGTATCCAAGCAACGATTTTCATCAACTGAACGTCAGCGGCGGTTATGACTTTTCATCAAAAACCAAGCTGACCGGTGGCTTGTCCTACGGACGCAATACGCAGAACGATACTTTTGTTAAAGATGCGTACTCAATGATTACCGCCGCACCACAAACTTCGCTCAACGGATTAGTCAACACTTACCACGCCGATTTGAGACTGACTGATCAAACTACCAAGGATCTGAAACTCTCCGGCAGTATCAAATACGACGAACGCGACGACAAAACGGCGTCGAATTTTTATCACTTCAACGCGGTAAGTGGCTCGGCGAATAATGCAGCGAACTTCGCAAATACGCCCTTCAGCAACAAGAAAACGCAGCTGGAACTGGCTGGAGATTACCGTCTAAACCAGGATCAGCATCTGAGATTGGCCTACAATCGTGAGGAGATTAAGCGCTGGTGTAATCAATATGCGGTAGGCGGTATTGGTCTGACCCCTCTGTTAGCAACGGGCAATAATATTTACCCAGCGGGCGTCAGTTGCGTGGTTGCCACCGGCAGTCATGATGACAAGCTGAGCGCAGCGTACAAATTGAAGGCAAACGACGCTCTAGATCTGAACTTCGCTTATAGCTACAGCGACCGGGTGACTACCTCAGACCCGAATGCAATCACGGCGCGATTGGGGCTTAACGGCAATCCAAATCTTGCAACGGCTGCGGTTGTTGGTAATACCCTGATACAAGGTTTGAACGCCGGTGACTACAGGGGCTTCTATCCTTTCTTTGACGCTTCCCGCAAGCAACAAATGTTAAAGGCGGGGGCCAACTGGCAGGCCAACGAAAAATGGACGCTGGCAGCTGGAATGAAGGTCACCGATGACCAATATCCTTCCACCTATGGTGTAACCAAGGGGAGTTCATGGGGGGTCAATCTGGATGCCAACTATGCCTACAGCGAAAATGGCGCTATCGTAGGCTATCTGACCCAACAGCATAGACAGCGTGACATGACCGATCTGTACCGCTCACTCACGACGCCTGCTGGCGCCGCATCTGCTACTGCACTTAACATCCCTTCAGGTGCAACCTGGTCTGACAAGGAAACCAATGACGATATGACCATCGGTATTGGTGCCAAGCGCAACAATCTGATGGATTCTAAGCTCGACATCGCGACCGACTTGACTTACACCTTAGGTAGTACGAATTACAACACCTACTTCAACTATGCTGCAGCGACAACGGGTGGACTAACCTGCGCCTCACCTCAGTTCCTAACCTGCGGATCGTTACCTACAGTGCAGAGCAAGGTGCTTCAGCTCAAGCTGACAGGAAAGTACAAAGTTGATAAGCAGTCCCGTGTGATGATGGCCTATGTTTACCAGCAAATGAACAGCACCGACTACTACTACAACGCGATGCAAGCGGGTTCTACACCATTAGCATTGATGCCAACCAACCAGCAGGCACCAAACTATACGGTTAATGTAGTTACCGTAGCTTATATTCACGATTTTTAACAAGACTGATGACTAACTGAAACGATACGGCGCACACAGTTGCGCCGTGTTTTTTCATAACATGATTACAATATTTTAACTGGAGAGAAAAATGAGCATAATCAAACGCACTTGGGATTTTCTTAAAACACCGAGCGTGAAGTATTCTGTGCTGGGGATAGGCACAGTTTGCTTCATCGCCGGCATCATCTTCTGGGGTGGTTTCAACACCGCGATGGAGGCAACCAACAAACTTGAATTCTGTATTTCTTGCCACGAGATGCGCGACAACGTGTATCAGGAATACAAAAAGACCATCCATTACCAGAACCGCACCGGTGTGCGCGCCATTTGTTCCGATTGCCACGTGCCCAAAGACTGGGGACACAAGATGCTGCGTAAGATCCAGGCCAGCAATGAAGTCTGGGGCAAGATCACAGGTTACATCGATACACCGGAGAAATTCGAGTCACATCGCATGGAACTGGCTACACACGAATGGGCGCGCATGAAGGGTTCGGATTCTCGCGAATGCCGCAATTGCCACAACTTTGATGCGATGAGCGGAATCATTCAGAAGCAGACCATCTATAACAAACACATGAAGGCGAAGGCTGAAGGCGGAACCTGTATCGACTGTCACAAGGGTATCGCGCATAAGCTGCCCAAAGAATACAAGGATCCAGACGAAGAGTAGTCTTTAGCAAGTAGCATGAAAAACCCGCCAAACGGCGGGTTTTTCATTGGAACAACAGAATAGCTAAATATTGAATATTAATGACTTTAAAAACTACACGGACAATTGGCGGTAGGATTTTTCTAACCGATCTGCGAAGGATGCACTGCGCATATTGCGGCAATGCACGATGGTCACCGTCCAGTTGCGACGATCGAAGTCTATCAACTCGTTAAACAACACCGACTCGGCCTGACCGAGATCGATACTTTCCCGTTTCACACCCATACGATCCAGAATAATCGGCGTCTGATCCAGCCGCAAATACTGCTCAGGATGCAGCAATACTGCCTCAAAATCTTCCAGGTAATGACTAACATCCTGCGACCCGGTATCAGACTGAATACTCGCCAGCATATCGGCGAACTCGACTTCCAGTCGGGCACGCGTATGTACATCTGCCGCACGCAAGCGGGCGACCAGACTGTCTTTTTCCTGTAGTTTCAAGCGCTGCTCCAACCTGCGCGCCTCGACCCGTTTCTTCACTTTACCGACCAGACTATCAAAAAAACTCAGCGTCACCTGCGCACGGGCTTGTTGCTCGGTAGAGGCTGGGTTCTCGATGGTATGGCTGGTGAAACAAACCACACTCTGCTCCACATCCCGCTGCAACAAGGTGCCCGAATATTCTATCCCCAACAAATTTTTTTCTACACGACGCATCCCCATCAAGGCGTACAGTTCATCCGCATCGGGATTGTGATGATAATAGTCGTTCAAGACGCTACTGGCACAAAAGGCATCGTTGACGAAATCGGCAGAAGGAAACAAGGCGTGAACCAGCGCATCCTTCGCATAGGATTCACGGTTGATTTCCACCGGGCCGGGCACAAGTGCCGCCAGACTGTTGGCATACGCCAAGGCATGTGCTACCGGTTTTTGATAAGACGCCTGGTAACCGCTGGTTTGCATGAGCCGTGGCTCAACCTGACTAAGGGCGCGTTCGATGGCGACCAACAAGGCCGGATCGTCGCTTTCCTGCTCATGACCAAATAATTGGCCTAACCAACTCATATCTAACCCCTCTTACCTTGACTAACTGTGCGCTAGACAACAGTTTACAGCAAGCTGAATGGACAAAATGCAGGCATCCGGGTTTATCGGTAACTTGCCGCAAGTCGCACGCAAAATTAACCCTGTAACACCAAAGGAGGTAGGGACATACCCGCTACTTTCCAGTATCCTACACACTGCGTTAAATCAACAAGCTGCGATGAAAAAACATTACACCTGGATAACGATTTCCCTGCTAACCACCCTGTTTCTGGGAGGTGGCAGTTTGGTGTATGTTGACTGGCGAGATACGGCCGAAATCACCCCGCCCGCTGCACCTGCACCTAACATCACCTCATCAGAAGCCATCACCCCGATTCCTCTTAATCACTCACTCGACGCCAGAAAAGTAGCATTAGGCGCTCGCCTGTTCAACGACACAGTACTATCCGCCGATGACACGGTGTCCTGCGCCCACTGCCACAACCTTACAACCGGCGGAGTAGACCGCCTGACACACTCAAGGGGCATCAGCGGCAAGGAAGGCAACATCAATGCGCCCACCGTATTTAACAGTGGATTTAATTTCCGCCAGTTCTGGAATGGCCGTGCAGAAACACTGGAGGAACAGGTTGACGGGTCATTACATAACCCGCTTGAGATGGCTGGCAGTTGGCCGCAAGCCATGGAGAAACTGTCTACCGATACGCAATACGTCGCCGCATTCAAAGCCATCTACCGGGACGGCATACAAGCGCACAACGTCAAAGATGCAATCGCCACCTTCGAGCGTTCACTGATTACGCCGAATTCCCGCTTCGACCAGTTTCTGCGCGGAGATCAGGCGGTGCTGAACCATGAAGAACAGGCGGGGTTTCTGCTCTTCAAACAAATCGGCTGCACCAGCTGCCATCAGGGCATCAATATCGGCGCTAACATGTATCAGCAACTGGGCATCATGGAGGATTATTTTGCGGTACGCGGCAATGTAACCGAAGCCGATATGGGACGCTACAACGTCACCAAGCTCGAACAGGATAAGCATTTTTTCAAAGTCCCCTCGCTGCGCAACATCGCCGTCACCCCGCCCTATCTGCACGACGGTTCGGCCAAAACACTGGAGGACGCTGTGCGTATCATGGCGCGCTTCCAGCTCGGCAAAGAGCTCACACCCGCAAAGATGAGCCGCGTGGTCGCTTTCCTGCGCACGCTAACCGGCGAATATCTCGGTAAACCGCTCCTATGAGGCGGCTCAAGGAGCCATCGGGATATGCCGATTTGTACCGGATGAGTGCGGCGATACTAGCGGCCGTTCTGCTGGTATTTCTGTTTATCTTCACCCAACCCATCGACCTGCGCCAGCACAACAATTTATTAAATAATTTCAAAAATTTACACAGCGATGAAGCAAGACTCGGCGAGACCGTACTGGAATTAAACTTCAGCTTATCCAATAATTACGATCAGATCAATCTCATCATCAGCCACATACGAAGCACGGTTAAAGAACTCAAAGAAGGACCCGCCGCCGCCAATTTGCGCAAGGACATCGAGTTCCGGCAAAAATTGCAGGTGCTCGACGAACGCCTGCCCATCCAGGTTGCCGCACTGGAACGCTTCAAGTCATCGAACGCGGTATTAAAAAACTCGCTGATTTACCTGCCCCGCGCAAGAGATGATATGAAACGGGATCTCCCGCCGGGAACCCTTGCACACGAACTGCTCGATGGCTTGGTCGAACAAGTATTGCTCAATCGCATTCGCGGGGGACGAATTGAACATCTGGATTTCGATGCCACACTGAATACCGTACAAAACGAAACCGCTCATCTGCCCGCCAGTTTCCAAAATCGACTGAAACATCTGCTCCACCATATGCGCCAGATTGATCAGATTGAACGCGACATGCCGGCGCTGATACAACAGTTAACCAAAACCTATACTGAAACCGCAGAACTTGCCGAAGCCTATCAACACTATTACAACCGTCAGCAGCAAAGCGCAGCGACTTACCGTATCTTCCTGTTATTGTTCACTCTTGCCTTGTTAGTCTATGAGATTTTGGCGCTCATCCGGATCCGCCAGCAATCTCGTTCCCTGAAATTAGCCGCCAGCGTGTTCGCATCAGCTTCAGAAGGGGTCATGATTACAGACACCAATGGCACGATACTGGATGTCAACGAGGCCTTTACACTCGTGACCGGCCATAGCCGTGAATCCGTGCTGGGTAGAAACCCGCGCCTGCTGCAATCAGGTTTACAGGATCACGCTTTTTATCAGGATTTGTGGTCATCCGTCAGAGAGACCGGTCTGTGGCAAGGCGAAATATGGAACCGGCGTAAAAACGGAGAAATCTACCCCGAATGGTTGACCATCACCACCGTAAAAGACAGCGATGGCATGGTCAGCAACTATGTGGGCATTTTTAGTGATTCAACCAAGAGCCGAGCCGCCGAGAAAGAGATCCAGCATCTCGCCTTCTACGATCCGCTGACACAGTTACCTAACCGGCGCCTGCTGCTGGATCGGCTGCAACAGGCGCTGGCCTCCTGCACCCGCAGCGGAAAACAAGGTGCGTTGCTGTTCATCGATTTGGACAATTTCAAAGTCATCAATGATACGCTGGGGCACGACAAAGGAGATCTGCTCCTGCTGCATGTCGCGCAACGCCTGACACAGTCTGTGCGCGAGTGTGACACCGTGGCCCGCTTAGGCGGCGATGAATTTGTGGTCATACTAGCAGATATTAGTGCACACAAGTTGGAAGCCGCCGAGCAAACCGAAACGGTCGGTATGAAAATCCTCAGGGCACTCAATCAACCTTACCAACTCACTAACCATGAATATTACGGCTCATCGAGTATCGGCGCGACCCTGTTCAACAACAATCAACAGTCGGTCGATGAACTGTTCAAACAAGCCGATATTGCCATGTATCAGGCCAAGAATGAGGGCCGCAACGCCCTGCGTTTTTTCGATCAACAGATGCAGGATGCGATTAACGAGAGCGCGGTGTTGGAAGCTGAGTTACGCAAAGCCATTGAAACCAGTCAATTTTGTTTGCACTACCAGATTCAGGTGGACGAATCTCACCGGCCGCTGGGCGCAGAAGTATTGATCCGCTGGATAAAGCCCGGAAAAGGCCTGATCCCGCCGGCGCTGTTCATTCCACTGGCTGAAGAAAGCGATTTGATACTACCCATAGGCTGGTGGGTACTGGATACCGCCTGTGCGCAAATCAAGGCATGGGAAAACAACGAACTCGCCCGCGAACTGGTTCTAGCGGTCAATGTCAGCAGCAAGCAATTGCGTCAACCCGATTTTGTTGCGCAAATTGCCAGTCTGGTGCAGCACCACGCCATCGAACCAAAACGCCTTAAACTGGAGCTTACCGAGAGCATGCTGCTCGAAAATATCGAACACACTGTGCTCACCATGACGGCGTTGAAGGAGATCGGTGTACAAATTTCGCTGGACGATTTTGGCACCGGCTATTCATCGCTGCAATATTTGAAGCGCCTGCCACTCAATCAACTCAAAATCGACCAGTCGTTTGTCCGGGATATTGCCACCGACAGCAACGACAAAGCGATCGTGCGCACCATCATCGTGATGGCACACAGTCTGAATCTGGAAGTCATCGCAGAAGGTGTGGAGACCGAAGAGCAAAAGCAATTTTTATACGATTCAAATTGCACGCACTATCAGGGCTATCTTTTTAGCAAACCGGTGCCGATTGCAGAGTTCGAGGCATTGCTCAATTGACAGACAACTTCAATCAACCTTAGAATTCTGGCCCTATGAGCCATGCCTATATTGTCGGTCAGATCACTATAAAATCGCCTGAAATCTGGGCAGAATATTGCAGCAAAGTTCCGGAAACGATCATCCCTTGGGGTGGAGAATTGGTCTTTCGCGGCAAACAGGTCGCTGCGCTTGCAGGCAACAATCCTCACGCCGACATCGTTGTTATCCGCTTCCCGAATATCGCCGCCGTGAACAACTGGTTTTCCGCGCCCGCCTATCAAGCACTGATCGCGTTGCGCCAGCAGGCGGCGGACGTCACCTTACTGTCCTACGAAGCCTAGTTGGCCGGTTAACCTTGACGGCACACAGGAATAAGAGGGCGCTCTAAATCCGTATTTTCTATCGCCGGTGGCAGCCCGGCGGCTGGTTACTTTGGCTGCGTCTATGTTTCTTTTCAATGATGCGCCCAAACTGCGTTTTCTTTTGCAGCCAAATACCAAAGACAACGAAGTTGCAGTGAGGCATAGCTGAAACTAAAAGGCGACCCCGGTTTGCCGCGCCACGCTGTCTGAATGCGGACAGCGTGCGTACCCTTGATAGCCAACAAATAGCGGGGCTGCGGAACTCGCACGATTCGCTTTGCGACCACGTGCTCAAACAGTCCTCGCCCAACTGCACCGCTATTTATCGACTATCTTCGGCGGCGCACAGGGGCTAAGGAGGACACTCAATTCGCAATATTTCATTGCGAAATATTTTCGGCTTATTCAAATTACCCACTGTATTTGATATAGAGTCGGTACCGTTAACCTTCATCGGTGGGTAGCGGGGCCAGCAAGGCCGCGATATCCGCCTCGCCAAATTTGGTCAGACCCGCACTGTCTTCCGACAGGATACCGGCAGCCAATTCCGCCTTCTTCTCTTGCAAGGCCAGTATCTTCTCTTCGATACTGCCCGCCACCACCAGCTTGTAGACAAACACATTCTTGGTCTGACCTAAGCGATGCGCGCGGTCTGTCGCCTGATTCTCGACCGCCGGATTCCACCAAGGGTCGTAATGGATCACCGTGTCCGCCGTAGTCAGATTCAGCCCCACCCCGCCCGCCTTCAGGCTGATCAGGAAGATCGGCACTTCGCCGTCCTGGAACTGGCGCACCACTTCTTCACGGTTTTGCGTGTCTCCGGTGAGTTTCACATAAGTCAGTTTTTCTTTCGCCAGTTCTTCTTCGATCAGCTCCAGCATCGAGGTGAATTGCGAAAACACCAAAATGCGCCGCCCCTCACTCACCAGTTCAGGCAACATTTCCATCAGCAAGTCGAGCTTGGCGTGTTCCTTAACCTTTTTGGCACTGGTCAATTTCAGAAGACGCGGATCGCAGCACACCTGACGCAGTTTCAGCAACGCATCCAGAATGATGATGTGGCTGCGCGCAAAACCCTTCTCGGCGATTTCTTCGCGTACCCGCTGATCCATCGCGATGCGCACCGTCTCATACAAGTCGCGCTGCGTCCCTTCCAACTCAACCGTGCGCACAATCAATGTCTTGGGCGGCAATTCGGTCGCCACGTCTTCCTTGCGCCTACGCATGATGAACGGTTTGACACGTTGTGCCAGCAGGTCACGGCGCAACTTGTTGCCGTGCTTCTCAATCGGCGTGCGCCAAGTCTTGGTAAATCCTTTCAAGTCGCCCAACAGCCCCGGCAACAGGAAGTCAAACTGCGCCCACAATTCGCCCAGATGATTCTCCAGCGGTGTACCGGTCAGACACAAACGATGCCGCGCATTCAGACGGCGCACTACTTGAGCAGCCTGACTGGAGACATTCTTGACCGTTTGCGCCTCATCCAGAATCAATAAATGGTAGTTGTGTTCCAGCAAGGCCTCTTCGTCCCGCCACAGCAAAGGATAAGTAGTGAGCACAACATCGTGTTCGGCGATCAGCGGAAAATGCTCGGCGCGTTCCTTGCCGTGCAAAGACAACATCTTGAGTTGCGGCGCAAACCGTTCAGCCTCACGTTTCCAGTTAAAAATTAACGAGGTAGGTAAGACAACCAGGGAAGGCCTGTCCATCCGCCCCGCCTGCTTTTCCAGCAACAGATGCGCGAGCGTCTGGGCGGTTTTACCCAAGCCCATGTCATCGGCCAGTATGCCGGCCAGTTCCTGCTGACGTAGAAACTGCAACCATGCCAAGCCTTCCAACTGATAAGGACGCAGTTGTAGCGCAAAACCTTCCGGCGGCTGAACCGGCTGTATGCCGGAGGTGTCTTTAAGTTTTTTGGCCAGACTGGTCAAGGCATCCACGCCCTTGAACTGCCAGCGCGACAGATCGGACAACGCATCGATACGCGCCACATCGTAACGCGACAGGCGGATGGTCTCGCCGCCACCCTTACCGTCGAACAGTTCGATCAAGGTGCGCGCCAGCGGCTTGATGCGTTCAGCCGGGACTTTGACGACGCCACCGTCAGGCAAATGCAAGGAAATTGCCTCGTTTTCCTTCATTCTTTCCAGCGAGATCGCATCCAGCCAGCGCGCATCGGTCTTGAACAACTCGTGCAACAAGGGGGCCAGCGCCAGACGCTGACCATTGACCACAATGCCCATATTCAGACTGAACCAGCCGTCTTCCTGCTCATCGAATTCACCGACCCACTCTTCGACTTCCAGCACATGGTGACGAAAACCTTGAGGAATGGCAATTTCCCAGCCCGCCGCCTTCATCTGCGGAATAGTATTTTGCATGAATTGCGGCCAGGCCTTTTCACTCTCCAGCCCGTATGCCGTCTGATCAGCCATGGAAATACCGAAACTCGGAATTTCTTCCAGCCCGAAGCTACGCAGCGTCTTGATGAAGCGCTGCTCCGACTTGGTATCGCGTTTGACGCGCACGGTTTCACCGTTTTTCAATGAAACAAACTCACTGGCGTGGTCGGGCTGCAACACCGCGTCGCCGTATAGAAACTGCACATAGGCATAGTCGCGCACCTGAGTGCCGAACGCATAACCGCGAAAGCGCCCCATATACACGGGAGCCGAGGTTTCCAGCAACAAGACAGGTTTTAAAGGTTCATCCAGCGTACGCAAGCGGGTGGTGCTGGGCGCGGGTAAATCCGGCACCATTTCGCGCAACACCTCGGACACCACAGCGACATCGACTTCCCTGAGCGGCGGCATACTCAACAATTGCGCGATTTGTAGAGGAGACTGCGCCAGCTTCAGTTGACCGATCTCACCGGCCTTCATATCCAGATACCAGGTCGCTTCCTGCAAGGGCAATACATCAACAGGCGAACCACGGCGGATGATGCGGGGAATCATGCGACCTGACTCATCCGCACCCCAGTCCAGCTTGGCTTCGCGCACGCCACCTTGCTTTAAGCGTACCGGCGCAGATAACACATAGCGGTTACCCGCCACTCTTTCCATACAGTAGAATCGACCGGAGGCCAGCAGAATGGTGAGAATCTCATGACCCTGCTTGCCCATTACAATATTTCCGTCGTACTTTTCGCGTTGTTTCCACAGTAGACGCAGGATAGGCAAATCTTCTTCACCGACAAACTGGGGAGGCTTAATCAACGCGCGCTCCATATTGCTCCACTCTTCCATCTGCCCTTGCAACTGACCGTCAGCCGCCATCTTGGCCTTGTACACGCCGACAATATAACTATCTGAATTAAAAGACTTCATCAACGCGTAACAAAGCCGCTCGGGACGAACCACCGGTTTTGCCTTTTTCTTGGCCGGAACAGAGAGCGCCTTACGAAAAGAATCGACCCAATCGAGCAGAGCCGGATTCACGGTCGGCGCACGCGGCAGGGACAACCCCGTCAACAGCACCGCTGCCGTATGCTTGCATTTAAATCCGACCGGACAACTGCATCCGGGACGTATGCCTGACACGCCCAGATGATCGACAGAAAAATGAATGTCTACCGCATAGGGCAACTTTGCCGTCCCCCTCACCTGCGCCGTAATCCGGTTCGGTTGTACCGTTAAATGGGTAATCGAGTTCAGATAAGCCTTGGCCTTCTGCAATTCCTGCATGGTGTACCAGCGAACGACATCGGCAAGGGTATACGTATCGGCAATTGACATGAGTTTGGGCGGCAACACCGCGCTGATAAACGAAAGATGAATTATAACGTGATGCATGCAATGCTGTTCAACTAAGAAAAGGATCATTCAACGTCAGCCTCCATGCGGCGGCGCGTAAAACTTTAAATTTACCTAAAAGTGCATTAAATCAACAGGTTTTAACCTGCAATATCGAACACTCGACACGCTTCCATCCCCGTTTAATTCACTGTTATTGCTTGCCTGCTAAATTAATTTGCAAAATGCTGAATAAATCACTAGAATGCCTGCCTTTCGTTGTACCGAATTCTCAAGGAGTAGTCATGGCAAATACAGCACAAGCTCGCAAGCGTGCCCGTCAAGCAGTAAAACAAAATGCTCACAACAGCAGCTTGCGCTCTGAATTGCGCACTGCGATCAAGAAAGTTATCAAAGCAATCGAAGCGGGTGACAAGGCTGCAGCACAGTCTGTATATCAAACTTCAGTTAGCACGGTAGACAGCATCGCCGACAAGAAGATCATTCACAAGAATAAGGCTTCTCGTCATAAGAGCCGTCTTTCTGCTGCTATCAAGGCCATGGCTTAATTGCTCTGACGTCTTGTTGCACACTGCGAGCCGACAGCGATGTCGGCTTGTTTGCTTTTTGCTGCTCGAAATAATTGTTTCACTTGCCTGGACAGGGCTGTTTGGCTCAATATACGCCTCTTGTGGTTAGGAGAAATATTGTAAAACTCGCGACGCGATACCTCAGCACTCTCCCCTTCGGGGGAAAGGTAGAAGAGATAACCAGCCACTTGGCAACCGTTTTTTGGTTGCTTAGTGGAATGGCTAGTTTTTTCATCAGGGAACGAGCATGGCGGGTTTTATCATTAGAGACTGGTCTTTGCCATGCTCGTTGACTAAACGGCGGATTGCTCCGCCCATCAAAGGTACTGTATGTCACATGTAATGAACACGTATGCACGCCTCCCAGTCGCTTTTGTACGCGGCGAAGGCGCCTGGCTGTGGGATAACGAGGGAAAACGTTATCTGGACGGCCTGTCCGGCATTGCCGTCAACACACTGGGGCACGCCCATCCGCGTTTCACTGCCGCGCTGACTGCGCAAATCAACTCGCTGATCCACTGCTCCAACGTCTACCAGATCAACGGTCAGGAAACGCTCGCCGACAAACTGTGCGAACTCTCCGGCATGCAGGAAGTATTTTTCAGCAATTCAGGTTGCGAAGCCAACGAAGCGGCGATCAAACTCGCCCGTCTGTATGGTCACAATCGCGACATCGATAATCCTGCCATCATCGTGATGGAGAAGTCGTTTCACGGCCGCACCCTAGCCACGCTCTCTGCGACCGGCAACCGCAAGGTGCAAGCGGGTTTCGAACCGCTGGTCACCGGCTTCGTGCGTGTACCCTACGACGACGTCGAGTCTATCCGCCAGGTTGCCCTACACAACCCCAATATCGTTGCGATACTGGTTGAACCGATACAGGGTGAAGGCGGCTTACGCACCCCCGATATCAGCTATCTGCAACAATTGCGCGAGATTTGCACCAAACACAACTGGCTGCTGATGCTCGATGAAGTGCAGACCGGCATCGGTCGCACAGGAAAATGGTTCGCACATCAGCACACCGGCATTTTACCGGACGTGATGACACTAGCCAAAGGATTAGGTTCAGGCGTGCCTATCGGCGCGTGTCTGACCGCAGGTGCGGCTGTCGGCACCTTCAAACCCGGCAATCACGGTTCGACCTTCGGCGGCAACCCGCTCGCCTGCGCAGCCGGAATCGCAACCCTGAACATCGTCGAACAAGACCAACTGATGGTTCATGCCGGGCAATTAGGCCAGTTCATCCGTCAAGGTTTTGCCGACGCATTAAAAGACGTGAGCGGATTTGTCGCACTGCACGGTCAGGGACTAATGATAGGCGTGGAACTTAACAAGCCCTGCGGCGAACTGGTCAAACAGGCGCTGGACAAGGGCTTGCTGATCAACGTAACCGCAGACAGTGTTGTGCGCTTGTTGCCACCGCTAGTGATGACGCAAGATGAAGCTCAGCAACTGCTGAATATCCTCTGCCCGCTCATCAAAGATTTTTTGCAATCCTGATTGGAAACAAACCATGTCAGAAAAACCGAGCGCTAAAGTAAAACATTTCTTACAATTCAAAGACTTAAATAGAGAAGAGTTAGAATATCTGTTTGAACGCACTCGCATAATCAAACAGAAGTACAAGTCTTACCAGCAATACTGGCCACTCTCGGATCGCACCCTGGTGATGATCTTCGAAAAAGCCAGCACGCGCACCCGATTGTCATTTGAAGCTGGCATGCAGCAAATGGGCGGATCGGCGATTTACCTGAACACGCGCGATTCACAACTGGGACGCGGCGAACCGGTAGAAGACGCGGGACAAGTCATTTCGCGCATGTCGGATCTGGTGATGATACGCACCTTCGAGCAGTCCATCATCGAACGCTTTGCCGCGAATTCGCGCGTACCGGTGATCAACGGGCTGACCAACGAATATCACCCCTGCCAGATTCTTGCCGACATCTACACCTACATCGAACAGCGCGGCAGCATACAAGGCAAGACAGTCGCGTGGATAGGCGATTCGAACAACATGTGCAACACCTGGCTGCAAGCGGCAGAAATCCTCGATTTTAACGTCCATGTGTCAACCCCGCCGGAATACGAAGTCGAACCGGAACGCGCGGGACTTTATGGCCACGAGCACTACGAAGAATTCACCGACCCGATGGAAGCCGCAAGAGATGCGGATCTGGTCACCACCGACGTGTGGACCAGCATGGGATTTGAAGCGGAAAACGAAGAGCGCATGAAGGACTTCGCCGACTGGCAAGTCGATGAAGACATGATGGCGATCGCGGCAAAAGATGCGCTGTTCATGCACTGCCTGCCCGCACATCGCGGCGAAGAAGTCTCCGCCGGCGTGATGGATGGCCCGCAGAGCGTGGTGTGGGAAGAAGCGGAAAATCGCCTGCATGTCCAAAAAGCGCTGATGGAATATTTGCTATTGGGTAAGGTCACTGGTTAATTCTGAGGTTCGCATGAAAGATACGTTAATACCGGGCATCCGATACGAACACAAATATCTCTTGCCGCCCAACAGAACTGTACCGGCACTCTACCCCGAATCGCCTGAATTTCTGGCGATGCCGGAAGTTTTCGCCACAGGCTACATGGTGGGTTTTCTGGAATGGGCTTGCATCATGTGCATCAAGCCGCATCTGGACTGGCCGGCAGAGCAATCCTTGGGAACGCACATCAACGTCAGCCATGAAGCCGCCACGCCACCGGGACTCACCGTGACCGCCAGCGTGGAACTGATCGCAGTCGAAGGCCGGAAATTATCTTTTTCCGTTTCTGCACACGATGGCGTGGATCTGATCGCACAAGGCACGCACGAACGCTTCGTCATCGACAAAGCCAGATTTGACAATAAAATCAGCAAAAAGCAAATTACACAAATTAATTAATAGGTTATATATGAGCGATATTAAAAAAGCAGTCCTCGCCTACTCCGGCGGCCTCGACACCTCAGTCATTCTGAAATGGCTGCAAGACACCTACCAGTGCGAAGTGGTCACCTTCACCGCCGATGTCGGTCAGGGAGAAGAACTGGAGCCGGCACGCGCCAAGGCGTTGAAGATGGGCATCACCCCTGAAAACATCTACATCGACGATCTGCGCGAAGAATTCGTACGCGACTTCGTCTTCCCGATGTTCCGCGCCAATACCGTCTATGAAGGCGAATACCTGCTCGGCACTTCGATCGCGCGTCCGTTGATCGCCAAGCGTCTGATCGAAATCGCGTCTATGACAGGCGCGCAAGCCATCTCGCACGGCGCAACCGGCAAGGGCAACGATCAGGTGCGCTTCGAGTTGGGTGCTTACGCATTGAATCCTAACATCAAGGTCATCGCACCTTGGCGCGAGTGGGATCTGTTGTCGCGCGAAAAACTGATGGCCTATGCCGAAAAGCATGGCATCCCGGTCGAAATGAAGCACAAACAAGGCGGCTCACCATACTCTATGGATGCCAACCTGCTGCACATCTCCTACGAAGGCCGTCATCTGGAAGATCCGGCTGCCGAAGCCGAAGACTCCATGTGGCGCTGGACCGTGTCGCCTGAAGCGGCACCGGATGCAGCCGAATATCTGGACATCGAATTTGCTCAAGGCGACATCATCGCACTGAACGGCACCGCCATGTCTCCGGCCAGCATACTGGCCAAACTGAACGAATTGGGCGGCAAACACGGCATCGGTCGTCTGGATCTGGTAGAAAATCGCTACGTCGGCATGAAGTCGCGCGGCTGCTACGAAACCCCAGGCGGCACCATCATGCTGAAGGCGCATCGCGCCATCGAATCCATCACATTGGATCGCGAAGTCGCTCACTTGAAGGATGATCTGATGCCGCGTTATGCGTCGATGATCTACAACGGGTACTGGTGGGCTCCGGAACGTCTGGCGCTGCAAACATTGATCGACGCGACGCAAAAGACCGTCAACGGCTGGGTACGCGTGAAGCTCTACAAGGGCAATGTGATCGTTGTAGGACGTGATTCGAAGACCGATTCGCTGTTTGATCCGACCATCGCCACATTTGAAGATGACAAGGGCGCTTATGATCAAAAGGATGCGGCTGGCTTCATCAAACTGAACGCGCTGCGTCTGCGTATCGCGGCGAAACTGCACCAGAAATAGGCAACAAGAGGCGCGGTCATGATTTATGAGCTGAGCGGAGATATTCTTTTGAGCAGTGCGAAAGTCATCGTACAGGGTGTCGCGCCCAACGATGATTTTGCGCACGGCCTCGCTCTGCAATTGCGTGAACGCATGCCGTTGTTTTACAAGGAATTCCGCCATCACTGCCAGACCCGCCACCCGAAGTCCGGTGGTTTATGGGAGTGGACCAGTCCTGATGGACATCGCATCCTCTGCCTGTTCACGCGCGATGCGGCTTACGACCCGGGCAGCAAACCGGGACCGGCCACATTGAGTCATATCAATCATGCGCTGCATGCACTGCGTGCCACGATTGAAAAGGAAGACATAACGCGCATCGCCCTGCCCCGCCTTGCCTGCGGCATAACGGGTCTGGCCTGGTCTGATGTCAAACCGTTAATCGAACACCATCTGGGAGATATACATCTTCCTGTGTATTTGTACTCAACCTACCAAAAAGGCGTCAAAGCCTCTGAACCCAGCTAGAAGGAATAATATGTCGCAATTCGATCATGTCAGTGTAGTTAAAAAAGGTAATGTATTCTTCGACGGCAAATGCGTCTCACACTCGGTATTATTCGCCGATGGTACGCGCAAGACCGTTGGCGTCATCCTGCCCAGCACCCTCACCTTCAACGTAGGCGTGCCGGAAATCATGGAAATCACCTCCGGCACTTGCCGTGTCAAACTGGGTGATGCAGCCGATTTTGCCGTCTACGGTGAAGGCAGTCAGTTCTCGGTTCCGGCCAATGGCAGCTTTGTCATCGAAGCCGATGATGTAGTCAACTACGTTTGCAGTTTCGGTTAAGGAGCAGACCATGCCAACTTTCGACATCGTTTCAGAAGTAGAAAAAGAAGAAGTCAAAAACGCCGTTGAGCAGACCAATAAGGAAGTCTCGACCCGCTTTGACTTCAAGGGCTCGAATGTACGCATCGAGCAGGTTGAACTCAAACTCACCGTCTGGGCTGACAACGAGTTTCAGCTCGATCAGGCACAAGACATCCTGAACGGAAAGCTGACTAAACGCGGCGTAGACATCAAGTGCCTGGAAATCAGTGATAAAGTCGAAAAAGTCAGCGGCAACAAGGTAAAGCGCAGCTGTGAAGTCAAAGTCGGCGTCGAAATTGAGCTGGCAAAGAAAATCGTCAAGCACATCAAGGACAGCAAACTGAAGGTGCAGGCCAGCATACAGGGCGACACCGTGCGTGTTACCGGCAAGAACCGCGATGACTTGCAAGAAGCAATCGCCTTCATCAAGAAGACCATCACAGATTTCCCTTTGCAGTTCCAGAACTTCCGCGACTAAAAGACAAAATATTGCACGCGTTAAACTGATTTTATAAGATAGGCAAGTATGTCCAAAAATAGTATAGACGCTGCGGTTGAGTTTTCATATCAAGGGGTGGTTTACCATTACACCACCTGCCTGGATCTGGACTTGCTGTTTCGCCAGTACGATGAGATGCCGTCCATCCACGTGATGCTGGCCAGAGCGCACAGCGTCGATACCTATTCCTATTTGTATGAAGTCATGCAGGAAGAGGAAATCGTATTCAGTCATCCGCAAGGCACAGCTCTAGCCTATCTGGTCGATGGTGAGTTTGATCATAACGCGTTAGCGACCAACTGGCAGAACGCCCAAGCCGCAGCGCTGGTGCAACCGATCGCCGAACGAGAGCTTGGCATCACCAGTCTTGATCTTCATCCTGATCTCAAACGTGCGCTGGTCGCCGCCTACAACCTCGGAAAAGCGGCATGAAAACCGCACTGGTATTGTTTGCAGAAGGGAGCGAAGAACTCGAAGCCGTCACCATCGTCAATATCCTGCGCCGTGCAGGCGTGACCGTCACGCTGGCAGGTTTGTGCGAGGGCGCACTGCGCGGCAGCCGTGGCATTACACTGCAACCGGACATCACGTTGGACGCAGTGCTGAACGACGATTTCGACATGCTGGTGTTACCCGGCGGCATGCCCGGCACTCGCCACCTGCAAGCCGATGCGCGTGTAATCAAACTCGCACAAGACATGTCAAAGCTGGGTCGGTATGTGACCGCGATTTGCGCCGCACCCATGGTGCTGGCCAGTGCAGGAGTGCTCGATGGCAAGCGTGCGACCTGTTACCCGACTTGTCTGGATGAGTTCCCCGGAGTTCAATTACAAACCGAAGGTGTCGTTGAAGATGGCAAGCTGATCACCTCACGCGGCCCCGGAACTGCGATGGATTTTGCCCTAACTCTGGCAGAACGCCTGACAGGCAAAGCTCGACGCGACGAAGTCGAAGCCGGACTGGTTCGCTAAGCGATCATCAAACGCTACACTCCGGCAACAACTTGAACAGACTTTCACCCGCCGTTACCGCCCTGTTGTTGCAAATTGCAGCGCTGGCCGTATCCCTGACCTTCATACGGTAAACAGTGCTGGAACTGCCCCTGCTGATCTGGCGTATGTAACCGCCGACGTAGCATTTCTCCGGCATATCGAAGCTGAAAGATTATTTATCCGAGATAGTTCATTAGCCCGTCATTCCCTCGCAACTGACGAATTCGATTTGCGAGCCGTCATGGATCAACTGTTTGACCGCGCAATGGCTGATCATTTCGAGAATTGTCACGCGCTGTTCGGCCGTGATACGCTCAGGAAAAGTGACCTCAGTAACAAATCGCGCCGGAATCAACATATTGCCCTGACGAACCACCGGTTTGCAATGAATATCGATGCCTTCAGCGCTGATCCCCATCGCGCCGCACGCCTTGAGCGTATAGACACCGGCACAACCTGCCAGCGCAGCATAAGTTGCTTCCAGCGGATTAGGTAAACTGCCGTCCAGTCCGTAACTGACGACATGATTTTTGTAGTGAACGTGAAGCTGTTTCGCATCGGTCAAAGATAACTGGTACATACACGGCTCTCAATATATTAGATAAATCTAATATATCATACCCCGGCTCTTATCATGAAAAAACATGGCCCTAAATACAGTGCAGCCATATGATATCCTCATCACAGCAGCGCTACCGCCAAGGCTAAATTAACATTCTTAGCTCGAAATTTCTAATCTCGATGTGTTTTTCGATAAAAATAAATTAGACTACAGGGACACATCGTAACTGATGCCATTTCGCGGCGTGACACCCTGCAAACGACCAAAAATAACACCTTGAAAAATAAAGATTTTATCAATTACAATCACAAATTTTACGGCAACCTTTAGCTTAAATGACCACATCCCGTTTTGCTGCCTTGCAGTGGCTGCTGTTTATTGCACCGACGCTACTGCTTTTGTACCTGCTCAGTCCCATACTGACGCCCTTTGTGGCAGCGGCGATACTTGGCTACATCTGCAATCCGCTAGTTAAAAAATTCTGCGAACTGAAGTTGCCGCGCCCACTGGCAGTTGTACTGGTCATGATCGCATTGCTGTTGATCTTCGCGGGATTGCTGCTAATCATGCTGCCCCTGCTGGAAAAGGAAGCCAGCCTGTTTATGGCGCGATTACCGGGGATGATAGAAATTCTGCGGGTTAATTTACTACCGAAGCTGCAACTATGGTTCGGGGCTGACTTACAGTGGGATAGTACGGCGCTTAAAAACCTACTGATGAGTCACTGGCAAAGTGCCGGCGGCGTTGCGGAAAAAATATTGCCGTGGCTGGGGAGTAGCAGCGGCGCCATTCTCGGTGTCGTAATGAATATGTTGCTAATCCCGGTGGCGATGTTCTATTTTCTGCGCGACGGAGATGGCATGGCAACCAAGCTAAACAACATGATTCCGCGCCACTGGTATGCAAAGGTGAATGAGATCGGCAGCGAGGTAGACAGCGTGCTGGCGGAGTTTCTGCGCGGACAGATCTCAGTGATGTTGCTGATGAGCGCCTTTTACAGCCTGGTACTATGGATGGTCGGCCTAGAATTTGCGCTGCCTATCGGCATCGTCGCGGGCATGCTGGTATTTATTCCTTATCTGGGCATGATAATCGGACTGCTGCTAGCGACGCTGGCTGCCGTGATGCAATTTACCGAATTGACCAGCGTACTCTGGGTGTGGGCGGTATTCGGTGCCGGCCAGTTGCTCGAAGGAACGCTAATTACCCCCTGGCTGGTCGGTGAACGCATCGGACTGCATCCACTTGCGGTGATCTTTGCCTTACTGGCCTTCGGTCAGTTGTTCGGCTTTTTCGGCATCCTGCTCGCCCTACCAATGTCCGCCATTTTGCTGGTAGGTTTACGCCATGCGATGAGATGGTATTTATCCAGTCCCATGTATCGCAAACCATGACCCAACTCCTGCTCGACATTACACCAGACTGGTGGCCGACCTTCGATAATTTCGTCACGGGCGGTAATCAAGAGTTGCTCTCTGTGCTGCAATCGGCATTGACCGGAGAGGCGCGTGAGCGCTGTATCTATATCTGGGGTGCCGAGGGCTGTGGCAAAAGCCATCTGCTGCAAGCTTGTGTGAGTGAGGCGCAAAATGCGCATCAGGATGCGATCTATGCGCAAGGCTTCGTTCCTGAACCGACAGACGTTGTGGCAGTGGATGATGTAGATGCGATGGATGATGTAGCGCAAATTCAGTTATTTAACATATACAACAGGATGAAAGATAGCGGTGGGATGTTGCTGGTAAGTGGCAAAACGTCGCCCTTACATCTGAAGTTACGCCCCGACTTGCGCACTCGGCTGGGTTGGGGCCTGGTTTATCAGGTGAAAGCCTTGAGCGATGAAGAAAAGGCGCATGCCTTGACCCGTCACGCACAGGAAAGAGGTTTTACTCTGACGCATGAGGTGACTCAATATCTGTTGCGCCACGGGCGTCGCGATCTGCCCGGGCTCTTGGCTGTCCTCGATGAACTCGATGCACACTCGCTGCGCCTGCATCGCGCACCGACCGTTCCACTACTGAAAGAAGTTTTTATTAATAAAATGGATACCCGCACCAACGGGAATAATGAATCAGCATGAAATTAGCACTTTTCGATTTAGATAATACCCTGCTCAACGGCGACAGCGATTTCGAATGGTCGCAATTTTTAATCCGTATCGGCATACTCGATCGGGAACTGTTCGAGGTAAAAAACCAGACCTTTTACGATCAGTACAAAGCGGGCACACTGGATATCCATGAGTTTCTGGATTTTCAGCTAAAACCCTTATCTCGCCACTCACGCAAGGTGCTCGATGACTGGCACCGTCAGTTTATGGCAGAAAGCATCATGCCCATGGTCACCCCGCAGTCGCGCGAACTGGTGAATCAACATCTGAATGCAGGAGATGTGTGCGTGATCATCACAGCGACCAACAGCTTTGTGACAACCCCCATCGCCCGCGAATTTGGCATAGAAAATCTGATCGCCACCGAACCGGAACATATTGATGGCGAATTTACCGGTCAGGTGACCGACGTGCCTTGTTTCCGCGAAGGAAAGATTACCCGGCTAGATAACTGGTTATCTGCACGGGGCTGGACGCTGGACAGTTTCGAGGACAGTGTTTTTTACAGCGATTCAATGAATGACCTGCCTTTGATGTGCAAGGTGCAACATCCGGTCGCGGCGAACCCGGATGCAACCTTGCGAGCACATGCCGAACTGCACAACTGGCCGATTATTAGTCTGAGATAACATGAACCTCAGCCTCATTCTCTATGGCACGATAGGCTGCCATTTATGTGAGCAGGCGAAAGGGGTAATTAAATTAGCCGGCACATCGGCTGTGTACATTGACATCATTCATGACGACACCTTGTTTGAACGATACGGAATACGCATTCCCGTTTTACGCCGAGAAGACACTGGGGCTGAGTTGGGCTGGCCCTTCGACGAGGTCGAAGTATTGCGATTTTTATCCTGATTTTCAGGTGATCATAGATATGCAGGACGTGAAAAAGCCGGGCTATCAACCCGGCCTTTTCATTTACAGCACGTTGATTAGAACGAGTATGAAACGCCTGCGTTCACAACGGTTGCATTGCTATTTTGCTTAACTTGCGAAATCGTTGCAGCTACGCCGTAGACATCAACACCTAAACGACCGGTAATCACTGGCGTAAATTTGTATTCAACACCGGCACCGAATGTAGGTGCGAAGCGACTGGTCTTTTGTTCGCCAGCAACCGCATTGTTTTCTGATGAAGCACTGGCAACACCCAACTTACCGAATACCGAAACGGAATCACTAATAGGCATCGTACCAACAGCGGTCATCGCCAAGACGATTTGCTTATTTAATGTACGCGCACCACCGGCAGGCGTAGTGTAGATATAACTTGCGCCGGTATAAGCCAACTCAACAGCCAAGTTTTTATTGTAACGATAACCACCAAAAACGCCATAAACTGGCTTGCTCTTTGGGTTTTCTACTGTAACGGCAGCAGCAGGTGCAGCAGGTGCTGAGAAATTCGCGTTACCTGCACCTAACGTTGCGCCAGCGTAGAAGCCAGTCATGTCCAAACTACCAGCAAAGGCTGGAGCGGTTGCGGATAACAGTACAACAGCAAGAGTCTTCTTAATCATTTATATCTTTCATTAATTACGTAAATTGAATTCGGAGGACTATCCTTCCGATGCGCATGCATTCCAGCTTCCACTGATAGCGTTAACAATCCGCTTTTCTATGAATCCAAAATCCAAGCCCAGCTATTGACTGGGCTACTCATGTAAAGTTCACAAAAGATTCATTTATTTTCTGACAATCAAAATCACACTTTCAATGGCAACATTATTGAAAGTACTGGACAACTTGCATATTCGATACAACTACGTGCGAAGAATCTTATTATGAAGCGCGGCATGTTAAGACTCAAAGACATCAAAATTTGGATACGCTTGACCGTGTATTTGGTTGTTGCTGATACTGGCGTTATCGGCGGCCCGCAGTCAAAGAAATGGTCGACAGTATTTCTGTCTGTCGCACAAAGCGCAGAAGAAGTCCGCAAGCAATCACGGGAGAGTGTACGGCGCTCTGAAGAGGGTGCGAACAACCACTAGCGTGCACTCAAACCGCAGAGAGTATTTAGAAAATTGCAGATATGACGCATGCCCACAGTGCAGTAGCCAATCAGACTGTGACCGCAGCGCGTAGCCTGGAATCGTGGACGGAGCAACAGCTGGCAACTGCCAGCTGTTTTAATACCTGACAGTTGCCGTACTCAATTTCACATATAGACTTAGTTTTGTTTATGTACAAAATCCACCCGACGATTTTCAGTCCAGCACTTTTCCTCATGACATTGTAAGCGGGGCTTCTCCTCACCATAACTAACCGTTTTAACCCTATTTCCAGCCACACCGAGTATTTCGAGTCCCTTTTTGACTGAATTGGCTCGATTTTCACCCAACGCCAGGTTATATTCCTGACTACCGCGCTCATCTGCGTTGCCTTCCAACGTCACAATTTCATTGACGTGTGATTTAATATATTCAGCGTGTTTCTGAACGATTTGCTGATATTCACCTTTAATTGCGAATTTATCCAGATCAAAATATACACTCTGTTTTTGCAGGGCTAGTAACTCAGCTTTTTCTGCAGCCAGTCTTTTTGACTCCAACGCGGCGTTTGTCAACGCTTGCGTATCAGCATCTGAGGCCTTTGCCACGGCAACTGTCTTTGTCCCTTGGGGTGCAGTTGAAGAATCTATCTTTGGCGATGACGCGCATGCTGCCATTAATAACGAACAAAACAATATTGAAACTTTTTTCATGATCACTTTCCTGTACATTAAATAAATTAAATACTCACACCATTACAACGTTCACTGCCTATTCAGATAACATTACTAACCGCCAATTTTTTTTGAGCACCTGTACGACGCTGATGAAATTTGGAGGAAAGTGCTTCCCATTCAATCTCTAATGAACCACCAGAGAGCATGTGTTGCTTTTCCCAATTGGAAAGTAAATCCAAACAAGCGTGATCAATGTAATCAAGATTATCAAAGTGTATATGCACCTCAGCACCCGGTCTGACTTCATCCAGCGCAGCAGCAAGTCTGGGCAGACGGATCAGCGTTGCGGCACCCTTCAAATGAAGATGAACGCGATTCTTAATCAGATCTTCATCCCATTCAATGTGCATATGCGAAAACGCCTGCAACAATTTGAGCAAAGATAATCCCAAGCCGATCAGCACACCTTCTAGCAAGTTGGAGGCGACGATCATGACTATGGTCACGATATAAATGGCGACTTCGCTCTTGCCAAACTTGAGCAAGCTTGGAAGCGCTTTGGGATACGCTAATTTATATCCGGTGAATACCAGCACAGCAGCCAGACTGGCAACCGGAATATAACTGAGTGTAAACGGTAAGGCCGTAGCGAATAACAGCAGCCAAACGCCATGCAACATGGCTGACGCGCGCGTCTTGCCGCCGGCTTCGACATTAGCTGTGGAGCGCACGATCACACCCGTCATCGGCAATACACCCAAAAAGCCGCAGAGAATATTGCCCAAACCTTGAGAGGCAAGTTCTTTATCGTATTTTGTGCGCACGCCCTGATGCAGTTGATCCACCGCACTGGCACTCAGCAGGGTTTCGGCGCTGGCAATAAAAGCGACGGATACCGCTGCGGTGAGAATCGCAGGATCAAGTGCCAGCCTCAAATTAGCGAGCGTCGGATATTGAATCACCGTCCAGATATTGTTGATATCTGCCGGATTAGCCAGCAAGTCAGGAATATATTTTATTTTCAGGTGTAATGCGGCGGCCACCCCAACGGACACCAGGACTGCCACCAGCGGAGCGGGCAGCACCTTAAGTTTTTTGGGTGCCAATAAATTCCACACTATAATTAACGTGATGCTGAGCAAACCGATGTAGAACGCCTGTACGGAGGTGGTATTCGATGAAAAGGTGTCCATCAACGCATGAGGAATACCGGAGAAATTCTGAATACCTGAGCCAATTGGTTTTTTATCCAGCATCACATGGAATTGCGAGGCGAAAATCAGCACGCCAATTCCTGCCAACATACCGTGTATCACGGCAGGTGAAACGGCGCGAAACCATTGACCTAACTTTAGAACACCAGCCAGCAATTGAATCACACCCGCCAATAATACGATAACACCCAACATCGCCATGCCGTGATGTTGTACCAGTTGCCAGACTAGCACGGTCAAACCGGCGGCAGGACCGCTGACCTGCAAGGGAGAGCCGGCAAACGCGCCCACGACGATCCCGCCTATGATGCCGGTAATTAATCCTGCCGTGGGTGGAACACCTGAGGCAATGGCAACGCCCATACACAATGGCAATGCAACCAAAAAAACCACGACTGAAGCTAAGACATCGCTACCAAAGTTTGCCCTAAAACCTTGCACACCGACTTGAGTTGAATTACTCATTCTGTTGCGTTCCTAATAATTTATTGTCACTGCCAAATTAAAATCAAAAAAATTTCCGTTAAGAATGACACTCAAGTCGGCACCCAGTGCGCTGGATTCTCCTGTTGAGGCGATTCAATTTTTATATCAATCACCCCGCGTTCATACAGTTTATTAAAGGCTTCACGATCAGTTGAAAAGATATTGTTAACACCGATCTGCTGGGTAAGATCTGTTCTGTCCATCACCTCCTGAACCTGTTTCTTGAACCCGCTGAAACACAGCGTGATGCCGTTGCTTTTGAAGCGCGAGATCAGGTTGGAGAGCATATCCACCCCGGATGCATCAATCTCATTGATTCCGCTGCATTTGACTAGGATGTGGTCGACTTCCGGGTTTTCACGCTCCAGTTTGAGGATTGCATTCTCGAAATAGGATACATTCACGAATCTCAATGCGCCGTCGAAGCGTATCGCGCCCACGCGTGCATGCAGTCTGGGCAGATTGTGGCGCTCTGCATCGCGCAAGGTACCATCGTGATGCAATCCCAGCAGCGCAATACGGGGGCGCATCATCCGGTACAGCAGCAGCGACAGCGACAGGATGATGCCGATAATGATGCCATCCTGAATGTTCGGTGCGAAGGCCAGTGTGGCGACAAACGTCGTGATGGAGGCAATACCGTCATCCCGGTTGGCGCGCCATGCCTTGAGTATGACCGGAAAGTTGATCAGGTTGATCACGGCCATCATGATGACCGCAGCCAGCACAGGTTTGGGCAGGTGGTAAAGCAGCGGCGTCAGAAACAGCAGTGTTAACAGCACCGAGATTGCGGAAACGACGGAGGACATGCTCGTTTGCGCGTTCGAAGCCAGATTCAGCGCTGAACGAGAGAACGAACCGCTGACCGGCATGGAGTGGCAGAACGCCGCAGCGACCTTGGCCAGCCCCTGTCCGATCAATTCCTTGTTTTCATCCCATGGTTGACGGGTTCTGATTGCAATAACCTTTGCGCTGGACATCGCCTCCATGAAACTGATCAGCGCGATCACGAAGCTGGCTGGCAACAGCGTAATGGTAGCCTTCCAGTCCAGCGGTGGAATGCTGATAGTGGGTAAACCCTGCGGGATGACGCCGATCACTCTGCCGCCCATGTTGGCAAATCCCAAGGCATAGCTGGCAAAGGTAAGCAGAACGACCGTGATCAGCACACCGGGCAGTTTCGGCGCAAACTTTTTCATTCCCAGCAACATCGCAATCGCGGTTACACCAAAGGCAAACGACAACTCGTGCATCGTGTCGATGTGCGAAATGACTTGCCAGACGTCAAGCAAAAAGTGGGTGGATTGGGACGCCGGTATGCCCAGCAGGGTCGGCAATTGTGACAGGCCAATGATGAGTGCTGCAGCATTGATAAACCCCATCAGTACAGGATGAGACAGGAAATTGAGTAATATACCGACTCGCAGCATACCGAACAGAATCTGCAACAGGCCGGACAGTAGCGCAAGCAGTATCACGCAGGAATAAAACCATTCTGAGCCGTGCGCTGCAAGCGGTGCGACACTGGCTGCAGTAAGTAACGAGGTCATTGCAACAGGGCCGGTCGAAAGCTGCCTGGAGGAACCAAATATTGCGCCAACAATGGTAGGTATTAAAGCGGCATAAAGTCCGAAATAAGCGGGCACGCCGGCAAGCTGCGCATAAGCCAGCGATTGAGGGATAGCAACCAAAGACACGGTCACCCCCGCAATAAGGTCCTTTTTTATAGCGCCATCAGTTGATTTGAAGTATTTAGTAAAGGTGCTAAAAAACCTGAATACGGGTAATTGAATTGCCGACACTTTCATTATCATTTACCTGCATTTTTCATTCTAAATTCATGCGCCGCAGTTAAATCACCCGCCTCACCCAGCGCGATCGCTGTACCGATACGATCCAATAACTTTAAGGGCAATAAATCACTTAAATGGGTCACCTTTAAAAGTGACTCAGTCTCAAAATATTGAACAGGTGATGACGTAATTTCACCCATAGATTTTGACGAAACTTTCAATTGAGTTCTCCTAAAGACCATGATCGATATGATTAGATTAGCATTGGGCGTGTTCGACTAACGTTATGTGAACGTTAAGGGAGCGTTAAGGCGGTCAATAACAGATTTTTTAGCACTGAATCAATCATCCGATGCGTGTTAGACTTATCCATAGCCCCTTATCCACATCAAAAAAGTGAGCTTTTTACAGTACGATGAATATCCTTTTGATAGAAGACAATCGCGACCTTGTCACTAATTTATTTGATTATTTTGAGGCTCGTGGCCATGTGCTTGATGTGGCGAATGATGGCATTTCCGGTTTAAATTTGGCAGCGACAAATTCATATGACGCATTGGTATTGGATTGGATGTTGCCTAGCATGGACGGGATTACGATGTGCAAGCGTTTGCGTGAAGCGGGAAAGACGACCCCTGTGCTGATGCTGACGGCACGTGACTCACTAGATGACAAAATTGCTGGCTTTGAAGCGGGTGCTGATGATTTTGTGGTCAAACCATTTTTGATGCGTGAGCTAGAAGCGCGGTTGTTAGCACTGGTCAGACGTTCACAAGCGCATTACAGCAACGGGCTATTACAAGTTGCTAATTTATCCTTCAATACCAATACATTAAAAGTGATGCGTGGAGAGAGGAATATCGTCTTACCGCCTATTGCGCTGAAATTCCTGGAGTTTCTGATGCGTCAATCCCCTCGTGTTGTTACACGCGAAGAGGTTGAGCGTTATATTTGGGGCTACGCACAACTGGAGAGCGACACTCTGCGCGCCCATCTATTCGTGCTGCGCAATGCAGTCGATCAAAAAACGGATCAACCGCTCATAAAAACGTTGCGTGGCATCGGTTATCAGATTAACGATGAATAGGTTCTTTCACAGTATTAAATTTAAACTTGCACTGACGTTTGCAATATTTGGGGCCGTAGTGATTCTGATTTTGTCATTTGGTCTGTATTTTACAGCACACAATCTCGGCGAACGTCTTATGGACGAAACGCTGCATGCGGAAATTGACGATTACATCTCCAGGCGCTCACGCAATCTAAACTCCATCCCCCCGTCAACAATTAGTATCCAAGGCTATGTACTGGTAAATAACCAGAATCACCAAGAGATTCCGGTAGAGTTAAGAGGGTTAGACGAAGGAACATACAGGTTGTCGATAAATAACACCCCTTATCGGGTTGCAGTAGCCAACCGAAACAATGAGCGTTATTTCATGCTCTTTAACGAGCAACGTCAGCGTAATCGCGAAGAAACTTTTATCTATTATCTGATTGTAGGAACGCTCATCATGATCCTACTGTCCGCATGGGCTGGCTGGTGGCTGGCTGGACGCGGTGTAGCACCTATCACCGAGCTGACACGAAGAGTCAGCCAAGCTAGCCCTCAAGATAACGCGGACACAGTATCAGAAGGTTTTGAGAACAATGAGATAGGTCGACTTGCACAGGTGTTTTCTGCTTATTTAAAACGTATGCGGGCATTTATTGAGCGCGAACGTAATTTTACGACCGACGTCAGTCATGAACTCCGAACGCCACTTACGATAGTACAAGGGGTATTAGAATTAATAGAAGATGATAATCAATTGCCAGAAAAGTTACAGAAGCGTATCGCAAAAATCGCACGTGCTAATCGCGATATGATCAACCTGACGTCTGGCTTGTTGTTGATGGCTAGAGAAGCAACTGACGATATCATCGTACAAACATGCGATGTATGTAGTGCAGTTGATTTAGCTATTGAAATGAATAAATCTCTTCTGAGCGAGGCAACCTCACTCGACATTATCTTTCAATCACATCCACAGGTAGCAGCAGAACGAACACTATTGATCAGTGTAGTAGCTAACCTGGTACGTAATGCATTTACATACACGCCGTCAGGTCGGATCTCCGTAACGGTAGATGACAACAGCTTGACTATCTGTGATACGGGAATAGGTATTCGCGGAGAAGAAATCGGCAAGGTTTTTCAACGACACTTTAAAGGTGCCGCCAGTACAGGTGCCGGCATCGGCTTGTCACTGGTGAAACGTATTTGTGATAGATATGACTGGGAAACAGTGATTGAAAGTCTTGAAGGTGAAGGCACTAAAGTTAAGCTCGTCTTTAAGCCTGAGGGGGTAAGAAATTTTGTTTAAATGTTTCGAGTGCGTGTGAAAGCTGACGACTTGAGCTCCAGCCTATATTCAATATACGACGTCGCCAGAACGAGCTGTAGCGAGTTTGCATGAAGTTCAAGTAGTTCGGTTGTTAGAACCGCAGGCAATAACCCCCCCCACCGTTTCCGGAGGGGCTTTTTGTTTTATAAGGCGTCTAAGCCTGTCCCGATAACCAGCGACTTGCCCGCTTGCGGGCTTAGTCGAATGGCTAGTAGCTCCATCAGTGTAACGAAGGGAATGACCCCGTATCAAGTACGGGGCAGGCTCTGCTTTGGCTCCAGCCTATTTTTAGTTATATTTGTGTCGCCAAAACGAGCTACTGCGAGTTTGCATGAAGTTCAAGTAGGTCAGATTATCTAAGGGTACTAAAACAAAAAGCCCCAAGTTTTCACCTGGGGCTTTTTGTTTTATAAGGCGTCTGACGATGAC